>Ga0210407_10003344_pt1 | contig 13062 bp, 11 predicted proteins | sample IncBWC27MmetaG_FD_150860 | JGI IMG/M metagenome (GOLD analysis project Ga0210407, IMG submission 150860) | Forest soil microbial communities from Barre Woods Harvard Forest LTER site, Petersham, Massachusetts, United States - Inc-BW-C-27-M | ecosystem: Environmental > Terrestrial > Soil >... | reverse complement strand
TTTTGCCTGGCGATCCCGCACCGCTCGCACTCCGCCGGGTCCGGTGCCCGTAGGTGGCTTGCGCATCCCTTCCAGGAGCTCCTTCAGCACCACGGCGTTGTTGTACTCTTCATTCTTCGATGCGAACAGCAGTGTCAGCCTCTTCCGCTGATTCGCCAAACGATAGAGTTCATCGAGCGCTCCCGCACATTCTGGCCGCGCCAACTCTTTCAAGTAACGCCGACGAAACGCTGCCCAGCCTCCGGGACGGGCGTGAAACCACTTGCGCAGAGCGTCAGAGGGTGCCAGGTCGCGCAGCCATTTATCGACCGCGGCACGATCTTTGGTCAGACCGCGTGGCCACAGGCGGTCTACCAGCACGCGCGTTCCGTCCGCGCGCGCGGGTGCTTCGTACACTCGCTTCACCGCTATTCGTTTCGCAGTCACTCTCTCCACCGCGTCCGAGCTTGGGTTTGCTTTATTATTGTAACGGTTTGTTTTTGTGTTTGAAGGACAAATGGAACGATATCGCATTCCTCCCAAGCGAAAAAAACTGGAATTGTTTGTTCTGTATCTCTGTGTCTCTGTGATGAGTCTGTTGTTCCTTACTGGCTGCGACGTGCAACGCCGGAAGAGCGACGAAGAACTTGGACTCAATCCGCAGCAGATTGCCGGGCGCCGGGTCTATGACAACTATTGTGATCGCTGCCATGCGCCTTACTCTTCGCGGGGACGGCAGGGTCCCAGCATGCAAGGCGTGTTCCAGCGAAAATATCTGCCCATGAGCGGGATGCCCGCCAACGACGACCGGGTCACCGATATCGTCCGCCTCGGCCGCAACAAGATGCCGGGCTACGCCCAGGTTCTCAGCCAGCAGCAGATTAACGATCTGCTGGCTTATCTGCACACTTTGTAAATCATCGCGTCACTTTGCCTGAGAACTCATCTTTCGCCCCGTTGGGGCTTTTCTGTTTCCCGCTTTCGTCCCACGGCTTGCGCTGTGGGCTGCATTCTTGCGCCGCTCCGCGGCTAGGAGCCTGGGGATTGTTGCAGTGTGACGCCAAAATGATTGTGTTCGCGGGCAGAGCATGACGCGTCACTCCAGCAGGAACGCTTTTCTGGCTTCGTGCGCGGGCGATTCCGAAGCAGGCGCGGGACCACCAAAGCGATGCCGTGAGAAGGCGAAGGGACTTGCGCGCGTTGGCGGCGACGCGGCGCGGGGGCGGCTACGCCTTCAATCTGCGGGATGGTCACTTCGGCGGTCCATTCTTTGTCTTCGCCGAAGTCCTGCGACTTGGCCTCGACCTGCTCGCCAGCTTCGTCTTGATCCTCGGCTTCGTATTCTTCTTCCGCGAAATCTTCGCGGCACCAGGGATCTTCGCCGAGCGGGGTTTGATCGACGGTGCGCGGGTCGATAACTACGCGGGTTTCGACGGGCTCGAAATTGATGCGGCTCAGGTTGGACGACGCCGTTTGCAGGGCGTAGAGCAGGAGGCCGGCGGTTTTGGGATCGACTTGTCCGCTGAGGACGAGGCGCATGACTTGCATGAGCGAGACCTGGACGGAGTTGGCGTCTTCGAGCACGGGCAGATCGAGGGTGGCGCGTCCGCGGCGGGCGCGGTTGGCGTTGAGAACGATGCGGGTTTCGTGCCAACGCTTGTGGAAGAAACAGAAATGATTGCGTCGCAGCGCGGGCGATCCGCACTGGGTGCCGTTGATTTTGATGTGCTCGCAACGGGGAATGCTATTGGGATACGACGACATGATTGGTCTCCACCCCCCTCCCCCCTGATCTATTGGAATCAGAGAGATAGCGGGGGACTAGGGTTGAAATCTTTGAGTTGAAAGGGGTTACAGGGAAAATCTTGAGAACAAACGGGTTGTGGTTGGGGGGAGGCATTTGTAGATGAGCTATATATTGGTTATCGCTGTATAGCTAGAGTGAAGTCAAGGAAATTCGGAGAAAACGTGGGGTGCAGTGCCGAAACGGGAATGGCAGAAGGGAGCGAGCGCGGAAATCGGCCCACAACAGGCCAGGTTAGCGGCTCGTGTTGTCCACCGGCTACGGCGTGATTTCGAAGACGACGCCGCAGCCGTAACCCTCGCAGCCTGTTCCAGAAGAGCCACCCCAGTCGGTCGTTCCGTAGAGATTGCCGGTAGCATCGGGGATCAGGCCCCCTAAAGGCCGGTACCCGTTCTTGCCGTTGAAGCTTCGGATGACGTTCTCGGTCCAGTTGCCACCCGCTTCAGGAGTCAACTCGAATACCACGCCGCAGCCGACGTCGTGTGCGAATTGGCACGTTCCCGTGCCGCCATATACCGTTGGGCCATAGAGATTTCCAGCGGGATCGAAGATCAGATCTGCGCTGGGAAAGTATCCGTCTGCGCCGTCGTCGTTGAAGCTATGCAGAATCTTCTCGGTCCAGCCCCCGCCAGCCGTGGGCGTCAACTCGAACGCGGTCCCACAGCCATTTCCGCCGCAGCCTGTCCCGGTAGCGCCGCCCGCGCCAGTCGTGCCGTAGAGATTGCCGGTGGCATCGAGGATCAGGCTGCCCGTTGGGCCGTTGCCGTCCTCCCCGTCGACGTTGAAATTATACAGAACAGTCTCCGCCCAGACCCCTCCTGCCCCAGGCGTGAGCTCGAACACTGTCCCATCGTCTGAAGTGCCACCCCCGCCCGTCGTGCCATAGAGATTACCGGAAGCGTCGAAGATCAGACCGCCGGTGGGATACGCCCCATCCCCTCGAATGGCGATAAAGTTATGCAGCACCTTTTCCGTCCAGCCGCCGCCCGCTTTGTGCGTCAACTCGAATACCGTGCCGTAGCTGCCCCGAGCGCCGCCCCCATCCGTCGTGCCGTAGAGATTACCGGCGGCATCGAAAATCAAAGCTGCGTAGGGAGTGGACCCATCATTGCCGCGGCCGAAGCTGTGCAGCACCTTCTCCGTCCAGTCCCCGCCCGCTTTGCGCGTCAGCTCGAATACGGTCCCGTAGTTGCCATTAGCGCCGCCCTCTCGCGTCGTGCCGTACAGATTACCTGCGGCATCGGAGATCTACTCGAGTTCTGCAATTGCAATAACCTTTGTACCTCCATTCTGTTAGATGTGTTTTCTGTCAGCACAAATCCTGCCAAACTCCTATAATTCCTGCTCACGGTTGAGTTCCTCGCCCGTCCATAGCTATGCAACCGGGAAGAACGGCAATGGCGTCCCGGTGCATTCGAGGACAACGAAGATATGCCGGCCGAGGCGTGGACAGTACCTTTTGCAGTTGGCGAGAGTTCCCTTCCGGTAGCAAGACGGGATTCAAGGGGAGAAGCAGGCGGAATCCAGGACCCCCCATTCCGGGGCCATATGGCTGGGCAGGCTTCAGGGCGTATCGATGACACGTTACTGGTCCGCGAAGCGCAGCGCGGCAATCGTGCTGCCTTCGAGGAGCTGGTGCGGCACTACGACCAGGCTGTGCTGCGGCTGGCGATGCACCTCACCGGGTCGGACCACGAGGCGCAGGATGTCTATCAGGAAGCTTTCCTGAAGGCGTATAAGAGCATTGGCAACTTTCGCTTCGAGTGCTCCTTTTACACTTGGATTTACCGGATCGTGACCAATCTTTGCCTCGATCATTTGCGAAAGAGGCAGGTGCGTAAGGAAGATGCTCCGGTGGCGACGGATGCGGCCGGGGAGCAGTACGATGTACTCGAGCAGGTTCCGGACGGGCGGTCTGGAGCTAATCCGGAGCGGGACTTAATGCGGCGCGAGCTGGGGAAACGCATCGGTCGGGCCCTGGAGAAATTAACGCCTCGGGAACGCATGGTTTTTGAGTTGAAGCACTACCATGGGCTGAAGTTGCGGACCGTCGGTGAGGTGTTGAATACGACGGAAGAAACGGCTAAGAATACTCTGTTCCGGGCGACCCAGAAATTACGGGGCGCGCTGGCGGATATGAGATGAAAACGATTTCCCCTGAGGGGATGCAATTATGAAATGCGAGTGGGTTAAAGAAAACGTTCTGCTGTACGTCTACAACGAGCTAGCCGACGATGCGCGGTATGAACTGGAGCAGCATCTGGCACGCTGCGCGGACTGCACGGCCGAACTGAAAACGACGCGCAAGTTCCACGCCATGCTGTCGGAGTTGCCGGTGGAGGAGCCTTCGCCCAATCTGGTTGCGGCGTCCCGCATGCGGCTTCAGGAAGGGCTTGAGACCGCGGAGCAGGGCAGGTTCTGGCATCGCCTGATATTCGATCCTGCGGCGTGGTTGCGTCAGGTTCGTTTTGCTCCGGCGCTGGCGGCGGCGATTTTTATCGTCGGTTTTGCGGGCGGCATCGGAACTACTTACAAGTTTGTGAATGGCAATGGCGGCACGGCTTCGATTATGCCTGGAACGGCCATCGCACCGGTGGAGTCGTCGATCACGGGCATTCAGTCCGTTACCCAGGATCCCGGGTCGAACCACATCAGCATTAAGTACAACACGGTTTCCACCCAGGAAGCGCAAGGCTCGCTCAATGATCAGCGCATTCAGCAGTTGCTGCTCTTCGCGGCGCGCAACAACTACAACTCGGGTGTGCGCATGGATTCCGTCGATCTGCTGACCCAGGAACCGAATAACACACACGTTCGTGAGGCGCTGATGTATGCCCTGCGCTATGACTCGAATCCGGGAGTGCGGCTGAAGGCGCTGGACGGCCTGGGCGCGTACGTGAAGAGCGATCCGAGGGTGCGGGATGCAGTGCTTGAGACCCTGGTGCAGGATTCCAATCCGGGGGCCCGAACCGAGGCCTTGCATCTGCTCGAACCGGTGCGGGCTGACGGCAGCGTGCGCTCGGTTCTACAAAAGCTCGCGGAGAGCGATCAGAACCAGTACATTCGGTCGCAGGCTCGCACCATGCTGGCGCAGCTCCCCGAGTTTGATTGAGGAGAGAGGGAGAGCGATATGTGGGGCATGGACGTGCAGGATGAAAACGGAAGGTGAATGTTGAAGCAGCTCTCTAAATTTGTCGCGGTGCTGTTGTTGATCTTGCCGCTGGCAAGCGCACAGCAGACTCGCGTTTACGGTGATGGCGGGAATTGGACGCAGGAGATCACGGGATCTCTGGCGATGGTCAAGAATCTCAAGGTCAAGGTGGATATTGGCTCGGTGCGCGTCGAAGGCGGCTCGCAGCAGGGCATCAGCTACGTCATTCGGAATCATTCCTACAGTGGTTCGGAAGACCGGGCGCGGCGCGAGTTTGAGAACTACAAGATCAGTGCGTACGTCCACGGAGATACGGCTTGGATTGTGGGCGATTGGCAGGGCGGCAGGCCGCACAAGTTTTCCGGCGACTTCGTAGTCAGCGTTCCCCGCGAGATGGATGAAGTCAAAATCGAGACAGAGGGTGGGAACGTCGGAACGACAGGGATCACAGGCCGCGTGGATGCGCAGAGCGGCGGCGGCAGTATTCGCTTCGATGACATCGGTGGCATGATTAATGCCGAAACCGGTGGCGGGAGTATTGACGTGGGCAATGTAGCATCTGACGTCAGCCTGCACACGGGTGGTGGTTCCATTAAGGTGAATTCCGCAAAGGGTAAGATCGAAGCTGAGAGCGGTGGCGGGAGCGTGACTGTGGTTTCGGGCTCGCAGGGCGCGGTGCTTGAGACCGGCGGCGGAAGCATTCAGGTGGAGCGCTGCGCGGGGAAAGTCAAGGCTAGTACGGGCGGAGGTAGCATCGAGCTGGGCGATGTTGGCGGTCCTGTGGAAATGGAGACGGGCGGCGGCAGCATCCGGCTTAATTCCGCCAAAGGGCCGGTCCGCGCGGAGACGGGCGGCGGCAGCATAGAGCTGGACGGAGTGCCGTCGGCGCGGGCGGAAACCGGAGCTGGCGGGATCATTGCAAAGTTTGTGGCAGCGAACGGCGAACGTCACGATTCCCAGCTGGAGACTTCTGCGGGTGACATCACGGTTTACCTGGCGCCCAATGTGAACCTCAGCGTTCGGGCTTCGATTGAAGTTGCCAATGGCCACAATATTCGCTCGGATTTTCCTGAGATCGCGGTGACCACGGAGGGCGGCGACTATGGCCCGAAGACGGTCACTGCGGAAGGCAGTTTGAACGGCGGCGGTCCGGTGCTCAAGGTGCGAACCACGACCGGGGATATCAGTTTCCGCCGGACAAGCCACTAGGGATTTTCTGAGTTTGGGGAGGTGAACATGCGAAATTCAATCCTGATAGCAACGATCATGCTGCCCCTTCTGGCAGTCGGAACCTACGCCACTGACAATTTCTCGTTTGATCCAGGGAGCGACTCGTTTGGTTTCTCCAGCGAGGATTTTGGCGGCAACTCATACTTAGGCGTCGACACGCGTGACATCACTCCCGACCGGCTGGCAACTCTCCATTTGAAAGACGAGCGCGGGGTGGAAGTGACGATGGTGGATCAGGATGCTCCCGCCGGCAAGGCTGGCCTCAAAGAGCAGGATGTGATCCTCACCTTGAATGGCACCGACGTACAGAGCGTCGAACAGTTGCGCCGTATGATTCGCGAGACTCCGCCCGGCAGGACAGTGACGCTAGGCATCAGCCGCGGCGGCCAGCCCATGGCCATCAAGGTGGAACTCGGGGATCGCAAGAAGAACTACTCCTATAACTTTGGTCCCGACGGGAAGGATTTCAAGTTCAACATGCCGGTTATGCCCACTATGCCGGTGATGCCGGACGTGGATTTGCCGCTTTCCATCGTGATGGTGCACTCTTCCGTGCGCAGCGGCTTGATGGTGGAAAACCTCACGCCACAGCTGGGAGATTTCTTTGGCGCGAAGAGTGGCCAGGGGGTGCTGGTACGCTCGGTGGAGAAGGGGAGCCGCGCTGACAAAGCTGGTTTTCGTGCCGGCGACGTGATCGTTAAGATCAACGGAGAGCCCATTCACGACAGCGGCGATTTCAGTCACGCCTTGCGCGGCCGCAAAGACAACACCGCCAGCGTGAGCGTGATTCGCGACAAGAAAGAGCAGACGATTACCCTCTCCTTGCCGGAACGCAAACAGTCGGATCTTCTGCACGAGAGTCTGGATTTGGAAATCCCGGAGATCGATGCCGAGACCCGTGAGGAATTGAGCCAGCTCGAATCTCAGATGGCCCACCTTAAACCGGAAATGGAAGAGGCCATTAGTCGCGAACTAAAGCCGGAGATTGAACGGCAGACCCGAGAAGCCCATCGACGTGCCGAAGAGTTCAAGCGGCAGATGCGCGATGTGCAACGGGAGTGGCGGGATCACCAGCGTGAAATCCAGAGGGAACTTAGAGACGAATTCGAGGAGCCCGACAACGAATTCTGATCGGGATTGAAACTCGCGTTTTCACGATTGCCGCATCTCATAAAATGTCATCCCGAGAAACGCGAGGGATCCGGGTGTTTGCCCGCAGCGCGGTACCGAGTCGTATGGGCGAGAACCTAGATCCCTCGCTTTGCTCGGGATGACATTTGCTTAGTTGGTTTAGTCCACAGCACGAAGACAGCCTACTTGGTTGCGCCTTGCGCCAGGGCGCACTTTGGAGCTGGCGCAAGACAAACTCGATTCCGGCCCGCCTGTTTTGCGAGGTACAAACCGGCGTCAGCCGCCTTCACCAATTCATCCCGCGTGCTGCCGTGTTCGGGATAATTCGCGGTTCCCGCGCTGATGGTGACTGGCCGGGGAACGCCGGGGAACTGCCAGGTTTCCACCGACTTGCGCAGCTTCTCCGCCACACCCAAGGCATGCACCGCATTGGTCTGCGAGAGCAGGATGGCGAACTCCTCGCCTCCGAAACGGCACAGGACATCGATCTTCCGCAACTGCTGATGAAAAATGGAGGACACCTGACGTAGCACCTCATCCCCGAGCAGGTGCCCGAATTCATCGTTCAAACGCTTGAATTGATCGATGTCCACCATGAGTATCGCCAACCCCGAGCCATATCGTCGTGCCCGATCGATTTCTTCCACGATTCGCAGCTCAAAGAACCTGCGATTGAAAATTCCGGTCAATCCATCCAGGTACGCGAGTTGTTTCACGCGCTCGACGTAATGAGCGTTCTGGATGGCAGTGGCGCAGATGTCGGCAACCGATTCCAGCGGTTGGGTGTCGTTGACGTTGAAGGCTCCGGCGCGGGCTGTGTCCAGCACGAGAACACCGAGAGTCTGTCCAAAGGAAACCAGCGGAATGCACATGCTCGATCCGGTTTCGACAGATAAACCGAAATCCGGAGCTTTCACATCATTTTCGATCAAAGTCTTTCCCGCAGCCAGAGCCCGTTGCCAAAGTCCGTCTTCCGCGGGCAGCCGCCCGCCCTCCGGAGCGCGCGCGGTAAGTTTTCCGTGGCTGGCCCGCAGTACCAGATCTTCTTCATCCTTCAGCAGCACCGATACCTGGCAGACCTCGAAAGCCTGCTGGATCAGCAAGCATACTTTTGAAAGTAATTCTTTCAAGTCCAGCACAGCTGTCATTTGCTGAGCGATGGCATTGATCGCTTCCAGTTGCGAGGCGCGCTGCCGCTCCAGCGAATAAAGCCGGGCATTCTGAAGGGCCATGGACGCTTGCGTAGAAAACAACGTCAGCAGGTCAATGGTCTCCGAATCGAAGTGGTTGAGGTTTTCGCTCTGGCAGTCCAGCACGCCGACGACCCGGTCGCGCACCATCAATGGAACCGCCAGCTCGGAGCGTGTGTTCTTTGCCGAGAGGATGTAACGCGCATCCCTGGTAACATCGGCGGCGTAGATGGGGCGTTTCTGATGAGCCGCCGCACCGGTGATTCCCGTTCCTATCGGGAGCCGGACCTCATCATGACCCGCATCCCAGCCGACTTGACAGCGCACGTAAAGCTCTTCTTTGTCCACCAAAAGAATGGCAACGTTCTGCAGGTGGAAATAGTCGCGCGCGATGGTCAGGATTTGCTGCAGCACCTCATCGAGCTCAAAGGTGGAGAGCACTGCCTGACTCGCGTCATACAGCATGGAAATCTTCTGCATGGTGCTGGTCCAGATTCTAGACTGCTCGTCCCTGGTTACAGAGGTTCCGAAAGTAACCTGGCGCGGATGAAGGTCTAGACACCTTTGTCCAAGATCTGGACACGCTCGTACGCTGACGGTCGAGCCCTCGCGTCACAATCCAGGTGGCCTAATCATCCTTTGGCTGATGGGGGCCTCGCCTCCAGATAGCTATCGTCTTGATCAGGCCGAACACCACCAGGCAGAACCAGAAGTCCACCACCAGCCCAAGATCCGTCTGGAAGGGCACGTGGCGCGCCCCTGGCGGCAGATACCGTTCCAGCATGAAATATGCAGCGTTCCCCACTAGCACTGCAACCAGGGCGTGGATGAAATTGGCTGCTGATTTAGACATGGCTTGGTGTGTTCTGTCCGAAGCTGAAAACCACGCGGACTGCGGGTGCCGTAGCTGCTCCTGCTAACATCCCTTTAGATGCTGCAGCTGAACACCTCCGTCAAGTACGTCAAAGGGATCGGCCCAAAGCTTGCCGAGGTGCTCGCGGCCAAGGATATTCAGACTCTCGACGACCTGCTGCACTACCTCCCGTTCCGCTACGAAGACCGGCTGAATCCGCGGGGCATTACTGAACTGCGCGCCGGGGAAATGGCTACGGTGATTGCCGAGGTGCGCACCTCTGGGCTTTTCCGCACGCGACGCATGCCCATCTTTCAGATGACCGCCGGACAAGGCAGGATGCGACTGAAGTGTATCTGGTTCAACGCCACATATCTTCGGGACAAGTTCAAGCCCGGCCAGATTGTCGCACTGTACGGAAAGGTGGAGGAGGATTACCGGAAGGGCGAACTCCAACTCATGCAACCTCAGTTCGAGATTATCGGGGAGGCGTCCGAGGACGGCAGCGCGGACTCTGCCGAGCAGAAGCTGGCGGCTTCGCTCGAAATTGGCCGCATCGTGCCCATCTACGAATCGGCAGGACAAGGCCGTCTGAGCTCGCGCTGGTTTCGTCGCGTCATCCACACGGCGCTCGAAAACCTCACCCCGGATTTGCCCGACCCCATTCCGGCGGTTGTGCGCCGTCATCTGAGCCTCATCTCGCCGCGCGAAGCGTTGCAGAGGGTTCACTGGCCTGATCCGGGTGAAAGCTTTGAAGACTTGCAATCTTCTCGCACGCCGGCTCACGTTCGCCTGATTTTCGAAGAGCTGTTTTTTGTAGAGCTTGGGCTTGAGCTGAAACGCCGCGAACAGAAGGCGCAGACTGGAATTGCCTTCAAGTTGGAGGATCGCGCCCGCGCAGCCATCAAGAAGATTCTTCCTTTTCATCCCACGGGGGCGCAGAAGCGGGTGCTGAAGGAAATCGCTTCCGATATGGAAAAGCCATTCCCTATGCGCCGCCTGCTGCAAGGAGACGTGGGGTCGGGTAAAACCATCGTCGCCTTCGAGGCTGCGATCATCGCGATGGAGAACGGATTCCAGGTCGCGCTGATGGCGCCAACGGAAATTCTTGCGCAGCAGCACTATTTTTCGGCTCGCCGCATTCTGGAAAGCGCAGGCTATCGGGTGGTGCTGCTTACCGGCTCGATGGAGGACGACCGCAAGCGCGAGACCCGGCGTCACATCGCCCAAGGCAACGCCCAACTGGTGATTGGAACGCACGCCCTGATCGAGCAAAAAGTCGAGTTCGCCAAACTGGGCATGGTGATTGTGGACGAACAACATCGTTTCGGTGTGCTGCAGCGCTTTAAGCTGATGAAGAAGTCCAGCGAAGATCGTACGGACACGGACCATGTGGGGACGGGTCTTCGACCCGTCCAGGCCGAGCAAAGCTCGGCAGCGGCCCCGGAGCCGGATGTGCTAGTCATGACTGCAACCCCGATCCCGCGTACCCTCGCGCTCACGCTTTACGGGGACCTCGACGTAAGTGTGATCGACGAAATGCCACCCGGACGCACTCCGATTGTTACCCGCTGTGTGTCGGATGAGCGCTCTCCGGAAGTCTGGGACTTTGTCCGCAAGCAGGTGGCGGCGGGACACCAAACCTATGTCGTGTATCCCGTGATCGAAGAGAACGAGGAGACCGAACTGAAAGCGGCGATGAAGATGTACAAGGAACTGAGCAGGCGGATCTTTCCCGACCTGCGCGTCGGGGTGCTCCACGGCCGCATGGAGCCCGACCTCAAAGAGCAGGTCATGCGCCTGTTCCAGAAGGGCGAACTGGACATCCTTGTAGCGACGACCGTGATCGAGGTAGGTGTGGACGTTGCCAACGCCACGGTCATGGTCATCGAACATGCCGAACGGTTCGGCCTGGCGCAACTCCACCAGCTTCGCGGACGCATCGGACGCGGTGCAGCCAAGTCGTACTGTGTCCTCATGACTGGTGGCAAGGTTTCCGAAGATGGAGAACGCCGCCTCGATGCCATGGTGCGCACGAACGACGGATTTCAGATTGCCGAACTCGATTTGGAGCTTCGCGGCCCAGGTGAATTCTTCGGAACGCGGCAAGCCGGACTGCCCAGCTTCCAGGTGGCCAATCTTATCCGCGATCGTCAGTTGCTGGAAGCCGCCAAACGCGAGGCCGCCGCGGTCCTGGCCGGTCCGAACTCAGAGATTACTCAAGCAGAAATAGACGAGGCGCTCCGCCACATGCGCACTCGCTGGCATAAGAGTTATGGACTGGTGGAAGTTGGCTAATCCGTTTTGACCTAGCCCGACGCCTATTCGTCCGCAGGATTCAACGGGTCTGCAATAGGCGATGCCGTCCTCTTTCCGCATTCCTATCTTGTCCAGATGTCATGCACAAAAGGACGGCCTCGGCTCACGTCAAGCTCGCCCACTCGCTATTGGCGAGGAGGGCTTGCCAGAAGGTCACTTGCCTTGCTTGCAACCGTTCTTACCGTTGCAGTAGGTATAGGGTATCTCGGCCACGGGTTGAGGCTGATCCGTCCCATTGACCGTGAAACTAGTAATCGCGAGTACGCCATTGATCTGGGTAAATCCGAGCAGACTGTTAGGGTTCCAGTCCCCATTGCAGTTGCTTGTCCCGCCAACGCCGTAGGAGTAGTTTTGAAGTGGCACGCCAGCTGCTTTGATTCGTGGCCAATACGGACTCTTCATTATTGGCCCTACCCACCAGGTCGCGTTGTACGGCACGGAGCAGCCGTTTCCACCCGGAGAGACGCTGAGCGACCAGTCGGTTGCGCCCCCAGGCGCAAGGGATGGACCGGCGATGGTGATCAAGTAGGGAGGATTACCATGACCTATTGCGATGTAGTTGCCCGCCTTGAAGTGATCAATTATCGCCCTAGGCGATAGGTTTTGCTGCAGGCCTGAAACCGACAAGGTGCCATCCGCAGCTACAGCGAATTGTACGGTGACGTCGTCGTAGAGGATCGTCCCGTCGGCCGTAACTACCGGGAGCCATGTCGCGTTAATTGTGTTAGTCGTTGAGGTCAGAGTGGAATCCTGAAACAGCGCCTCGGGTGTAGTAGTTGGGGGTTGCTGTGAAGCAGTGCCTTGGGTTTGCGCATGAGCAAAAACTACCCACGCAGTGCTGAGAACCATGACAAATGCGGCCAGGGGCGCGACACCGCGCCGTAACGTGTTGAGAGTGTGACTTTGCATGAAAACATCTCCTTCTTTCTTCGTGGTAAGGTCACGAGAAACCATTGTTTAAGCATCCCCCTCGCTGCTTGGTGACGGATGCTAACAGTCAGTTGTGAACTCCTGATGAATTTACCGAGACAATTACTCAAGTAGCCTTCTAAGGCAACGGGTGTGATAATCGGGATTGGTGAAGGTTCAATCCAAAACGGACGTTTATCGAAAGCTTCCATCCGTCGATGAACTGGCGCGTAGAGCGGAGTTGGCGGCTCTCGTTTCGAAAGAGGGTCAAGTCGCGGTCACCGATGCTGCCCGCGCCGTGCTGGCCTCCCTGCGGGAAGAGATCGCCGCTGGGCGGCTCGACGAGCACGGAGTCCACCTAGCTCTTTCCGGACTCGACGAGGCAGTCGGGCGGCAGCTTAGGCAGGAGCTGAAGCATTCGCTTCGGATCGTGATCAATGCCACCGGAGTCATCCTGCACACCAACCTAGGGCGTGCTCCGCTGCCGGCTTCTGCG
>Ga0210407_10003342_pt1 | contig 13063 bp, 14 predicted proteins | sample IncBWC27MmetaG_FD_150860 | JGI IMG/M metagenome (GOLD analysis project Ga0210407, IMG submission 150860) | Forest soil microbial communities from Barre Woods Harvard Forest LTER site, Petersham, Massachusetts, United States - Inc-BW-C-27-M | ecosystem: Environmental > Terrestrial > Soil >... | reverse complement strand
GGCCGGATTGATTGAGGAAACCTGTATCCCGGGGACGCCGGGCACGGATCCCATGGGCCTGCGGGCACGAAGCTGCAACAGAAACCCAAACGTTCTCTGCCTTACGGGGCCTGATTCTCGGAAGTGCAGCGCGGAGGAGCAGGGAGGGGGAACTGTCGGCCGGGCTGCGAGAGCGTGTAGATGTGCCCGCAACACGGCCGCACTCGACTTAGTCCGATTCCCGCCGCTGCTTCTTGCGCAGTCGCTTCCGCGAAAGCGCTTCTTTTGCCCGTCGCTTCTCGCCGGGCTTCATATAAAAGCTATGCTTCTTTATTTCCTTGATGATATCTTCTTGCTGCACTTTGCGCTTAAAGCGACGCAATGCATTCTCAAGAGATTCGCTCTCCTGAATGATGACTTCAGCCACGATGTAGTTCACCCCCAATCCGGTTAGGATTGGTCTCTCTGCGGCGCCACTCTTGGGTCCACCGCCCCTGTAGATTATCGCACGAGGTAGATGGCATCTTCTAATCAATTGAGGGCATCAAAGTCAAGGAATCTTTGTGCCCGGACCCGGTCAGCAGGCGTACCCTCACTTTGTGATTATCACTGGGCAGTAGTATCTCGCGAGTTAACCCATTTTCCTACTTTCACTTGCGGCTTGATGTGTAATCGAGGCCCTGGTGTATCGTCCGTGAGCCGTCTTCAGGCAGCCATCAGGCCCACCGGTCATCCCGTAACGCCACACTCAGCTTGTACTCTTTTGTGGCGTTGCATAGAATGAGCCGCTAACCAAACCTTCGTGCGCCCGAGGTCGGCCATGTCCGCAATGCGCGATGCCATCGGAGTTCTCCTCGCCGGAGGCCAGGGGGAAAGGCTTTGGCCGCTTACCCGGGATCGTGCCAAACCTGCCGTTCCATTTGGCGGAGTCTACCGAATCATCGACGTGACGCTGTCGAATTGCATCAATTCAGACCTGCGCCGGGTGTTCGTGCTGACGCAATACAAGGCGCTGAGCCTGAACCGGCACATTCGCCGGGGATGGTCTCCACTGGCAGGACTCGGGGATTACATCGAAGTGCTTCCGCCGCAAATGCGGGTTTCGCAGCAGTGGTATCAGGGCACGGCCGACGCGGTCTATCAAAACATCTATTCGATCGGAAGCGAGCGCTCGAAGTACGTGTTCATTCTTTCCGGCGACCACATTTACAAAATGAACTACAGCCGGATGCTGGCTCAGCATGTCGATTCGGGCGCCGACGTGAGCGTCGCAACGATCGAGCTAACGCCCGAGGAAGCGGCGGGACGTTTCGGGGTAATCGAAACGGACAAAGAGTGGCGGATTGTGGGATTCGAAGAGAAACCCGCCCTTCCGAAGACATCCTGCCAGAATCCAGAACGCTGCAACGGGTCGATGGGCGTATACATCTTCAATACGCAACTGCTTATACCGATTCTGCTGGCGGACTCCGAGGATCCCAAGTCCACCCACGATTTCGGGAAGGACATCTTGCCGCGGATTATTTCGAAGCATCGCGTGTTCGCGTATAACTTCGTGGACGAAAACGCGGAAAACCCGAAGGACACGCTCTACTGGCGCGACGTGGGCACGCTTGACGCTTACTTCGAAGCCAATCTGGACCTTGTCTCGGTCTCTCCGGTCTTCAATCTTTACGATAAGAACTGGCCGCTGCGGACCTGGCAACAACAATATCCGCCGGCCAAATTCGTTTTCGCGGACCCGGAACGCATGGGCGTGGCGCTGGATTCGATTATCGCGGGAGGTTCCATCATCTCGGGAGGCCGCGTGCAGCGGTCTGTGGTGGGCTACGACGTTCGGGTCAACAGCTATTGCGAAATCTCCGACTCCATCATCTATAACCACGTGAACGTCGGACGCCATTCGCGAATCAAAAAGGCGATTATCGACCGTCACGTAAGTTTGCCGGAGCGCACGGAGATCGGGTACGACCTCGAGGCGGACCGCAGGCGTTTCCATGTCACGGAATCCGGAATCGTCATTGTAGTGCGGCAAGAATCGCTGATCGAGGAGCCCGAAGCTGCGTGATGTAAGGCGCAAGACTCGGCGATTTCGTTAAGCTCCTGTAGAAATCAAGATTCGCACCCTTCCCGGAGAGGAAAAACATGTCCACGAGAATTACGCGTATCCATGCGCGGCAAATCCTCGATTCGCGGGGGAATCCCACGGTCGAGGCTGACGTGGCGCTGGATTCCGGAGCTATGGGACGCGCAGCGGTTCCGTCGGGCGCATCGACGGGAGAACACGAAGCGTTGGAATTGCGCGACGGCGACAAGTCGCGCTACCTGGGAAAAGGGGTGCTGAAGGCGGTCGCGAACGTCAACCAGGAAATCGCCAAGCACATCATGGGTTCGGACGCGGCCGACCAGCGCGAGCTTGACCACAAAATGATTTCGCTCGACGGAACATCGACGAAGAGCCGGCTGGGCGCGAACGCGATTCTGGCTGTGTCGATGGCGGCGGCGCGAGCGGCGGCGGTGTCCTTGAAGCTGCCGCTCTACAAATATCTTTCGCGATATTCGACGGACACCTCGGCAAATCTGCTGCCCGTTCCCATGATGAACATCCTGAATGGAGGTGCGCACGCGGACAGTTCGGTGGACTTCCAAGAATTCATGGTGATGCCCGTGGGCGCTCCAAAATTCTCGGAGGGACTGCGCTGGGGTGTCGAAGTGTTTCACTCGCTCAAGAGTGCCCTCAAGAAGCACGGCTACTCGACAGCGGTGGGCGACGAGGGCGGGTTTGCGCCGAGCTGCAAATCCAACGAAGAAGCGATTCAGATCGTGCTCGAGGCAATATCCGCCGCGGGGTACAAACCGGGCGAGCAGGTCAGCATCGCCCTGGATCCGGCGGCGAGTGAGTTCTACGACAAGGCGAGCGGGAAATATGTTTTCAAGAAATCGGATAAATCCACGCACAGTTCCTCGGAGATGGCCGCGTACTGGGCAAGCTGGGTGGAGAAATATCCGATCGTGTCGATCGAAGACGGCATGGGAGAAGATGATTGGGAAGGCTGGAAATCATTGACGCAATCGATGGGGAGCAAGACTTCGAAGAAGAAAATTCAACTGGTGGGCGACGACATTTTCGTCACAAATACGGAGATTTTTGCCCGCGGCATCAATCAGGGCATTGCCAACGCCATTCTCATCAAGCTGAATCAAATTGGAAGCGTCACCGAAACCATCGACGCCATCGAGCTGGCGCGCAAGGCGGGATACAACTCCATCATTTCGCACCGTTCCGGCGAGACCGAAGATACGTTTATCGCCGACCTGGCAGTGGCGACGGCCGCGGGCCAGATCAAGACCGGTTCAGCCAGCCGCACCGACCGCATCGCTAAGTACAATCAGCTCCTCCGCATCGAGGAAGAGTTAGGGGCGGCGGCAAGATTCAAGGGCAAGGCGGCATTGTCGTGAGGGGCGTTCTAGAAGGGGAGACTTGACGTGAGAGGAAATCTCACACATCAAATTTATAATTCAATGGTTCGTGCAAGGAGTAAATGAATGCAGCCGGTCCTGATTCATAACGCAACAAAGATGGTGCTTGCTGACGTAGGCCCTGTGGGAGTGCCACTCGGCCAGCAGGTGGCACGATTGAAATGTTTCGAAGCGGTGTCGCTGCCGGAAAAACAAGTCGAAGCGGGCGTATGGGAGTGCACGCCTGGGGTGTGGGGCCGGCAGGTGAAACAAGCGGAGCTTTGTCATTTTGTCGCCGGCCACTGCATATTTACGCCGGAAGGCGGCGAGCCAATGGAGATAAGAGCGGGCGACGCGGTATTTTTTCCGCCGAACAGCCGCGGTGTTTGGGACGTAAAGGAGACCATCCGCAAAACCTACGTCATGTTTGTGTATTAGATCGCCGCAGACTAATCTCCGCTGGAGGGTTTTCTTCCGAATTGGTCGAGGAGCGCAAGGACCTGTTCGGGCCGCGCGCGCACGCGGTAGTCTTCGGTCACGTTGACCCAGCGAATCGTGCCGGTGGAATCGATCAGAAATTCCGCGGGCCGCGCGATGTCTCCCTCGGGACCGCCGTGCTGGTGCAGTAAGTCATAGCGCAGGATGGCCTCGAGTTTTTCATCCGAAAGAAATGTGTACGTGTAACCATGCTTGCGGCAGTGATCGCTGGTGACTCCAGGCGGATCCACGCTGACGGCAACAATCTGCACCCCGCGAGCCTTAAACTGATCGAGCTGTTCCTGGAAACTCCGTAACTCGGAGTTGCAAAAGGGTCACCAGTAGCCACGATAGAAAATCAGCAGCACCCACTGGTCGGCATGGCCGGTCGCGGGAGAAGCGACGGAAGTTCCCCAGAGCTTCGAAAGTCTGACGGGATTGCCATCTTTATCGGGCAGCGTGAAATCGGGAGCTTTCTGGCCGACTTGCGGCGCTCCCTTGGAAGCGGGGAGGCGCTTCGCGAACGAAAACGTAAAAAAGAGAAAGAAAGCGATGATGGCGATGCTGATGATGCTGAAAATCGGGCCGAGGATCTTGCCGCGATATTCGTTGGGCTTTTTATAGACACGAAGCAGGCCCGCGCCGAGCAAGCCCAGACCAAACGCGAAAAGGAGTAGATTCACCCCGGGAAAATCCCGCGTCATGGGGAACCGCGCGAAAAACAAGAAATAGCTAGGAAAGGAAAGTAGAACAACCAGGAAACCAACATATAAGAGCGCGTTCCAGCGATATTTCACGCATCACCTTGGGGACAGAGGGCGAACAACGCACAGACTCTCGACTGTGCAAGCCTCATTCATAATAGCAAATTAGGTTAGGGCGGCGAGCAGTGACTCGGGCGTTGCGTTGTCGCCGAAAGTTTGGCTGATGTGCGCAAAGCGGTCCACGTTTCCCGGGCCGAAGACGAAACTTCCGCCGAGTTGAAAGGGGTTCTTGCCAAGCTTGTGCTGGTGATGACCCGCCGCGCGGGCCCGCTCCCGGCTAGCGGCATTATCCTTGCGCAGAAGGTGGAGCAGATTCGCTGAGCCAAGCCCCGCAACTCGATAGGCCTCGCGATGGCCGTCGACCAAGAGCGCGAATTGGATCCCAGTCTCCTCGCGAAACACGCGCGCGTAGTGGGTGTCGCCCAGGCCGATGGCGGCTAGCGAAGCTCCTTTGTCTCGGAAGGCCTGCTCGTGTTCGCGCAACTGCGCGACATGTTCGCGGCAGAAAATTCATCCGTAATGGCGGAGAAAGACGAGCACCGCGGGGCGGCTGGCCCACAGCGACCCGAGCCGGATTTCCTTGCCATCCGTATCGGGAAGCACGATTTCGGCGAGCCGGCTACTGAGAGATTGGTTCATGATGGCTCAATCTTGAGGAGCATACTCCGGGCTGTCAAATCGAATTGTCCAAATTCAGATTTAGCTCGCCTTCCCATCGCGTAATGACGACGCAGGCGACGCAATTCCCGAGAACGGTCACTGCCGTTCGCCCCATATCCATAAGTTGGTCGATGGCGAAGAGCAGAAACAGCGGCTCCATGGGCAAGTGAAAAGAAGTGGCGGCGCCAAAGACGATCAGCAAGGAGGCGCGCGCCACGCCGGCGGTCCCCTTGCTGCTGACCAGCAGCGTCAGGATCATCATGACTTGCTGACCCACGCTAGGGTGCAATCCCGCGGCCTGAACAACAAAAAACAATGCCAAGGATTGATACAGGCTCGCGCCGTCCATATTGAAGCTGTAGCCAGTGGGGAGGACGAAAGCAACAATTTCGCGCGGTATGCCAAAAGACTCCAATTTCTCGAGGGCGCGAGGGAGGGTGGCCTCTGAGCTGGCCGTGGCAAATCCGAGGGTGACTGGCTCCGAGACGGCGTTGATGAAGCGCTTAATGGGAATGCGCGCCCACAAAACAATCGGCAACAGAACGCAGATGATGAAAAAAGCGAGCGCGACGTACATAGTGGCCAGGAGTTTCACGAGCGGAAGAAGAACTCCCAAACCAAGATGGCCAACGGTGTAGGCGACGGCTCCAAATACGCCGAGCGGAGCAGCATACATGACCAGGTTCGTGAACTTAAACATGGTTTCCGAGAGGCTTTCGGCAAACACGAGCATGGGACGGCGTTTCGGCTCGGGCACCAAAATGAGCGCCATGGCGAATAGAACGCTGAAGACGACAATTTGAAGCACCTGGCCTTCGGCGACGGACTTGGCGATGTTCTCTGGGAAGATGTCTGTTATGAGCTGCGTGGCGGAGTGCGGCGCAACGTTAAGCGATTGGACCGCTGACGACGGCGGCAGGTGAACGTCTTCCCCTGCACGGCTCAAGTGGATGGCCGCATACCCGATGAACATCGCAATCGTCGAGACTACTTCGAAATAGACGAGCGACTTGACGCCGAGGCGGCCGACTTTTTTCAGATCGGCATGGCCGGCGATGCCGACGACGAGGACGCCAAAGAGCAGCGGCGCGATGATGACCTTGATGAGGCGCAGGAAAATAGTACCGAGGAGTTGCAAGTTGACCGCGACAGAGGGCCAATCGTGGCCAAATTCCGCTCCCGCGAGCATGGCCACAAAAATCCAATAGGTCAGGGATCGTTTCCGCAGTCCGACTAGCAGCAGGGTAAGGAGTCCCGCCCAGCGCAGCGCGATCATCAAAGGAGGAGCAGCGGCGAGAAGCGGTAGAATTGCGCCGGCTAGAAACAGCAGGGCGCCGCCGACGGAAACACCGCGGATGAGGAAGGGATCTTTTTCGTCCGCTACTTTTGGTTCGGTCGGGTCGCTCATCGTTGTCGGCCGGGCAAATCATATACCGCCCCGGGTGCTCGGGGAAATTTGCCGCAAAGTGCTACATTCCGTTGTGAGAAACGGCGGCTAACGCAAAGCCAGCAAGCAGAGCTGCTCGAAGAGCAGATTGGCGGCGAGCAAGGAAGTGAGCTCCGCGCTATCGTACGGCGGTGAGACTTCGACTAAATCGCACCCGACGAGATTTAGCCCCCGCAAGGCCCGGACAAGATCCACGATTTGCGTGCTCGAGAGTCCTCCCACTTGCGGCGTTCCCGTACCCGGTGCAAAGGCGGGATCGACAACGTCGATATCGAGCGATAGATACGTCTTTCGGCCGCGGAATGCTTTCAGTTTGTTGCGGACGAGAGTCAAACCACGCTCGTGAAATTCCTCGGCGGTAATAACTGCGAATTTGTGTTCCCTTCCGAATTCCATGTCCTCAGGACCATAGAGCTGCCCGCGCAATCCGACTTGAAGAATGAACGGTTCGGCGAGAAGGCCCTCCTCGATCGCGCGGCGTACCGGCGTGCCGTGGGAATACTTCGATCCCCAGTATTGATCCCAGGTATCGTTGTGCGCGTCGAGTTGGACGAGAGCGACGGGGCCGTGTTTGGCGTGAATGGCCCGCAAGATTGGCAAGAGAATGGAGTGATCTCCGCCGACGCATAGGGGAATGGCTTCTGCATCGAGCACCGGCTTCAAGCCTGCCGTTATGCGGCGGTACGTATCCTCGATGGAAAGAGGATTCACAGAGAGGTCGCCGTAATCGGCCACGCGCAGCCGTTCGAACGGGCTGACATCCAGCACCGGGTTGTACGGACGAATCATCGCGGATTGTACGCGGATATTTCGCGGGCCAAATCGCGGGCCCGGGCGATAACTTGTGCCGCCGTCGAACGGCACGCCAATGAGCGCGACGTCCAGGCGGCTCGCATCCGGAATATGGGGCAAGCGCATGAACGTCGGCACGCCAGCGAAGCGCGGAAATTCCAGCGCGTTTACCGGCATGGGGTGAGGCTCGGCGAGACGCTTGCTTAGGGGACCGCGAGTGGATTTATTTTTCATGATCAAAAATTGTGCCCGCTCTGATTTAGTTTGCCCGTCGATAAGAATTTGCCGCGTCCGTTGATATCACGCTGGGTGACTTCGCTGCAATGGTAGATGTTCTCGGTCTGGAAGTTGTCCGCGGCCAAGCCAGCTATCCTGCTATAAACCGCTTTTCCGCGGCCTACTTGATGTTACAGTGTCGCGGCACACCGTGAACCGAACACAACATTCGCGCTGCGAAGAGAGTCTTTCTAGATGACAACGCTGGCCCGCAAGCTGCACTTGACCGACTACTTTTCGCTGGCCTTCGGCGTGATGGTCGGCGTGGGCTGGCTGGTCGTCATGGACGATTGGCTGCTTCGCGGCGGTCCGGTCGGCGCGCTGCTGGGCTTTGCCATCGGAGCACTGATGTTGTTGCCCGTTGGATGGGTCTACGGCCAACTGGTGAAGTCCATCCCGGACGCCGCCGGAGAAGTCGCCTACACCGCGAAAGTTTTCCCTCCGCTCGTCAGCTACGCGACGGGATGGGTGATGATGCTGGTTTACTTCATTGTGTGTCCCTATGAAGCCATTGCTATAGGCAGAATCGCCGGGTATCTTTTTCTGGGTCTCAATCGCTGGGAACTTTATCGCCTGAGCGGCTACAGCATCTATCTTCCTCACCTGATCCTTGGGCTCGCGCTGACGGCTACGTTCACGGCAATGAACTATCGCGGCATCCAGATAAGCGCGCGATTCTTGCGCTGGACTACGTTTGCCGTGCTCGGCCTCGTGGCGTTTTTTTCCCTCGCTGGACTCCAGAGCGGATCGCTCGCAAACTTTCGCCCGGCTTTCAGTCACGGTCCCTTGATCTCTATACTTCTCGTCTTGCAAATCGTGCCGTATTTCATGACCGGCTTCGATGCCGTCGGGAAATGCGCGGAAGAAGCGAGCCCGGAATTCCAGGGAAAGAATTTTTCGACGGCCGTGATCTTGGCGATCGTAGTCGGATTCGTTTTTTACGCGGTCATCATCGCTTCTGTCTCCTACGCTGTACCATGGCAGTCGATCACCGGGGAAAAATTCGCCACGGCTGTGGCCTTTGAAAGGGCTTTGAAATCCCAGTGGATCGTGAACTTGATCATGGTCACGGGCCTTATTTCTTTGCTGAAGATCTTCAACGCAAACCTGGTCGCCGCATCCCGCCTGCTGTTTGCGCTCGGCCGGCGCAATCTTGTTGAGCCGTCCCTGGCGCGCGTGCATCCCGACAATCAAACACCCTACGTCGCAGTTGTGTGCGTTGGCGTGGCCATTGCCGCGGCCATTTTTTTGGGCAACTCGATACTAGTTCCTATTTCTGAAGTGGGTTCCGTGGCGAGCGCTCTCGGTTGGATGGCGGCGTGCGCCGCCTATTACAAGTTGAGTCCTACGGCGGGCGGCCGGAAAATGGCGTTGATCGGCACGACGGTGACGTTGTTGATGGTCTTGATGAAGCTTTTACCGTTTGTTCCGGGCCACTTCACGCGGTATGAGTGGATTGCGCTTTTTTTGTGGTGCGCGCTGGGAGCCGCAGTGAAGAATCGCAAACCCACCACGATGGCGGTCTCTTAAAGATTCTTGCAGAAATGGTCCAGGACCGCCTCGGCCGCTGTCCCCTTGGTAAGCGTGCCGAATGTATGGCCGTAATCTCCACTAAGCCGCGACTGGCAAAACGAGTCGGCTATCTCTGCCGGAGCGTGTCGCTGCAAAAGCGAGGCTTGCAGCGCTATGGCTGCCTTCTCTGCCAACCGGCGCGCTTCCCACTGCGACTCCGAGCCGTCGTTTTCGGCAACTTGCCGCGCGTGCATGCGCAAGGATGATTCCACATCGGAAATATAGGCATCCAATCGCTTATCGTTACTCACCCCTAGCCGCATCTCCACGATGCGCGCCTCCTGGGCAGCAGGCTCCTTTGCGAGCGAGCGCAGCACATCCAGGCAAATTACGTTTCCCGATCCTTCCCAGATGGAATACAGTGGCGCTTCCCGGTACAGCCGGGGCATGACGGATTCCTCGACGTAACCGTTTCCGCCGAGACATTCGAGCGCCTCTCCGACCTGCATGGGAGCCCGCTTGCACAGCCAGTATTTTGAGATCGCCGTCGCGATACGCGCAAAGCCGCGTTCCTGCTCGTCGCCGCGCCGCTCATCGAATGCTTTTGCCAGCCTCATCATTAACAACGTTGCCGCTTCTGACTCGAGGACCAGGTCCGTCAAAACGTTCTGCATGAGCGGGTGCTCAATCAGTCTCTTCCCAAACGCCTTGCGGTGTCTCGCATGATGCACCGCCTGCAATGCTCCCTGCCGCATCAGCGCAGCCGCGGCTATCACACAATCCAGGCGGGTGCAGTTCACCATTTCGATGATGGTCTGTACACCGCGTCCTTCTTCTCCGACGAGCTGCGCCCAGGCGCCCGCGAATTCGACTTCGCTCGAAGCGTTCGAACGGTTTCCCATTTTTCGCTTCAGCCGCTGAATGTGGAATGCATTGCGTTCCCCCGAAGGGGTCCAGCGCGGCAAAAAAAAGCAGGACAAGCCCTTCGGCGCCTGCGCAAGGATGAGGAACGCATCGCACATCGGCGCCGAGCAAAACCATTTGTGCCCGGTGATTAAAAATTCTCTCGAATTGTCCAGGCGCTCCGCGCGCGTCGTGTTGGCTCGTACGTCGGAGCCGCCCTGTTTCTCGGTCATTCCCATGCCGACCAGGACGCCGGATTTTTCCTTCGCCGGAACAAACCGCGGATCGTAATTCGGAGAAAGAATTCGGGATTCCCACTCGGCGGTCAATTCCGGATCGCACCGCAACGCCGCGATCGAGGAAAAGGTCATCGAGACGGGGCAGGTGTGGCCCAATTCATTTTGCGCAACCAGCATGAGCAGCGCGGCGCGGGCAACGTTCGCCCCTTTTCTCGATTCGATCCACGGCAGGCTATGCGCCTGATTCTCGATTGCTGTTTGCATCAGCTGGTGCCAGGAAGGATGAAACGTTACTTCATCGCGGCGATTGCCAAAGCGATCGTGCGTATGGAGCTGCGGCTCATTTTCGTTGGCTTCAAATCCCCAGCGCTGCGCTTCCTCAGTGCCCAGCAGTTTACCCAGTTCACGCAGTTGTCCTTCCGCCCACCCGGCATGTTCGCGATGAACTGCTTCCACAACCGTCGGATCGATGAGATAGAGATTGTGTCCGGTCAGCGGAGGGGCTTGATTCGAAGATTCCCGCGTATCGGTCAAGCCTGGGGAATGGAGCGCTTTCATCGCAGTCTCTTTATTTGCGCCAAGAATCTGTTCTACAGGTTCTCGCAGCTATGATAAGGATGCAATAGCGCATCCGTCGATGCGCATCGCGAAGGGCAAATTCAAGGAGCAACGCGATGAAACGAATGACGCTGCTGGGGGTGGTCTTGCTGGTCCTTTCGATCGGCGTCGCGCAAGGACGGGGGAATTCCTCGACGATCCGCGAAATTACGGGACTCCTCAATCAATTTCTGGACGATGCCGGGCGCGGCAATCGCGCCGGATTCGAAAAGTTCTTTGCCGATGATGTGATCTATACGCGCTCTGTCGGGGTCGTAGTCACGAAGCCCGAAATCCTCGCAAATGTCGAAAGCCTAAAACCCACTGCGGAAAGCAAGACCACTTATTCCGCCGAAGACACGACTGTTCACGAGTACGGTGACACGGCGGTGGCGGCGTTCCGCCTGGTCGCTCGCACTGAGCTTCGCAACGGCAAGCTCGAGACCTCTTACTACCGCAACACCGGCGTGTTTCTTCGGCGCAACGGACGCTGGCAGGTAATCGCCTGGCAGTCGACCAAAGTCATCGAGGTGCCCTCGGTGAAATGACCGCCAGCGGGCGAGCTTGTCACACGCGACTCGAGGGGTGATTGCCGCTCATCTTCCAAACAATCTTGCGCAGCATCCCCAGCCAAAGCTCGGCGTCCGAAGGCGACAATTTCAGCCGCCGAACCAGACGGCGCATTTTTTCCTCCGCGAGCGCGGAGGCCCGCGGATTGAGGTAGCCGCTCTCGTGCAGCGCTTCGAGCAGGGCAGCGGTGATTCGCTCTACCTCTCCTGCGGTGGCGAATTTTTCTTTTTCCGCTCGCTCCCGGGTCTCGGGTTTGCGCGCCAGCTCGTACAGGCAAATGGCGACCGCCTGACCCAGATTCACGGATGGATGCTCTTCCCGCACGGGGATTCTCACCAGCCAGTGGCAGTGGCTAAGCTCTTCATTGGAAAGGCCGGTTTTCTCCGAGCCGAACAAGATCGCCACGCGCCCTGAACTGAGCCGCTTGCGGATTCGCCGCGCTCCATCCTCCAACCGCAGCAAGGGGTACTGCAAATCCCGACGCCTCGCCGCCGTCGTTCCGGCCACCAGTGCGCAATCAGCGACGGCATCCGCAATACTCGAAAATTCTTCCGCTTTGGCAAGCACTGATGAAGCGCCCACGGCGGAACGCGCCTCCCGAAATGCTACTTCGTAAGGATTGACCACGCGGAGATGTAGAAAGCCGAAATTGCTCATCGCGCGAGCGGCCGCGCCGATGTTCAGCGGGTTTCGCGTTCGCACCAGCACGATGCGCAGCCGGTCGAAATCAGGAAGAACGCCCAAGGCCGCCATTCTATCTCAGTTGGAAAGCCGGAAACCTTCGCCAACTATTTTTGCTTTCCCGCGTCAAAATCATTTCCGGTGGTAGAATCCCGACATTCAAAAGTGAGGACACCCTTGCGCAAACTAACTCTTCTTGCCTGCTTGCTCATCCCCGGCTTGGCGCTTGCTCAGCGGCAGCCCGATTGGTCGAAGGTGGAAATCAAGGTCACCAAAGTTTCCGGAAACATTTACATGCTCGAAGGCGAGGGCGGCAACATCGCCGCTTCCGTCGGTGAAGACGGAATTGTCATCGTGGACGACCAGTTCGCCCCTCTGGCTGACAAAATCCAGGCCGCGCTGAAGAATCTTGGCATCACCGACAAGCCGGTGCGCTTCGTCATCAACACGCACTATCATGGCGATCACACTGGCGGAAACGTGCCTTTTAGCACTGCCGGTTCCACCGTGATTGCGCAGGACAACGTCCGCAAGCGCCTCGAGAGCGGGGGAGCGGCCGGCAACGGCGGCTCCGTCAAGATGGAGATTAAACCCGCCGAGAAGGTCGCGCTACCGATCATCACTTTCGAGCATGACGTCACCGTGCATCTCAACGGAGAAGACATTCGCGCCTTGCACTTTCCCGCGGGACACACCGACGGCGACTC
>Ga0210407_10003340_pt1 | contig 13071 bp, 9 predicted proteins | sample IncBWC27MmetaG_FD_150860 | JGI IMG/M metagenome (GOLD analysis project Ga0210407, IMG submission 150860) | Forest soil microbial communities from Barre Woods Harvard Forest LTER site, Petersham, Massachusetts, United States - Inc-BW-C-27-M | ecosystem: Environmental > Terrestrial > Soil >... | reverse complement strand
CGGTTAAGGCAGGGCAAGTGGTGACGGTCGAACCTATCGTGGAATTTCTGGACAAGCGGATGCATTTCCGCGTGGAAGACACCATCCTGATTACCAGCGGGGAGCCGGAGATTCTGAGTTCGGCGATTCCCAGGGAAATGGCCGAGATCGAGAAACTCGTGGGCAGCGAAGCAAAACAAAAATAGAGCGGGGCAGACGAGGCTTAACTAGAAGACCTTTTGTGATTTTGAAAGATAGGAGCTGCTTAGCTCAGAAAAACATTTTGGAGTTACAGTTTCTTTAGCCGCTGATTTTACTGCGCCATCTCATCACTGTTTTCGAATGCATTTGGCATAGAGTCCGAGCCAAATTCTCCCGCGTTCCGCCTACTGCCAGCCGTTATTCACATACCTGAAGATCATACAAAGGTACGGACTGTATTTAGCTAAATCAAATACATATAAGTCGATATCTTGCTGATTGCACAGCAGTTACACTCGCAAATTTCCAAAATGGACTGGCAGACTGCCTGCAAAGGCTCGGAGTAGGGCGCGCATTCGCGCCTATTGCCTGGGTAGGCCACGCTTGCATTTACATTTTGATGGGGGTACTCGATGAAACGCACAAAACATTTGAGAGCAATATTTGCTCTCGTTTTTGGAATAGCCATTTTTGCTTGTCGCAGCGGCGCACAATCACTAACGACCGGGGACGTTTCTGGAACAGTCACGGATGCCAGCGGGGCTGTGGTGCCCAATGCTCAGATCACTTTGAAAAATGCAAGTCAGGGAAATACCCAGGTAATTTCGACGAACGGCAATGGATATTACCGTTTTTCGCTTCTGTCTCCCGGGAAATACACCCTCACTGTCAAGAACTCTGGATTCGATACGCTCACTAGAGACGTCTTTGTTGAAGTTGGTTCGGTCACTACAGCCGACATTTCTCTAAGAGTGGGCACCGCCAGTGAAACAGTTACGGTTAGCGCCGAACAGCCGCTCGTCAACACCGAGAATGGCAACACGACGAATACGGTGACAGCGCTTCAGGTTTCCGAAGTGCCGAATCCGGGCAACGACATCACTTATCCGGTCCAAACGACCGTGGGAGTTGTCGCCAACACGGGGGGCGGCGGACTAGGCAACTTTTCGGCCAACGGTATTTCTGCCAGCTCCAACCTCTTCACCATTAACGGTATGGACGACAACGATCCTTACCTAAACCTGAATAACTCGGGCGCCACAAACCTTACTCTCGGGCAAAACGAAATTCAGGAAGTGACCGTAGTGACGAACGGCTATTCGGGACAGTATGGCGGGCTCGCTGGAGCTAACGTCAACTACATTACGCGCTCGGGCCAAAATGATTTCCACGGCCGCGCGCTGTGGTATTGGAACGGCTCCAAACTCGATGCCAATACGTTCTTTCACGATGCCACCAATACTCCGAAATCCTTTGTAAATGCCAACCAATGGGGCGCAGATTTGGGCGGACGCATCATCCGCAACAAATTGTTCTTCTACTTCAACACAGAAGGACTTCGATTGGTAATTCCTTCTGGCGGTCCTGCATTCATCCCAACCGCGAATTTTGAAACTGCGGTGCTTGCTCACCTTAACTCTTCGGGCCACGCAGATTCCGTTCCTTTTTATCAGACGATTTTTAACCTTTATAACAACTCGACGGGAGCATCCCGGGCCACGCCAACGGCGGGCGGGGGCTGCGGGTTGACCTTCACAGCCTTGGCGGGATTTGGCGCTGGCAATCCCTGCACAAATACCTTCCAGGCGAATGTGAGCGCCAAAACGAATGACGCTCTTTACAGCGGTCGCGTGGACTACAATTTCACGAACAACGATCGCGTCTATGTCCGTATCGAAAAGGAACATGGAACCCAGGCTTCGATCACGGATCCCATCAACTCCCTGTTCAACGTCGTCAGCGATCAGCCTCAATGGCAGGGCCAGCTCAATGAATCGCACACCTTCGGCGGCTCAGCGGTCAACCAGTTCATTCTCTCGGGACAGTGGTATTCAGCACTCTTTAACAATTCGAATCGCTCAGCAACCTTGGCCGCCTTTCCGACCACGTTGCAGTTGGGTGATGGCACGTTGAGCAATCTGGGCGGCTTTGATTCCACCTTCCCTCAAGGGCGCAACGTCACGCAATACCAGATCTCGGATGACTACTCGCGCGTGATTCATTCTCATACCTTGAAGGCTGGTATGAAATTCCGGCGCAATGACGCCAGCGACTCTGTTTACGGCCAAAACTCGATCGGCACGCTAACGGTTGGCAGCCTCAACGATTTTGTGAACGCCGGGGATGCGACTTCGACGAGTCTCGCTCAGAACTTCGCTTCCAAGCTCGAGCAGCCCATGGCCTTTTACACCATCGGTGGTTACGTCGAGGACGACTGGAGGGTCAAATCCAATTTGCAAGTGAATTTGGCTTTGAGGCTGGACCATGCATCCAACCCGGTTTGCCAGACCAATTGTTTCGCCCGGACATCCGTAGCGTTCGGCCAGTTAAGCCATGATGCTAACATCCCTTATAACCAAGCCATTACGACGGGCCTTCACTCAGTCCTTCCGAGCTTGACCAGCTTGGAATGGCAGCCGCGGCTCGGTTTCGCATGGCAGCCATTTGGCCGCTCAAAGCAAACAGTGGTCCGTGGAGGAGTAGGAATTTTCTATGACTCGTTCCAGGGCCAGGTGGTCGACTTCATCTCGGAGAATCTTCCTTTGTTCAACGGATTTGTCGTTTCCGGAAACAATATTGCGCCAACGGCGGCAAGCAACCTCTTCCTGGACGCGGCAAACTCGAACACCGCGCTGATTAATGGTTTTGCCAGCGGTCAGACCCTTGCTCAAATCAAAGCGGCTGCGCCTGCCTTCGCGCCTCCGACGATTTTCAGCACACAGGCCCACACTAAGATTCCTCAGTATCAAAAGTGGAATCTTGAAATCGAACAGGGAATCGGACAGCATTCTTCGGTCAGCGTAAATTATGTTGGAAACCATGGCGTCCACGAGCTGTATGGCAATAGTGCGGCAAACGCGTTTGCGACGGGATTTGCCGGCTTGCCAACGGTTGCGCCTGATCCCCGCTTTGGTCCGGTAACAGTTCTGACCACAGAGGCGGTTTCTAACTACAACGGCCTACAAACTTCTTTCAGGCATCAATTCTCCGGAGGCATAGTGCAAGTCAACTATGTCTATAGTCATGCTTTAGACATGACTTCCAATGCCGGATTGAACTCTTTTTCGAACGTTCTCTACGGTGCAAGTACATCGAGTCCTCTTGTTCCTCAGGATCCCAACAATCCGCGCGGGGCCTACGGCAATGCGGACTACGACATTCGCCATTACTTGAGCGCCAACTACGTTTGGGAACTTCCTCTCCGGAAACTATTCGGCGGCCGCGGTTCTAAATTCCTGGTCGACGGATGGCAGGTTGCGGGAACCGTCTTCGCGCGAAGCGGCTTGCCCTTCACTCCGGTTGACGGGGGCCAAACAGCAGCACTGGCCGGGACGAATTATGGCACGGGAGCGAATACCATCTTTCAGGAATTCGTCTATGCCAACTTCAACGGCGGCAGCCACGGTTCCTGCAACACCAGCACGCTGGTCTGCCTCATTCGAGCAAACTTTTCACCTGCCAGTTCGGGTTTTGGCAACGCTACCCGGAACAACTTCCGTGGACCTCTCTATGTAAATACTGACTTCTCTGCGATGAAGAAGACGAAGATTCCTGGCTGGGAGCGGGGTGAATTCGGCCTCGGTTTCCAATTCTTCAACCTCTTCAATCATCCGAACTTCGACCTCCCCGTCGCCAACGTAGCGGATGCGCGCTTCGGCACTTTAGTGCACACCGTTGCACCGCCAACCACCCCGTTTGGTTCGGGACTCGGTGCTGACGCTTCGGCTCGAATCATTCAATTGAAGCTGCAGCTCACCTTCTAACCCGATTCCGCAGCGGAGTCATAGCTGCGGCCCGTGATAGTTCAGAGGCGTCCCGGATACTCGCCGGGACGCCTCTATTTTTTTGCGGGCGCTGAGTCCTTGCGGTGCTGCTACGATATCCGCGATGAGCCGTGGCCTTACTCAAAACGTGTTGAATGCAATTCGCCGGCAGAATCTATTGCGCGCCGGCGATCGCGTTGCTGTGGCCGTTTCCGGCGGAGCGGATTCGGTGGCGCTACTCCGTTTGCTTCTGGAATTGCGCGAGCGGCTTGGCATCGTCTTAAGCGTCGCGCATTTCAATCATCAGTTGCGCGGGCGCGCTTCCGATGGCGACGAGAAATTTGTCGAAAAGCTGGCGGCGAAATATAAGTTGGCGTTTTACAGCGCGCGCGCTGACGTGGGGGGGCGCGCGAAACGCGTGAAAACGAATCTGGAAGATGCAGCGCGGCGCGCGCGTTATGCGTTCTTCGCCGAATTGGTGGCACAGGGGCACGTAATCCACATCGCCGTAGCGCACACGGCTGACGACCAGGCAGAAACCGTGCTCGCACATATCTTGCGCGGGACGGGCCTCGCCGGACTCGGTGGGATTCATCCGACGGTGGGGCATGTTGTCCGCCCCCTGCTGCAAGTGCGTCGCGGCGAACTGCGCGCCTATTTAAAATCGCACAAACAAACCTGGCGCGAGGATGCCACCAACCGCGACACCACAAAAATGCGCGCGCGCATCCGCAAAAAACTTTTGCCGCTCCTGGAGAAACAATTTCAGCCGGCGGTCGTCGAACATTTAGCTTCGCTTGCGGAACTTGCGCGGGAGGACGAGGCGTTCCTGGAGAGCGTCGTCGAGGAGAGATTTCTTGCACTGGTTAAGAAAAATGCGAGCTCGGCGCGAATTGCGATTGTGGATTTATTGCAGCTCACAGAAAGAGCGGAATTAAACACAGAGTCCGCGGAGAACACAGCGGGCGCGGAGAAGAGCAAAATCGCGGACGCGCTGGCCAAGCGGTTGATAAGACGCATCGTCCAAGACGTCAAGAAAGCCGAAGGACAAATAACTGCCCAGCATGTGGGCGCGGTATTGGAGTTGGCCACTCACGGCGAGAATGGCAAGTTCATCCAATTGCCGGCGGCCATCGAAGTGCGCCGCGAGCAAGACGCGCTAATTTTCCTGCAACGGGAAGGCGTCGCGCGAATATCCGCAGAAAAAAAGACCAACCGGCGCGAATACGAGTACAACATCGATCTTCATTCGAACGGCGCTGTGGTGCGCATTAACGAAATGGGGTGCGCATTCCGCTTCACAGTGATTGACTGGCCCAGCAAGAGAGGGGAAACTAGTAAGACAGGGGCGGTCGTGGACCGCGACCGGCTGCGTTTTCCTCTCGTACTTCGCAACTGGCGTCCCGGGGACAAGTTGCAGCCCGCGGGTCATCGCAGCGCTCATAAGCTGAAACGCTTGTTGAACGAAAAGCGCGTCAGCCGATGGGGACGCGACGGCTGGCCGGTGCTGACGAGCGGTGGATTAATTGCCTGGGCGCGTGGATTTCCCGTTGCAGCGGAATTTGCGGCCAATGAAAGGACGCGAGCGGCTATCGTGATTGCCGAGGAAAATTTGTGAGCGCCCGAAAAAGCGCGGGATTTTCCGCCGCGCGCATCGCCAGCCGCGTGGCGTCACTCGGAAGAGAGATCACGAAGGCCTACAAAGGCCGGCGCGTGGATGTGGTGATTACGCTGGACCGCGGGTTTGTTTTTGCCGCGGACCTGTTGCGGCAGATCGACTCCCCGCTGGTTTGCCATTTCGTGCGCGAGGAAGTTCGCGACGTCGAGGATGGCGGACGCGCTCGCCGCGAAGTGGCCTTCGGCGCGCGGCCCGAAGTGCACGGCCGCGACGTTCTCCTCGTCGATGCGGTGCTGGAGAGTGGGGTCACACAGGAGTTTCTTTTGCGGCGGCTTGGCGAAGGCAGCCCGCGTTCGTTGCGGCTTGCGGTGCTCCTGGACAAGCCTGAAAAGCGCCGCGTCGCTCTGGAGCCCGATTACTTTGGCTTCCGAACTGCATCTAAGGAAGTATGGGTCGGCTACGGGCTGGCCGCGCCAAACGGCATGGGGCGCAACCTCCGGCAACTTTCCGCGGGAGTCAGCGCATCGGCCGGAAAAAGTGGCAAGCGGCGCAAGAAATAGGCACACTGTAGTGTTCCGAAGGTATAAGGGATTTGTGAGGGTAATGTGAATTCTAATTCCACGGCGAAAACAATTTTATTTTGGATCTCGATCGTCTTCCTAGGCGTGATGCTCTGGAAGCTGGTCTCGGCCAACGGGGCGCAAACCCGCGAAGACGAGCCCGGCTACGGTGAGTTCATGGCCAAGGTCGATCACGGCGACGTGAAAGAAGCGACGCTGTATATTTCGCCGAACAGCTACGAGCTCCAGGGCGAGTATTACAGCCCGGCGAACCACAAATTTCATGTGACCGTTTTCAAAGAGGCCGCGCCGGAGCTCACCAAAGCGCTTCGCGACAAAGCCGTGCCGGTAAAAGTGAAAGAAGTGCGCAGCGGCGATTGGCTTTTGATCGTGCTGAACGCTTTGCCGCTGGTGCTGCTGGTTGGTTTTTGCCTTTTCCTGATGCGCCAGATGCAGGCCGGCGGAAACAAGGCGCTGAGCTTTGGCAAATCTCGCGCGCGTTTGCTTTCGGCACAGCAGAAAAAAGCCACCTTTAAGGATGTCGCGGGAACGGATGAGGCGAAAGAAGAGCTGCAGGAAATTATCGAATTCCTGAAAGACCCGCAAAAGTTTCAAAAGCTAGGCGGACGCATTCCCAAGGGCGTTCTGCTCGTCGGGCCTCCGGGCACGGGCAAGACGCTGCTTGCACGAGCGATCGCCGGTGAAGCAAACGTTCCTTTCTTCTCCATATCGGGTTCGGACTTCGTGGAAATGTTCGTAGGCGTCGGCGCGAGTCGCGTGCGCGACCTTTTCGAACAAGGCAAGAAGAACGCGCCGTGCATCATCTTCATCGACGAAATCGACGCGGTCGGTCGCCATCGCGGCGCCGGTCTCGGCGGCGGTCACGATGAGCGCGAGCAAACCTTGAACGCCTTGCTCGTCGAAATGGACGGCTTCGAATCCAACGAGGGTGTGATCCTGATTGCGGCGACGAACCGCCCCGACGTTCTCGATCCCGCACTTCTCCGCCCTGGCCGCTTTGACCGGCGCGTAGTAGTTGCGCGCCCCGACGTCAAGGGCCGGGAAGAAATTCTCCGCGTGCATACCCGCAAGGTGCCCATCGGCGATGACGTGGAATTGTCCATCATCGCGCGCGGCACGCCGGGCTTTTCCGGCGCCGATCTCGCCAACTTGGTGAACGAAGCAGCACTTTGGGCTGCGCGCCAAAACCGCAAATTCGTCATGATGGCCGACTTCGAAATGTCCAAGGACAAGGTCCTCATGGGCGTGGAACGCAAGTCCATGATTTTGTCCGACGAAGAAAAGAAAAACACCGCGTACCACGAAGCGGGTCACGCGCTCGTTGCAGCCATGACGCCGAACGCCGACCCCGTCCACAAGGTCACCATCATTCCCCGCGGCATGGCCCTCGGCTTGACCATGCAACTACCGACCGACGACAAACATTCCTACACCCGCGAGTATCTCGAAGCCATGCTCGCCGTGTTGATGGGCGGTCGCTCCGCCGAGGAAATTTTCCTCGGTCATCTAACCACCGGCGCGGGCAACGACATCGAGCGCGCCACCGACATCGCGCGCAACATGGTCTGCGAATGGGGCATGAGCGAACTCGGCCCGCTGGCCTACGGCAAGAAAGATGAAGCTATCTTCCTCGGCCGCGAGATTACCCAGCATCGCGACTACTCCGAAGACACCGCCATTCAGATCGACAAGGAAGTGAAGCGCATCGTCAATGGCGGTTACGAGAGCGCCAAGAATCTTTTGAACGGCAATCGTGAAACGCTCGAACGCATAGCGCTCGCTCTTCTGGAACGCGAAGTCATCGACGCCAACGAAGTGAAAATGCTCATGGAAGGCAAACCACTGCCGGAGAAGCCGCGCACGCCTCCCACGCCGCCTCCCCAAGCAGCGCCCAGCACCGATCCCAAGGTCGTGCGCCCCGAATTGCGACCGGCCCCCGGCTTCACGCGTGGAGACAGCCCGGCCAAGGCCTAACCCACAATCGAAGTTTCTTTGTAGGGGCGCAGCATGCTGCGCCCCTTTTTACTTTCACTCGCGCCACGCGAGGTTTTCTCCCAAGTTGCACAGTGCCAGCACTCAGTAGGCAATTCCGCACGCAAGCCCTCACATGTTAAAGTGCGCCATTATGCCGATCCTCGATGAAATTATTGATGGCCGCACGGACCTCGTATTCGAATACTTGGCCGCCGGTCACTCCGCGAATTCCACCGACACGGACGGCTATTCCCTGGTTCAATGGTGCGCCTATTACGGCGACGTGAGCGCCATCAAGTTTCTCCTCGCCAACGGCGCATCGCTCGATTTGCGCGGCGAAAACTTGGGGCTGATCGCCGCCTGCTTCCACGGCCACTGGCGGCTCTGCAAATTCCTCATCGAGCGCGGCGCCGACGTAAACCTTTCATCGCCTGATACCGGCGAAACGCCTCTTCACTCCGCGCTCTGCACCACGAAGCGTCTCGCGCACAACCTGGTCCTTAAGATTCTTCTCTCCCACGGCGCAAATCCAAATTGCGCAACGAAGCCTTCCGTTGAAACTGGCGGCTTCATGCGCGATGCCCGCACCAAAGGCGAAACGCCGCTTCATCGCGCCGCCGCATTCGGCGACGAAGAGGCCATCCAACTCCTGCTCGACGCAGGCGCATCAATCGATGCCAAAGACATGAATGGAGATTCGCCGCTCTCCTGGGCCAGCTGGTATGCACGCCCCACTGCTATCCTTCGACTTCTTCTTTACGGCGATTTCCGCATTCATCCGCAAAACCGCCCGATGGATGCCAACCTTCTTGGCAAACCCCATCCCCAATAAACTCACAACTGGCGTCCGCCGAAACAACGCGCAGCGGATGCCAACGCAAATCGATTTGGCGTAGAATACGGGCATGGGACTCAAGGACGGCGAAAATCTGAATGTGGTTTGCCCGTGCTGCCAGGCGAAGCTCACGATTGATCCGATTTTTGGAGCTGTGCTTTCGCATGAAGCCCCTGTAAAGGCCGGACCGCAGGTCGACCTGAGCGACACCGCGAAAATTTTGAGCGATCAGCAGAAAAACCGCGAAGACAAGTTCCGCGATTCCCTGTTCCAGGAAACCAACAAGGAAGACATCCTGGCGAAAAAGTTCGAAGAGGCCATGAAGAAAGCCAAGGACGCGCCCGCCGGCAAACCGATTCGCGACTTCGATCTTGATTAACCATCCGGGGTTAGCTGTTTGCATCACCGTAGTGCGCCCAATTCCGCAAAGCGTAACTCCATGACTCCTCGAAAAAAATACCGGCTCAGCCTGCCCACCGGTACGATTTCTCTGGGGGAACGCACCATGATCATGGGCGTGCTCAACGTCACGCCGGACAGCTTTTCCGATGGCGGAAAATTCTACACCGAGGAAAATGCCATCGAACACGCCGTGCGCATGCAGCGCGACGGCGCGGACTTCCTCGACATTGGTGCGGAATCCACCCGCCCCGGCTCGCAAGGAATCTCAGCAGAGGAAGAGTTGCGGCGGCTCCTGCCCGTGCTGGGTGGCCTGCGCCGGCTCCTGAAAATTCCCATCTCCATCGACACGCAAAAAGCGGAAGTCGCCGAAGCCGCGCTGGACGCTGGCGCGCAGATTATCAACGACGTCTCCGGACTGCGCAGCGACCCGCGCCTCGCCGAGGTTGCGGCGCAACGCAGAGTACCGCTCATCCTCATGCACATGCATGGTGAGCCGCGCACCATGCAACATGCTCCGTTTGCTCGCAACGTGATGCTGGATGTCGTTCGGGGTTTGCGTAAATCCGCTGCCATCGCTCTTAAAGCGGGCGTCGCCAAATCGCAAATCATCCTCGATCCCGGCATCGGCTTTGGCAAGAGTTTCGCGCAGAACTTTGAATTGCTTCAGAAACTGCCACAACTCGCAAAGCTCGGGTATCCCTTGCTGATCGGCACTTCGCGCAAGGGCTTCCTCGGCGCGATTCTGGCGCGTGACGGCCGCGCTGCCCCACCCGACCAGCGCATCTGGGGAACTGCCGCAACGGTCACCGCCAGCATCCTCGGCGGCGCCCACATCGCCCGCGTCCACGACGTCGCCGAAATGTCGCAAGTCGCCCGCGTCGCCGATTGCGTCCTCGACCCGAAACGCGCGCCGAAGAACTGAATGCGGATGGCGAGGCCAACAGAGTTCTGTATTCGCTGCGCCTTGGATATAATTCGCATCGCCTTCATCTGCCGATTTCTTCGGAAAGGCCGGAACTCATGCTGCGTTTTGCAACTCGCCTCTCGTGCTTCTTCATGGCTGCCATTTTCTTGACACATTTGGCCACGGCGCAGATTCCAACCGTAAAAAAAGATTCGTTCCATCCCATCGTCGCCCCGCAAGCAGCGGCTGGATGCTCGGTGACCGAAGCCTCCGCATGTACGGAAGCCGCGGCCAAGCTTCTTCCCATCATCATGGGCTCTTCGCCGATGGAAGAAAATCTGCGGCGCCTCACCGATGAAATCGGCGGCCGCGTCACCGGCACGCCGGAAATGGCCAAAGCGGTCGAGTGGAGCGTCGCCGCGTTTCGCGCCGCTGGCATCGACGTGCACACCGAAAAATACACGCTGCCGGTCACCTGGAGCGAAGGAGACACGCGGCTTGAACTGCTGGGCCCGGTAAAATTTCCTCTGCGCCTAAAATCGGAAGGTTGGTCGCCCGCGACGCCCGCGGGTGCAATCGAAGCCAACATCATCGACGTTGGTTATGGGAACGACTCCGATTTCTCCAAACCCGGCGCATCGCTAAAAGGCGCCATCCTGCTGGTCCACACCGATATCGGTTCGACGTGGGCCGATCTCTTCAACGAATATCTTCGCCCGCCGCAGATTATCGATCTGGCCCTGAAGAACGGCGCTTCCGCTATTTTGTGGATGGGCGCGCGCGAAAGGCTGCTTCTCTATCGCCACACCAATTCACTCGCCGGGGAAATCGACAAAATTCCGCAAGCAATTGTCGCCCGTGAAGATGCCATGCGACTGGCGCGGACGATTGCCGCCTACCCGGGAAAAGTGCGCGCGCACTTGGATATGCCCAATAAAATCGGCGGCCCCATCGAACAGGAAAACGTCATCGGCGAAATTCGCGGCTACGAGAAGCCCGACGAATCCGTCGTGATCGGTGCGCACCTCGATTCTTGGGAACTCGGCACAGGCGCGCTGGACAACGGGTGCAATTCCGCGCTCGTGATTGAAGCCGCGCGCGCTATCAAAGCCACTGGACTTCTTCCGCGGCGCACGATCCGTTTCGTCCTCTTCAGTGGCGAAGAACAAGGCACCATCGGCTCGTTCGAATACGTGAAATCCCACCGCGCCGAGCTGGACAAAGTTCGCGCCATGATCACGTTTGACTCCGGCATCGGCCGCGTCACCGGCTATTCTCTCGGTGGACGCCGCGACACCGAAGCGGGGCTCCGCGAAGTCCTAAAGCCGCTCGATTCTTGGGGCTCCACGAATCACACCTACGACGCCTCCTTCGGCACCGACAATTTCGATTTCCTCCTCGAGGGCGTCCCAACTCTCGTCGCCAATCAAGAAGAAGCCAACTATCTTCCAAACTATCACGCCGCCTCGGACACGCTGGACAAGGTCGATATGCGCGAACTAAAGCTGCACACCGTCCTCGCTGCGCTGACCGCCTGGGGCATCGCCGACCGCGCAGAACCGCTTGCCAAGCGCCTTTCCCGCGCCGAGATTGAAACACAAATGAAAGAAACCGGTCTCGACCAGCAGATGAAAACGCTGGGCTATTGGCCCGCCTGGCAAAACGGCGAACGCGGCCGCAAACCATAAGCCGCTCCTGCAAAATCACGTCACCAGGAACAGTAACTCGGTGGGTCGTCTCTTTGGACGCATCCCGCGTCTTGACCGGGTCTTCCCGGTATAATGGAGGTGTGACAAAACCCTCTCTTCCCCAAAATGAGGCCAAGCGCGCGAGCATCCTCGCGATCGACTATGGCCGCGCAAGAATCGGCCTCGCCATCGCCGACGCGGAAGCGCGCCTGCCAAATCCAGCCGGCACGCTCGAACGTGTCAATCGCAATGAAGATATGCGGCGGCTGCGAGACACCGTCCGCGAGCACAACGTAAAGCAAATTGTCGTCGGCTTACCTCTCCGCCTTGACGGCACACAAAGCGAAATGGCCGAGGAAGCCTCGCGTTTTGCGCAACGCGTCCGCAAACAACTGGGTGTGCCCGTCGAGATGATCGACGAGCGCCTTACCAGCTGGGAAGCCGAACGCCTGATGGAAGAAGTCGGCGGACGGGTGCTCCACAAGCAATCTCCCGTCACCGGCAAAAAAATCAAGCTCGAACAGGGAAAGCTCACGGTGGATTCCGTCGCAGCCGCGGTGATTTTGAAGGAATACCTCGAGCTGCACCAATAAATCGAGGAAAGCATCTAATTAAGAAGACATTCTGAGCCGCTGAGGAAAACTTGAAGTTTCTGCTCAAACTCATTTTGCTTCTGATGGTCGTCGCCGCGGGTGCTGGAGCCTGGCTGTGGTACAGCCTCACGCAGCCCTACCAGGGATTCCCCGCCGAGGGCGTGTTCGTCGATGTGCCCCGCGGCGCATCGAGCCGCGGCGTGGCCCGCTTGCTCGAGAAAAATGGCGTGGCCCGCAGCGCCATTGCCTTTGAAATTTACGCGCGCCGCCATCCCCGCCGCTCCATGCAAGCCGGCGAATACTTCTTCGATCGCGCATTGAATTCCAAAGACGTCTTCTGGAAAGTTGCCAAGGGAGAAGTTTACGAACAGCCCTTCACCGTCCGTGAAGGCGAAACCATGTTCGACATTGCCCGCGACCTGGAAACTGCAAAATTTCTCCCTGCCGATGATTTCCTGAAAGCCGCAAATGATGGCGAACTCATTCACGACATCGCGCCCGGCGCGAAAACACTCGAAGGCTTTCTCTTCCC
>Ga0210407_10003338_pt1 | contig 13075 bp, 12 predicted proteins | sample IncBWC27MmetaG_FD_150860 | JGI IMG/M metagenome (GOLD analysis project Ga0210407, IMG submission 150860) | Forest soil microbial communities from Barre Woods Harvard Forest LTER site, Petersham, Massachusetts, United States - Inc-BW-C-27-M | ecosystem: Environmental > Terrestrial > Soil >... | reverse complement strand
TTCTGATTAACGACCGTCTGGATGAATCCATCGACGCGCTGATGGCGATCCTCCTTGCGGAACGGCTGAAGCGCTCGGGAGTTCAAGAATCCGCTGACGATGCAGGAAGGCTGGCCAAGGCCGAAGGTTGCCGTTTGCACAACATTCGGGAACGCCTGCAGCCGATCTTGGCCTCGTTTGCGGCAACAGCAACTTCGGGCGGACGCTAGCCACAGGGGAGAACACAATGAAGTTGATTGAAGGGTTCGACAGCAACTATCGATACATCCTGGTAGCCGCTCGCCGCGCACGGCAGTTGCAAGGCGGTGCGCCCCCGGTAATCGAAACGCACTCCCGTAAACCCTGCCGCATTGCGCAGGACGAAATCAAGGCCGGCAAGGTGAAGTGGGTAATCCCGGAGACGCCGAAATCGGCGGTTGAAGTCGTGAGCGAAATGCTCGACAAGGCGCTCGGGCAAGAGTAGTCATTTCCAATTTGTCGTTGCCGTCTCCTTATGTAGACTCGGGGACTGGAGCAATTGGAAATTGACAACCGGCAATCATGAAAATCGCTCTTGGCGTCAGCGGCGGGATTGCGGCTTATAAAGCGGCGGAAATTGTGCGCCTGCTGCAGGATCGCGGCGTCCGCGTGCAGGTCGTCATGACCCACGCCGCTCAGGAGTTTGTCCGGCCTCTCACTTTTGCGGCGCTTTCCGGCGAAAAAGTTATTACTGACATGTTCGACGCGGGCGCGAGCGAGCATCCCAACATTGATTCCGCGGTCGAGCATATCGCCGTGGCGCAATCCATCGATGCGCTGTTGGTTGTGCCGGCAACTGCGGACGTTCTGGCCAAGTTTGCCCAAGGCATGGCCAGCGATTTTCTCTGCACGCTTTATCTTGCGACCACAGCTCCCGTCGTGGTTGCGCCTGCCATGAACGTCAACATGTGGGAGCACCCGGCGACACAGGCGAATCTTGAGATTCTGAAAAAGCGCGGCGTAAGGATCGTGGCGCCGGGCACGGGATATCTGGCTTGCGGGATGACGGGTCCTGGCCGCCTGGCGGAGAACGAAGCAATCGTTGCGGCGACTCTGGAGGCGCTGGGCGCGTCGCAGGAATTGGTCGGCGAAACCGTGTTGCTTACGGCTGGCCCGACGCGCGAGAAGATTGATCCAGTGCGATACCTAAGCAATCGTTCGAGCGGCCGGATGGGATATGCATTAGCTGAAGCCGCACTTCGCCGGGGAGCGCGCGTGTTGCTGGTGAGCGGACCGACGGCATTGACTCCGCCGGGTGCTGCTGAGGTGACGCGAGTGGAATCCGCCGAAGAAATGCGGCAGGCGGTTTTGAAATTGCTTCCCCAAGCGACCATCGTGATCAAGACGGCCGCAGTCTCCGACTATCGCCCAAAGTCTTTAGCCTCGCAGAAGATCAAGCGCGGTGGGCCGATGACTCTCGAACTTGAACCCACGGCGGATATCCTCGGCGAGATCGCGCGTCACAAACAGTCGCAACTGATCGTTGGCTTTGCCGCTGAAACCCAGAACGCGCTGGAAAACGCGCGCAAGAAACTGGCCTCTAAGTCGCTCGATGCCATTGTGGTCAACGACGTTTCACGGGAGGGCGTGGGCTTCGATTCCGACCGCAACGCGGTCACCATCATCACGCAACACGACGTCGTAGAAGTCCCGGAGACCACGAAGTGGGAGGTCGCGCAACGTGTGCTCGACCAAGTGGTACGGTTGCGGAATCCGCAAAACGCTCCAGCAAAGATTGGAACAATAGCGAATGGCTCACGTGCTTGACCCGGAACTCAGGCGCGCTTTGGCCGAACGTGTCCGCTACTACAACGAGTTAGGGATTTACGATTTCTACCGCCGCGATTCTGGTGCAGCCGAATCTGGCACAATGCAAGACGCGGTAATTCTTGAGAATCCAATCCAGCCAGAACAGCGAGACGAAATGACACCCAGATCCAAGGCGGCTGTGGCAGTTCCATATGTACCGGCTGCGGACTTACTTGAGGTGGCGAACCCGAAGCCGGAATCTGGCGTGACTGATTCTGTTCAAGCACTGCGTCTGATTCGCGAGGATCTGGGAGATTGCACGCGTTGCCGCTTGCACAAGCAAGGACGGAAGCAGATCGTATTCGGGGTGGGCAACCCGAAAGCTGAGCTGATGTTTATCGGCGAGGCTCCGGGAGCGGATGAAGACCAGCAGGGTGAGCCCTTCGTGGGCCGTGCCGGACAGTTGCTCAACAACATGATCAAGGCCATGGGCCTGCGGCGCGAAGATATTTACATCGCGAACATCATCAAGTGCCGTCCGCCGGGAAACCGTACGCCGGAGCGCGATGAGTGCGAAACTTGTTCTCCGTTTCTGATGCGGCAGATCGCAGCCATCAAACCGAAAGCGATTGTTGCTCTGGGCGCGGTGGCAGCCAAAACCCTGTTGGCGATCAACGCGCCTATGTCCGAGTTTCGTGGACGCTGGTTCGATTTCCGCGGCACCAAACTAGCCGTAACCTATCATCCCGCGTTTCTGCTGCGCGATCCCCGCCAGAAGAAAGAAACTTGGAAAGATTTGCAGATGGTGATGAAGGAACTGGGAATGGCAATCCCGGCGAAGGGCGCCGAGTAAGTACGAATCCTGCGCGAGCAAGCACGGGTCGAGGACGCCCGCGTCTACACTCGCAGCCGGAATGGCGCAGTCAAAAGTCTTGCGGGCAACATCACCGCCGCCCACACCAACGCCAATACTCCGTGCACCGCAATCCCGATCAACCGGAACGGCAGAAGCAGCAGCCACACGAACGGATAGAGCACCAGCGCAAACAGAGCCAGCGGCCAGCACAGCACAAACAGCAGGCACCAGAGGAGGAAAGTGAACATGCGGTTCTCCTTTTCGTCTAGTGTAATTTACGAATATTCCAGCGGAAAAGTTCGGGGAGACTCAGGCCTTAGTCGCATCGAAGATGGTCGCCTGCTAAATGCTTCTCGAAAAAGGCCAACGTGCGCAAACCGGCATCACGCCAGATTTCGCCGCTGAAGCCGTGGCCTATGCCGGGGTAGATCTGCATTTCGTAGGGAATGTGCTTTTTTTCGAGGATCTGCTGCAAGTGGTAGGCCTCCTCGACTGGGACTGTTTTGTCCTGCTCCCCGTGCAGGATCAGCACCGGGCATAGCCGACGCGTGAAGAACTTCATCTCTTTTGGCATGCCGCCGAAGAACTCCACTACGGCTTGGACGCGCGAGTCGATGGCGGAGGCCGACAGCGCGAGATATGCTCCCAGCGAGAATCCCAACAATCCGATGCGGTGAGGATCGACCTGGGGCTGGCGAGCCACGAAGCTTACCGCGTCCCACAACGTCTTCATCCATACCGGGAAGTGGCGGAAGATGGTTTGCAGGCCATCGATCTCTGTCGTGCCGGTTCGATCGAAATAATGCAGGACATAAACTGCGAAGCCCTGCTCGGCCAGCAGGCTTGCGGGGCCGGCCATGGACGCGTGTCCGCCTCCGGAACCATGGAGGCCTATCACGGCAGGAAAGCGTCTTCCGGCGGCAGCCGGCAGAAAGCAATCCAGAAGAATTTCTTTGCCGCCACTCTCGAATGAAAGTTGGGATTGAGCGACGGAGGGCATGGAAAAACAGTTAGCAATCAGCATTCAGTCGTGCAATGCGACGGCTTAGTTGAAGGCCAATCATCTGGTCGTCGCCGCGCGTTCAGCGCCGGCTAACTTCCCCAGCGACTCTCCATACGGTGCCCGCGCAATCCCGCGCTCGGTGACAATCGCGGTCACATACTTCGCGGGAGTCACGTCGAATGCAGGATTTTCTACCTGCACTCCATCGGGGGTCATTTGCTTGCCGGCAATGTGCGTGACTTCTTTTTCGTTGCGCTGTTCGATGGGGATCTTGCTGCCGTCCGGAGTTTCGAAATCGATGGTCGACAGCGGGGCAGCCACGTAGAAAGGGATGTTGTGCTCTTTCGCAAGCACGGCGACGGAGTACGTTCCGATTTTGTTGGCTACGTCGCCGTTAGCCGCGATGCGATCCGCGCCCACCACAATCGCTCCGATCTTGCCCTGTTTCATGATCGCGCCCGCCATGTTGTCAGAGATTACAGTTGTGGGGATACCATCTTTCATCAACTCCCATGCAGTCAGGCGCGAACCTTGCAGGAAAGGACGGGTCTCGTCGGCGTAGACGTGGATTGTTTTCCCCTGCTCGACCGCTGCGCGGATCACGCCCAGCGCCGTGCCATAGCCGCAAGTCGCGAGTGCTCCGGCGTTGCAGTGGGTGAGAACGCCGCCGCTGGCGGGCATGAGAGTTGCGCCGTGGCGTCCCATGGCCTGGTTGGCGGCGATGTCTTCGGCGTGCATTCGCTGGGCTTCCTCGACCAGAGCTTGCTTGATCTGGGGCAGGGGGCGCACCCTTAGCAATTCGAATTTGTCACGCATGCGGCGCATGGCCCAGAAAAGATTCACGGCGGTTGGACGGGTCTTGCCGATCACTTCGCAGATTTGATCAAACTCGCGCTTAAGATCGCCTCCGGTCTCGGCCTTCGAGTTCTTCATGCCCAGAGCGATGCCCATGGCCGCAGCCACGCCAATGGCAGGCGCTCCGCGCACCACCATGTTGCGGATGGCGTCGGCGACCTGCTCGTAGGTCTTGCAGGTGATGTAGGTTTCTTCGGTGGGCAGCTTCGTCTGATCGATGAAGCGTACGCCCTTCTCAGTCCATTCGAGGGTTTGGATCATAGAATTGTGTGATTGAGTCATTGTGTGATTGAGTCATTGAAAACTAATGAGTCAATGAATCAATCAGTCAATGGCTCAATTCTTAAGTCTTTCTGCCTCAAGTGCTCTCTTCTGACGTCGGTCGCGGTGAATATCGAAACGAACGGCGCGGGCGCGGCCGCCTTCTCCACACTCGGACGACCCTTCGCCTCTTCGCGTTCTACCAGGCACATCGCGCCGGCGATTTCGAATCCAAATTCACGGGCCGTTTCGATCGCCTGAATGGTGGAGGCGCCCGTGGTACAGACATCATCGACGATCACCACCCGCGCGCCCTTCTCGCGAAAGCCTTCGATGCGCTGTCCCATGCCGTGCTGCTTCTCAGCTTTGCGGATGAGAAAGCCATGAATATCGCCGCTGGTGACAGCGGCAGCGACTACGATCGGATCGGCGCCCATGGTTAGGCCTCCGATGGCTTGCGGCCGCCATCCGCGCTGCTGAATTTCTTCAAGGAACACCTGGCCGGTGAGTTGGGAGCCACGCGCGTTCAGAGTTGTGATGCGGCAATCCACGTAATAATCGCTGGTGCCGCCCGAGGAAAGCTTGAACTCTCCCAGACGAAAAGATTTCGTTGCCAGCAGACGCAACAGTTCCTGACGGGCGGAAGACATGGAAAATCTAAGATAGCATGGGCGCGGCTGTGCGGACCTGGCGCCACCCAGATTTTGGTGGAAGGGCGAGAATGCTCTTCACCCCAGAGGGATTACTGATTCAACCTTTCCAGGTGCCGGAACCCGTCGGTGCCCGCGAACAGCAGTATCGACAGCGTGCTGTTGTAGGCGACGTGCATGATCAGAGGAGCGGCCACGGACTTGGTGACCGCGCGGGTGATGGTAAACGCCAATCCGACGATGAATATCACCAGCACCGGGCCCCAGGCGCGTCCAAGCTGCGGAGCGTGAATGAGGCTGAAGCCCGCCGACGTCGCCAGCACGGCGATGGAGATACCGAAGCGGCGAGCGAGCACGGGATAGAGAAACCCGCGAAAGAACAGTTCCTCGAGCAGTGGGGCAAAGGTTACGCCGAATAATGAAAGTGCCCAAGCTTCCGCGGGTGTCTTGAAGAAGCGATCCATGGGCAGTTCTTTCGGGATTGGAAGGAGGTGTGCGATCCCTTGCAACGCGAACGACAGTGCAATGCCGGCCATCAAATAGGTGGCCCAGCTTTTCGGCCAATTCCACCGGATCGCCTGCCAGAAATCCTGGCTCGGTACGCGCTTCACAATCAACACCATGAACCCGAGCATCAACAGATAAGCAAACACTTGCGCCAGCACGGCCACAAGGGGATACATCATGACTTCGAGAATCGGAATCCTGGGATAGAGCAATCGTTGCGCGGCTGCTCCAATCACATACAGAAAAGCAAAGACTGAGACCAAGGCAAGGAACACAATTTGCAGCACGTCCCACCCGCTCCACACCGGGTCTTCGAGGGGCATGGCAGACAATGGTGTTTGCTCTTCCGGGGCGGGGAGCGGGCCAGCATCAGACCACGGATTTTGGGGTAAGGACACGCGATTCAGATTTAACGCCGGGACATTTTGAATTTACACGAAAAAGAAAACCGGCGCAGATCTCACAATCATGCCAGCAACTCTACAGTCGCAGCCTTCTTTGACTTTCCATTAAAGTACTGCGCGAGCGCTTGCCCGGTGTAAGACTTCTTATTGCGGGCGACCTGCTCGGGCGTGCCCTGTGCAACGATGCGTCCGCCCTCTTCGCCGCCTTCGGGGCCGAGGTCGATAATCCAATCGGCGTTGCGGATTACATCGAGGTTATGCTCAATAATCACGACCATATTTCCCAGGTCGGTGAGGCGATGGAGTACGTCCAGCAACTTCTTTACGTCGTCGAAATGCAGGCCGGTTGTGGGTTCGTCGAGCAAATATAGAGTCTTCCCGGTTTGCCGTTTGCTTAACTCACGTGCCAGCTTGATGCGTTGAGCCTCACCGCCTGAGAGCGTCACCGCCGACTGGCCCAGGTGAATGTAACCCAAACCCACATCGACCAGCGTTTGCAGTTTCTGCTTCACCTGCGGAATGTTTTCGAGAATCGGCAAGGCATCCGACGCCGGCATTTCGAGCAGGTCGGCGATGGAGTATCCCTTGTATTTCACTGCCAGGGTTTCGTGATTGTAGCGGCGTCCGCCGCAGACTTCGCAAAGCACGTAGACATCCGGCAGAAAACTCATCTCGATGCGACGCTGTCCCTCGCCCTGGCAGGCCTCGCAACGTCCGCCGCTCACGTTGAACGAGAAGCGGCCCGGCTTGTATCCGCGCTCCCGTGACTCTGGCAGCATGGCATAAAGATCGCGTATCTGGGCGAAGACTCCGGTGTAGGTCGCGGGATTTGAACGCGGTGTGCGCCCTATTGGCGATTGATCGATGCGAATAACTTTGTCGATGTTCTCCGCGCCGGAAATTGCTTTGTGCGCTCCGGCTTCTTCCCGCGAGCGGTACAGTGTCTTGGCCAGCGCGCGATAGAGAATGTCATTTACCAAAGTGGATTTGCCTGAACCGGAAACCCCAGTCACCACCGTGATCACGCCGAGCGGAAAGGTGACGTCAAAACTCTTCAGGTTATTTTCGCGTGCGCCCAGGATGGTGATGCCTGCCCCGTTCGTTTGTCTCCGCTCCGGTCGCGTGTCGATCTGAACTCGGCCTGAGATATAAGCTCCGGTGAGCGACTCCGGCACTTCCATAATTTGTTCTGGGGTGCCATGAGCCACGAGCTCGCCTCCGTGGCGGCCTGCACCGGGGCCGAGATCGACCACATAGTCTGCGCGCCGGATGGTTTCTTCATCATGCTCAACCACCAGTACCGTGTTACCCAGATCGCGTAACTCTTCGAGCGCCTTCAGCAGGCGGGCGTTGTCGCGATGATGCAAGCCGATTGAAGGCTCGTCGAGAACGTACAGCACGCCTCGTAGTTTTGATCCGATCTGCGTGGCCAGGCGGATGCGCTGTCCTTCGCCCCCGGAAAGCGTGGCCGCCGAACGGTCGAGCGAGATATAACCCAGTCCGACTGCGTTCAAAAACTGTAGCCGTTCGACGATCTCGTGCACGACACGGCTGGCAATCGCAGCCTCGCGTCCAGTGAGCTGAATCTTTCTTGCCAACTCCAGCGAGCGCGAAACCGGAAGACCGGTGAAGTCGGCAATCGACAAACCATTCACTTTCACTGCCAGACTTTCGGGACGAAGCCGCTGCCCGTGGCACGCGGGGCATTGCGTCGCGGACATGTAGTCGAGCAGGAAATCGCGGTAGCCTTCGGAAGTGGATTCCTCTAACACCCGCTTGAGGTACGTTAGAATTCCGCTGAAACCTGTCTTGCCTGCTTTGCCCGCTTCTCCGAACAACAACAGGTTTTGCACTTTCTCAGGAAACCTTTCGAACGGCGTGCTCAGGTCCAGGCCATGCGCCGTGGCTGCGATTTGGAGCATGTGGATCAGGTTTTGCGACGACGAACCGGGGCCCAAGGCGCCGTCGAGCAATGGCTTCGACCAATCGGTAATTACTTTTGCTGGATCGAAATCATAGCGGCTGCCCAGTCCATGGCATTCGGGGCAGGCTCCATACGAGCTGTTGAATGAGAACGACCGGGGCTCGAGTTGCGGGACGCTGATCCCGCAATCTGGACAGGCCAGCCGTTCCGAGTAAAGCTGTTCCTCTCCTCCGACTACGGCAACCTGTACCAACCCCCCAGCCAGTTTCATCGCTAGACCAACGGAAAGCTCAAGCCGATGCTCGATTCCTGCTTTTACCAGCAGGCGATCAATGACCACTTCAATGGTGTGGTTCTTGCGTTTGTCCAGCGGAATGTCATCATCCAGATTGACCAGTTCGCCGTCCACCCTGGCGCGGGTGAAGCCGTGCTGCACCAGTTTCTCCATCTCTTTTTTGAACTCGCCTTTGCGCCCGCGCACAATCGGAGCCAACACCATGACGCGGTCTTCCGGAGTGAGGGCCATCACACGGTGCACAATCTGATCCGCTGACTGGCGACTGATCGCGCGCCCGCACTTCGGGCAATGAGGCACTCCGATGGAAGAGAACAAAAGACGAAGGTAATCGTATATCTCCGTGATCGTGCCGACGGTCGAACGGGGACTTCGGCTGGTGGTCTTCTGCTCGATGGAAATGGCGGGGCTGAGCCCATCGATGGCGTCTACATCTGGCCGCTCCATCTGGTCCAGAAACTGGCGGGCATAAGCCGAGAGCGTTTCCACGTAACGGCGCTGGCCTTCGGCATAGATAGTGTCAAATGCCAGCGAAGACTTGCCCGAGCCGCTCAGACCGGTGATCACCGTCAGGCTATTACGGGGAATCTCGACATCGATGTTCTTGAGGTTATGCTGGCGCGCCCCGCGCACCGAAATCTTGGTAATGGCCATAAACCGCGAAAGTAATACCCTTCAGTTCCCTTTCGTAATTGGACGGGTCCACAGAGATGTTGGAAAGTGGAGGTGCGCAGCTCTACTTACGTATCTTATTTGCTAACAGCGGCAAGCGTCAACGCGGGTAGAGTCAGGAAGCGCGGAATCACCAGAAATGGTGGGAAGTTCGGAATTAACGGCTACGGCGATTCGTGAGAAGGCGGGAACTTGGGTGGTCTATTGAGCATTTTCATTCTAACTTTCACCGTGGTGATAGTGTTGGCAATCGGTATTCTATCCTCCTACTGCTCCGTCATCGGAATTCTTCATACCCTGGCGCACCAGTCGCGGCAACGCCCTGACGAGAAATCTACACTCGCCCCCAGCCAAGCCCGAGCCGCCCACGCTGGCGGAGACTAACCCAGTTCAGACTTGTTAATGTAGGCGCGGACGTCCGCGCCCGTGCGAACCGGTCAAGAATTCCACACTTGCATGGACTTGACTAATTGTGCGGTTGGGTACCTACGCCTGGCTGGCCCGGGATCCCAGGATTCGGAAAGCCCGGCGGCACTCCAGGCTGCATTCCCGGCTGGATTCCCTGTTGCTGTAGTTGCTGCTGTCGTTGCTGCAGTTGTTGCAGAAGTTGTTCGGGTGTTTTGACGGCGGGCTGTCCATCCTGTTGCTGCTGTTGCTGGTCCTCAGCCGCCGTTTGGTCGTCGGCTTGGTCCGTTTGGTCAGTCTGATCGGTTTGATCATCCGCTTGAGTGTCGTCGGTGGCGTCGGCGGCATCATCGGTCGCGTCGTCCTGCGCGTCCTGCCCCTCGACCACGACACTGTTGCCGCCAGGAGCTGGCACGGGCGTCATCGGCCGGGGGTATGCGGGCTGGTTAAAAGCGGCTTGTTCCACAGGGCTAGGTTGTTCTGAACCGCTCGCCGAACTGCCCGATTTCGCGGTTAAGATCACGCGATCCAACGCTGTAGGGTCGGTCGCAGAGCCCAGGAGAAGGTAATTGAAGTGGGATCCGTTGAGCAGCGAGGTGAGCACATCCCGAGCCGGAGCGGGGCCAAAATTTCCCACCACCCGCTCAGAGGCGTTCCCTGGAAAATCTACCGTCGCCCCCGTCTGCGCTCGAACCGCTTTCAAGATGTCTCCCAAGGTGGAATTCTGGGCCGCAATCGTAAGTTGGCCGCCTTGAAATGAAACTTGAGGTGGAGATGCGGGCATCTGAGCCAAGGTCGGAGGTGGAGGCGCCGGAGCAGCTTCAACGGCAGGCGGCTCAGGCTTAGCCGCCTTCTTAGAGTGTCGTCGCTGGGCAGAGCAAGGTGCAATAGCGAGCAGGCACAACAGACTCACGAGAACAAGAAACTTCGGCTTCACCGGTCCACCTGACATAGGAACGTATGTCCTACCGCGCACTTGCGGAAAACTTACAGCCCTTAAATTGTAGCACCGCTAAACCTGCGCGGCGATTCGATCTGTAGAGACGTAGCTTGCTGCGTCTCTACCGCTCTACGTAGCTAAAAACAAACGTCTTACGAGAAAATCAGACGGGCATCCGCCTACTGGCGCGGCGCGTAGTAGCCCCGGCGGGAGCGCACCTGGAGATTCTTCTTAAGGGCGGTGATCTCAATCGGTCGATAGCGGCCGTCCGCCTCAAAATCAGCCGGGTGGTACGACACGATGTATTGGCTTCGCAGTTCGTCTTCGATCGCCGAAAACGAATTCTTGATGTCCTTCATCTTGAAGGGGAAGAATGCGCGCCCGCCGGTAGCATCCGCAATGCGTTGCAGGACTTTATCTCCCCGCAGAATCAATCCGCTGTCATCGGTTGAAATGGCGTAGATGATGACTTCCGCCCGTTGGGCCATTTCAATTGCCTGCGATTCGCTGTACTCACTCTGATTGTCCTCGCCGTCGCTGACCACGACGATGGCCCGCCGCGAAGGACGGTCTTCGTGATCCTTGATCAGATTGTCGTGGCAGGCTCGATAGACGGCGTCGTATAGCGCAGTTCCCCCGCCGTCGTGCATACGGTGTACGGCCGCCGAGAGCAGGATAGCGTTATCGGTGAAGTCCTGCATCATCTGACTATGCCCGTTGAAGCCCACTACGAAGGCCTTGTCAAAATTGGGGCGGACGGTATTCTGCAGAAAACTTACGGCTGCATCCTGCTCGAAATCGAACCGGCCCCGCACCGAACCGCTGGTGTCGATCAGAAGTCCAAGTTCGATGGGCAGATCGATCTCACGCCGAAAATTTACGATGGATTGTGGCGGCTTATGATCGTCGAGGATGGTGAAGTCTTTCTGATCCAGATTGCGCACGAATTTGCCATGTTTGTCCGTGGCAATAAATAGCACGTTGACTTCGTCAACCCGCTTCTTAATGGTGAGAACGGAGTCCCCGGTATCAGGACTGGGCGCTGGAGATGCGGCCAACCCGCCCGGCGCGAAGTACGACACCTGCGCCCGTAGCGGCAACCCGGCCACGGCCAGAAAGAGCCCGGCGAGCAAAAAATACTTCCCTGTGTACTTCATTCCACATCCAGTCCCGACTTTCGGCGTCAGCCACCGGCCCCTACACTCTCACTACTTAATAGATGCACGTAATGGGCCGAAAGCAGTCGCCTGATGCCGGTTTCACTGCTTAGGACTTTAGGAGACGCCTTGGCGAATGCCAAGTTACAAAAGGAGCACTCGTTTGGTCATGGGCAAAAGCTCAGGGGTTCTTCAACTTAGGTGATGCGGCCCGGCTTACTCGAAAGGTCCTGTCCAGCATCTTTGGCGGTCATGACGGGTTAAAATAGCGACATCACCGAAAATCAGGAGACTGGATGAAAACGCTACTGGCACTGTTGTTGACGTTTGCCCTCGTTCTACCCGCTTTTGCGAGCAATGACCACGAGCAGGAACGAGTCAAGGAATCGGGCGAAGTTCTGAAAGAAATTCTGAACATACCCGACGACATTCCCCAGGACCTGCTCGACAAAGCCGAATGCATTATCGTCTTGCCGTCGGTGAAGAAAGGCGCATTCGGAGTCGGCGCCAGCTACGGTCGCGGCGTCATGATCTGCCGCGGCGGAGAGCACTACACCAGCCTCTGGGGTCCGCCGGCGATGTATGCACTGGAAGGCCTCAACATCGGTTTCCAGTTGGGTGGAGAAGCTACCGACTTCGTGTTGCTGGTGATGAATCCCAAGGGAGCCCGCTCTCTGCTCAGCAGCAAGGTGAAGTTGGGCGGTGACGCTTCCGCCGCCGCCGGACCCAAGGGCCGCACCGCAGAGGGCGCAACCGACGTCGTGATGAGCGCCGAAATTCTTTCGTATTCGCGCACCAAGGGATTATTTGCCGGAATCTCGCTGGAGGGTTCCACTCTCCGGTCGGATGGGAGCGCAAACGAAAAGTTGTACGGCAGCAGGCTGAGCGCGAAAGATATCATTCGCGGCGGCAAGGTGAAAAGTCCCGCGTCTGCTGCGGAACTCGTCGCACTCCTCGACAAGAAGAGCCCCAAAAACCGTTCCGATCCAAAATCGCTGCAGTAGTTGGAGTTGCCATGCTAGTGTGGGGACGGGTCTCTGACCCGTCCAGTCGAGCGCAGCTCGACTACGCGCGATGAACTCGAAGCTCGCAACGCTGATCCGATGTCCCTGGCCAAGCAACGATCTCTCCATCCGTTATCACGATGAAGAGTGGGGCACTCCCAACCACGACGACGCCAAACTCTTCGAATTCATCATCCTCGAAGGCGCGCAGGCCGGTCTGAGCTGGGACACGATTCTAAAGAAGCGTGAAAACTATCGCGTTGCCTTCGACAGCTTCGATGCCAGGAAGATCGCACGCTACGATCGCCGCAAAACCCAAAGCCTGATGAAGGACTCCGGCATCATCCGCAATTGCCTGAAGATTGCCTCCGCTGT
>Ga0210407_10003337_pt1 | contig 13079 bp, 8 predicted proteins | sample IncBWC27MmetaG_FD_150860 | JGI IMG/M metagenome (GOLD analysis project Ga0210407, IMG submission 150860) | Forest soil microbial communities from Barre Woods Harvard Forest LTER site, Petersham, Massachusetts, United States - Inc-BW-C-27-M | ecosystem: Environmental > Terrestrial > Soil >... | reverse complement strand
TTCGATCAATTCTTTTTTGGCCTGCTCGGCTTCCGCTTCGCCGCGGTGAATGAAGGTCAGCGTACGCTTCAGTTCGGTGAGCCCGACTTCGCTGGCTTCTTCGATGTCTTTCAGCTCGGTGCGGCGCGTGCGCAGTTCCTTGCGCGCTTCCGCCGCGACGTCGCCTTTGGCCACGTCCGCCCGGCGCTCCAGGCGCCCAGCTTCGCGTTCCAACGATTGCAGCCGCTCGACCGTGCCGCGCATCTTGTCAATAAGCCGCTTTTTCTCAAACGGATTGAAATCGATGTCGCGAATAGCAACAGAAATTTCCACGCGCGTCCGAGCCACGTCCCACTTCGCGCGGATGTACGACCTCTTCTTTGACTTTAGTGTTTTGTCTAGCTTGGCGGCCTGCTTCAGCGCGGTCTCGTACAGTTTCGCAATTTTGTCGATGTACTTGAGCGTCTGCTTGGTCTTGTTGGCGATTTTCTCTTCGGTCAGCTCTTCGTCGTCAAACTGCACGATCTCTTTGATCGAGCGGACGCCCTTGCGCAAATCGTCGCCGACGGCAATCAGCTCCTTAATAACGATCGGCGAGCGGGTGATGGACTTCATCACCACAAGCTGGCCGCGCTCGATGCGCTTGGCGATGGTGACTTCGCCCTCGCGCGTCAGCAGCGGCACCGTGCCCATCTCGCGCAGATACATGCGGACAGGATCGTTCGTCTTTTCCAGTGAACCGGGTGTCAGGTCGAGGTCGCTGCTGCCTTCGTCGGAGTGCGCGTCGTCCTTGACGACAACTTCGTGGTCGCCGGACTCCGAGGAAACTTCCACCGCGCGCGCGGCTTTCGCCGAAGCCTGATCCTCATAAATCTCGATGCCGTTCCGCTCGAAGGTGGTGAGCAGATCGTCGATCTCTTCCGAGGAATGCACCTCTGCCGGAAGCGAATCGTTTACTTCGTCATAGAGCAGGTAACCGCGCTCTTTGCCTACGGCAATGAGCTGGCGTACTGCATCGTATTTTTCTTCAAGGCCTACTGCTGCCACAAATTCCTCCCGCTTCTTAAACGCAATCGCAAAAACACAGGGGCCAACCAGGAACCATCATTCTTCGGAGAGACACGCACAGGCTGGCGCGCAGGCGCAAACCAAAGGGGAATTTCCCCAGAAGATCGCTCGCTTTTTTGATTGAAAACCTCTGCGCCGCGCCGCTCGCCCACCGGTAGCTCCGTGCGTAGCCCGTTTCCCGCACTTTGGGAGCCCGGCCCCTGCCGCTAAACACACCTATATAGATGCGTTTAACGGCAAAACCGTTACTCGCGAAACCCTATTACGCTACACGTTTAAGTCCCATCTCGTCAACGTTTTAATTCGTGGATTTCTGTGGAAGAATCCTCCGTTGGGGTTTAACCTCACTTTTGATTGGGCGGGGTAGAGTCAACGTGGTATTCTCACACGCCGTAGCAGCACTTGGCACCGCGCCCCTGCTTTTCCCTTGACTTCCGTTACGATTAGCGTATACTAGCCGTTAGGTAAACCTGCGCGATCCCCCTGAGCAACTTATGTGGTTTGAGACTGGTCCCCAACAGCGCGCCCGATTCCGTCGGAATGCGCGGTGCCGCGTTGTTCTTTGACGTCTCGGCAACTCCTTTAGAAGCAACACTTACATGAGGTCGCGTAAGTGTTGGTTTTTGAATGACTTAAGGAAAAATCTAAACCCTTTAGATGCAACACTTACAAAAAACCGGGGGGAGGGGCCTTATGGTCCGCCGCTCCAATTCGGATCGTACAGCCTTTCGACGGTCACCTCGCCGCGGCTAGCCGCCGCATCAATTCCTGTTTTTTCTCTAGCAGCCCGCGGAGCTCCGGCGCGCCCGGATTCGCTTCGATGCTGCGCTGCACGTCGGCCAGTTCTCGCTCCGCATGCCGGTGCTGGAGCGCCTCGATGCAACTCATGGCCTCTTCCCAGGTCGGCTCGTTGGCCTCTTCGAACAAAATCTCGAAGAGCAACCGCCGGTCGCGCTCCTCCAGCGCCGCTCCCACTTCGGCGGCCTGCAGAGGCTGGCCGGACAGGCTGGCAATCACCAGCGCCGCAAAAATCTTTTCCGTCTCCAGGCCGTGATACAAGCGGGCATTTTGCAACTCCTTGGCAAGCTCCTGCCGGAAGCCTTGCGCCTCCGCGAGCATGCGAATCAACCGCCGCTCGACCGGCTTCGCAGCGCGTCCCAAGAGTTCCGGCTGCCTCTTGATTTCGCTGCGCCGCTCCTTCGCTGCTTTGGTCAATGCCGAGCGCAGCAGCGGCTCATCGATCCGAAGTTGTTGCGCGACCCGCGTGGCCCATTCCGAACGCAAAATGCCGCTCGGGATTTTCTGAATATATGGCAGGAGGAAATTGAGCGCCCGCTGTTTCCCTTCCCCGGTCGTCAAATCCATTTGCCGTGCGCGTGCAATCAAATAGTCCACATACGGCGGCGCTTCCTTCAGCAGCTTGAGATAATCATCCGCGCCCTTTTCGCGGATGAATAAGTCCGGATCAGCTTTCTTGTTACCAACCGGTGGCAGCGCCAGCACGCGAACTTCAAAATCGTGTTCAAGCAGCAGCGAGAGCGATCGCTCCGTCGCCGCCTGTCCAGCCGTGTCCGGGTCGTAATTCACGATGACGCGCCGCGTGAAGCGTCCGAGCAATTTGATCTGCGGTTCGGCAAGGCTCGTGCCGCAACTTGCCACCACATTGCTGATGCCCGCGCGCGCCACCGCGATTGCATCCATGTAACCCTCAACCAGAATCGCGAAGTCTTGCCGCCTCAGCGCCTCCTTGGCGCGGTCCATGTGATACAGCACGTTGCTCTTGGAATAGATTGGCGTCTCAGGCGAATTGAGATATTTCGGCATGTCGTCGCCCAGGGCGCGCGCTCCGAAGGCCACGATCTTTCCCGATTCGTTTGAAATGGGAAACGTGATGCGTCGCCGGAACCGGTCGAACAACCGCCCCGCGCTCTGGTCACGGGAGACGAGTCCTGAATCCACCAGCAATTTGTCGCTGTATTTTGGTTTGAGATGACGCAGCAACAAATCGCCGCCGCTCGGCGCGTAGCCAATCCCGAAACGCGTGATGGCATCCTTATCCAGCCCGCGATCCTCGAGATACGCCAGCGCGGCTTTCCCTTCCGGCGTTCCTTCAAGCTGCTTCACGAAAAACGTCTGCGCCTCGCGGTGCATTTCAACGAGGACCGAACGCTGCTGGTTTTCTTTCCGCTCCTCCGGAGAGCGCTCCTTCTGCCGCGGAATGGCAATCCCGCATTTCTCCGCGACCACCTTCACGGCCTCGGGAAACTCGCACTTCTCCATGTCCATCACGAAGTTGTACACGTCACCGCCCTTGCCGCACCCGAAGCAATAGAAAATTTGTTTGATCGGAGAAACTGTGAACGACGGCGTCTTCTCCTGGTGGAACGGGCACAGCCCGCTGAAGTCCTTGCCGGTTTTTTTCAGGCGGACGTATTCGCCAACAACGCGAACAATGTCCGCCTGCTGTTTCACCTTGTCTGCAAATGATCCCGCTTCCGCCATTCCGTTCTTTAGTGAAAATCAGTGCTTCGCGTAGTCATTCTTGTAGACTGCGCCAGCCTTCATCACAAACTTCACGTGCTCGAGTATCGAAACGTCCTTCGTGGGATCACCATCCACAGCCACCACGTCCGCCCATTTGCCGGGCTCCAGCGAGCCAACCAGATACTTCGGCCCCAGCAGGTCGGAAGCGTTGATGGTCGCCGTCTGAATCGCTGCCAGCGGTGTCATTCCAAGACTCACGTAAACATGGAACTCGCCCGCATTCAGTCCGTGGGGATAGACAGCCGCATCTGTGCCAAAAGCCACCTTCACACCGGCGGCAAACGCCTTCCCGGTGTTCTTGCGCATCGCCGCGATCACGTCGCGCATTTTCTGCTTCGAGTATTCTGGCACGTCGCTGCGCTCCATGTTCTTTTCCATGTATTCGCCGAGAAAGAGCGTCGGCACGAGATACGTTCCGTTTTTCTTCAGCGTGGCGATCGCGGCGTCATCCATCAAATGGCCGTGCTCGATCGAATCGACGCCCGCCTCCGAAGCCCAGCGTACTCCTTCAGCCCCGTGAGCGTGCGCGGCCACGCGCCGACCAAGCCGGTGTGCGTCCGCGACGATGGCCTTCATCTCCTCGAGCGTGTATTGCGAGGCGTTCGGATCATCGCCCTTCGATAACACCCCGCCGGTGGCGCAAATCTTGATGACGTCCGCGCCATACTTGATGATTTCGCGAACTCGATGCTGTACCGCCTCGACGCCATCCGCTACTCCTTCTCCTTGAAAGTGAAAAGCTGGCGGCAGCAAGTTCTCATCGCAGTGCCCGCCGGTGATTCCCATGGCCGGTCCCGACGCGACTATACGCGGCCCAACGACGTCGCCATCGTTTACCGCATCGCGCAGCGCGATGTCTGCGTAATCCTTCGCGCCCACGTTGCGCACCGTTGTAAAACCAGCTTCGAGTGTCCGCCGGGCATTCCGCGCGCCATGCAGCGCTTCGCGCGCCGTTGAAATCTTCAAACCTTCATAGGAGAGCGAACTCAGTTCGAAAGTCAGATGCGTGTGCATGTCGATCAAGCCAGGTAGCAGCGTGGCGTCTGGCAGGTCGATCGTCGTGTCTCCCGCACCAGCCGCAACTTCGCTGGACGGCGCAATCTTCGCAATCTTGTCGCCTTCAATCACGATGGCCTGGTTCACCTTCAATTCCCCCGTGCGGACGTTGAGCACACGCCCCGCCCGAATCACAGTCCTCTTCGGTGCAGGAGCTTGCGCGCTCGCCGTGATCGCCATCACAGCAATCATCGCCAGAACCACGCAGGCGGCTGTTTTCCAGCGGCCGATTTCTCGTGTTGTCCTTACCCGTGATATTACATTCTTCAGAACATTCATCCAGGCACCCCGTTGTGAATTGGCTTTCGGAACGTGGCGAGTATAGCAAAGCAGCGCGGCCTGCATCTCTATCGAAGCAAGTTTCAGATGCTTGCCTATTTTCTACTTTCTATTTTCTGATTTCCGTTTTCTATCTCTGCAGTTCCACGATGGTGATGGCTTTCCCGCCATGCTCCTCGGTCTCAAACGAATGTTTCTCCACCAACGGGTGCGACGCCAGAAACTCGCCAATCCCCTTGCGGAGCGCTCCCGTCCCGTGCCCGTGAATAATCCGGATTCGCGCCTTGTGCGCCAGGGCCGCGTCATCCAGGAATTTGTCCAGACGGTCCGTGGCTTCTTCCACGGTCATGCCAATCACGTTGATTTCGTCGGAAGCGCCGGACTCTCCGCGTTGCGACGTCACGGTGACCTTGGAAGCGGGCGGGGCAAGCCCCGCCCCTACGGCACTGCGAGCGGATGGCTGCGGTGTGGTCTCGATTCCTGTAATTTCATCCAGCGCCACTTTCATCCGCAGCGGCCCGGCTTCGATCTCCACGGAAGAGCCGTCAAGCCTGCGGAAAATGACCGGCTTGCTGAATCCGCGCACGCGAATCTTCGCGCCGGGCTGCAGCCGGTCCGCGCTGACCGTTTCTAACGAAGCGGCATGAGCGCCAAGATCGGATTGCGATTCCGATATCGTTTGCACGACGGCTGCGTTCAACTCTTCACGCGCCTCGCCGCGGGCGTCCTGCATCTTCCGCCGCGCCGTTTTCTCCACTTGCGCGCGAAGCTCTCGTTCTTTCACCGCTTCGACGACGCGCGCCACATTCTCGTCAAAGCGCTTCTGCATCTCCGCGAACTGCGCTTCCAGTTCCTTGATGCGCTTCTGCTGCCGTTCGACCCACTCGGTGCGCAGCTTTTTGCGCTCTTCTTCCAGCGCATGCCGCTCGCTGGTCATTTGTTTCTGCATGCGACCCAGCTCATCGCGGCTGCGATGCAAATAAGCGATCAGGTCGCTGGCTTCGCGCGACTCCGGCGTCAGGAGTGCTCTTGCGCGTTCGATAATTTCCGTGGCGATCCCCAGCCGTTTCGCAATCGCAATTCCGCTCGAGCCGCCCGGCACTCCCACCATCAAGCGATATGTGGGCCGCAGATTCACGTCGTCGAACTCCACGGCGGCGTTCACCACCCCCGGCGTGGTCGATGCGTACGTTTTCAGCCGGTCGTGATGCGTGGTCGCTAGCACGATGCAGTTCTTCGCGCGAAACTCGTCCAGCAGCGCCACGGCCAGAGCGGCGCCTTCTTCCGGCGCAGTCCCAGTGCCCATTTCATCCACTAACACGAGCGAGCGCGGTGTCGCTTCTTCCAACATAGTCTTCAAGTTCAACATATGCGCCGAGAACGTGGACAAATCCGCCGCGATCGATTGCTCGTCGCCGATGTCCACGAGCACGCGATCGAACAACGGAAGGACAGCGCGCTGCGCTGCCACGGGAATCCCAGACTGCGCCGCGAGCGCCGCCATTCCCGTCGTTTTCAACGCTACGGTTTTGCCGCCGGTGTTTGGTCCGCTGATCACCAGCACGCGCTCTTCTCCGCCGAGCGTCAACGTCATCGGAACGATGGCGCGACTTTCTTTGCGGAGTTTGTCTTCCAGGACCGGGTGACGCGCTCCTTCCAACCGCAGTTCATTGGTCGCGGAGAATTCCGGCATCGCGGCGTCAAAATCGCGCGCGAATCGCGCCCGGGCAAAAACGCTGTCGAGTTCCGCAATCGTCTCCGCGGCCGCCAGGAGCGGTTCACGGATTATTTGCAACTTCTCTGTGAGCTCGCGAAGAATCCGCAAGATTTCCGCGGCCTCGTCCTCGGCAAGCTGCACCAACTGATTGTTCGATTCGACGGTTTCGAACGGCTCCATGAAAACCGTCTGCCCCGTCGCGCTTGCTCCGTGAACCACGCCCGGAAGGCTCCGCCGCTGCTCGGCCCGCACGGGAATGACGAAGCGGTCGTTGCGCAGCGTTACGTAGTCTTCGCTGGCTTCCGCATTCCGCGCGCGCAAAATCTGCTTTAGATTCTTCTGAATGCTCTCACGCGTTTCCTTGATGCTCGCCCGGATCTTCCGCAGCGCCGCCGAAGCATCGTCGCTGATCTCGCCGTTCGGCAGCACGCATCGCCGAATCGCTGCGTGCACATCTCGAAAATCTCCAAGCGAACTAGCGCGCGCCGCCAACAACAGAAACTTTGCGGCTTCTTCGCGAAACTGCTGCCGGAGCCATGCCGCCGTTTCCAGTAATGACGCCGCATCCAGAAATTCACCGGGCTCCAGCGCCATTCCAGGCCCCTCAATCCGTTCGAGCCAGCCCTGCGGATCGGCCAGTGCACCAAAGCCCAGCTCACGCCCTGCGCGCAGCCATTCCCCGGCTTCGCGAATCAGTGCGAACGCCGATTCCAGCGCCGCGCGTTCCATTCCTGGCTCAAGACGATCCACAGCTCGTCGCCCGGGCGCGCAAGTCGTCCTCAGCCGCAGCAATTCCCGCAGCTTGTCAAACTCTAAAACGTCCTGTGCCGTCCGCGTCATTCCAGTTGGTCGCGTTTGTAGTATGAAGTAGCTCTAGGTGGTGTTTCAAACACCTCAGCGGATTCGATCTCGTGGGATTCAATTGTGGTAAAGTCCGTTTCGCTGCATCTTCAATCTTGAGGTGAACGCTGTGGAATCGCTAAACCTCACTGGTGGTCCTCCTGGAACTCCGCCCACGAGTTCGCTCTCAACGACTTTGCCCAAGAGCCCTGGGGTAGCGTTTTTCCTTTCGCTGCTTGTACCTGGTTTAGGCCAATTCTATTGCGGTCAGAAACGTCGCGCCCTGTGGACGTTTTTCTTTTTTGCGTTGGGGATTGGAATCGTCATCGCGTCCGCAGGCTCTTCCATGGACGAGGGAAGCAACTTCTTAGGAATCGGTCTTAGAGCCAGCTTGGTTATTTATGTCTTCTCATTCCTAGATGCCTACTTCACGGCCCGCGAAATGACCGATGGCACCGCCACGTTGCTTATATACAATCCTAGGGTTGCCGCGGTGCTGAATTTATTGACCCACGGTTTTGGATATTGGTATATCGATGAAAAAAGGAAAGGAGTAATTCTTTTCTTTCTTGTAGGCCTCGTAGATCGAGCAGCCTCAGCGGCTCACGAACCTTCTGTCACCGGCCCGCTCTCCATTCTAGTTGAGATTGTCCTCGCTGTAATGGCTGTTGACGCTTACCGAATCGCAAACCGAATGAACGAAAAGAGCCTCGTCTCCGTAACCCGTGTTCCTGCTCCCCTGCAACCTGCTGCGGCCTTGAAGCCGGCATTGCCTATGGCCCTGGCCTCACTGCTGGCGCTCGGTTATTTCGGACTGGCAGTCATTGGTCTCTTAATGCCGGAAGAACAGGATATCGATCAGTCGCATGCGGTGATACGTGAACTGGACAGCGGCAGCGTATATGTAAATGGAAAATACAAAGTGGAGGTTCGAGCACCTCGTGGCTGGACCGTGGAAAAGGGAGAGGGAAAACAATTCGCAAAGGCCAAGAATCTCGATGGGGGGTGCTCCTTCATCGTAGCCCGCAGCGTTGGAATTCCTTTCATCACAACTCAACTGCTTCCGGCAGAACTGCTCAAGGAACTCCAAAAGGATCAGCCCAGCTATAAGTTGGTAAGCGCGAAACCATCTCGGGTTGGAAACCGGGAAGGACAAGACGTCGTGTATTCCGTCCTGATCAACGATGTCGAAGTTACACAAACCTACGCTTTGAACCAGAGAGGCTTTTGGATCAACATGATGATTATCACCGTCGCGGAACCACTCCGCTCGATGTGCGAACCTGATCTGAAGACGATTCGCGACCAAACCAAATTGCCCTAAGTTGGGCTGCTGTTCAGAATCGTCACACCAAGGTTAGCCCTTTCATGTTCGCACGGTCAGACGCTGAACCAGGTAATTGGCCACGTCGCCCGGCGTCGCCGCCACGTACACGAGCCTTCCGTTGGCTTCGCCCCACGGCGCTGGATGTCCCAACTCGACCTGCCGCACACGATCCAGCACCGGCGTCCAGAAATCTCCAAGCACGGCAAACGGTTTTCCCGTCATCACCGACTTGTTCAGCATTTCCCACACGACCGCGAGTTCCACCAGAGTTCCTGTTCCGCCTTTGCATGCCACAAACGCGTCTGCACACCGGATAAGTTCAAAGAGCCTCTCTTCCCAAGTTTTCATCCGCACTTCGAGGTCAATCCAGGAATTCAGCTTTGCATTCGTGAAAAAATCCGCAGTCACTCCGTATGTTTTCCCGCCAGCTTCTTTCGCGCCGCGCGATACCGCTTCCATCACTCCGCCATAACCGCCGCTGCAAACAGAGAAACCGTGCTTCGCCAAGGCTCGTCCCAGGGTCCGCGCTTCTTCGTAGTCAGCGGCCCCTTCCCGCGGACGAGAGCTTCCAAACACGGTCACGACGAGTTCTTTCCCCATATACGGCCCTCTATGTTTACTGTGGGTGTTTGTGCCCCAACGCGCGCTTCGGCGGCGTAACGTTGAACTCCTCTAGCATCGCCACGCACAATCCGGTCAAGGCATCCGCTGCTTCGTGACTCTTCCCGCCCTGATTGTTGCTCAGAAACGAAAAAATCAGGCGCCGGCCGCCCGGCGTTTCCGCAAATCCTGAAAGCGTCCTTACGTGTTCGACCGAACCCGTCTTCGCGTGAATCCGTCCTGCCGCCGGCGTGTTTTTCATGCGGTCTTCCAGGGTGCCGTCCACTCCCGCCACCGGCAGTGACGCATAGTAAGGCCCGAACCAGGATTGCTTTTGCGCAAAATTCAGCAGCGCCACAATGGCACGCGGCGTCACCAAATCGTGCCGCGACAATCCGGAAGCGTCCGTTTGGATCACGTCGCCCGGCGCAATCCCAGTGGCCGCGTAAAAGTCCGCCGGAACTTTCATCAAGTCGTCTGGCGTGACCCACATCCCACCTTGTCGAGCCACCGTCCGCAGCAGCATTTCAGTATGCAGATTCTGGCTGATCTTGTTGATCAGTTTCAGCGCATCACCCAGCTGTACTGAAACGTGTTCCGCCAGCACGACGGGATCGCCGCCGGGTTCGGCGGGAGCGTGGCTGGCTCTCGCAACGCCGGCTACTTTTACTCCACGCTCCTCCAGCAGCCGCTTCAATGTGGCTGCTGCATGCTGCGCCGGCTCTTCAATCGCGAGAACCAGCTTACGCGGCGCGCTCCTCGCGGGCAGGCTTCCTTTGACCACTACTAAATTCGATCCCGGCTCCCGCGTGAGTGTCAGATCCGGTTTCACGTCCGCGGCCGAAGTGGTTACGTCATTTTCCACCATAAAATCCGGCGTGGCTGGAGTTACCGCCGCCTGCACAGGATTGCCTGCCTGTTCGCCCGGCGTAAGCGTCAGCGCTACCGTGTTGTCATCCACGACGATCGCGGAAATCGCCGCGCCGTATTCCCACACCATGTCGTCGATCTCCCAGCCATTCGGATAGCGTTCCCGCGGAAAATAGCTGTCGTCGCCAATCACATCCCCGGAAATTTGCTTGACTCCCTTGGCCACCATCGCGTCCGCAAGCTCCACGAGTGCTTTCTCTGGCGGACCGTCAAACTCTTCCTTCAGTTCATAGGGGAATTTCCTGTTCGAGAGATTCGGATCGCCGCGCCCGACGAGCATGACGTCGCCGTTTAGCACGCCTGCACTTGAAATCGTTCCCTGAGTCTCCAGCGTCGTATGGAAGTGGTAGTCCGGCCCCAGTTTCGCCAGCGCCAGCGCGGTGGTGAACAGCTTCATGTTCGAAGCCGGCACGAAATACTTGTCCGCGTTCTGCTCGTACAGCGTCTCGCCGCTCTCGGCGTCCGCGATGAGCACTCCCCACTCCCCTTTGCTCGCCGGTGTCGTTGCAAGCAAGGATTCCGCGCGCGTGGCAAATGTCGCGGTGGCTTTCTTCGAAGCCGCGCTCTGTTTCTTTGCGCCGCAGCACGCGGATTCTGTTTTTGTTTTCGATTGCGCGCCCAGGCGTAGCGCGCCTATTCCAAACGCCCACACAGTGCTGGCCGCGGCTATCGCCGCACATCGCTGCAGGATTTTTTTTGTTCTCATTTTTCTCTCGTGCGCGAGGCTGCACGCAAAAGTATAATCGAAAGGCAACTTTTTCTGTCTTATGAGCGTCCCACTTAGCAGAACTAACCCTGCATCATTCCTAAACCAGATCTCAGGGTTGCACCTGGCGAACGGAAACTCTATGATGCTCTTAGCCCAGAAAACTACGTCGAGGTGATTCGTGCTCAAGCGATTGATTTCGTTGCTGATGTCATGGGCCCTGGTCGCTCTTCCTCTTTCCGCAAAAGAGGACAAAAAGGAGACCGATCGTCTGGACAATTGCGGCACCGTTCTCAAGGAAATTCTGAACATCCCCGATGACATTCCCCCGGACTTGCTCGACAAAGCCGAGTGCGTGATTATTTTCCCTTCCGTGCTCAAAGCCGCTTTCATTATCGGCGGCAGCTACGGCCGCGGCGCCATGACCTGCCGCAGCGGTGAACATTTCACCGGGCCGTGGGGCGCACCCACTATGATGGCCCTCGAAGGTGGCAGCGTGGGCTTCCAGCTTGGTGGCCAGGCTACCGACTTTGTCCTCCTGGTTATGAATCCGCGCGGCGCCAAGGCCATTCTCAGCAGTAAGGTCAAACTCGGCGCAAACGCTTCTGCCGCCGCTGGTCCGAAGGGCCGCGATGCAGAAGCCGCCACGGACGTCACCCTGCGGGCCGAAGTTCTGACCTACTCCCGAGCCCGCGGCTTGTTTGCAGGAATCTCGCTGGAAGGCTCGACCCTCCGGCCGGACAACGACGGCAACGAAAGGGTCTACAACAAGAAGGTTGATGCAGAGGCTATCGTTCGCAAGGGCGCCGTCGCTGTTCCTCCCGCCGCCCAAGAACTCATCGGCGTACTCAATAAGAAGTCACCCAAGAACCTGTCCGACCCGGCTTCGCTCAAAGAATAGTTCCATTTAAAAGAGCGCTTTCTCCCTGTAACTCGCGTCGTCGCTGGGTCGTAGTCCGTGGTGAACGCCTTTCCATTGGCGTACGGAGTTGCGAACGACGGGGCAGCGGCAGGAGACGGTCTGCCGAGAAACCTTCTAATTCGCCTGCTCTTCATGCGAGCCGCGGAGGGTTTCCTGCCGGAGGTTTCACTCATCATTCAGAAGCTTGTGTTTCGTCTCGCAGCGTTCGTTGCAAGCGTGACAGGCGTAGAGAAACGGTTGACACGGTACTACCAATGAGTTGAACTATTGCCGACAAAACCCTAAATGCTTTGTTTTTCTCGCCGTCTGGTCTTCCTGCGGAGGATTTCAGGTGCTTTCTTGAACCCGGCTCGCGTTGGTTACCTAATTCACCGGAGTCCCCGTTCTCAGAGCCGTTTTGTCTTTTGCTGCGGCGCAGCGTATCCTGCTCGATTGTTCGGGAAGAATGTGGAGACTCCGTGGCCTGTCCGATCTGTGAGAAGCGTAAAGCGGTTCGTTTTTGCCCCGCTAAGGGTGAGAAAATCTGCGCCGTCTGCTGCGGCACTGAGCGCGAAGTCACCATCGATTGCCCTTCGGATTGCTCTTATCTCGTCGCCGCCCACCGTTACGAAGACGGGCATCAGCGCTCACTGCCAGTGGACACCCCGCTGCTCGAAGAAAAAATCCCTCAGGACATCGTCTACACCCACCAGCAACTGATGGCCGCTCTGGCTTTCTCTATCGCCAAGTTCTGCGCCGTCCAGCTCGCCACCGTGGACACGGATGTCCTCAGTACGATCCAGTCCCTGGCCCAAACTTACAAAACGCTAAACTCTGGCATCATCTACGAGAAGCCTCCAGACGCGCCTTTGCCGCGCGAACTCTACGCCGCATTGATGGCCTTCCTTTCCGAGGTCAAAAAACAGCAAGCCGAACGCGCCGGTTCAGTTGGCCTCAAGGACTCCGAAGTTTTCTATCTCTTGGTTTTTCTCTACCGCATGGGACTGCTGCGCACCAACGGCCGCCCGCGCTCACGGCGTTTCATCGAATTCCTTCGCGGCCAGTTCCCGCAATCCTCCGAACTTCAGCGCGAAGAATCCCGCATCATCGTTCCCTAGCGATTTCTTTACAT
>Ga0210407_10003336_pt1 | contig 13080 bp, 12 predicted proteins | sample IncBWC27MmetaG_FD_150860 | JGI IMG/M metagenome (GOLD analysis project Ga0210407, IMG submission 150860) | Forest soil microbial communities from Barre Woods Harvard Forest LTER site, Petersham, Massachusetts, United States - Inc-BW-C-27-M | ecosystem: Environmental > Terrestrial > Soil >... | reverse complement strand
TCGATGTATGGGTTAAACCGATACGACGGCTATAAGTTCAAAGTCTTTAAGCACGAACCCGGCAACCCAAACAGTCTGAGCGGCGTGCACAATTATTCCCTATTCAAAGATCATTCTGGGATGCTCTGGGTCGGGTGTGAGGAGTTCCTGGATAAGTTCGATCCAGTTACCGAGACAGCTACGCACTACCGTGTTGGTTCCAGAGACGGTGAAACCTTTCCGGTGAGCAACATTAGCCAGGACCACTCAGGTATGTTGTGGCTGGCAACCAGTGGTGGACTCTACAGATTCAATCCTTCGACCGGAGAGACGATCCGCTTTCAGCACGATCCGAACAACCCGTTCAGCCTCAGCAGCAACGCCATCAAATACGCTGGCGAAGACAAAGAGGGGACGTTATGGGTTGCCAGCAGCGAAGGGGTGGATGCGTTTGATTGGAAGGCAGGCAAGGTCACGCTCCATATTCCACTCCGTGAGCATGGCGAGCATATGTCGTTCCACGAAGACCGATTCGGAGTGCTCTGGATCGTTCATCTCACGGGCGGTGGCTTAGCGGCATATGATCGCAAGACGAACACGCTCACGCAGTACTCGGTTCACGCGTCTCACCTTTCTGACGAGCTCGAGACCGGGATGTTGACGATCCTCGAAGACCGAGACGGGACTCTGTGGTTTGGAACTATGGGCGATGGCATTGTGAGATTTGACCGGAAGGCGCAGAAGTTCATCCGCTATCGTCATGATCCGAGCAACTCCGAAAGCCTCGCCGAAGACGACGTGAGCTCCTTGTTTCAGGACCACGAAGGAAATATTTGGGCCGGTCTGCATATGATGGCGCCCAACCGCTTTGCTAGACGCCCGCCGCTCTTTGAGAAATTCACACACGAACCCGGCAGCCCCAACACTTTCAGCGGAACGATGGTGAACGGTATCTATGAGGATCGCCAAGGAATCCTTTGGATTAGCGCGATTGATGCTCTTAACCGCGTTGACCGCAAGACGGGGAAATACACCTTCTATCGGATAGGAGAACCGCGAGTGAATTGGAGGCCGACTGCGATCATCGGAGATCGGTCGGGCTTTCTTTGGGTGGGCAGCGATGGCCAAGGATTATTTCGTTTGGACCCGAAGACAGGGAAGTTCAAGGTGTTCCGCCACAACCCCAAAGATCAATTTAGTTTTAGCAACGATTATGTGGTGGCGTTGCTCATCGATCATGCAGGCAGGCTGTGGGCTGCGACCTACGATGGTCTGGATCTTTTCGATCCTGCGACTTCTCGTTTTACGGTGTACAAAGCCGAAAAGGAAAACGCCACGCAGGTCGATATCGACGTCAAGGAAGATCACGAGGGAGCGCTGTGGATTGGGACCGATCGCTCGGGTTTGCAGCGCTTTGATCCAACCACTCATCAGTTCACCGTTTACAAGCACAACACGAATGACCCAATGAGCCTGAGTAACAATCGCGTGAACTCCGTTTTCTTCGACCTCTCGGGTGCCATCTGGGTCGGCACCCAGGACGGCCTGGACAAATTCGATCGCTCGACTGGCACATTTAAGACCTACTACGAGAAGGATGGCCTTTCGGGAAATGTGGTGAGCTGCATCCTTGAGGACGAGCGCGGCGACGTTTGGATGAGCACCAATAACGGAGTCTCTAAACTCGATCCCGTGCGGCAAACATTTACCCGGTATTCCACGGCTGACGGCCTCCCCGGCAGTGACTTAACGGGTTTTGGCTCTTGCTTTAAAAGCTCGAGTGGGGAGATGTTTTTCGGAGGATTCAGTGGGGGTGTCGCATTTTATCCGGACAAGGTGGTAGACGATCCATATATTCCACCTGTCGTTCTGTCTGATTTCCGGCTTTTTGGCCGCCCGGTCACGATTGGGCCTCATTCCCCACTCCACAAGTCCATCGGTTACACCAGTACCCTCAGTCTTTCTCACAACGAGAACGTGCTTTCGCTGGAGTTTTCTGCCCTCAGCTTTTTCAACCCCGGGACCAACCGGTATCGTTACATGCTGGAGGGACTGGACCACCAGTGGAATGGCGCAGGCAGCAACCAAAGGTTGGTGACTTACACTACGCTGCCGGCCGGGACGTATACCTTCCGTGTGCAGGGCGCAACCAGCCGGGGTGCCTGGAGCGAACCAGGTTTGGAGTTATCTCTCGATATCCTGCCTGCGTGGTGGAATACGTGGTGGTTTCGGACGGGATATGTGAGCCTGGTGCTCCTTTCAGCTTGCTGCGCCTATCAATACCGATTACGGCAAATCCACAGACAGTTCGAGCTGCGGCTGGATGAGCGCGTCGGCGAGCGAACCCGTATTGCTCGCGATTTGCACGACACTCTTCTTCAGAGTTTTCAGGGTCTGGTGCTTCGGTTTCAAACCGCGTCCAATCTAATCGGTCCCCATCCAGCTGAAGCGAAGCAAACTCTCGACAATGCAATTGATCAAGCTGCAGGGGCAATCACTGAGGCAAGAGATGCCGTCGAGCAGTTGCGTTCTTCTACGGCAGTGAGCAATGACCTCGTCCGGGCTATTACATCGTTGGGCGAATCGTTGGCAAGTGATGGGTCGAGGGCACAGGCCCCCGCATTTCATGTTGCGGTGGAAGGTACGCGGCGAGATCTTCATCCGATTTCAAGGGACGAAGTCTATCGAATTGCGGGCGAGGCGCTGCGTAATGCGTTCCACTACTCACAAGCACACCGCATTGAGGTTGAAGTTCATTACGACAAGCGTGAACTCCGGCTCAGAATTCGCGATGACGGAGTAGGAATCGACGCCAGACATCTTGGAGGTGCCGAACAGTCGCGACACTTCGGCTTACGAGGGATGCGTGAGAGAGCCCATCGTCTGGGTGGTGAATTGACAATCTGGACTCAAGTGGATTCCGGGACTGAGCTGGAGCTGATTGTGCCTTCCACTGGCGTGTATCTGACATCGGCGGCTGCGCGCGGCTCCCTGTTCGCCAAGATCAGAAACCGGATCAATCTGTGAATACGAACCCTCAACCGATTCGAATATTAGTGGTGGATGATCACCCGATGTTGCGCCATGGGATCGTTGGCCTTGTGGGTGCCCAATCGGACATGACGCTGGTGGCTGAGGCGGCGAACGGTCATGAAGCAATTCAATATTTTCGAGTCCACAAACCTGACATCACATTGATGGACCTGCAGATGCCCGAGATGGGTGGCCTGGACGCAACGATCGCTATTCTGGCCGAATTCCCCCATGCTCACATCATTGTTTTGACTACGTATAGCGGGGATGTTCAGATCTTGCGAGCCCTTAAGGCCGGAGCTCGTGCCTATCTGCTAAAAAGTGCTCTGCATAAAGAACTCTTAGAGACGATTCGAGCGGTACACCGGGGAAAGAAGGCCCTATCGTCAGAGGTTACTTTTCAGCTTGCCGAGCACGCCACCGACGATGCGCTCACGCCATCGGAAATCCGCGTCCTGCAGCTGATTGCCCAGGGGAATTCGAACAAGGAGATCGCTTCACAACTCGCCGTCACTGAAGAAACGATTAAAGGCCAAGTCCGAAATATACTGGCGAAACTGGGGGCAAATGACCGAACTCATGCTGCGATGATTGGCATTAAGCGCGGCATCATTGGATTGTAGGTTCCCCGAAAGAGGCTGGCAGTTGAGCCTTTTGGGGCTTGCGAACTTATTCTGGGCGTTTCATCCTCCTGATGGAGCATGCGACGGTTATTCTCATCATTCGCTCGGGGCTGGCCAGGGGCAGGACTTCTCGTTCTGCGACTAACTACAGGAATAACGCTGGTCGGCTATGCGATCGCGTTCATCTGCGGAACTCCAACGAGCGAAACACGGTTGTTGCCTGGCATCGCGTTTGGTGCAGGATCCCTTCTCATTATTGGCTTATGGACACCTATCGCGGGAACAATCGTCACCTTTTTCGAGGTGTGGCGAATTTTCTCCCAACATGGCGATCTATGGACCAACGTGCTGCTAGCAGGTCTGGGTGTCTCACTCGCTTTGATCGGGCCGGGGCATTGGTCTTTGGATGCTCGACTCTTCGGCTGGAAGCGCATCGATGTCTCCTCTGAAAAACGCTAACCGTACGGTCCTTCGAGTTGCTCAATCCGTAGAAAGAGGCACCGGTATTACCAAAAGTGGGACGCGGCCCTCCCGAAATTGCGTTTTCAACGGCTCGATATGGGGTTGGCCACAACTGGAACATCTGGGAAACTCCTCACAACGAAAGCCCACAAGCAAGTGCGGCTCGTTTGGGGAAAATCAATGAATAGCGCAATACCTTACGGCCTTTCGGACCCTGGTTTTTGTCGCCACCCAACGGAGTTCGTCGACGCTGAGCGACCTGAAAACAGCCATCGCGACCTGGTTTTCGAGGAGATCGTCGGGAACAGCTCAGCACTCAAGCAGGTCCTCGAACTGGTTAACACAGTCGCATCTAGCGATTCTACAGTTTTGCTGCTAGGCGAGACCGGCACTGGAAAGGCGTTGATTGCGCGTGCGATCCACGATCGCAGCCGTCGCCAAGCTCGCACCTTCGTAAATCTAAATTGCGCCGCCATTCCCACATGTTTGCTAGAAAGCGAGATGTTCGGACATGAAAAGGGCGCCTTTACAGGAGCGTTCAATCGAAGAATCGGGCGAATGGAATTAGCCGACCAGGGCACCTTGTTTTTGGACGAAGTAGGAGATATCCCAATCGAGGTCCAACCGAAGCTGCTGCGTGCCATTCAAGAACGAGAATTCGAGCGGCTGGGCAGCACCTATACAAGGCGCGTGAATGTTCGAATCGTAGCCGCAACCAATCGCGATTTGCGAAGCATGATCGCGAGCAAAGAATTTCGGAGCGATCTCTTTTACCGGTTGAATGTATTTCCCATCCGAATTCCGCCCCTGCGGGACCGCAAGGAGGACATACCGTTATTGGCGACTTACTTCGTTCACAAGTTTGCAAGCCAAATGCACAAGAGCATTCACGCAATTCCTCCGTGCGTAATGGAAGAACTCTTGACCTGGGACTGGCCGGGGAATATCCGTGAGCTGGAAAACTTCATGGAACGCGCCATGATTCTTAGCAGGGGCAAGTTGCTCGATGCGCCTTTATCCGAGTTACGCGATTTTCGACCGACACGGCAGGAGTCTCCGCCGGCTCATGCAGGACATAGCGCAAGTTTGAAAGAAGCCATTGATTGTCTGCTTCGCGGAAGAGCTCCAGTTGAATGGCATGGCAAGCAACAGTACGAAGAAATTGTGGTCGCGCTTATTGAAAGTAAGGGCCGCGTGGGTGGTCCCGCGGGAGCTGCTGCGCGACTGCGTGTCAATCGAACAACCCTGATTTCGCGAATGAAGAAATTGGGAATAGACCCGAGACGATTTGTGCGAACAGAGTCCGGTGGCGAGAGAGCCTTTTTAGCACCAGGAGGTCCCAGATAACGGTACCGACCTTGGGCCAGACGTGAGTTGTGAATTCCTTCGCTGGCTACAAAGGACAGGCCGAGAACGCCCTTTACGGCAATTTCTTTCAGTAAGAATCGAACTAACAAAACGAGAGAGGACGATTCTGCAGCGGAATCTCACGGTGGAGAACAGCATGTACGACGAACTCGATAACCGAGCCCTTGATCGATTGTTCCGGACAGCCCGCACGCGTAACGCGTGGACCGACCGGGCGGTGACTGAACAGCAGCTACGCGAGCTATATGATCTGTTGAAATTCGGACCTACTTCGGGAAATTCTTGCCCGGCGAGGTTTGTCTGGGTCAGAAGTGCCGAGGGCAAGAACAGGCTTGCAGCCCTTGCCGCACCCAACAATGCTCCAAAGATCCTGGCGGCGCCGGTCACAGTCATCGTCGGCTATGATCTGGACTTCGCCGAACAATTGCCGAAGTTGTTTCCCGCGCGCGGCAAGGACATGCAAGCGTATTACTCCGATCCCCTCCTCGCGCAAACCAATGCTTTTCGCAACGGCAGCCTTCAGGGCGCCTATCTGATTATCGCGGCGCGCGCACTGGGGCTGGACTGCGGTCCGATGTCCGGCTTCAGCAATGAAGCGGTGGATTCCGAATTCTTTGCCGATACACGCATCAAATCCAATTTCATTTGCTCCATCGGGTACGGATCGAATGAAAACCTTTTCCCGCGCAACCCGAGATTGACGTTTGAGGAAGCGGGACGCTTTGCCTGAAGGAGCGACAAAATGAATAGCAGCAAGACGGCCCCAAATGTTGAGCCCGCGCGCCATTGGATCAATGGCGAGTGGATCGGTTCGCCGGCGGTCGCAAATTCCATAAGTAATTCGACCGGTGAGGTACTCGGACAGTACTCGGCAGGAGGGCGAACCGAAGCGGCGGCCGCGATCACCGCCGCACGAAATGCGTTTGACAACGGCATCTGGGCTCATGACCCGCAACTGCGGGCGCGGGCGCTTTCCGAACTCGCCGACAGACTTGATGAACGAGCGGAAGCCATTGCGCTGACGCTTAGCCGCGAGATGGGCAAGACGCTGCGAGATTCGAAGTTGGAAGCCACCTGGAGCCCGTTCACTCTTCGTTACAACGCGGGAACCGCGCTGTCTCAGGTAGGCACATCAGCTGAGATCGCGCCGGGCATGTTCGCGACCTCCATGCGCGAGCCGATTGGCGTCGCGGGAATCATCGTCCCGTGGAATTCCCCTCTCGCGCTGCTGCTCCGCGCGTTGGGTCCGGCTCTTGCGGCGGGCTGCACCACGGTGATCAAACTCCCCGGGCAGACGGCGTTGGTTAATTCGCTCATCGCAGAGGCCGCCGCGGCGACTGCGAGTTTGCCGAAGGGCGTCGTGAACATCTTCACGGAGGCCGGAAACGAGGGTGCGCCGTTTATGGTCGAATCGCCCGATGTCGACGTTATCAATTACACCGGCAGCACGAAGGTGGGCCGATTGGTCGCCGCGCAGGGCGCAAACACGCTCAAGAGGATGTGTCTTGAATTGGGCGGGAAGACGCCGCTGGTCGTTTTTGAAGACGCCGACATCGAGACGGTCGCACCCATCGTCGTAAAGGCGATCACACAATTCAATGGCCAGTTCTGCATGACGGGCTCGCGCGTCCTGGTGCAGCGCAGCGTTGCCGACGCGTGGCGAAAGCGAATCGCATCCCTTCTGGAAAGCACCGTCGTCGGCCGCGCTGACGATTTGAACACTGAGATGGGACCGGTGATCGATCGCGCCAATGTTGCCCGGATCGATGGCATCGTCGAAGACGCAAAACGCTATGCACGAGTCGTTGTTCGCGGCGGTCCCATCGTCGACGGCCCCTTGGCGGCCGGAGCGTTTTATCGCCCGTCCATGCTGGAGACGGAGCGGTTGGACGTACCGTTGGTTCAGGAGGAGATATTCGGCCCGGTGCTGAGCTTCGAGACTTTCACGACAGAACACGAAGCGATCATCCGCGCGAATGCCACCATCTACGGCCTGGCCGCGGCGATCTTCACCAAAGATCTCGATCGCGCACAAAGAGTCGCCCGCGCCATCAAGGCGGGCACCGTATGGACCAACACCTGGGGCGTCGGCGCCCTCAACGACGCTTTTGAAGAGGGTGGCTTCAAGTACAGCGGCATCGGACGCGCGCGGGGCGCTCGCGCCATGGAAGAGTTCCAAGAGGTGAAAACGCAAATCCGTGTCGTCGCGCCCACGCCGGCACCATAACCCCACAAAGGAGAAATTCGATGCCCGTTCCTGTTCTGCCCAAAGTCGGCACACCGCCTGCCCCGGCACCCTTGCGCAAAATCGCGCTTGAGGAGCACTTCGGCCACCCCATAGTGTTCATGCGTGATAGCGACGGCCGGTTCGAGACCCGTAAAGAGGCCGCCGTTGGCCATCTCGGGCCAGAATATTTTGAGGTCGTGCAGGAGCGCCTTCTAGACTTTGACACGACGCGCCTCCAAGCCATGGACGAGGCGGGCGTTGACAAGGTGCTGCTCTCCTTCGGCGCCGGATTTCGTACTTTTGGCGTGCAGGGCATCCTCGACCGGGTCGAAGCGACGAACACTGCCCGCACCGTGAACGACTTTCTGGCAGAACAAGTGCGCGCTCATCCCAGCCGTTACATCGGTATGGCCACCCTTGCGCTCCAGGACCCCAACGAAGCCGTGCGCGAGCTTGAGCGCTGCATTACTAAACTCGGCTTCAAAGGGGTCATGGTAAACGGCTATACCCAGGTCGAGAGCCCAGACAATTTGATCTATCTCGACGATGCGCGGATGACACCGCTGTGGGAAGCGCTGACGGCGCTTGATGTGCCGCTTTACCTCCACCCACGCGCGTCGCACAACGCCGTCATGTACGACAACCACCCTGAGCTTACCGGCGCGAACTGGGGTTTTGCCCCGGAGACCGCGACGCATGCGCTGCGCATCGTCTATGGCGGCGTCTTTGATCGCTTTCCGACCGCCAAGCTGGTGCTGGGACATCTCGGCGAGTCCCTGCCGTTTCTCGCCTGGCGTATTCAGCATGGCATCAACTTCAGCCCGAATGGCCGCTTTACGAAGAAGCGCCTGGCTGACTATCTCGCGGAGAACATCTGGGTCACCACCAGCGGCAACTTCAACACCCAGGCACTTCACTGCACGATCCTTACCATGGGTGCCGATCGCATCCTTTTTTCGAATGACTACCCGTACGAGGATTATGCCGAGGGCGGAGAATTCATCGATACGGTGCCGATCAGCGAGAGCGACCGTCGCAAGATCGCTTACGGCAACGCCACGGCGCTGTACAAGCTTTAGGAGAGCGAGGATGTCACCTGGATCAACCCGCGCGGCGGTCAGCGCCAGTACCCATTCTGACCGCAGCTCTTCAAGCAGAGCGAGCTTGAATCAGAATCTGCCGGGGGTGTTCCTATGGGACGGAAAGTGATTTCTTGGGCGTGCTAGCAAAGGATGTTCCCGAGAACAAGAAGGGAGTGAGATGAGCGAAGCACAGACAAACTCGATGGTCCGTCGGTATTTTGGCGGAAATGAGTGGAGCGTGGCTCTGTTGATCGTGAGTATGTTTTGGGCTGCAATTACGCCAACCCTTTGTCTCGCTCAGGTGCAGTTACCGTCCGTGAATCTGGGTGACTCGAACTTTGAGGATGGTATTGCTCTTCCGGGCTGGATCTTGGAGGAATTTCCGGAAACCTACGTCTCTGGTCAAGTGCGGGATGGCCACGGGAACGTAGTTGCCGGTACAAATCGCCTCACCGCGGACACGACTACCACACACGTCGCCTTTGTAAGCAACCAGCGCGTTCTCGGGGGATTACTTTCAGGAGAGATCGTACAGCCACTCGTTGATCTCGATGTACAAGCTGCGAATGGCACTTCGTCAAGAGTACGCGGCTTTGGCGACATGCTCTTTGGTCCTGGAATACAGTGGACGCCTAGACAAATCGGGGAGGGCATTCTTGCCCACCGGTTTATTTTCATTGTTAGCGTGCCGACCGGCACCTATAGCGATAAACGCGCAGTGAATATCGGCAATCACTTCGCCTTCGTGAACCCCTATTACGCAATCACATATGAACGTAAGAAGGTAGAGGTCAGCGCGAGGGTCCACTATCTTTGGAATTCAGCCAATAATGATCCCTTTGTTGGGTTGGGCATTAGAAACATGCAACCGGGACAGGCTTTTCACGTCAACTATGCGACCTCTTACGAAATGCTCAAGAACTTGAGACTTGGCTTCAATGGCTACTGGCTGCAGCAGCTCACCGATGACAGGATTAACAATCTGACGATTCCGTATTCCAGGGAGCGCACGGTCGGCCTCGGTCCGGGACTTCAGCTCAGCGGTCGAGACATCTGGTTCCGCCTGGATAGCTACCTGGAAACAGATGTTCGCAACCGGCCCAGCGGAATCAAGGTGACCTTCCGTATCTCCAAAACTGTTCCAACTAAGGAACCACAACGCTAGCGAATGCGAGAACTAAGATGAAGACGACTCCCTTCGACAAGACTGGACTCGAGGCGTTGCTGACGCCCGAGAACAGCGCTCTCATCCTGATTGACCATCAGCCATTCCAATTTGCGAGTCTCAACAGTCATGATCCGCAGACGATCATCAACAACGTCGTCGGTCTCGCCAAGGTTGCCAAGCTATTCAAAGTCCCCACGCTTCTGACGACGGTCACGGAGGAGCGAGGTGGATTCCTCCTCAAGCAACTCCAGGACGTCTTCCCCGACCAGAAGCCCATCAATCGCACGTTCATCAACGCCTGGGAGGACAAGCGGATCGTCGATTGGGTGGCGAAGACCGGAAGGAAAAAGCTCATCATCGCGGCTCTCTGGACGGAAATCTGCCTCGCCTTCCCCGTGATCCATGCGCTCGGGGACGACTACGAGGTCTACTTCGTCAGCGACGCGTCGGGCGGTGTCACCCGTGAGGCGCACGAGATCGGTATCCAACGGATGATCCAGGCTGGCGCGGTCCCGCTGACCTGGGGCGTGCTCTCAGCGGAGTGGCAGCGGGACTGGGCACGCGAGGCGACGGTACCGGGACTGGCCCAGATCGTCGTTGAGCACTACGGTGTAACCGGCACGTCATTCCTCTGGGAACAGCAACTGCTAAATCAGGGCGGATTGAATCGCCGATAGGAAGGAGATGCACCATGTCAGGAGCCATGCAGCAGTCCAGTCGTTGCGCCGCGATTACCGGGGGTAGTGGGCTCGGGCGAGATATTGCGCTTGGTCTCGCTGCAAAGGGCTACCGCGTCTTTGGAACTGCTATCACACCAGAGGAAATCACTGACCTCCAACAAGCCTCTGATGGCGCAGTTATTCTGACCAGTTGCGATATCACCGATGAGCCAGCTGTCAAGCGCTGGGCTCGTGCCGTGAGCGCGCAGACAGATGGCGGCGTCAATCTTCTCATCAGTAATGCCGGAATCTTGACTCCCGGACCTATCGAGACGCTTCCACTCGACTCCATCAGACGCGAATTCGAAGTGAACGTTTTCGGCGCGCTGTCCGTAGTGAACGCATTCCTTCCGGCCTTGAGGAAAGAGCGCGGTCGTATTGTGCAGGTCAGCACCTGGACGGCACATCTGCCACTTACGTTCAACGGTCCATCAGGCGCTTCAAAGGCGGCAATGGAGGTATTCGCAACCGTCTATCGAGAGGAACTGAAGCGCTTCGGTATCGATGTCGTCGTCGCGGTCGCCGGAAATATGAGAACCGGGGGGCCGGCAAAGACGGCCGCCGCGCTCGCGCGCACCGTGGAGCGGATGACGCTGCAAGAGCGCGATCTTTACGGAAAAGCGTTCGGTACCTTTGCAGCCAAGCTCAACAGCATGCAAGACAACGGGCTTGCCTCGGTCGATGCCGCCAAGCGCGTCATCGAGATCGCCGAGCAGAATCCTGCACCGCGCTTTGCGGCGGTTGGCCAGGATGCGGAAGAGATTCTTCGCGTCGTGCGCGAGAAATCCGACGATGAGCAAGACGCTCTTCGTCTCCAAATCGTAGGGCTGAGATAAGAAATCCAAGAAAAGGAGGAACCCATGATTGAACTCATTGAAGCCACCGACAGCCGTGCTGTCCGCAACAAGAACAATGTCCTCGCGCTGTACGATCTGATGATCAATCGAAAGCGGTCCGAAGAGGCTACCGCGAAGTTCGTCAGCTCATCCTACATCCAGCACAACCCGCTGATTCCGGACGGCTCGGTCGCGCTGGGCCGGTTTTTCGGCAAAATTACCAGCGAGCGGCCTCGGGCACGCGTCGTGGTTCACCAGATCATTGCAGTCGGCGACTACGTGTGGGCACATTTGAACTTCCTCAACTTGTTCAACGATGATCCCGACGACACCGGCATTGCTGGCGTCGATATCTATCGCATGGATGCTGAGGGGAAAGCCGTCGAGCACTGGGATACGTTGCAACTCGTGGGCACGCCTCAAAACTCTGCTCCGATCATTGCGCCGAACATTCCGCGTGCGAATGCCAACGGCATGTTCTGACCGCAAGGCGGGCGAGGCCAAGTAACTTCGTTCGCCGCGAACTAACAAAAGAGCAAGGAGAAACTATCTCATGTCGACCAACTTGACCGCTGTGCTTCAACAGCTTTTGCAGAGCACATCGAATCTCAAGATGCTCCAGCAACTCATGACACCGGACGCTACCTACGTTTCATTGAATTTCGACAATCCCGAACTCAAGAAAATTGAGCCGTGGGCAGGCACTCACAGAGGGCCACAGGCTCTGTCCGATGTCTTTGCTGCAATCCAACGCTTCTGGAAAACACTCGACTTCAAGGTCACCGACACCATCGAGCAGGGTAGCCGCGTCGCCCTCTTCGGCTCTTTTACCTACAAATCGAACGTGACTGGGAAGGAAATCACGTCTCCGTTTGGCCTCTTGGCTCGGTTCGAGGGGGACAAGGTTGCCTACGTCCAGTTTCTCGAGGACAGCTACGGTACTGCGGGGTCGTTCAAAACCGCGGGTAAGACACGATTCCACAGCGATCCGTCGGGAAAAGAGGTGGAGGTTTAATGCCGAATAGATCGTCGCTGGTGAATTCATCCCTGTCACGGACTTGTCCGCACCGATTTTGCACGTACCAACTGTAGCTCGCATCCGGTAGTTGTGGGAGAATCAACGTCGGGCGGCAACTAGATTGGAGGATAAACTATGAAAGCTGCAGTGATCCACGCGTATGGTTCGCCTGATGAACTTAAATTTGAGGACATGCCCGATCCTTCTCCTGGGCCGGGCGAGGTGCTCATAAGGACTGCCGCCACGAGTATCAATCCGCTTGACGTGAAGATGAGATCAGGGGCGGTCAAGGAATATTTTCCAGTGTCTTTTCCCGCAATCCTGGGCTGGGATGTTTCTGGAACCGTGGAAAAAGTTGGCCCCCGGTGTGAAAACTTTCACCAAAGGTGACAAAGTCTTCGCACAGACGGCGCAAGCAGACGCCACGATGTGCGTGGTTAAGGTGGCTGATCTCGCGCGGGTGCCCGATGGGATGGACTTGGTATCGGTGGCCGCGTTGCCTACAGTCACCACAACCGGGGCTGAACTGGCCGCTCTCGCACTTGAAGGAAAGAAGGGTGGCACT
>Ga0210407_10003335_pt1 | contig 13082 bp, 18 predicted proteins | sample IncBWC27MmetaG_FD_150860 | JGI IMG/M metagenome (GOLD analysis project Ga0210407, IMG submission 150860) | Forest soil microbial communities from Barre Woods Harvard Forest LTER site, Petersham, Massachusetts, United States - Inc-BW-C-27-M | ecosystem: Environmental > Terrestrial > Soil >... | reverse complement strand
GCGCCCACGGCGACTTCTCCCACTTTTCCACAGCTTCTGGCGTGACTTCGGAAACCGAGGTCACATCAGTGAGCGTGAGCGAAGGAACTTTCGGCCCAATCTTGCAGGACGAACTTGGGCCATTCGCGGCGAGACCGAGAAAGCCCTTCACATCGGTTGACCAATAGATGCAATTCCGAGCGTTTGTAATCTTGAGCGTTTTGTCCTTCACGGTATCTGCGGTATAACCAAAAAACACGCCGCGATGAACCGTTGTTACCAGCACTGCTATTTGCTTCTCTTTTGGCATTTGTTTGCCTCCATGCGCGTACTCTATCACGTTAGAATCTCTTGTCAAGGGGAAAATTCAACTATTTTCGGCGAGGCTGTGCATTTCCTCTTTCTTTCGCCTTGCGAGGGCTGCATTCATAGCGCTGGAAGCCGCCTTTTTAGCGGATTTCTTGCTGCCGATGCGCGAGAGGTGACAGATTAGACACCCGATTCTGTGTTTGACGTGACCGCAACTTCTGGTTGACTTTCTCATACGGCCATTATATAACACCTTAGATGAAGCAAAAGCAACCGAAATTAACAGTATCCCAGCAGTTGCTTCTAAAGCACTTGCGGGAATTGGGCGCTTGGCACGATTACCGGGTGGAGTTTCGATTCGCTGAGGATAGGCTGTTTCGCTTCGATATAGCGGACGTGACTTGCAAAATAGGCTACGAGTGCGATGGCGGCCAATTCAGAGGCGGTCACATGAGAGGAATGGCTTTGGAGCGGCAATATGAGAAGGATCGGCTGGCACAGATGCTCGGCTGGAGAGTAATGCGCTTCACCAATCGGCAAATACTGACGGGAGCCGCGAAGGAATGGATGCGTACCTGGCTGGCGGGTGTATCTAGCTAAGGGGGCGGGAAATGGGCGGGAATTATTGGCATGGTGGGCCGCGAGGTTTGAAGGGCTGGATTCTGCCTTCTAGCGAAACAGGTGCACATACTACGGCTGATTATGGGGCTGAAAAGGTTTGCCGTAGAGATTGCGTGTATGTGACCAATAATCGTGTGGCCGCTGAAATGTTTGGAAGTATGGCTCCAGCAGCCAAAGTTAGCATTTATCTCGTGCAGCCTTATGGTAATCGAGCCAGACCCGGATTGCAGCGAAAGGGGATTGAGCTTCCAATGCGAGAAAGCGCTAATCATCCAAGAATTTCCAATCCGGCCAGCACATCGAAGGGAAATGATGCGCGTACTGATTGGCCAAGCAGAAACCCCTTGAAAAGGGCTAGTAAGGGTTTGCTGATTTTGCTGGATTCTCGCTTGACAATCTGTGCACGCTTGTATACGTTTGTACTCATATGGCCATGCAAGGTTACACCAAACTCTTCAATTCCATTTTAGCTTCGACTATCTGGTCGGAGCCTGACCACACGCGAATCATCTGGATTACGATGCTAGCGATGGCCGATAAAGACGGCTTAGTATCTGCCTCTGTTCCGGGCCTTGCGACTCTTGCCCGAACTAGTGTTGAGAAGTGCGAAGAGGCTCTTGTCACATTGTCATCCCCTGACCGCTACTCGAGGACTCGAGAGTTTGAGGGTCGCCGCATCAAGGAAGTCGAAGGCGGCTGGCAGCTCCTCAACTATGACAAGTACAGGCGGAAGCTCTCAGCAGAGGAACGGCGAGAGTATTTAGCCGCAAAGCAGCGCGAATACCGGGCCAGAGACAAGAAGCTGTCAACAAACGTAGACAATGTATCGGACACGGATACACGGTTGACACAAGCAGACTCAGACTCAAAAGCAGATACAGAAGCAAGAAAAACCTTTCCCCAACGAAAAGCGTTGGGGTCGCATGAGTTCCACGCATTTTGGGCTGAGTATCCTCGCAAGGTTGCAAAGTTAGAGGCGGTGAAGGCTTGGATGAAGGGGGTGTGTGATGGAAGCCTCGGAGAGATATTGGCCGGACTGGAAGCATGGAAGCGCACCAATCAATGGGCTGATTTGGAAGCAATCCCATACCCGGCAACGTGGATTACAGGCCAGCGGTGGAAAGAAACACCTGAAAGGGGACGTAGCAAGAATGAGCAAAAAAGCGAACGAACCAAACAAGCGATTGAACGAGTGCGTGCTGAGCTGGGTGGGTAAGTTGGCCAGTCATTTCGGCGTGGGGCTGGAAGAGGACCAGGTTAAGATTTTCACTCACGCTTTGCGGAACAACACAACGTATCAGGTGGATATTGCGTTTGATCGCTGCCTGAACGAATGCCAGTTCATGCCGAGGCTGGCCGATGTTCACCAGCGGATGCCTGAGATGCGTTGGCCTCCTGAGAATCCCGGAGCCTTCGTATTGAACGGCCGGCCGATTCTTGATTTAGTGCGCGAAGTAGCGCGAGAGATTGAGCCGAATTATGACAAGCTGGACGTAGACACACCCCAAGGCCAAGATGATATTTTCCATACATGCTTCCGAGCAAATCGGTTGAGATATGAACGCATGGGCATCGATTGCAGCAAATGGGACAAACAACCAGCAAGGCGGGCAGGGTAAAACGGAGGGTGTGGCCACGATGAATCAGCGATAGCGCGGCCTTGGGGAACTTGGTGCGAGCAATGCCAGAAGCTCATCGGAGCCTGCACCAGCCAGCAAGACGCATTGGACGTAGGTAGCAACCATACTCGCTGGCAAGCCCTCAAGGCCCAGTTTCAGGCATAAATACTTGTAAAAGCGCGTTTATTGGCGTAGAGTACTCGCATTTATGGGTAGACCAGCGGGAAGTAAGAATAAAAGCACGATTGATGTGCGAGACTTCGTTGACACGTTAGATCGGCGAGTCAATCTCCTTGATAAGCTCGAAACCCTGCTCAAGTGCGAATCAGAGAAAGTGCAAGCGCAGGTTGTGCTGCGGCTCCTTGAATATCGCTATGGCAAGCCCAAAGAATCCATTGAGCTGTCAGGCCATGTGACATATACAGAGGCTTTGGCTAAAATGCGAGCCAAGCGTGGATAGCACAACTCTTGAACTCATTGAGGAAATAGCCTCTTATGCGTATGATCCGCTAGGGCTAGTCAAAGCAATTTTCCCTTGGGGTGAAGGCGAGTTGGCTAGTAGCAAAGGGCCTCGGGCTTGGCAAGCGGAAGAACTAGCAGCGATAGGCGAGCACATCAGGAATCCAGAGACTCGCCACATGCCCTATCAGTCGGCAGTGGCCTCGGGGCATGACATTGGCAAATCGGCGCTGGTAGCGATGATTCTTAAGTGGGCGCTAAGCTGTTGGCCTGGGGCGCGTTGCATTATCACGGCTAATACCGGCAATCAGCTAAGCTCGAAGACTCAGCCAGAGGTGAGCAAATGGTTCAGGTTGGCTTATGACAAAGATTTCTGGGAAGTTCAAGCCACGCGTATTTCCGTCAAAGACGCTGAGTATCGAGCGACTTATCGGGCTGATTTTGAGACATGGAGTGAATACAATACCGAAGCATTCGCCGGCCTACACAACGCTGGCAAGCTCATCCTCGTTATCTTTGATGAGGCGAGTGCCATTAACCGGCCAATCTGGGAAGTCACGAAAGGAGCGCTAACCGATGAAAACACCGTCATCCTCTGGCTGGTATTCGGCAATCCCACTCTTAATGAGGGACCTTTCTTTGAGTGCTTCGGAAGCCAAGGTCACCGCTGGCGGCATCGCCATATTGATTCGCGCACAGTCGAAGGAACCAATAAAGAGCTTTACCGACAATGGGAAACTGATGAAGGTGAAGATTCCGACTTCTTTCGGGTACGTGTCCGTGGGGTGTTTCCGCGACAGGGTGACACTCAGTTCATATCGAGTGAAGTCGTACAGCGTGCTAGGCGCTATAAGGCTGAAGGCTATGAGTATTTGCCAAAGATTTTGGCCTGCGATGTGGCTCGCTTTGGCGATGACCAGACAGTCTTAGGCTATCGGCAAGGGAGGAAGTATGTCCAGCTTGAGAAGTTCCGCAACCGGGATACACAGTTCACAGCCAATCGAGTCATTGAGCAAATTGCCGAATTACGACCGAACGCTACTGTCATTGACGCAGGTGGCATTGGTGGAGGAGTTGTGGATTATTGCAAATCACTCGGCTACGAGATTGTGGGTTTTGATGGCGCTGAATCGGCTTTTGACCCAATCAAGTATTTCAACAGGCGAGCAGAAATCTGGGGCAAGACAAAAGCGTGGCTCGATGGTGGAGCACAAATCCCGGACGAAGAAGAACTAGCCAGCGACCTGACTGGCCCACAATTCCATTATGCTCAGGGCAAACGAGCGCATGGCAGTGTGGTAATTGAGGCAAAAGAGATGATGAAGAAGCGTGGACTTCGCTCTCCTGACCTAGCTGATACGCTTTGTTTGACGTTTGCTGTTGACGTAGCGCCAGTTGAGGATGAAGATAGCCGCAAGGCCAGCGATGTGACGCAAGTTCCGGGTGGTTGGCTTGGCGTTTAGGAGGATTTATGCCCAAGTTCCTTGAAGAAAAGCTGAAGAAGGAATACGGAGCCAATTCCAAGATTCCCTATAAGGTGATGAATTCGATTGGCGCCATGAAGGGCAATCAAGAGACAGCCAAAGGCGCTGCGATGGAGCGTAAGCATGAACGTGCGACGAAGCCAGAAGCCCATGAATCCAGCCACAGGGCTGTAACTCATTCTGTTGGCCATTATATCGAGCGAAGCAGCAAGCCAACGAAATCTCTTCGCAGGGAACGCCACTAATGTGGCAGCCAATGGGTGATGGCGTGCTGATTCGCCGGCTTGAGCCAATCGAGCAAGCGCGAGAAAGCAAAATCATCATCACGGACATGGCCACAGCGGACGCCAAGATGCTGATACGCAAAGGGCTGGTACTGGCAGTTGGCCCTGGCAAGCGGGATGAGGATGGTGAGCGCATTGAGCCAGACGTTCAGCCGGGGGATGTGGTGCTGTTCAATGCTCGCTGGAATGACTTTGCGAACAGGGATTACCAGAACAAACTGCCAGTGGGCATGGAAGCGGATATTCATTTGGTACAGGAAGCGGATATAGCCGGAAGGCTCAATGAAAAATCCTAACATTGAAGCATTGAAGGGCATTCGCGTGGGCGATATTGTCAGCTTCAATGGCAAGCCTGAGAAGTACAAATTAGTGGAAGTCAAAGACACTGATGAGTTTGTTTTCGAGGCAATCAGCGAGAACGAAGCCAATAGAGAATTAAACCTACTCTCAAAGGTAAACCAAGCCTTAAGAGCGCGGTGGAGAAACTAATTGGCCCGCTCCACAGCCCATTACGCTGAAACTGTAGCAACCCGCAAAAAGCGCCCCAAGCGCATTACGGACATCCTTGAAAGCACTCCCGACAACGTAAAAGACTTTTTGGCTCTGGCTCGAGAGCGCTTCAAGATAGCTGTGGATGCCGAGTCAAGCGAGCGCCATAACCGCTTGGATGACCTAAAATTCGCAACAGGCGACCAGTGGCCCCAAGAGACGAAAAGAGTTAGAGATGCTTCTAATCGGCCTTGCCTAACGATTAACCGCTATCCAGCAGTGAAGGGGCAAATCGTCAATGAGCAGCGCAGCCAAAGGCCGTCTATCGTGGTCAAGCCTGTGGGTGGCGGCGCGGATGAGGACGATGCCGAGATGCTCGAGGGTTTGCTGCGGCATATCCAGGTCAATAGCGATGCAGAGATTGCCTACGATACCGGATTTGAGCACATGGTGCTTGGCGGCAAGGGTTATGCCGAGGTCTGCAGAGACTACTTGCCCGGAGAAACTTTCGACCAGGAACTCTACATCAAGCGGGTAAAGAACCCTTTCACGATCTACTGCGACCCAAGTTCGATTGAGCCGGATGAATCGGACGCCAACTGGAAATTCAAGATTTGCGACTATCCGCGAGATGAGTATGTGGCGCTTTACCCAAACAGCGAGTTGGCCTCGGCGGCTGACTTCAGTTCAGTGGGCGACAACTTCCCGCAATGGGGCGACAGCAAGACGATTCGCGTGGCTGAGTACTGGTACAAGGAATGGGTGGAAGATAAGCTCTACCTGATGAAGGATGGCAAGACGTTGCCCAAGAAACTCTATGACTTGCGATATGCTGGGACGCCGGCAGCGGAGCGGCCTAAGCCTGTGGATGAGCGGCCTTGGCGCAAGGCAAAGATATGCTGCGCATTGATTAATGCGGTGGAGATTATCGACAAGGACAAAGATGGACTGTATTCCTATACATTCCCTGGCAAAGTTGGGTTTATTCCGCTTATCCCGCTGATTGGAGAGGATTTTGATGTCAATGGCGAGCGCAAGATTTATGGGATCGTGCGGAACAGCAAGGACAGCCAGCGAGCGATAAACTATTTCAGGTCTTATGCTGCGGAAGTTATCGCTTTGGCTCCTAAGGCTCCATGGGTTGGCTGGAAAGGCCAATTCAAAGACGCGAAGTGGAAAACGGCGAATGTAATCAACTATCCCTTTCTCGAAGCGGATGTGGTGACAACTACCGGCCAGCCGGCGCCATCGCTGCCAGTCAGAAATCAGTTCGAGCCACCTATCCAAGCGATTCAGTTAATGTCGCAGTCCGTGGATGCTGATTTCAAGGCTACTACTGGCATTTATGAGCCATCGCTCGGGCAAACCAAAAGCGACCAATCCGGCAAAGCCATTGAGCGGCTACAAGGCCAGAGCGTTCTTACGAATCTCAACTGGACCGACAATCTAAGCAGGTTCTTGCGAGCTGTAGGGCGTGTATTGCTTGATGCAGCGCCATTTGTCTATGATGCGCCGCGAATCCAGCGAATCATCAATCCTGATGGTTCAGTGAATCAGGTGATTTTGCATTCCGGGCGTGGGAATGCAGCTGATGCTATGAAAACGCCGGAGATACAGGATGTTTATGATTTATCTCAAGGCGTTTATGATGTGGTTGTGGATGTCGGGCCGAGCTATAAGACGAAGCGCGAAGAAGCCTTCAATCTCCAACTCCAGCTAGCCGAAGCAGACAAGAGCGGCACGATTATGAAGGTAGCTTCGGACATCATCGTAGCCAATAGTGATATGCCCGGGAGCCGGGAGATTTCTGAGCGGTTGCAGCGAACGATTCCGCCTAATATCCTAGCTGGCGATCAGGTATCTGACCCGAAAGTTGCATTGGCTCAAGCATCGGCTACGATTAGCCAGCTAGAGCAGCAGAATCAGCACTTAATGCAGCAAAACAGCGAAATGATTCAAACTATCAAGGAAGAGAAGGTGCAGGCCAGCAAAGACATTGAGATTGCGAATATCAGGGCAGCGGCGCAGGTAGAAGCGGCAGGCTTGGCGGCAAAGATTGACTTGGCACGATTGGAATTCGAGAAGTTCCAGCATATGAGCGGAATGGCACATGAGCAAGCTCAGGCAGCGACCGAGCAGGAGCACGAAAAGGATTTGGCGGAATCGGCACAAGAAGCAGCGAAGGATCAAGCAGCCCAAGCGGCGCAAAGTGGAGGAACGAATGGGAATAGCAGTTCAGCAGCCAGCCAATAAAGACGAAAAGCCCGTAGTGCCAGCAGTAGTGGAAGTTCCGCCTTCGCCAAACGCGGATACGGACAAGCGCGTCAGCGAAGTTCTGAATGAGAAGAAGAAGAAAAAGCATCCGGTCGAAGCTCGCATTGCCGAGCTGACCAAGAAGAATGCAGCCATTGAAGAGAAGGCAGCTAAGGACAAGGCCGATCTTGAAGCTAAGCTAGCCGAGCAGAACGAGAAGAACATCAAGGCGGAATTAGATCGCCGAACAGCAGAAGCCGCGGCCAGCGAAAAGCGGCCAACCAAGGAAGACTATCCCAATGAAGTAGAATTCTCGCAAAAGATGGCGGAATGGGTACTCAGGCAGCAAGAGAAGATTACGCCCAAAGTCGCACCTGTCGTTCCACCGCCCGAGCCAGTCAATCAGCCCTATCGCAAGGAAGAGTTCGATGGCTTCCTCGAGAATGGAAAGAAGTTCATGACTAGCCACCCAGACTTCAACGAAACCTTGCAGAAGGCCAGTGAGCGGGGCTTGAACCTCGACAATCAGGCTATGGTGGCGATCATCAAGCTTAAAGCGCCCGAAATAGCCTATTACCTAGCCAAGCCGGAAAATGAGGATGTAGCGCGTAAGTTTATGCAACTGGATGGCTTTACACAAGCCGTGGAAGTGGGCAGAATAGCTGAACGTCTAGCGGTGAATCCCAATGATTTTGTATCGAGTGCTGGGAGTCCTGGCAGGCGGCTAACCGGCGATGCGCGAACAAGCGTCAATCCTGACCAGATGGATGTGGATACCTATTTGCGCCAGCGGCGAGCGGACATCAAGGCTGGATTGCGGCGGCGCTAGATGGAAAAGCTAGAAAAAGCCGTTGTACTCTATATGGGCGATGAGGTTTTGGGTTCGCATGTTGGCGCGCATTGCGGCGATTGCTGGAAGTTCGTAGGCTCGGAATCCGGCACAGGCAAGTGTATCGAAGTGGAAGGCCCAATCAATCCAGCGCATGGTGTCTGCGGCTTGTACGTTAATGGAAGGGTATTTGATGGCGTCAAGCCTAAGTTGCCAGAGCCAGTCCACCAAATCAGCAAGGAAATAGCTGGATACGTCGAGGAAGGCCCTACGCATTGCGGCAACTGCGATGAGAAGCTAGGTGGCGATGCTTTGACCAGCGAATGCAAAAAGGTGGCTGGCACGATTGAGTTTTTTGGCTGTTGTAACCGCTGGGAGCCTCGCGTGGATACGGACGAATACCTCATAAAGTCCGGCAAAATCAAGAAACGGTGAGTTTCAAGTTTTTAACCCATTCACTAAATGCTTCTGCCTGTTTCAAATATCGACCTTGGAAAAAATCTTTTACGCCAATCTCTATCACAGTTTTATCTATTGGCGCTGGAAACAAAAGGTAAATTGAGTAATGCGTATGTGGAACTTCATGTAATATAAAGACATAGATGTCACAATCGTTTTTTATCACTCCATGCCGGTGGATATTGAAGCTCCAACCATAACCAGTGGAACTGACCTCACGTAATGCCGCGGTTTTTATTTCGATGCGACAGTCTTTTACCTGCAAATCATAGGAGCAATTGTAGGGCATAGTCGAAACTGGGATTTTATGATAACGAAGATATTGCGCCAATTGCAGTTGACCATTATTGCCACGGTCTTGATTTTTACCCATACGGGAATTCTACTCCAAAAGAAAAGATTTTACTACAAGATTGACAAGCCACGATTTGGTTGTATTTTAGACACAGGTTACTTGCGCCGTGGTGGGAAACCGCCGTAAGCAAGTCGAATCGTCCAAGCGTCATCTGGCGCGCATTAAACGAAGAAACACCCGCCTTCGAAGGTGGAATCCTTAGAAAAGGAGTCCGCCTTTGGCTAATCAGCTCTTGACGATCGGAATGGTCACGATGGAAGGCTTGCCGGTCCTTGAAAACCAGCTAAAATTCACCAAGCATGTACGCAGGGACTACGACCGCGATTTTGGCGATGAGGGCGCTCAGATTGGCGATACTCTCGCTATCCGCAAGCCTCCCCGGTTTGTGGGCCGCTCCGGCCAAGGTTTCAACGCAGAAGATGCGACCGAAACCAGCGTTCAGCTGACTCTCACCACTCAGTTTGGCGTAGATACGTTCTTCACCTCCAAGGATTTTGCCCTCAACATCGAAAACTTCACGGAACGCTTTCTTGACCCCGCAATGGCGCGTATCGCCAACAAGATTGACTCCGATGGGCTTTTGCAATATGCCAACGTAGCCAATTTCGTAGGTGTGCCGGGGACTGTGCCCAACGCTTTGCTGACTTACCTGCAAGCAATGCAGAAGCTGAATGATAATGCGGCTGCTTTGGAGCCTCGGGCCATCATCATTTCACAGGCAATGGAACCGCAGATCGTGGATGCCTTGAAGGGTTTGCTCGAGCCTGGAGCCTCGATTTCGGAGCAGTATGAATCCGGCTATATGCGACAGGCGATTGGCGCGGTTTGGGAAATGGACCAGAACGTAGCCAACAACACGGTGGGGGCGCTGAACGGCGCAACGACTGTAACCATCAATGCTGGCGGCCAGTCGGGCGCTTCGCTTGTGTGCAATAACGCAGGTTCCGTGACAGCCCTTTTCAAGAAGGGCAATTGCTTCACGATTGGTTCAGGTTCTACGGGCGTGTATGCCGTCAACCCACAGGAAAAGACACAGATTAACTCGCTACAGTCTTTCACTGTGACCGCCGATGTAACGAGTTCTGGTGGCGCGGCGACTGTGCCTATCTTCCCGGCTATCGTGCTCAGCGGACCTTTCCAGAACGTCAACGCGGCTCCGCAGGCTGGCGCAACCATCAACATCGCCGGCGCGGCTGCAACCGTATCCCCGCAGGGCTTGTGTTTCCACAAAGGCAGCTTTGCTTTGGGGACCGCCGATTTGCCGATTATCCGGTCAGCCGAAATGTGCGAGCGGAAAGCCAGCGACCAGCTAGGCCTTTCGATTCGCTACCTCAAGGCTTATGACTACAACCAGGACCGTTTGCCTGGCCGCTTTGATGTGCTGTATGGCTGGGTCACTCTCTATGGAGAGACGGCCTGCAGGATTATGAGCTAAGGAGAAAACATGGCCGTCAACGTAACGACACTTTCGGCTGCTGTAGCATTGACCGATACCGTGGTGAACGTCACCAGCGCGACTGGCATCACGGCCCCCAACTATCAGGTTGGCGACCCTACCAAAGGTATTTCTGGCGGGGTTGTTTATCTATTCGTTGACCAGGAACTGATGAAAGTGACTGGCGTAAATGGCACAGTCATTAGCGTAGTCCGCGGCGAGCTTGGCTCAACGGCAAGCGCTCATAATAACGCGGCTGTGGTGATGGCTGGCCTGCCGGTAGACTTCCCGGGCTGGAATCCTGCTGTGGCGAGTGCTGTTCCGCAATATCCGGTCAAATATCAGGGATTTGCCGGAGTTGTGGCCTCGGCTGCGGCAATTACCGCTCCAAGCGCTTTCTTCCATGTCAGCGGCACGACTGGCATCACCACGATGGCTCCCCCGGCCGGATACGAGCAGGGCGGGGAAATCAACATCGTTTTTGATGGCGCTGGTTCTTGGGCGACAGGTGGAGCGCAATCAGGAGCTACTGGGGCTCCGGGTACGTTCTACCCGTTCAATGCCTCGAGTACGGCGGTTCAGACTGGCACGCTAGCCTCCTTCATTCTCGACATCAACGCGGCAAAATGGATTCCGTCCCGCCTGTAAAGGAGATAAACTATGGCACTTACCCATCGCGGGGCGTTTGACGAAAGCGCCGCAGGCGATATTCTCATTACGCTAGGGTCAACGGTATCAGCGCTGGCTACGGCTGGGCCAATCGTTTTCCCGGCCAATGCTATCACTGGTACGGACGATGTTTTCCTGCTCACTACTGCCGCGACTCCGGGAACGATGACCACGCGCACGGCATCACAGATGTACGCTGACATTCAATCCCTTCTGGGGATTCAGAATATCAACGGATTCTCGTTCACCTTACGAATCACAAATACAGTAATCACCAACACCCTCACTTTGGCGGCAGGAACCGGGGTAACATTCGTTGCTCCTGGGACCTACACAGTTGGCCCTACCGCTTTCCGTGATTTCGTGGTAACTGTTGTGAATAGTGCCGCCATCAATATCCAGACCACCGGCACTGGAACTTGGAGCTAACGCATGACACAGATTCTTTCTCGCCCGAGAGACGAGCAGGTAATGTATGTCGTTGAGACAGATTCGATGGGGCGCACTCCCGAGCAAATCGAAGCGATGGAGAAGAACGAACTTCGCCCACATCGGCTCAGCAAGCGCGATAAGGCCTATGCCGAGCGTGTCAGCAAGGAATGTGCCAGCTATCCAAAGGTGATGTACCGGCTAGCACTCAAAAAGGGCACTCCGGCCGGCGATGAAGTGGCGCCCAGCTATCCCATGCCCCATGACTTGGCTCAATCTCTGGGCATCACAGATCGCAATTTCAAAATCATGGGCAAGACACGCGACAGTGGCGGATACGTCCTTGTGCGGCATCCCTACATCACTAAGAGCGTGGCAATCTTCATCAACGACGACCCGAATGGCGCGATTGATTACAAAGCCAGTGCGGAACTCGAAAAGAAGCTAAAAGCCGATGGCTGGGTGAATAACCCCAACGAAATCCAGGGCCTGCCCGAGCATAAGGCCGAAGAGGATTACGACCCTATTCCGCAGGTAAAAAAGGAAGCAGCCCAGCCGAGGGCCTAATCCATGAAGGCGATTGACCTCATCAGCAGCTCAGCGCGGCTGGCGGGGATACTTGCCTCCGGCGAAAATCTTCAAGGCAACGAGCCAAACGACGGCTTGCTCATCCTTCAGCAAATGCTAGACGAATGGCAAGCGGACGGCCTGAAGATATTCCAGGAACTCATCAGCACGTTTCCGCTAACTCTCGGGCAGCAAACCTACACACTTGGACCTGGAGGAAATTTCAATATCCCGCGTCCAGCCAAGATTCAACGCGCTGGAATGCTGCTCACTGGCTCAAATCCCATTCAACCGCCCGAAATTCCCATTTCAGTGCTTGATTACGAAGGATGGGCCAACATCCGGGTAAAGAACATTCAAGGCAACTACCCGCTGAACGTCTACCCGGATTATGCCTATCCATTGATGACGCTGTATTTCTACCAGATTCCTGGGCTGGCTTGTTCCGTGGTTCTCTATAGCTGGCAGCCGCTAGTTACTTGGCCCGACCTTGACACAACGGATGTGACCTTTCCGCCAGCCTACATGAAGGCCATTCGCTATAACCTAGCCGTAAATCTCATGCCGGAATTCGATATGCCGGTTACGTCCACAAGTCAATTAGTCGTATCACAGGCCGAAAACTCCCTGCGGATGCTCAAGGAAATCAACCTGCCAGCGCCGATTATGACCTGCGATAGCGGATTGACTGGCCGGCAGGGCTATTATGACTGGTACAGCGATACCTACGTTGACAGGAGATAGGCCATTTCCAGAATTGATTTTTGCGGAGGTTCTTACACATCCTCGGCTATCACAGCCGATGCCCAGATGTGTAAAAACCTGTTCCCAGAGGTAGTAGA
>Ga0210407_10003334_pt1 | contig 13082 bp, 7 predicted proteins | sample IncBWC27MmetaG_FD_150860 | JGI IMG/M metagenome (GOLD analysis project Ga0210407, IMG submission 150860) | Forest soil microbial communities from Barre Woods Harvard Forest LTER site, Petersham, Massachusetts, United States - Inc-BW-C-27-M | ecosystem: Environmental > Terrestrial > Soil >... | reverse complement strand
CGGAGAAACGCCTTCACTTCCACGAGGTTTGTCGCCGGCTGCGGGTCCGGCCCCTGCCACCGCTTTCTGGCCGCGCCAACGATTCCACGCGACCACCAACGGGGCAGCAATGCCAAAGCTGGAGTACGTTCCTACCACAATTCCCACCACCAGGGCAAAGGAGAATGCACGAAGCACCTGGCCGCCCATCAAGAACAAGACAAGCACGGTGAGGAAAGTCAATCCACTGGTCAAGATGGTTCGCGAAAGTGTCTGGTTGATCGATTTATTGACAACGTCGGCGAACGACTCGCGGCGCAGCAAGCGGTTATTTTCGCGGATGCGGTCGAAAATCACGATCGTGTCGTTCATCGAATAACCGACCAAAGTCAAGAGCGCGGCAATGACCGTCAACGAAATCTCGAAACGCAGCAAGGAAAAAAATCCCAGGGTGATTAGGACGTCGTGAAACACAGCCAAGACCGCCGCAGCACCATAAACCCACTCGAACCGGAAGGCAATATATACCAGCATGCCCCCCAACGCATAGAGGGTAACGTAGATGGCCTGCCGCCTCAGCTCGGCGCCGACTTTGGGCCCGACAATTTCCACGTTGCGGATGGCAAAGGAGCCCAGCGCATAATTGTCCTTGATCGCGGAGAGAACGGCGGGTGTAACACCTTCCACTTTGGAGAGCGCGTCGAAATTAGAAAGCACGCCGTTCGCTTCTTTGCCGTCGCGATAGGCGAGAATTTTTGCGGCTAGCTGTTGATAGCGGTCGCCCGCGCTGGTGGCGAGCACTAGCGGATCGCGCTGCGTCAGGAAAGCGGCCAAGGAGGAAGGAGTGGCGGAATTGAAGTCGGGTTTGCCGCTGTTAACGGTGCCGAAGGTTTGATTGAGCGCGTTCACCACTTGGGTCTTGCCGGTATCCAGGGCCTGATCGCCCTCGCCCTTCTGCTCGAGGCCGATCACGACTTCATTCCCGTTAGGGTTGGCCGGATCGCTGATAGGCTGAATCTCACTGGTACCCAGTCCCTGCTGGGTAAGGCTCTGGCGGATACGGTCGATGTTTGGCGGCTGGGCAAAGCGCACATCCACGTTTGTGCCACCCTTGAAATCGATCCCGTAACGCAGACCGCCTTTGAAGAAAATCGAGGTCCACCCAGCGATAAGCAAAATTCCGCTTAAGGCGAAGAAATACTTGGCTTTGCCCATCCAGTCGAGGTTGGGTTGTTTAAATAGCTCGATCATGCCCGCTGTTGCTTCCCTTCCTTAGACTCCAGGAGACAATGATTTGTTCCCGAAACAGATTCCCCGAAGCCTGCCTTCAATAATAATCAAGTTGCATCGACTGATAGTCGAGACTGTCCGTCCTCCGACATTCCGGTAGTTCTAGTACAGCCTAAATGCTCAACTCGCCCTGACGGTCCATCTTCGTAAGGTGATATTGAAAAATCGTTTTGGATACATAGATCGCCGTGAAAACGTTGGCGATCAGGCCGATGGTCAAGGAAACGGCAAAGCCGCGAATGGGTCCTGTTCCAAAAAGGAACAGAAAGAATGCTGAGACCACCGTAGTGACGTGCGTATCGATGATGGTGAGGAACGCTTTGTCGAAACCCGCCTCCACCGCCGACGCCGGAGACTTGCCGTTGCGCAATTCTTCGCGAATGCGTTCGAAGACCAGAACGTTTGAGTCCACACCCATGCCGATGGTCAGAATCACACCGGCGATTCCCGGCAACGTCAGGACGGCGCCAAATATCGCCAGCACAAAGAGAAGTATGACCAGGTTGAGAATGAGGGCCAGCACCGCATTGGCGCCGGAAACGCGGTAGTAGATGAGCATAAAAATCATCACCACCAGAAGGCTCAAGACGGAAGCCTGGAGGCCGTGGCGGATGGAGTCGGCACCCAGCGAGGGTCCTACGGTACGTTCCTCCAGATACTTGATGGAAGCGGGCAACGCGCCGGCTCGCAGCACCAAGGCCAAGTCATGCGCCGAGTCCTGACTGAAATTGCCTTCGATCAAACCGCGATCGTCGATGCGTCCATTGATGACCGGGGCGGAATAAACGCGATGTTCCAAAACAATGGCCATTTGACGGCCTTTGTTCTGCTCGGTAAAAGGGCCGAAACGGCGAGCCGCTTCCGCGGACAGAGTGAAATCCACTTCCCACATGCCGGGATTGTTGGTGTTGCGGTTCTCCGTGGCGCTCCGCAGGTCGCGTCCGGTTACAACGGGAGCACGACTAAGGACGTACCAGCTTTCGCCGGTATCAGCGCCACCGGTGGGGTTTCGAGTTTCCGCGCGGCCCGAAACAAGCTCCGTTCCAGGAGGCAAGACTCCGGCATGACGGCTCAATGCTTCCGTCTGTGAGGTGTAAGGAACTGGGTCCTCCACCAGCTTGAGTTCAAGCTGGCCCCCGGCTGAAATCACGATTTTCGCGCGGGTAGGATCACCTTCCCCGGGCAACTGCACGAGAATCTCGTTAGCGTTGCGGCCGCCTCGAGCCTGAATGGTCGGCTCCGTCAAACCCAGTGCGTTAATGCGACGCTCGATGGTTTCAACGGATTGCGACATCGTGGTTTCCTGGATCTGTGCGATGGCACCTGGGCGCAGTGTCAGGGTGTAACCTGAAGTTTCACCCGCGGCCGGAGTCATGTCCCAGACGTTGTTGTATTGCGCGCTCACGAGATCGCGGAGGTCGGAGAGTTGCGCGGAATCAAGGTTGCGAATGAGGATGTGGGTATCGTCCACGCGTCGAACTTCATCGTAGCGGATGTTTTTTGCGCGCATCTGGCTGATGAGGCGGTCCACGGTCTGGTCCGTCTCCTGGGCGATGGCTTCCTGCACTTGCACCTGAAGGATCAGGTGCGTGCCTCCCTGGAGGTCAAGGCCGAGCTTGATCTGATGAGCGAAATTGTCTTTGATGACGGCGAGCGAGGTAGGAAACGTCGGCACGCCAATCAAACCATAAATACAGGCGATGATGACCGCAAGGATAAACAACGCTTTCCACTTCAAATTAGGATTCATGGTCAGAGGGTGTCGATCCCGGGCGCGCCGGGATCATCTGTGATTTTTCCCGCACCGCGGCGGAGAGTGAATTTATTTCGCATCTTCGGACGCCTCTACTTGGGATATCGCCGAGCGCGCGATGCGGATTTTTACGGGAGACGAGCCCGTGTCGGCGATCTTGAGAATCACCGTCTCACCGTCAATGCCGCTGATGGTACCGTAAATTCCCGCGTTGGTGATGACTTTGTCGCCCGACTTCAGTGCGCCCAGCATCGCCTGCATCTTTTTGCGCTGCCGCTGCTGAGGGAGTATGAGCATGATGTAAAAAATCCCCAGCACGATAGCCATCATGATCACGGGGCTGCCCAAGATTCCCGCCGGCCCGGAAGCCTGAAACCACATCGCCGACAACATGTTTGTCTTTCGACCTGATCCTTTCAAGCGAGAGGAAGAAGAGCTCTCAATAAACCGGCTAACCCATCAGGGATACATAGAACAACCCGCGGGCGCTTACCCCGCTTCCAAAGCCCGCCCCGAGCCACTCGGGACCCGCCGGATTCTCTGGCTTTCTTTGGGCGCGGCTGCAAGGCAGCACACTTACCGTGCGGACGGTTCGCGCGACCTTTGGATTCAGCTATCAAACTGGACCCGCGACATAGCGCGCGTGCATCTCGGACGAGAATTTCTCTAGGTTCCCAAACTCGATAGCCTCGCGGATTTGCCGCATGATGTCAAGGTAAAAGTGGACGTTGTGGTGGGTGGCGAGGATGGCGGCCGTGATTTCTCCGGCGGCGAAAAGATGCCGAAGATAGGCGCGGGTGTAGCGTCCGCACACGGAGCACGAGCACGCCGGATCTATGGGCCGCTCGTCCTGCGCGTACCGGGAATTCTTGATGAGCACGCGGCCTTCGCTGGTGTAGAGACACGCGTGACGCGCCGCGCGAGTCGGCAGCACGCAGTCCATCATGTCGATGCCGAGCGCGACATAATCGGCAATCTGCTCGGGACGTCCCACACCCATCAAATAACGCGGGCGGTCGCGCGGCAGCAGGGTGGTAACTTCACCAGTCATTTCGCAAGTCGTTGCATGCGGCTCGCCCACGGCGAGTCCGCCGACCGCATACCCCGGAAAATCGAACTCCAGAAGCTGCCGCGTACTTTCGCGGCGCAGGTCTTTGAACGTGGCGCCCTGAACGATTCCGAATTGCCATTGCGCTAGCTCTCCATTGCGGCTTGTTTGTTCCTGAAAATATGCGCGCGCCCGGCGGGCCCACTCCGTGGTGCGCTTGACGGCGGCTTCCGCCGCATCACGTGGAGCAGGCGTTTCGATGCATTCATCGAGCACCATGGCAATGTCCGAACCCAGCGCGAGTTGAATCTCGGCGGCTTTTTCGGGGGTCAAGAGATGTTCCGAGCCATCGAGATGCGAGCGAAACCGCACTCCGTCGTCGGTGATCTTGCGGAGTTCCGCGAGACTGAAGACCTGGTAACCCCCGGAATCGGTGAGGATGGCTCGCGGCCAGGACATGAATTTGTGCAAGCCGCCAAGCTTCCGGATCAGCTGATGCCCCGGCCGCAGATAGAGATGATAGGTGTTGGCAAGAATGATTTCGGCGCCCAGCTCTTCGAGCGCCTCTTGCCTCAGGGCTTTGACGCTCGCCGCAGTGCCAACCGGCAAGAAAAAGGGCGTCTGAACCACGCCGTGGGGTGTGGCGAGCTGTCCGCGGCGCGCGCCCGTCGGATCGGTTTGGGCTACCTCAAAGGAAAAGTTCACTTCGCCAGTGTAGCAAGATGTGCTTCACATCGCGGCGACGCCGACCCTACAGACCAAATAGAGCAGCCATAGCCCAAACACGATGCCAAATGCGGGGCTCTGGAGCTTCAAGAAGAGGATGCGGCTCCGAACTAAAGATTCGGGTCATGGCAGTGGGTTTTATCTCGGCACAGTTTGAAACCCTATTGCCGCCGCGATTCTGAGAAATTGACCGCTTCTGACGCTATCCAAAAAATATAACGTTCGTTTCCGAAAAACGGATTGAATACGGAACGCTGAATTTAGAGGAACCTGTATAGCTATACCGAACTTTGGATGATTGAGAATGAATTTAGAACGACAAGCTCTTTGCTTTCAGCAACATTCGTTCGGCACTTGGATTGCCCTTCCCACACTGTCGGTTGCGCCACTTGGGGTCGCATCTACCCCTTGAACCTGAATCTCCGACAGACCGTCTCCGGTCATGGCGAGTACGTAACGCCTGTCCTGTTCGGTTCACGGCTGGCATCAATCGACAGAAATTCTATTCCCAGGAGGGAATTGTGAGGCAATCCATGAGGTTGATTCAAATTTTCGCGGCGCTCGTTCTGCTGGGCGCATTGGCCGTGTATCCCGTCCATGCGCAAAACGCGGCTGCGCGTATCGTTGGTAACTTGACGGACCCGAACGGCCGGGGTGTTCCGAATGCAAAGGTCTCGGTCGTCAACGTCGACACCCAAGTGCACTACGACACTACCAGCAACGGCGAAGGGTATTTCCAGGCCTCTGATCTTCCTATCGGGCGCTACAACGTAATGATCGAAGCGGATGGTTTTCGCAAGGTTACCTACGAGAACCAAGTCCTGCAAATCAACCAGGTGCTGCGCATCGACGCCAAGTTGGAGATTGGCGCCTTGTCGGAGATTGTCGAAGTAAAAGATCAGGCGACGGTGGTGGAAACTGTCAATCCCACGCTTGGAGCCTCGGTAACTGGACGCACGCTGACCGACATGCCTCTGAACGGCCGCAATGTCCTGAACCTGGCTCTTCTCCAGCCCGGTGTGACGCCCACGAATGATCTGGATTCGGGTTCCGGCCAGACGTACAACATCTCAGGAGGGCGCTCGGATTCCGTGACGTTCCTTCTTGACGGTGGCCTGAACAACGAAAACTTGGGCAACGGAGTGGTGTTTAACCCCAACCCGGACACGATCCAAGAATTCCGAATTCTTGAGAACAATTACACGGCGGAATACGGGCGCAACGGCGGCGGCGTCATCACCGAAGTCGTGAAGTCCGGAACGAACGAATGGCACGGCAGCGGCTTCGACTTTATCCGCAACGGCGACTTCAACGCCAACTCCTTCTTCAACAAAAACGATCCCAACAACCTGCTTCCGCGCGATGCGCTGCGACGCAACCAGTACGGCGGCACGTTCGGCGGACCGATCACCCTGCCCAAGCTTGTTCATGGGAAGGACCGCTTTTTCTTTTTCGTTGGCTATCAGGGGCAGCGTCAGTCGGAGAGTCAGTCTTCATCGGGGAATGTTGTGCCGACTCCTGCGCAACTCAATGGGGACTTCTCGCAGGCGGCTTCGAACGGAGGCGTGGATCCCGGTGTGGCGTGCTTCTTGAGCGGTCTAAATCACAACCAACCAAATCCCACCAATAGCCCGGCTCTTAAAGATGGAACTCAGTGTCAGCAACCCAATCCCAATCCTACTCCCGGTGGTCCGGCCACCGTACCTGGTATCGCGCACCCATTTTTTCAATCGGATCCCGCGAAGCAATTTAATGGAATCATCGATCCCACAAAAATTAACAGCGTAACCCAGAAGTACATCGCCGCGGGCTTGATCCCCACTTCGCCCAGCGGAACGCTCAACGTTCAGGCGCCGGCTACCAATAACGACAATCAGCTGACCATGAAATTCGACTTCAACATCTCGCAGAAGGACAGGATTTCCGTAACGTTGGGAGGAGACCGGAACCCACAGTTGTTACCTTTTGCAGGCTCGGGCCTGTTGGGATACGGAGACACCACTTTTGTAAATAACTATTTCTCGAATTTTGCGTATACACGCACCATTTCCGCCAACGCCTTGAACGAATTCCGCGTTACGGTTCAGCGGCAGTTTACTTTACAGGACAAGCCTGCCACCCAGCTCCCGACCCACGCCGCCGTCGGCGAAGTCGGCATCACGCCAGATTTGGAAACGGGGGCTGCCAAGCTCAACTTCCTTGACCAGGGAACACTCCTGGGCTCCAGCATTCAAGGGCCCAGCAGCCTGATCAACAATACATTTGCCTATAGTGATGTTTTCTCCTGGACCCGCGGGCGTCACAACTGGAAATTTGGCGGGAGCTTCTCCGCGTACCAGTTCAATACGGCCTTTGATTTCTTTGGCAGCGGCGAGTTCGGCTTCATCGGAGCAGGCGGCGTCGGCACGGGGAACGACTTTGGCGATTTCCTCATCGGGCTGCCGGCATTTTTCCAACAGGGCCCGAACGCCCCCACCAACGCGCGCAGCAAGTTTTACTCCGGGTTTGCGCAAGATGAGTGGCGCGTGAACAAGAAACTCGTACTCACGCTCGGTGTTAGGTATGAATACGCTACGCCGAAGCTGGACACTCACGGCGACACGTTCAACGTCATCCCCGGGCACGCACAGTCCACGGTATTCCCCAACGCGCCGTCCGGGCTTGTCTTCCCGGGTGATAAGAACGCGCCGCGGGGCGTCAATTTCCCCGACAGAAACAACTGGGCGCCGCGCTTTGGTTTTGCCTGGGATCCTAAGGGCGATTCCAAAACGAGCATTCGCGGGGGATTTGGAATATTCTACGATATCCTGAAGGCCGAGGATAACTTCCAGGACAACGGCCAGCCACCGTTTTTCGCTGCCGGCTTTGCTAACTTCTCACCTCTGGCGGCCAATCCCGCGGCGGAACTTCCCTTTTTGGCCCAGCCATACACCAGCACAGGCGCCGTTAACCCGTTCCCCTCAAAGCCGCCCGATCACAATGTCAACTTCCTCAATGCGGGCTTGACGCCATTTGGCAGCACCTCCATCTTCCTGGACGACCCACATTTGAAGACTCCCTACATCTATCAATACAATCTGAGCATTCAGCGGCAGATTGCGCGGAACACTTCGTTCGAAGTCAGCTATCTGGGAAGCAGTTCGCATGGTCTGACCGGGCTGGTGGACATCAACCCTTTCATTCCCGGCACCTCGAACCGCATCCTGAATCTCCTTCCGGGGAATAGCACCTGCCCGGAAGGAAATGGCAATCTTTCCTTTCAATGCTCCTTTAGTAATTTACCGGAGTTCAAAAACGTTGGGAAAGCATCCTACAACGGTCTTACGGCCAGCATCACCAGGCAACTCACCGATACTCGGTTCATAGGGCGAACATACTTCACGTTCGGCTATACCTATGCCCACTCGATCGACAATGTTTCCGGGTTCCGGAACAACAACAGCTTTGTTCCCACGTTCAACCCGAATTTGTACCGCGGTTCATCGGACTTCGACGTCAAGAACCGGATCACTTTCAGCGGGGGCTGGGACCTGCCATTCGATAATATGTGGAAGTCCGGGCCGAAACGCCTGACGCAAGGTTGGAGCCTCTTTCCGATCTTGTCGTGGCGGCAAGGCTTCCCGCAGAGCATCTTTGCCACCGTCGATACCTCGGGTGGCTTCACCAACCCCGGAGTCTCGGGAGCCGGCGACAACGCCGTTGTGCATGCGAATCTGGCGGGCCAGGCCGTCACGACGTTTGACCCGCACACGGTGCAGACCTTGACGGGAGACGCGTCGGGGACGAACACGGGCAACTTCTTTTTCAATCCCGCCGGGTTCACCACAGCGCAGTTTGGAAGCACAACAGATGCGTGCGCCGCGGTGTCGCCAACGTGCTTCCCGTCGACCGCGCAGGTAATCGCGAATCCGTCTCTGCTTACCTACGGAACTGCGTCGCGCGGTCTATTCCGCGGCCCGGGGCGCACGAACCTCGATATGTCGTTGTCGAAGACGACAGCCATCACGGAACGCTTCAAGGTGGAAATCCGCGCGGACGCCTTCAACCTCTTCAACCACGCGGAGTTTGCCGATCCCATCACGAACATTACCTCCCCGCAGTTCGGACGAATCGTCGCGACGGGGACTAATGCCGTTGTCGGACCCCCAGCCCCTCTACCGCGTATCCTGCAACTCGCGGCACGGTTTACTTTCTAACTCGAGAGCCGTGCAGCTTGTTCCGCGGCTCGATTTCTTAATCCAATACCCACTTCATACTGAAGAGGCCCCCGACGTCTTGGGGGCCTTTTCTTTTTCTTCGTCATCGGCTCCTGAAAGATCATGACGATCTCACGGCCGCGCACCTTTCGCCAATCGTGTTCGTCCAGCGCGGTCAATTGTCTGTAGGAGGATGGGCCATCGGCCGCGAACGCCGCTTCCCCGCTCACTCGCGCACTCGGAGGCAACAACCCCATCAGCGCCAGCATCGCTTTCCGCTGCCCGATTCACCCACCAACCCCCACCGACTCGCCCGCAGCAATGCGCAGGGACACGTCGTTCACCAGACCACCACCGTCGGCAGTTCTACCGTTAGTCCGCGTACATCTAGCAGTAGGGTCACGCAGCCATCCTAGAATCGAAACCTTTCACTAGGAATCGGAAATCGGTGGAGAGTGCTGTCCCAATGGTCGCGGTTGGGTCTAGCGGTTGGACATGGGGATCACAAACTTCAGTGCGGTATGCGTCAGCGAAAAACCGACGACTTTCACGTCTTTCAGGTCTGCTTTGCGCCCGGCGGCAAGCACATCTCCCTCCATGATCTCTTTCTGCCCCTTTGGATAGACAATCCAGAGCGCGCCGGCACCCTTAACAGATTTGGCGAGCTTCGGCACTTGGGCAAGCTCCTTCTTCGACTCTACAGCAAGGAAGATCCATTCCGAACCTGCGCCTACTTTTCCCTTCATGACAACGTCAGTCTGTTGCGTCAACTCTCGAAGAAATCCTTCGTCGAAAGCGCCGATTAGGGAGACTTTTCCCCCGGGCTTCACGCCGAGTTTTTCCAGTCGCGATTTGGGGTGCAAAATCTTTTCGCGCCACTTCCCGGCGGCATCGCCCAACGCAAAGACCGCGAGCCCTTCTGCCGTCTGCACCCGCAATTCACCGTCTGCCGCCTTCAGCGATTGAATAGACGAAAGCGGAATCTTGAGCCGGAATTCTCCGCGAAAAAGAATCTCCGAAGTCTCAAGCAGCGCCTTCCCTGCCGATTCCTGCTTGCCAAACCGCGCAGTGCAATTCACTTCATTGCCCATGAAGCTTTCCTCGCCAATACTTCACCCGGGCCCGGTCAAAATGGCGCTTTGCACCATAACTCCGCGAACTCTCGCCGCGCGCGACCCATAGGATACGATAGTAAACTATTTGTTTCGATGACCACGGCCACACATCCCCGCACCGATTGGTCCCTTCTGTTCGGCCAGCGCGGTTTCCGTTATTTCTTTGCCGGAACGTTTATCTCCATGTTCGGCTCGGGCATGAATTTCGCCGGAGTCACCTGGCACGTCCTCGCTCTCACCCACTCGACCGTCAGCGTCGGGGTTACCGTCATTATGTACACGCTTCCCGGCCTGATCGTTCCCTTTGTCGGCGGAGTGCTTATCGACCGCATGGATCGCCGCTACCTGGGAATGGCCCTCGATCTTTCACGCGGCGTTATGGTTCTCTGCGTCGCCGCGCTCGTGCGTTTCGGACATGCGCACGTCTGGCAGATCGACGGCATGGTTCTTCTGAACGGCGCGGGAGCAGCCGTCTACTGGGCCTCCGTCAACGCCCTGGTGCAAGAGCTGATCCCGCCCGGCCAGTTCGTCGGCGCAAACTCCTCCGTGCTGATCGCCGTTCAAGGGGGACTTCTGTTCGCGGGCACGTTCGTCGGCTTCATTTACGAAAGTACTGGCCTCGCGGGCATTCTCGGAATAGATGGCCTCACCTACCTCATTTCCGCATTTTGTCTTTACCGCCTGCGCAGCGGCTATTTCCATCCACGGCGCAGCGAAGCTGCCGGCGATGCGCTTCCGGACGTTCTCGAAACCGCACCCATTCCGCCCATCGTGGAGACCGATCTCGCCGCCGGTGTGCTTCGCGATATTCAGGAAGGCTTGCACTACCTGCGCGAGCAGCCGCGCGTGCTCGCGCTCGGCATCACTTACGCGACCATGCTCGCCGGTGTCATCAGCTCCAACGTCCTTGTGGTGGCGTTGGCCAAAGATATCCTCCACGCCGGTGCGCGCGGCTTCGGGCTCTTGGAATCCGGATGGGCTGTGGGAGCTGTGACTGGCGGACTCGCCGCGGGATATCTGGCGCGCCGCCGCCCGCTCACGATTCTCGTCTGTACCATGGCGCTCCTCGCTTTGGGCCATGGGTTTATGCCGTTTGTCACCGTGCTGCCGTGGGCGATACTTTTACAAGCCGTGTTCGGCGGTTGCCGCGCGGTGGGAGCCATTCTGACGCAATCCCAGATAATGTCCCAGGTCCCCCGCCGCTTGATGGGCCGCACGCAATCTGCTTTCTCCGTCATTTCCACGACGCTGCAAGTTTTGATGAGTTTTTCGCTGGGCTGGGTCTCGCAGCATCTCAGCATTCCGCTGGGATTTGGCACGCTGGCATTGCTTTATTCGGTCGCCGTCCTCGCCGCCATGCGCGCACGAGGACTGAATGCCAGCGCGGCCTGAGCAGCGGTGGCGTACAGTGCCGGACAAAATAAATTCAGGATGCGACCAAAAGGAAGGCAAACCATGGAAATCCACACCATTGAACCGTTCCTCAAGTATTTCGGTAATGTCCGGGAGCGCACCATGCGTGTTGCGCGCTGCATCCCGACGGACAGAATCGACTGGACCTATGCTCCGGGAAAATTCACGCTTGGCGACCTGGTGCGTCACATTGCCGTGGCCGAACGTTTTATCTGGGCAGAGACGTTGAGCGGAAGGCCGAGCCGCTATACCACCCATGGAAAAGAACTCGCGGATGGGCTCGAGGAAATCATCGCTTTCATGGAACGCCTGCATGCGGACTCGATGCAAGTTTTTGCGAAGCTGGACGACGCGGAACTTCAACGCAAGTGCAAGACGCCTGATAATGCCGAAATCACAAAGTGGAAATGGCTCAGGTTGATGGTCGAACACGAAATTCATCACCGTGGGCAGATCTATCTTTATCTGGGAATTCTCGGCGTGAAAACCCCGCCCCTCTACGGCCTCACCTCGGAAGAAGTTCGCGCACGCAGCAGCGCCGACTGAGGAATCCAGGATATCTCGTCAAGTCCGCTGCGGCGCGCCGGAAGCCGGGCTGCCGGCTGGCGCCTGCGGCACCGTCACATTCTTTCCGCCGAGCAAATCCACAGCGGCCTGATTCAATTTTCCGCGCATTTGATATCGCTCGTTCGCGCGCGTAATGTAGCGCACCGCAATCTCGATGCCCCCGACAATCGGCTTCACGTTGATCGCTGGCGCCGCGGAAAGCGCCTTCATGTCGCGAGAACGAGCCGCGCCTTGCCATTCCTGCTCGGCCTGCTGCGCGCTCTCCTTTGTTATTTCGACCACTTTTTTCTGAATGGCGTCGACGATCGGATAGGGGTCCTGCCCCGCAGGCAGCACAATCTGCAATTCATCCCACAGCCACTGCCCCGAAGTCGAAAAATTAAAGTAGTGCCCTTCAATGGCGAAGCTGTTGGTGAACGTCACGCGGCGCCCGGTGGGATGTCCGGAGTCCGTCCAATTCCCTGTTTCGAGCAAGACGGTGTGGAACATTCCGAGCTGCACGACTTCGCCGGTCACCCCATTGATTTCCACCCAATCGCCAAGGCGGATACCGTCTTTCCCCATCAGCACAAGCCAGCCAAGGAACGCCACGATGAAGTCCTTCAGCGCGACCGTCAACCCGGCGCCCGCGAGCCCTAAGAAAGTTCCGAGTTGTCCTGGCGGCCCAAAAATCACCAGCAAAATGAGAAGCACGCCCGCAACCTGTAACGCCACGCGCGTGACCGTGCGCAGCGTTTCCACCTGCCGCCGGTCCAGCGACGTTTTTCCGAGCAGGTGCTCGAGCCAGTTGTCGAAAAACACGCCAATCAGCAAAATTCCAAAAATGACGACCAGCCCCATCAGCACGCCGTGGAGTAACGAACGCTGCTTGACCGCGACCACATCGATCCAATTGCCGTACGTTCCCGCGAGTTGTTTATGGTTATCGACCCGTTTGTCGAAGCTCGCCAGCGTTTTCTGGTCGGCCGCGCGGCTCTTCGTCGCTTTCAGCAACG
>Ga0210407_10003333_pt1 | contig 13083 bp, 12 predicted proteins | sample IncBWC27MmetaG_FD_150860 | JGI IMG/M metagenome (GOLD analysis project Ga0210407, IMG submission 150860) | Forest soil microbial communities from Barre Woods Harvard Forest LTER site, Petersham, Massachusetts, United States - Inc-BW-C-27-M | ecosystem: Environmental > Terrestrial > Soil >... | reverse complement strand
CCCCCATTTTCTTTCATCGCAACTCCCGCCCCGAGAACCTGCGCGCTGCCGGAGGCAACCATCGGGGCGACAGTACTGATCACGCCGACGGCGCCTGCCGCCGCGCATCCCGAGCAGCCGGCCGCGAGCGCGAACCCGACCGACACAAGCGTGGCCCTGAATCCGAAACTGTATTTCACGCGTTCACGGCTTTCGCGCCAGCACCATCGACGAAGTGAACGGCGGACTGGGCAGCGCTTCGAGCCGGATATCGACGAAGCCGGCATCGCCGAGCCACTGCGAAACTTCGTCGAACGAGTAGTCGCGGCCGCGCGTCGTCAGCAACAGGTAGAGCGCGAAGATCGCGCCCGGCCGCGGCGCGGTCAGATCGGCATTCATGATGTGGTCCTTGATGATCATCAGGCCGCCGGGTTCGAGCGCGCGAAGGCATTTGCGCAACAATTCAGAGTTGGTGGTCTCATCCTCGTTGTGAATTATATTCGACATGAAGAGCGCTCCGCATGGACCCGGAATCTCGTCGTACAGGTAGTCGACGCGGACCAAATCGATTCGCGCAGAGACCCGCGGTTCACGCTCGGCGAGGATGCGGCGCGCAACCTCCAGTGTAGCAGGCAGATCGTAAATCGCGGCACGCAGATGGGGCCATCGCTGGAGCATCGCGGCGGTGTAAGTTCCGGGACCGCCGCCGACATCGGCGACCTTCGAGACGCGGCTCAGATCGAGGCGCTCGGCGACATAGCGCGGGTCGCCGCGCGCGCGAGTCAGGCTGTCCATCGCGCGGATGAACCGCTCGGTTTCCTCTGCGCGGCTCTGAAACATGTCGATCCGACGCGCGGGAGCGCCGGTCTGAATCGTTTGATCCAGATGCGCCCACATTTCAAAGATCGCCTCGTCGAACAGAATCATGCCGCCCAGGTATTCTGCGGACGACTTGAGCATGAACTGCCGCGATACGGCTGTCAGATCGTACGTACGCGCGCGTTTTTCGAGCAGACCGAGCGACACCATCGCGTCGGCGAGAATCGCAACCGCGCGGCGATTGGTCCCGGTTGCTCGCGCGAGGCCGTCGGCGTCAAGCGCGGCTCGCTCCAGGCTGTCGAAAATTCGGAGCTTGAGCGCGGTCTGGATCGCGCGCGCTTCCGCGTGACCTCCCGCGAGCGCGGCGAGTTCGGCGAAGTCCATCCTTAAGCGTCCTGCTAGCGGACAAAATCCTGCGTGACGTAGGTGTTGCCGTCGGCGGAGCGCGCGATTCCGACGCCAGTTTCGGTAAACTCGGCGGATACGATGTTGGCGTGATGCGCCGCGCTCTTGCGCCATCCGTCCGTCGCGCGCTGCGGCATCTCGCGCGTGTCGGCGTGGTCATCCATGTAGATATTTTCGCCAACGACCTGGTAATCGATACCGACGCCGGTGATTCGGTCCGCCGGCGCGACGCCCTCGGGACTGCTGTGCGCCAGGTAGTGGCGCATCGCCATGTCGTAGCTGTGGCCTCGCGCAATCACCGCGAGACGAGGTGAGAATTTGAGCGGCTTCAGTCCGGCGCGGCTCCGTTCCTGATTCTCCAGCCCGATAATTTCAGTTTCCTGCTCGGTCTGCCCCGAGACTTTTTCCGGCGACGGCGGCGCGGAGCGCATCAAGTAAAGCCTCGCGATGATCGCGCCGATCAGCGAGATCAGCAGCAGTCCAAATCCAGCCTTGATCGCACGGCGCCGGCGGACCACTCTGGGAGTCGGCATCCTGATGACTTTCGCCGGACGATTTTGCAATTTCGGCGGGCGGCGGCGAGTTCGAGTTGCTGATCTTCCACTCATGATGAAACCGACAATTTCCAGCTATCGCGGAGTCTGGTGGAAGTCAACGCAAACAATTCTTGCCTCAATTGCGATCGTTTGCTTCATGAGTCTGCCGGCGTTCGCAGACTCGTCTCCGGAGCGCTCCACGAGCCAGTCTGAAGACGCGCTGCCCGCGCATGCGCTCAAGTCGTCGGCGAGCCTCTATCTTCGTGAGGCCGCATCGAGCGCAATCCGATGGCAGCGCTGGGCGCCAGATACATTCGCACTCGCGCGAAATCTCAATCGCCCGATCGTCATCGATATCGGCGCGGTCTGGTGTCACTGGTGTCACGTGATGGATCAGACGACTTACGCCGATCCGGAAGTCGTGGCGGAGCTGAATCGTGATTTCGTGCCGGTGAAAGTCGATACCGATGAACGTCCCGACATCGACGGCTACTACCAGAACGCAGCCGCGCGCCTGACCGGCGCGGGAGGTTGGCCGCTCACCTGCTTCACGACCTCCGACGGCGCGTTATTTTTCGCGGCCGGATATTTGCCGCCGCGACCGGGCGCCGGGCCGAACGGCACCGGAGGAGAAAACTCCTCGATGGTGCCGCTGCTCAAACGGATCGCACACGTCTATGCAACTGAGCGCGCCGCGCTAGAGCACGACGCCGAACAGACTGCGGCAAAACTCAAATCCACCGTCAGCCGCGAGGAGCCCGCGCACGGCGGACTCGACGCGATGCGCGCGCAAACGCTGGCCGGCCTTGCCTCTTCCTATGATCGCGAATCGGGAGGATTCGCAATCGGCCCCGGCCCGCGATTCTACGATTTCCCTGCTATTGAGCTCGCGCTCGCACACGGATTCTTCGGGCATCCCGAGTTCACCGCGATGGCGCTCGACACGCTGCGGAAAATCGCGGCCGGTGGAGTATTCGATCAACTGGGCGGCGGGTTTCATCGCTACTCGACCGATCCCGAATGGCGCGTGCCTCATTTCGAGAAGCTTGGCTACGACAATGCGATGGGCTTGCGAGCATACTCGGACGCGTACGAGGTGAGCGGCGACGAGGAATTTGCAAGAGTCGCGAGATCGATCGCCGGTTACGTCAACCGCGAGTTGCTCGATCCGAAGACGCACGCGTTCTACTCGCATCAGGACGCGGATTCGTTCAAGGGCGACGACGGCAGCTACTACACGTGGACGATCGACGAAGTCAGGCGCGCACTGCCTGCCGATCAAGCGCGCGTCGCGATACTTTATTTTGGAATGCAGGATTCTCCGGCGCTCGCACCCGACGGGCGAATCGTGCTGCGGCGCGCGATGGACTCGGCGCAGATTGCGTCGGTGCTTAAGATTTCGGAGGTGCAGGCACGCGACACTATTGCAAAGGCTGCCGCGACGATGCTCGCTGCGCGGGCGCATCGCAAATCGCCGGAAGTCGATCACGCCGTGATGACGGATCGAAACGCATTGATGGCCGACGCGTATCTGACCGCCTCGGCGGCGCTCGGCGACAAGAGTCTCGAAAATATCGCGCTGAATGACCTCGACTTCATCCTCGCTCACCTGCGCGCCCCGGACAGAAGTGTTTACCACGTGTGGTCCGATGGGCACGCGCAAGTCGCGGGACTCGTTGCGGACCAGGTTTATCTGCTCGACGCGCTCATCGATGCTTACCAATTCTCCGCCGACGAAAAATACCTGGCGCAGGCGCGCTCGCTCGCCGCGATCATTCTCAAAAACTTTCGCGCGCCCGGCTCGGGTCTGCTTGTGAATCTGAGTGACGCCAACAAGGGCACCGTGATTGCGGAGTCTGGTGCCGATCCGCAGGTCTTTTACGACATGCCGATGCCGTCCGTACAAGCGACTATGGCGATCGCGATGAACAAGCTCGGATTGCTCACCGGCGATGACAGCTATGCAAAACGGTCGAACGAGCTGCTCGCGAGTGCGCCGTCGATGGCGAAGTCGATGCTGAGCAGCGCGGTCGCGACCCTAGGGCTCGCGCTCGAGTATCGCAAAGCTGGCGATGCGGTCGTGGCGATAGTCGGACCGCCGGCCGATCCGCGCACGGCTGCCTTGTGGAAGGCGGCGCGTGCGAGTTATCGGCCCGGAAAAATCGTCACCACGGTTCAATCAGATCGAGCAGTCGCGACTGCGTTGCCGGCCGCCGCACATGCGATGTTCGCGGCCAGCGCGGGCGAGAAAATTCCCCTCGCGTTCGTGTGCGCGGGAACGGCGTGCGCGACGCCAGTTCGCTCACCGGACAAGCTCGCCGATGTCATCAAGCATTTCGGTGTCGACGGAACCGATCACACAGCGCTCGCAAAAGAACCAGCTCTCACCACTTCTCCTTGAACGGACGCACGTCGACTTCGTGGCTCCACGCGCTGCGATCCTGGTGCGCGATATTCCAGTAAGTCTCCGCGATCGCCGACGGCTTCAGCATCGCATCGTCGGTGAGTTGCGGAAACCGTTCGCGGATGGCTGGCATGTCGATCGCGCCGTCGATATTGACGTACGCGACGTGAATCCCCTGCGGCTGCAAGTCGCGTCCCATCACCTGAGCCAGCCCACGCATCGCGAATTTCGCCGGCCCGAACGCCGCCGAAGTCGCGAACGGTTTAATCCCGGCGGTTGCGCCGGTGAAGATGATCACGCCGCCGCCGCGTTTCAGCATCGACGGAACCACCGCCTGCGCGGCGAGGAATGCACCGAACGTTGATACTCGCCACGTGTTCTCAAACGTGCTGGGCTTGGTGTCCATCAGCTTGCCGAACGGCCGCATCGCGGCGTTGTACAGGAGCGCATCGACCTCGCCGAGTTCGCGCTGAATTTTCTCGAACGCGGCGCCGATGTCTTCGGCTTTGGCGACGTCCGCCGCGACCGCGAGCGCCTTGCCGCCGCCCGCCTCGATCTCTTTCGCGAACGACGCCAGCTTGTCCGCGCCTCGCGCGACCAGCGCGACTGCATACTCGCTCGCAAACCTTCGCGCCAATGCCGCGCCGAGACCTGGCCCTACGCCAACGACTACGCAAACCGGACGGCGATTCGACTCTGCCATTTCAAATAACTCCCGCGCCTCGCCGATGCGTTGGCGCCGTCAATTCGGTCTGAATTCAATCTTGCGGATTAGTTACTTTCCGCCGATATAAGCGAACGCTCCAGCTTCGTTAATTACCAGAGTTCCCGCAAAGATTTGAGGTCCGAGACCGCTGACCAACTCACCCTCGGGGGCTGGCGGAATCGAAATCCGCATCACGCTCTCCGGCGCCAGAGCGTATAGAAGGTTTCGGTCATCGTCGTCGGTGATGCCAATCATGATGCGTCCGGTAGCGCTAACCACAGGATCGCCGAAGGTAACAATCTGCGAGCCCGCTCCAGTCGCCTGACCCGGCGTGATGACTACGACCGGGTGTCCGTAGCGAATCGAAAAAATCGCGCGCCGATCGCCGGACGCGCCACACACCGCGATACTGCCGTTGCCGGACAACGCCGGCCTGCCGTTGGACAGAAACGATACCCGGCCGACTGGAGTTTGATCTCCGCTCGTGAGTACCTCGACGATCTTGCCGCTGCGAAAGACGTACAACCCGTATCCGCGCGCACGCGAGCGAGAAGAGGTCGTTGCGGTAAAGGCGACGATCGGTCCGCGCCTGGTCGATACCACCGCCGGCCGACCGAAGTCGCGGAGATTGCGCGCGCCCGTGGGTCCTCGCGAGTCTGCCATTGCGACCTCGCGAATCGGTCCATGCGCAGGCGCGAGCATCATCGCCAGGTGCGAGTTCCGCTGAGCGTCGCCGCCGCGATCGTAGATGCGTCCTATGAAGGCGATCTCACCCGACGGAGCCATCGCCGCGCTTCCGAAATGCATCATCTTGAGTATGTGCCCCGACGCAGTCCGGTCGCCTGTCCGAGTGGGGCAAGCGAGCTCTCCGACAGCGTAGCGGAACAACGCGTCGGAGCCTCCAGCTTCCGGCGCAATAAACGCGATTGCGCCGTTCGCTCCGGCGACCGGATAAGGATCGAGTTTCAAATTCGGGACGCATCCAGGCGAAGCGGCGTTCTTCTCCATGGCACGTACCACGCGTTGACCGAGTGGCGCCGTCGGATCGCCGCGAAAGATTTCCCATCGGGCGTTACCGTCCGTGCTGGTTACTTCCGCGCCGAATATCACGATGCCTTCGGGTGAGATTGATGGAACGCCCATATCGGTGAACGTCCCGCCTCCGGGCGCGACTCCGCCGACCGTGGCGATCTTCTCGGGCGCTCCGCCGTACCCGCTTGCCCAGATCGTCGAGGTGAGATCAGTGCCAGACGACGCGCTTTCGAGATCATTGAGTGTCAGCGTAACGGCACCGGCGGACGCTGCCGTCAGCAGAATCGCGACCATGAATGCAATTGCATATCGGCGTCGGCGTGGAATCATCGCTGAAATCCTTCCGGGACGGGCCGCGAGGGCCCGTCCCGTCGACAAAACGGATTAGCTAAATCGGATTATTTCAAACGCGCTCTACGGCGCCGCCTTGACCATCGCGTCGGTCGTAAAGAAACTCTTATCGACCGCGCCCATATTGATGTACCAGCACTCGCGCTCGGGGGTTTGGAGGCCGGGTAGATAGCACATCGTGGCGAAACCGCTCTGCACATCAGTCGAGACGGCCCCGACCTCGAACTCGCGCTTGAACGGATAGATCGCGACCTTCGCGTCGGGCACCGGACGATCGCGATATGCGGTCCACCAAATGTGATTCAGCCACAGCTGGCCCTTCTGATCGTACTCATCGATATACGGCTCGAACCACATCTCGGAGTCCATGTAGACGAGCGTCTTGCTCTGCAGAGCTTGCGTGATGAACTCGCGGCGCGGAGTCGCCTCGACGATGTACATGTGGCGCATCTCCCATGCCTCCGGGCATGCGCTGGCGCCACCATCGGTCGCGCACTTCAACTCGGGCGAATGTTCCGCGTGTGTGACCGCCAGCATCTCGCGCTCGCCGAGAAACTTGTAATTGTATTCCTCGGTCTTGGCGTTGAAGCCCGAGTAATGGTCCGGGTTCCAGGTTTGCGCGCTGGTCGCAGTGCTCTCGATAGCTTCGTTCAGCCGCCGAATCCTCCGCGTGCCCGAATTCCAGCTCCAGTCATCGTCGCCGCGATCCGCCTGCTCATAGCGATAACGAAGCAATCCATTGCCGCGCTCGGCCTGCGGCGACAGCACTGGATACAGGCCGAACATCCACAGGCGGTTGGTTTTCTTGAAATCGGGATCGACCGGCATCGGCTCAACTTCGACCCGGCCGACCAAATCGTAACCGGCGTAGTGGCCGATCTGATAGTACTGGATCACATCGTTGGGCTTGTTCTGTCCGCCGTACACACTCTCGCAATCGTAGAAACGAAGATCGTAATCGTCCGTCGTGATCGGGCGGAAGACGTTGTTCCACATGATCTTCGTCGCCAGGTGCGGATCGTTGCTGTCGATCAGCGGGAACGGCTGCCCGGCCACGTAGCCGACCAGGCTGCGATTGTCGTGGCTGAGACGCACCTGCGACGAGTACTTCTCGGTTGCTTCCTTGTATGGCGGAGGCCAGTCGATTTCCGCGCTCGGGACGATCTTCATCCTCATCCCATTCGAAACTTTGTAGTAGACGCCAGGCGACACGACGTCTTTCACCTTCGATGCGTTCGCCGGCGTGATCAAATCGCCCGGTGTGACGCCGGCGTCAGCCGCCGCGGCGATCGCGATGAATGTGAATGCAGCCAACACCGCAAGCGTCATCCGGCTGGCGGCTCGCCACTCATGCGCGCTTCGAACATACCTGCTGAGATGTTCCATGAGTTCCTCCGTGCATAAAAAAAATCCAAAAAACAGGAGCAACTCGGATGCCATCGTCGCGCGATCAAATTATCTCGGGCGATCGGTGCTCATAGTCGAGCGCGATGCGAAAATAAATTCGCAGGAAGCGGATCGCGATCCGATCTGATCGACACGCGAGCCATCAGGAAGCGACGACGATCTTCTCAAAAGCGCGTTGAAGCTGAAGGATTGATGTTGAAAGCTGAGATCGATCTCTGCAGATCGCGGCCGAAAAAAATTAGTTGCAAATTGCTACGAAGTTGCAAATTGCTATTGAAGGAGTCGGCACGAGCGAGCGTAGCAATACGAATGCACTCCAGACCGCGAACGATTCAGAACGCGGTCGGAGAAAGTCGAGAGCAGGGATCTAGCGTCGACTCGGTCGCTACGGGATCAACACCAGCTTGCCGATCGATTGGCGCGACTCCATGAAACGATGCGCCTCCACTGCCTCCCCGAGTGGAAACGACTTGCCGACCACGATTCTTACTTTCTTCTCCGCGATCAGCCGCATCGATTCCTCGATTCCCCGGCGCATCACCTCGGGCACCGCTGCCACGACATAAAGCGTGAAGCCGCTCACCTTGAGCGCTTTCTCGAACAGCCGGTACAGGTTCAGCGGCTCCGGCATGCCACCGGCGCGTCCGAAGAGAATCAAGTGACCGAACGGCGCGAGACAGGTCAGCCCTTTTTCCAACGTCGTCGCGCCGACCGCGTCGAGGATCAGATCGACACCGCGTCCTCCGGTAAGCCGATTCGCTTCCGCGGCAAAATCATGGGTTGCGTAATTGATTACCTCGTCCGCGCCGTGCTCCTTGACCAGCGCGATCTTGTTGTCGCTCGAGACAGTGCCGATCACCTTGGCGCCCGCCGCCTTTGCGATTTGAACCGCCACCACGCCGACTCCGCCGGCTGCCGAATGCACCAGCACCGTCTGCCCGCGCTCGGTTTTGTGCGAGGTGTGAATCATGTGCCATGCCGTCAGCACCTGGATCGGAAAAGCCGCGCCATCCTCGAAGCTCATCGACTCGGGCAGCACGATCACCTGCGAGGCCGGCGCGAGCGCGTACTCCGCGTACATCTTGCTGCCCATCGCCGCCACTCGCTGCCCCGGTCGTACATTTGTCACGCCCGCTCCGACCGCTTCGATCTCGCCTGCACCTTCGAGCCCCGGCGTGTCGGGAAACTTCGGCTGCATGACGTATTGCCCTTGCCGGAACAACGTGTCGGCGAAGTTGATTCCCGCCGCGCGAACCTTGATCAGCACCATTCCGGGCTTTACTTCGGGCTTCGGCACCTCCGCGATTTTCATCACCTCGGGCCCGCCTGTCTTTTCAAATACGATCGCCTTCATATGCTCCACCTCTCTCGCAGCTCTCTTGAGCTTCCGATCCCCTGCAGGATTAGTTTCATTTTGCAACCACGATTAGCAAGCACTCACTTTTCTTGCAACCATCGAGATTCGATGCCCACGTACTCACGGCCACTCAGCTTCGTTTGCACTCGTCACCGCACTGTTCAACGTGTTCCGACGCGCGCGATTCCTCGCCAGTAATGTTATCTGAAGAACACCGAAAAAATCGTCTGAGTTGGCTCACTTCGATAAACTTATAAGTGGATGCCTCGGGAACCGGACATTGCCGCTGTCCGCGCCGAGATGTCGGAAAGCTTCGAAAGAATTCAACGCCAGGTGGAAACCTATCGCCGTGAATTGTTCCGAGCTCTCCGTACCCCTCCGGCCGAACCGCCTCCCCGCTTGACCTGGTCGGGCGTGATCATGCTCGTTAAGCGCCCAGTCCCGCGCGACCGCCCGAATTAAGACCGCTCCGCTCTAACCTCCCCTTGTCCGAGGGGAGGTCGACGCGCGCCGAAGGAGCGCGGAGGGAGAGGTGCAACGCAAGATATCGCACTGCACCAGCTCGTTTAATCGAGGTTCATGGCACAGGCCGCCCTTCCCCAGTAGTGCCGACAAGCGTGCGCTGGAAAACCGAGTTTCAAAGTGCAACTATAAAAACGTCTAGCCACGTCCGCGTTTGGGGAAATGCGGGCGAGGCGCGAAAATTTCACCTCGGGGAACTTCAGACACCGATGCGATGGGATTCGGTCAAGTCGATGAACTGCTCGGTCGCGCGCACGCTCTCTGTGGTTGGCGAGCGATGGACGATGCTGCTACTGCGCGAGGCGTTTCTCGGCCGTCATCGCTTCGACGAGTTTCAGCAGGGTACCGGAATCGCGCGCAACATCCTGAGCTCGCGCCTCCGCGACCTGGTCCGCGACGGAATACTCGATCGCACGCGCAGCGACGGCGACAACGGGCGCATCGAGTACCAGCTCACGAAAAAGGGCCTCGATCTTTATCCGGTGCTGATCGCGATGATGCGATGGGGCGACACCTGGCTCAGCGACGAGTCGGGCCCGCCGATGACCTTGATTCATCGCACTTGCGGCGCGAAAACCTCGATAGACATGATCTGCTCTCATTGCCGAGCGCAGATAAACGCGCGCGAGATGGTCGCGATTCCCACCGTCGCGCGTCAACCGCGCACTCATCGGACCGAACGATCCGATCGAGCCCGCGCCTCACGCTGAGCTCCGCTCCTAGTAACCTCCCCTTGGCCGAGGGGAGGTCGACGCGCGCCAAAGGAGCGCGGAGGGACAGGTGCAACGCGGGTACTCGCACAATCGCGGCAAATCATTTTGCTCTCCTCTCTTTCCAATCCCAGTGGCACCGTCTTCCCCCGCCCATGATTGCCCTGGCATTGTCCTTCCTATTTCCATTCCAGTGGCACAGGCGTCCCCGATTCCCTCCAAGAGACCTTTGCATAACTCGACCTCGCGCCCATCCCCTCTCCCGATGGGAGAGGATTGAAGGTGAGGGACCTTATTCAGCGCGCCTTTTTTTGGCGCGCGCTTCATAGATTCCGCTCCGCTCCGAAGCCGCGCCGAGGTTACGCAAAGGTCTCTTTCCAGGGAGAGAGTTAGTGTGAGGTATCACGATCGAAACAAGCTGGTTCCAAATGAAGCAGCGCCGCTAAGTGCTTTCCCTCTTTCCTATTCCATCCGCGCGCTCCATGCCCATGATTGAACTGAACCAGTGCGAAAACCTTCAAAAGGTTTCCCCCTTCCCACATAGACTACCCGCGAAATGCCGCCGCGGCATTTCGCTCCGTGTAAACCCCGGGTGCAGGGGTCAGGTCAGGATGTCGCGGCCTGAGCCACTGCTTATCCGCCTCGCCCGCTCCGCGGGAGAGGCCGCGCCGCGCGGGTGAGGGTGTCCTGCACTGCCGCCAGCCGCGCAGGCGTGACTAAGATTCCTACTGAACTGAACCAGTGCGGCCCGCTTCGCCCACACTCTGGCGCGGCGCGCGCGAGCCGCGCACAATGTTCCCTCCACATGATTGAACTCGTGATGTTCGACGCGGACGGCGTGCTGTTCGATTCCGATGAATCGAATGTCGCCTACTACAACTGGATCTTCGCGCAAGTCGGCGAGCCCCCGCTCGATCGCAACGAAGAAATCTCCGCGATCTCGTACGCCGCCAGCGAAGTCTTCGCCGCGCGTACCCGCGGCGACACGGCCAAACTCCGCCGGATGCAGGATCTCACCCGCGGCATGGATCAAACTCCTTTCTTCAAGATGCTCCGCCCACCGTTCGAGTTGCGCCCCTTCATGCTCGAACTGAAGCAGCACCACAAACTAGCCCTCGCGACCAATCGATCCACAACCGTCCCCGCCCTGATCGAACATCTCGATCTCGCGGGAATCTTCGACGCGGTAGCAAGCGCCCTAGACAAAGTGAGTCCCAAACCCGCCCCCGACATCCTGAACCTGTGCCTGCAACGCGCAAACATCGCCCCATCCCGCGCAGTCTACGTAGGCGACAGCAAAATCGACCGAGTAGCCGCCCAAGCCGCCGGCACCCACTTCATCGCAGTAGGCCGCCGCGTCGACCACCACCACCGAATCCCAACCCTCGCCGCCCTACATCCAGCCCTCAAAAAGTTGATCGCCTCGCTAGCCTGAAAAGAGGAGAGCGTTTGCGTAACCAGCGCTCTTAATCGCCTCTCCCTGACAGAGAGAGGCCGCCGCTCGTCCTCGAGCGGCGGGTGAGGGTCCAAATTCCGAATTCTGCAGTGTTTTTTCACTTGAAAAACGTAAAGACATAGCGTAAATACACAATGACGCGATTCACTTGGGACCCAAAGAAGAACAGGGCCAACCTCCGACGGCACGCGATCTCTTTTCAAGACGCAGCGCGGATCTTCGATGGACCTACGGTTGAGAAAGTTGATGACCGATTCGACTATGGCGAGGTGAGAATCTACGCCATAGGCCTCGTCAATGGTGTCGAGATCACGGTTATCTACACGGACCGCGAGAACGACGTACGGCATCTAATATCAGCATGGAGATCCGAACCTCATGAGCGGCGCGCCTTCTGGCAAAATTTCGAAAAGAACTGAACCCCGCACCGACTGGAAGCGGCTGCGCTCCATGACCGACGCGCAAATTCACGCGGCCGTCACGCGCGACCCGGACATCAACCCGACGGACGAGGCCTTCTGGATGAAAGCCGAGATCGTCATGCCTCACCACAAAAAAACCGTCACCATGCGACTCGACGCCGACATCCTCGACTGGTTTCGAAGCAATCGAGGCTACCAAACCCGAATTAACGCAATCCTCCGCGCCTACATGAATGCGACATCCCCCGCTCCAAAAGGCCCTCGTCCCGCCAAACGACATCCCCACCACTGAGGCAAGTAGTGGTCTTGAATAGTGTCTAATCAGCCGGAGCCTTCAGCATGCCGCTCACTCGCGATTTCAAGGAAACCATTCGCGCTCGCGTCGAGCGCGATCCCAAATTCCGAAGAGCACTTCTCCGCGAAGGAGTCGAAGCGATGCTCGCCGGCGATGTAGCCGTAGCGAAGGCGATTCTGCGCGATTACATCAACGCAACCGTGGGCTTCGGAAATCTCGCAGAGCCACACGCGTTCCCTCCAAAACCTTGATGAGAATGCTAGGCCCAACAGGCAACCCGCGCGCCGACAATCTCTTCTAGATAGTACGCTTTCTCCAACGCCGCGAAGGCGTGCGCTTCGAGCCGAAGGCCTCGCGCGCATCATCAGAAGAACAGACCCCGCGAGTTCGTTACCGTGACGCGGATCAGAAGGTTAGGCTAGCGACTCGTGTCCGCATGGCCTTATCGAGTCTGACCATCGCGTCGGCGAGCGCGGCGTGTATGGCAGGCCACTGTTCCGGGGATGATTTGTAGCCGCCTTCGACCGCACAGCGGATACGACAACCCTCTCCCTCTGGCAGCTCTTGCCAGTCCAGGGGTCTCCCGAAGTCAGCCTCAATCGCAGCCTTTTGCGCTTTGAGTGCTTTGAATGCTTTGAATGCTTTGAATGCTGCCTTGTTCTTCGCCGTCTGGCCCGGCCCG
>Ga0210407_10003330_pt1 | contig 13088 bp, 10 predicted proteins | sample IncBWC27MmetaG_FD_150860 | JGI IMG/M metagenome (GOLD analysis project Ga0210407, IMG submission 150860) | Forest soil microbial communities from Barre Woods Harvard Forest LTER site, Petersham, Massachusetts, United States - Inc-BW-C-27-M | ecosystem: Environmental > Terrestrial > Soil >... | reverse complement strand
TTGTCGTTCTCTTAAACGGACAACTTGGTCAGCCTACGACTCTTGGCTTCGCCGTGTTTGTTAATGGTCTCTGCCTGGCCGCCACCCGGCCGCGAGGCCCTGATTCGTTCGCAACTGCGCCTCCGATCACGGATCAGTCCGTGGCAAAACGGCTCCCGCGCCGATCGGTTTTCGCAAGTCGCATTCACGGGCCCGAGATCGCCGCTGAACACAACAATGGTTCTGCTGATCGGTAATTATCCCCTCGATCGGCAGCAAAGCATGCAGCGTTTCGGGACGATGATGCTGCAAGGTCTCAACAATTCCGGAATTGCGGCCAAACTGATCGCGCCGCGAGCACGGTTCGGAAAATTTCGCGGCGCGGGAAGTTTCGTCGCCAAATGGCTCGGTTACTTCGACAAGTTCGTTTTATTTCCACGACAACTCCAGGCCGCGCTCGCCAAAGAAAAACCATCCATCGCTCACATTTGCGATCACTCGAACGCCATGTATGAGGGCTGGATAGAGCACGTCCCTGTGGTCGCGACCTGCCACGATCTTCTCGCTGTCCGTGGCGCGCTCGGCGAAGAAACCAATTGCCCGGCGTCGCCGACTGGTAAAATCTTGCAACGGTGGATTTTGCGCGGTCTCCGCCGCGCAGACGAGGTAGTGTGCGATTCGCAGGCGACAGAGGCCGATGTCTGCCGTCTCGTTTCGCGCGGGGCCGCTTCGCCGAAGGTCGAACTTGTCCGGCTTGGGCTCAATTACCCATTTCGCAAATTGTCAGAGGCCCAGGTTTCAGCACGCCTCGCAGGAATCCCAGGCTTTAATCCGCGGCTGTCATTTGTTCTGCACGTCGGTTCTAATTTGCGCAGAAAAAATCGAGACGGTGCCCTCCGAATTTTTGGGCGTTGCAAGGAGAAATGGAATGCGCGCCTTGTTTTTGTCGGCGACGCGCTGACACAGGAGTTGTTGTTATTGGCTGATCGCCTTGGAATTTCGGATAGGGTAATGCAATTACCGGACGCCTCTGACGAATTGCTCGAAGCACTTTATAATCGCGCCGTCGCACTTTTGTATCCGTCGCGGTTTGAAGGTTTCGGTTGGCCGGTGATCGAAGCGCAGGCGTGCGGTTGCCCGGTCGTGTGCAGCAACTCGGGTCCTTTACCCGAAGCAGCTGGCGACGCCGGCCTTTTCCACGATGTGGACGACGAGGCCGGGTTCGCAGCGGACCTTCTAACGCTGAGCGATCCCGCGCAGCGCGCGATCTGGAGTGAGAAGAGTTTGCGCAACGCCGAACGCTTCTCGACGAGCCGGATGGTCTCGCAATACATCGACGTCTATCGCAGTTTGGGGGCGCAATTGTGAAAACGATCCTAATGCTGCTGAGTTTTCTTTTGCCCTGGAACCTGCGGCGGTCCTTTCTCGAAAACCAATTCGGTTATAAAATCCATCCAACTTGCCGGATTGGGCTCGCTTGGATTTTTCCGAATCGTCTAATCATGGAAGAAGGCAGTCAGATTGGAACTGCGACCGTTTGCAAAAATGTCGACCTGCTTCATCTCAAAGCGCACGCTTCCATCGGCCGCGGCAATTGGATCACGGGATTTCCACTTGGCTCATCGCATCACTTCGCGCACCAGACGGATCGGCGTCCAGAACTGATTGTCGGCGAGCACGCGGCCATCACTAATCGTCATCTGTTGGATTGCACGAATTCGGTTAGCATAGGTCGATTCACGACCTTCGCCGGATTTCATTCGCAGATCATCACTCACAGCATCGACATCGAACAAAACCGACAATCATCGAAACCCGTGCGGGTGGGCGATTATTGCTTTGTCGGGACCAATTGCGTGTTGCTTGGTGGAAGCGCGTTGCCCGATTTTTGCGTTCTCGGAGCGAAATCTCTTCTCAACAAAAATTTCACCGATACCTATCAGCTTTATGGTGGCGTTCCGGCGCAGCCGGTAAAATCGCTTTCGCACGACTGCAAATATTTCCAGCGGACGGAAGGTTTCGTTGTTTAGCGCTTTGAAGATTCTGCAATTGGTGCACACGCTCGATCCGAGCGCTGGCGGCGTGGCGTCGGCGGTCCTCGGGCTCAGTCGCGGGCTCGCGCGTCGTGGGCACAAAATCGACATCGTCGTGCTTGATGATCCGTCCACCCTAGTCGCGGACGCTGTCCGCGGCCCGACGCTGGCTGCAGCTGAGCTCGATCTGAGAGTGCACGCGCTCGGTTCCGGCCTGACCAGTTACCGCTATTCGCGCGCTCTCTGGCCCTGGCTTCGCCAGCACGGCGGCGATTATGATCGCGTCATTGTGAATGGCATTTGGCAATACTTGAGCTTCGCTGCCTGGCGACGTTACGCCGGCTCTTCCATTCCGTACTACGTGTTTCCCCACGGCATGCTTGATCCCTGGTTCAAGGAAACGTTTCCACTCAAGCATCTAAAAAAATGGCTTTACTGGCCCTGGGCTGAGTATCGCGTCCTGCGCGATGCCGCCGCAGTCATCTTCACGTCGGACGAGGAACGCTTGCAGGCGCGCAAATCGTTCTGGCTTTATCGTTGCCGCGGAAAAGTTTCACCGCTTGGTGTGGAAGCGCCGCCAATTTCGTCGAATGCGAAATCGGAATTTCTCTCGCGTTATCCGCAACTGCAAAACAGTCGCAATTTTCTTTTCCTCGGCCGGTTACATCCGAAGAAAGGTTGCGACATCTTGCTTGAGGCTTTTGCGCAATTGCGGTCCAACAATTCGATTTCTCTGATCCTGGCGGGGCCAGATCAGGTCGGCTGGGAATCTGATCTGCGCAGGCAAGTCACCCGTTTGAATTTGACCAATCGCGTTGTTTTTACGGGGATGTTGGAAGGGTTGATGAAACAAGGCGCGTTCGCCAACGCGGAGGCATTCGTTCTTCCATCGCACCAGGAGAATTTCGGGATCTCTGTGGTTGAGGCGCTCGCCGTCAGGGTTCCGGTTTTAATTTCGAATCGGGTAAACATCTGGCGTGAGATCGACGCCGATCGCGCCGGTTACGTTGAAACGGACGATCTCGCTGGAACAACTCGTCTGCTCCAACGTTGGATCGACACGGCGCCGGCAGAACGTGAAATGATTCGACAAAATGGACGACGCTGTTTCGAGCAACGGTTCGAAATCAACCGCGCGGTCGATTCCCTCTTGCAGGTCTTAAACGAGACGCTGACCGCCCAATGAAAATAACAATCGTCCTGGGCGCATTTTTCCCGGTGCCGCCGACGATGGGTGGCGGCGTGGAAAAGGTCTGGTTTACGCTGGCGCCAGAGTTCGTTAAGCGTGGTCACCAGATCGTAATGGTGTCGCGGAAAATGCCTGAACTTCTGCGCGAAGAAACCATCGATGGAGTCAGACATTTGCGCGTTGACGGTTTCGACACGCCGCGCTTGCTCCTCTGGCTGAAATTTCTCGATCTGATTTATTCGCTCCGGACGAGGTCGATTTTGCCCGAGGCGGACATCATTGTGACGAACACATTCTGGCTTCCGATTTTGCTGCGTGATTCGAAGCGCGGCAAAATTTATGTGCATGTCGGGCGCTATCCCAAAGGACAGATGCGTTTTTATGGCAAAGCGGCGCGGTTACAGGCGCCATCGCATTCGATCGCGCGTGCGATCGCCGCGGAAGCGACACGGCTCGGGCACAAGGTCACGGTCGTTCCATATCCGGTGACAAAATCGATCCGCCAAAGGACGGATTCGCCGGGGCGAACAATTAACGCTTCTCCAGTGGCTGTCGGCGATCGGGAAAAAATCATCCTTTTCGTCGGAAGAGTGCATCCCGAGAAAGGCGTCCATCTTTTGGTCGAGGCGTTCGTTAACGGCGCGCGGAGTGCTTTTGCTGGTTGGAAATTGATGATCGTTGGCCCAACCGGAACGCGACTTGGCGGTGGAGGCGAAGCCTATTGGGCTTCGCTTCAATCTGCTGCTGGGAAAGAGGAAGGAAAGATAAGCTTTACCGGGCCAATTTTTGATCCCAGCGACCTCGCGTCAGTGTTTCGTAAGGCGCGACTTTTTATTTATCCGTCTTTGTCCGAGCGCGGCGAATCGTTTGGGCTCGCGCCACTTGAGGCGATGGCGGATGGTTGCGCCGTGTTGGTTTCAAACCTCGATTGCTTCTACGATTTCATTCGCGACGGCGAAACTGGCTTTATTTTTGACCATCGCACAAAATCCGCCGCCAATTCGCTTCGCCAAAAGATGGAGACGGTGATCGGCGACGAAGAGTTGCTTTCGCGCGTGGCCGAAGCCGGTCATCGCAAGTCAATCGAGTACTCGCCCGAGCGCGTGGCCGATCTTTTCCTCTCCGATTTCAAACAAGTGCAAGCTCAGCCAGCCTAACGATGGATCTTACGAATTCGCAGCGCATCGCCAAGCTCGCCGGTCACCTGTTGCAACATCCGGGCAACGTTCCGCGCTACCTCACGCACAATCTCATTACCCGGAGGGAGCCCGTCGAACTCGAGCTGCCATGGTTTTCGTACGCGGCAATCGATTTCCTTAAGAGCTATCTGCGCAACGGGATGCAGGTGTTTGAGTTTGGGAGCGGCGGCTCAACTTTGTTTTTCGCGCGGCGCTGCAAATCCGTCACGAGCGTGGAGGACAATGCGGGCTGGTGCGAGATCGTTGCGGCAAGACTTGCGCGTCGCGGAATCGAAAACGCCAATGTTCGCTACCTGCCGGTGGCATTCACCAGTGAGCAAGAGTTCGTAGCTTCCGAATATTTGAAGGCGGTGCGGCAATCGATCGTTGATGTGATTGTGGTCGACGGAACCGAATGGACGGCCAATGTGCGGCCAATCTGCTTTCGTGCGGCGGAGGAACAAATCGCACCTGCCGGCATCATTGTGGTGGACGATTCGTGGCGCTATCGCGAGCTGCGGCAGACGAATCGCGCGCACCATGTCAACATTTTCGAAAGTGTAGGGCCGGGGCGTTTTGGCGTGACCAGCACGGACGTGTATTTTTACTGAGTGATCGAAAACTGTGTCTAACGAAACCATTGTCAATCCAGCGCAGAAATCGGCCTACGATTCGCCGTGGCCAATGAGTCAGCGATTTCTGCGCGTGCTCTGGGAATTCTGCTGGACGCTCTTTTGTGTCTGGACGCCGAAACCACTCAATGGATGGCGGCTGTTTTGGCTCCGCGTCTTCGACGCCAGTATCGATGGCACTCCGTTCGTGCATCAACGCGCACGCATCGCCATTCCGTGGAATTTGACGCTCCACGATCGCGCCTGTCTTGGCGACCGTGCCAATGCTTATTCGTTGGGCGAAATCGAAATCGGCGCCCGCGCAACGGTCGCCCAGGAAGTTTATCTCAGTAGCGGCACTCACAATTTTGACCGGCCGGAAATGCCGTTGGTTGCGGCCAAGATTACGATTGGCGAGGACGCATTCGTCGGCGCCCGCGCATTCGTGTTGCCGGGAGTAACGATTGGTGCGCGGAGCGTGATCGGCGCTTGTTCGGTCGTGACTGAAGATGTTCCGGAGAACGTCGTCGCGGCCGGGAACCCGTGTCGCGTTATAAAATCGCGACCTCCATCGGCATGAATTTCTCCGCCCTGTCTCGGCACGGGGCTTTCGTCGTCCTTCTCCTTTTTTACGGCGCAATTCTCGCGCTTGAATTCAATCACGGTCTGGCCAGCGGCGACGGCCACGGAATCGTGCGGACGACTCAGGCGCTTTTGAACGGGGGTCAGCTCGACGTTTCCCGGCCTCCCGGTCATCCCACGACCGAGTTTTATCTCCTTGGAGCGACCGGATGGATTTTAGAGAAAGTTTTCGGCGTCGAGTTTGGCGACACAGCCTATCTCGTTTGCCAGGCCGCCGGCGCGCTCGCCACCCTCATCATTTTTTATAATCTGCTATGTCATCTTGGCGCGACGCGTTTGCGCGCTTTCTTGGCCGCGATCTGTCTGGCTTTTTCGACGCAATTCTTTTTTAACGCGATCGATGGCGAAGAATTTGATTTCGGGATCCTGTTTTTGCTCGTCTCGATGCGGTTGTTGGCTGCTCAACGCGCGAGACCGAATTTTGGTCGGCTATTGTTGTCGATTTTTTCTTTCGCGCTCGCGACTGGTTGCCGCCCTGAGCTGGTCGTCGCCGCAATTATTTTCCCGATTTATTGTCTGCTTAACCCAGAGCTGAGCCGGAAATATGCACTACTCAGTGTCGCAATTTCAGCGATTGCGGTCTCCTTCGTCTGGATGCCGATCTTGTTGATGGGGATTCGCGCGCCCTACACGGCCGGCATGAATTTGCGAGAATCGATTCTTGGCGGCGTTTACCGGATCATCTTTCAAGCCTTTACGCCGCCAGTATTTCTTTTGCTTTGCTGGACGCTAGTCGGCGCGCTGCGGGAGTGGCCACGGCAAATAAAATCCCGAAATTTCGTTTTCACGATCTCGTGCGCTGTTCCCATTATTTTCTTGGCGATTTTCTTTGTCCATCCATCGAAGGCCGCGCATTTGCTGGTGGCTTTGCCGTTTCTTTTGTTGCTCGCGGTTGATCGATCTCTGGCCCTGGTTCTGGCGCTCACCTTTTTTACTCTGCTCGGAGCGGTCGTGAACATCGACATCTTCAAGGATCGACAATTAGCGCGCCCGTTTTTGGTATCGGGAGGTTATTTCCAAGCCGTCCATCAAAAGCCGTATTACCGATTGAGCTACCTCCGGAAACTTTTCGACCAGTGCCAAGACCGCCCGGCCGTGATCATTGGCAACCTATGGCCGTGGGACTTCGAATACCACGTAGAGCGCGTCAACTTGCCGTTGCACGAGAAAGATTTCCACGGCGAAATTAAAAAGGATATTCCGGCGTTTCTTTCCGGCGGGGACCACTGCATTTTTTTGCCACCTGAGGCTGCTTATGAAAATGCGTTGTTGGCCGAATGGCAGCGGAAGGGTTACGCCATGAAAATGGACGCGAAACTCTATCGCACCTTGTTTGCGCGCTACGACGTTCGCTCAGCTATTTTGTCAGCGACGGCCGACGTCGGCGGGGTTTCCTTTACTTTGTTTCGCATCGATTGATCACCCCTATGCCGGAATCACTCGCCATCATCGTTCTCACGCAAAACGAGGCCGACAATCTGCCTCATTGCTTGGAATCCATCGCCGGCTTTGGCGAAACAGTGGTAGTCGATTCCGGCAGCGACGATGGCACTCGGGAAATCGCGCGGCAGGCCGGCGCGCGCGTTTATGATCATCCGTTCGACTCGTTTGCGCGGCAACGAAACTGGGCCCTCAAAAATTGCGATCTGAAAACGCAATGGATCCTGTTCCTCGACGCCGACGAAATTGCGACGCCGGAATTTCGGCAAGCAGTCACCAGCGCAATTCAGGATGCGCCAGATTTAATCGCAGGTTTTTATTGCTGCTGGAAAACGATGCTCGATCAGCGCTGGCTGCGCCGGAGCGACTCGTTTCCGAAATGGCAGCTTCGGATCGTACGGCGCGGGCGGGCGGATTTCATCGACAGCGGTCACGGCCAGAAGGAGGGAAGAGTGGACGGCAAACTCGGCTACATCCGCGAACCGTACTTGCATTATGCGCTGAGCAAAGGCTGGGAAGCGTGGTGGGCGAAGCATAATCAATATTCTGAAGAAGAAGCGGCGGATCGGCTCTCGCGCTCCGCTTCCTGGCGCGAATTGTTTTCGAAAGATTCTTCGCGCCGAAATCGCGCGCTCAAACCGATCCTGAGCCGCATTCCCGGCTGGCCGCTCCTGCGTTTTCTGCACATGTATATTTTGAAGGGCGGCTTTCTCGAAGGCCGCGAGGGCTTCGCTTATTGCGCCAGCATCGGCTGGTACGAATGTCTGATCCGCGCGAAAATGCGCGATCTTGGAAAACGGCAGGTCCCCCGCGAGCTACCGTCCGACTAGTAGGCGCTGCGCGGCGGTCGAATCAGTTGTGCGAACGTGCGCAGAATGATTCCGCACTCGAGCGAGAGATTCCAGTTTTCGAGATATTCGATGTCGCAAGCGACACGGTTCTCGATGTCGGCGTTATTCCGTGCTTCCCCGCGAAATCCCCGCACTTGCGCCAAACCGGTGATGCCTGGCTTCACAAACGTACGCACATGGTAGTTGCCCATGAATTTCGAAAACTGCTGGTTGTGTTCGATCAGATGCGGTCGCGGGCCGACGATGCTCATGTCGCCGAGGAGCACGTTCCAAAACTGCGGCACTTCGTCGACGCTCAGTTTGCGGAACCATTTTCCTAACGGATAGACGCGTTCATCGACCTCGCTCGCCTGACGCGATAGTTCGCCATTGTTGGGATGCATCGTGCGAAATTTGTAAATCTTGAACTGTCGGTTTTGCATTCCGGCGCGGTTTTGCACGTGAAAGAGCGGCCCCGGCGACTGCAATCGCTGCGAGATGAAAACGATCACCGCCAGCGCCGGAAAGATAACGAGCATCACCGGGAGCGCGATCGCGACATCGATCGCGCGCTTGAGAAATCGGTTCAGTGGATTTTCCAGCGGCTCCTCGCGCAACCCAATGAATCGAAAGCCGCCATCTTCAAAGTGCGTCACCGAATGGCGCAACCGTTCTTCGAGATCGCTCAAGATGAGCAAGCGGATGCCGAGCTGATCGCAAATTTGAATCACGTTTTGATTGGCCTCGGAAAAAAGCGGGAATTCGAGCAAAATGATTTGAGTGATGCCGTGATCGCGAATGATCTGTTCAAGTTGATCGGGCCGGCCGAGCAACGGAACCCCCGGATTGTCGATCTGATCGTCATCGGAAATTAAGCCAACTGTGCGCAAACCAATTTCCGCTTTGCGCTCGAGCCACTCCCGCAGTTGCGCCACGCGTTGGCTCGAACCAACCAGAATCGTTTTGTCTTCGCGGCGGAAAATTCCCCGCGCCAAGAGCGAGGGGAGATAATAATGTGAGAAAAGAAGCGCGATGTAGAGCCAGGGGACGAAGTTGAACAGAAATATGCGCGAGATGAATGCGTCCTTGGCGGCGACGAGGTAGAGCACGAGCAGTCCAATACTGGCCGCCGTTTGCCGAAGACTAAGCCGATGCGGTCGAAGCAGTTCATTCTGCAAAAAAAAGTTCTTTGAGCGGCTCAGCGTTTCCAAGATCAACCCGAGGACGAGCATTCCGCAGTAAATGCTGTAACGGCCCCAGGTTAGCGCGCCACCCTCCGAATAGAACGTCACCATGATCCAGACGCCGAACCAGAAAAGCGCGGCGACAATGATGATCTGGCAAAACAGGAAGACACGGTAAAGTCCTTCCGTCCGTTGCGTGACCATGTTCTATTTTGCTGAGCTAATCATGAGAGTACGCGATGGCCGCACACCTTCAACTCATGGTAAGATTCCCAGGCTCATGACGTTTCAACACCAGCGACCGCTTGGCTCGGAGAATAAAAGCGATTCCCATACCATAATCTTGCGCAGGTAAATGCCGAACCCAACGCACGAAAGCTCGTTTCACGAACGGCACGAAACCACTCCAGGTCGTTGGCTGAGCCACGCCTTTATCGCTTTGCTGCCGGTGCTGGCCTGTTTTCTTGGTGGTGGAACGCAAAAATGGGGCGAGGGAATCGTCGTCGCGTTTCTTGGACTCTACTTGTTCGCGCGCCCGCCGCATTTTTCGCTCGGCCTCGCGGCCAATCTCGTCTTACTCGCGTTTCTGCTTTTGTCGCTCATTGCGTTTTTGCCCGCGTCTTGGTTTTTTCAGCCTGATTGGCGCGCAACTTATCTCAACGACTTTGGAATTTCGCTTCCGACGACACTAAGTCCGCAGCCCTGGATCAGTCTGACCTGTTTGTGCAGTTTCGTCGCCGGCTTGAGTTGGCTTTACCTGGTCTGTGCTCAACAACTCGAATTGCGCGAAGCGCGGCTCCAATTGCGTTTGTTTACTGGCGGTATCGTCGTTCTTGCCGCGATTTGCATTTTGTTCTGGCTGGCAAAAACGGCGCCGCCGTTCTGGCACAATGAACGCAACTTCGGCCCATTTCCGAATCGCAATCAAACCGGAAACCTTTTTGGCCTGACTGCGATCATGATTCTGGCCTGCGGCCAGGACGACCTTCGCAAGGGACGCAAACGCTCGATCCTTTGGGGCGCGGCGCTCGCCCTGATGGTTACCGCCATCATCCTGAATTTTTCGCGCGCTGGGATTGGCATTCTCGTCGCCGGCAGTGCTCTTTGGCTCGGCATTTTCTCGCTTCGCCAACGTTCTCCCTCGCGAATCGCGCTCGTGGTTTCATTTTTGCTGCTCTTGCTCACTGCTCTATTGCTTTTTGGCGGGCAAACACTCGAACGCTTTCATCTTCGCAATCTGGCCAACGCCGGCATCTCGAGCGATTTCCGCTGGCGGATTTTCTCCGACGTCTTTCAGCTTATTCGCGATTCGCCTTGGGTCGGAATCGGTTTTGGCAATTTTGAAGATGTCTTTGCTGTTTTCCGCGCAGCTTCCTACAGCGACCGGCGCGCGATTCACCCAGAGAGCGATTGGCTCTGGCTTTGGACCGAGCTTGGTTGGCTCGCGGTCGTTCTTGTTCTCGTCGGACTCATTCTTCTCGTTCGAAAAATTTATCCGTTGCGCGAAGGCACCAACCAGCGGTATCGGCTTGCCACCCTCATTGCGGCAATCCTGTTCGCCCTCCACGGGCTCGTCGATGTGTCCGGTCATCGCGTTGGCACCTCGTTTGCCGCCATGTTTTTGCTCGGGCTCTCGCTCCATCGTCCGCACTCCTTCAAACCAAGCCGATGGGTGCCGATCTTGTTTCGCTTCATCGGATTGGTCTTGCTTGTGGTCGGCAGTTCGTGGGTCGTCGCTGCCCGAGGACAGAAATTACTTCCTGGGTCCGTCGGCGTTACCAACGCGAAAGAACTCGCCACCATCGACATCCGCGAGCGCAATTTCACTGAAACCATCGCGGTTACTACGACCGGACTGAAATGGGCGCCGCTCGACTGGGAACTTTATTTTTCACGTGCTGTCGCCGAGGCCGAGTTAAAGCAAACCGACAACGCGCTCACCGATTTCCGGCGCGCGCGTTTTCTTGAACCAATCTCTTTCGAACTGCCGCTGGCGGAAGGCAACGTCTGGCTTTCATCGCAGCCCGTCCTGGCCGCGACCGCGTGGCGGGAAGCGTTGCGCCGCGCCGGGCCGGAACGTGCCGGCGTGTTTGCGAGCATGCTGAGCAAGGCCTCGCTGCGCAGTACTGGAGTCAGTCGCAGTCTTGCTGAGCTCGGTGTCAGCCGTCACGATCTCGCATTGCCTTATCTAGCGCGGATCTCCGGCGTCGATTTTAATCGCGCGCTGGGCAAAGTCTTGGAGAACGATCCCGGCCTTAGTTCGTTCAGCGAGATGGAGAAACTCGCGCTCTTCGCGTATTGGTCTGAGCGCGGTGATGCCGCCGAACTTTCACGAGCAACTACGCAGCATCCGGATTGGTTGCCCTACGCCTGGCTCGGCGTCGCCAAGTATAACGCGACCAACAATGATTTTCGCGCTGCCTACGAACTGACTCAGCGCTACGGCGAACCGGTGGCATTGCCGCGCATTGCTTCCGGCGCATCTCTCCCACAACTCGAAAGCCGTTTCCGCTCCGCGCCCGACAATTACGGCATCGGTTACGAACTTTACCGCGCGCAAATGCAAAGCGGCCAGATCGACGACGCGCTTAACACCGTGCGCCATTTCAGTGAGCGCGGAAATTCGCCGGCATACTTCCGCTACCTCGAAGCCCAGTGCTGGGCCAAAAAACAAAACTGGGAACGCGCCTGGAAGGCCTGGCTAGCGTTTCATGCCGCTCAGTCGACGGCGAAGTAGATCCAACGATCGACATCTATTCCGTGATCGCAGCCTGGGCGGCGGCGAGGCGGGCGATTGGAATTCGGAATGGGCTGCAACTGACGTAATCAAGTCCGAGCCGGTGGCAGAATTTCACGCTGTTGGGTTCGCCGCCGTGCTCGCCGCAAATTCCAAGCTTGATGTCCGGTCGCGTTTTCCGGCCGAGATCTCGCGTCATTTCCATCAAACGGCCGACGCCGCGCTGATCGATCGACGCAAACGGATTTGTATCGATGATGTCGAGCTCGGCGTAAGTAGGTAGAAAACTTCCGGAATCGTCGCGGCTCATCCCCAGCGTCGTTTGGGTGAGATCGTTGGTGCCGAAGCTGAAGAATTGGGCGTCGCGCGCAATTTCATCGGCCAAGAGGGCCGCGCGCGGAATCTCGATCATCGTGCCGACCAGATAATCGAATTTCGTCTTCTTTTTCTTTGCCACGTCCTCGGCTACGCGCCGGACGATGTCGATCTGAAGCTTGAGTTCTCGCGGAAATCCAACCAGCGGGATCATGATTTCCGGTCGCACTTTGATTCCGCTCGCTTGCACTTCCGCGGCCGCTTCAAAGATCGCGCGCGCTTGCATCTCGGAAATTTCAGGGAAGGTGATCCCGAGTCTACAGCCGCGATGCCCGAGCATCGGATTGAACTCGTGCAGCTCGTGCACACGCCGCGAAATTTGCTCAGCGGGGACGCCGAGTTTATTTGCCAGCTCATTTTGCTGGGCGTGATCGTTCGGCAAAAATTCGTGAAGCGGCGGATCGAGAAAGCGGATCGTGGCGGGCAATCCTTTCAGCTCAGTGAAAATTCCGACGAAGTCTTTTCGTTGATAAGGAAGTAATTTAGCTACTGCCCGCAATCGTTCTTCTTTGGTGCCGGCCAAAATCATCTCGCGCATCGCATCGATCCGGTTGCCTTCGAAAAACATGTGTTCGGTTCGACAAAGTCCGATTCCTTCAGCGCCGAACGCGACTGCATTGGCAACTTGTTCAGGTGTGTCGGCATTTGTCCGAATACCGAGTTTTCGGAATTCGTCCGCCCAGATCATCAGTTTCGCGTACTCGCGGTAGGTAAGGCTTTTTTTCGCTTCGAGCGATTGGTCGAGCAACACTTGAATGATTTCCGACGGAGCAGTTGTCACTTCCCCGGCAAAGACTTCGCCCGCGGTTCCATCGATCGAAATGTAATCGCCTTGAGCCAAGGTGGTGCCGTTGGCGCTGAGCGTGCGCTTTTGATAATCGATCTGGATC
>Ga0210407_10003329_pt1 | contig 13093 bp, 10 predicted proteins | sample IncBWC27MmetaG_FD_150860 | JGI IMG/M metagenome (GOLD analysis project Ga0210407, IMG submission 150860) | Forest soil microbial communities from Barre Woods Harvard Forest LTER site, Petersham, Massachusetts, United States - Inc-BW-C-27-M | ecosystem: Environmental > Terrestrial > Soil >... | reverse complement strand
TGCTTGCTTTGCGGTTCGAGGTTTTGCCCTTCGCTGTCTTGCGAGTCAATGTTTTGCGTTTCAAGCGTTCTTCCCCAGGGCTTCAATCACCGCGTCGTGAAACGCCGGGCGTACCTCTTTGATGGCCTGGTTCTGGCAGTCGGGCCAGGTGCGGTTGGTGAGCAAGCTTATCGAAAGTTGGCGCTCCGGGTCGATCCACAAGGATGTGCCGGTGTAGCCGAGGTGTCCGAAGGAGCGAGGCGAAAAGTATTTTCCGGATTGCGAGGGCGCCGAGGGCGTGTCCCAGCCAAGCGCTCGGGAAGTGCCTTCAGGGGCGGATTCCCGGCGCGAAAAAAGTTCGATGGTAGAGGAGCGGAGGATCGGGTGTCCGCCGTTGAGCAAGGCATGGGCGAAGATGGCCAGATCTTCGGCGGTGGAGAACAGGCCCGCATGTGGGGCAACGCCTCCGAGGACGTTCGCGTTTTCGTCCTGCACTTCGCCCTGGATGATCCGATGGCGGAAGGTGCGATCGTCGGCCGTGGGCGGGATGGAGTTCTTCAAGGTGGCTGCGGGATTAAATGTTGTGTGCGTCATCCCGAGCGGACCGAAGACTTCACGCTGGCAGAACACATCGAGCGATTCGTCGGCAAGGCGTTCGAGGACGATGCCGAGAATGATGAAGCCGATGTCGCTGTATTCGGCGTGCGCACCGGGGGCAGCGGCAAGGGGAGTGGTGAAGGCGGCTTGCAGAAGGTTTTCACGAGTCTTGGCGCGCAGGAAGAGCTTTTCGTAGGCGGGCAGGCCGGAGCTGTGTGCAAGCAGCATGCGCAGCGTGACTTCGCGGCGGCCCGAGTCATTATCGTCCGACGCGCCGGCGAATTCAGGGACGATAGCGGTGACCGGTGCTTCGAGATCGAGCAGCCCGCGCTCGTAGAGGACCATCGCCATGCCAGTCGTGGCCACGACTTTAGTCAGCGACGCAAGATCGAAGATGCTCGCGGTCGTGACCATGGGTGAAGCCGGATCATATGTGAAGCGGCCGAGGGCCTTGTGGGCGACGAGCTCTCCGCTGACGGAAACCGCGAGCGAACAGGCGGGGAAGGCGCGAGCGGCGATAGCCTTTTCCAGGATGCTAAACGGGCTGCTGAAGCGATCATCCTGTGCGGCGAAATTGCGCGCGAGGAAGGAAAAACCGGATTCTCGATTGGGCAGCGTCAGGTTCAAGGGTGTTTTGTGAACGGAGGGGGGTATAGCAAAGGCGGCGGGTACAGGCAAACGAGGAGTTACTCTGGGAGCATCGTTAGTACCGTTAAGCCTTGAGCCGCATCTCCGCGGTCATGTAGAGTCACAGCAGACGTGAAACACTTACTAAAAAATCTGTTGTTCTTCGCTCTCCTATTTTCTTCCGCGGCGTTTTCCCAGACTTCGCTGGAATCCCGCCTCGCCGTTCTCGATCCCATCATCAACGAAGCGATCGCCCAGCAACAGATTCCGGGGGCTGTACTCATCGTCGGCCATGACGGGCAAGTCGCATATCGCAAGGCTTATGGCAGCCGGGCAATTGAACCTCGGCGGGAGACGATGACTCTCGATACGATCTTTGACTGTGCGTCCATGACGAAGGTCCTGGCGACCACCCCGGCGATCATGCAACTTTGGGAGCAGGGAAAATTTCGGATGAGCGATCCGGTCGCGAAGTACCTGCCCGAGTTTGGGCAGAACGGAAAACAGGATATTACGATCCGGCAGTTGCTGGTGCACTACTCGGGTCTGGCTCCGGATCTGGACTTGATGAAGACCTGGGAGGGCAAGGAGCCCGCATATCGGATGGCGTTTGAGGGCGCACCGGAGTGGACTCCAGGATCGACGTTTGTTTATAGCGATATCAACTTCATCGTGCTGGGAGCTCTGGTGGAGCGGCTTTCAGGCGAGTCGCTAGATCAGTATGCGGCGAGGCGTATTTTTGGGCCGCTGGGGATGAAAGAGACCCGGTTTCTTCCTCCGCCGTCGTGGGAGACCCGCATTGCCCCAACCGAAGAAGATGAGAAACATCACCTGCTGCGTGGCATCGTGCATGATCCTACAGGTCGCCGGATGGGCGGCGTGGCGGGTCACGCCGGAGTATTTTCTACCGTCGATGACCTGGCCCTTTTTGCGCAGGCCTTGCTGGACGGTGGGCGAGGCGTACTCACTTCCGCGACGATTGCGAAGATGACTGCGCCACAGCAGCCCGTGAACGAGACAGCGGTGCGCGGATTTGGCTGGGATATTGATTCTCCCTTTTCAACCAACCGCGGAGAACTGCTGCCGGTGGGCGGTTACGGACACACCGGATTCACGGGGACGTCGCTGTGGATTGATCCGGCGACGAAGACCTACATCGTACTGCTAACGAACGCGGTACACATGAACGTGATGCCGACGAAGGAGAAGGGAAACGCAGTCTCGCTGCGGACGAAGGTCGCCACGGCAGTGGCGGCGGCGCTGGCGCTCGATCCGGCCGAAGCGGAGAAGATGCGGGTGGCGGCGATCACCGGCTACAACGAAATGCAGAGCGCGGCACGCAGGCTGGCGGTGCGAAATGGAACCGTGAAGACGGGAATTGACGTGCTCGAGGAGACAAAGTTCGCAGCGCTGCATCCGGCCAGGGGCGGGGCCCCACGAAGCATCGGATTGCTGACGAATCAGACAGGAGTGGACGCGGACGGGCGCCGAACGATTGATGTCCTGGCGAAAGTGCCGGGGATTTCGCTGGATGCGATTTTCAGCCCGGAGCACGGGGTAACCGGGACGCTCGATACGACGGACATCAAGAATAAGACTGCGAAGGATGCGGCGACTGGGGTTACGGTCTACACCGTGTACGGGGCAAGCGACGTGGCGCGGCGTCCGCCAATGGATGTGCTGAAGCGGCTGGATGCGGTGGTGATCGATCTGGCGGATGCGGGCGCGCGCTTTTACACATACGAAACTACGACGGGATATTTTCTGGAAGCGGCGGCCAAAGCAGGAGTTGAAGTTGTCATTCTGGATCGTCCGAATCCGATTACCGGGTCGTTTGTGCAGGGGCCGGTATCCGATGTGGGCCGGGAAAATTTTACGAATTACTTTCCCGAGCCACCACGCCATGGGATGACTTTAGGAGAGCTGGCGAAAATGTTCAACGCCGAGCGTCACATCGGGGTGCGGCTCGAGGTGGTTGCGATGGAAGGTTGGCAGCCGGGGGACTGGTTCGATTCGACTGGCTTGGGCTGGGTGAATCAGTCGCCCAATCTGCGGAGTTTGACCGAGGCGACACTTTATCCGGGAGTGGCAATGATTGAAGGAACGAATGTCTCGGTGGGTCGCGGCACCGATACGCCATTCGAAGTGGTGGGCGCACCCTGGATCAAGGGCAGGGAATTGGCAGCTTACTTGAACGGTCGCGATATTCAGAGTGTGCGGTTCGTGCCGATTGTTTTCACTCCGTCGTCGAGTAACTATGCGGGGGAACGCTGCGAAGGCGTGAACCTGATTGTTCAGGACAGGAATACTTTGGACTCTCCGGAATTGGGCATTGAGCTGGCATCTGCGCTGCATAAGCTCTATCTGAATGACTTCAAACTGGAGCGAATGGGCGATCTGCTGGTGAACCAAGCCGTGCTCGATGCGATCGGGGCGGGGCAGGATCCGAGACGGATCGCCGAGGACTGGCGGGAGCGGCTGGAGGAATTTGCGCATCTGCGGGAAAAGTATTTGTTGTACAAGTAACGCCCCGTAAAACATGGCCCCGCGCGGACTCCTCAGCTACAATGGCTCGGAGTATCCAGGTTAGCTATGTCCGAAGGTGTACTTCTCATTCCGAGTCCGTTTTACCGTTGCGCCGGCCCGAATTGCGGGGTGCTAAAAGGGGCGAGCGACCGCTGGTGGGTGATGTGGAGTTCGTTTGGCGATTACTCGGTGCCGGTAATGCATCTGGCGCCGTGGGACGAAAAACTCGCGGTGCTGGAAGGCGCGATGCATGTTTGCGGCGAGGGGTGCGCGCACAAATTGCAGTCGCAGTTCATGGGTAATGTGCTCGAGAACCGGGCGCGAAGAAGTAGTGGTTAGGTGGAAGGTCTCTCAGCTAACTCAGCACTCCCTTGGGCGCATCTGAATTGCAAGCGCGTTGATCAACAATCTTAACGAGGTAGGCCTCACATGAGAATCGTTGCTGCTTGTAATGTGGCCTTGCTGTTGGCAGGGATCGCTGCGGCACAAACGTCTTCGGCCCCAGACCCAGGTGCGCCTTCGGTGCAGTCTGGCAAGCCTACGATGACCATTCCGGCGGGAACGAGGGTTCCGCTGTCCCTGAAGCAGGCGATCTCAACAAAGACAGCTAGAGACGGAGACCCGGTATATGCCGAGACTGCCTTTCCGTTTGTGGTCAACGACCGGGTCGTGATTCCGGCCGGGACCTACATCCAGGGAAGGATCACACGCGTGCACCGCGGCGGGCATGTAAAGGGGCGCGCCGAGGTGCTGATCCATTTCACTTCGATGATTTATCCCAGTGGCTATACGGTGATGCTCGGGGGCTCGGTGGAAAACACGCCTGGGGCGGAGAAAACTTCGATGAAAGATTCGGAAGGGACGATTCGCCAGGATAGCGAAGTCGGGAGAAGAGCCAAGTCAGCCGCGGAAGGGGCAGCCACCGGAGGGGTGATCGGCGCGGTAACCGGCGGAGGGAAGGGAGCCGGAATCGGCGCGGGCATCGGAGGAGTAACCGGCCTGGCGATCAGCATGCTCTCGCGGGGCGCCGATGTTAGACTGGAGACGGGGACTTCGATCGAGATGGAGATTCAGCGTGAAGTTACGGTGGATCCGAATCGGATTTCCTCGAGACGCGAGGTCATTGTTCGTAACGACTAACTTAGTGGAGCGCCGGGCGTCCCGCCCGGCCACTGAGCTGTATGAGGACACCAGCTAGCTCGGAGCTACAACTGCTCGTTTGGGGCCAAAGTTCGCGGACAAAGCCTGCCTGAGCGAAGTCGAAGGGAGTGTCCACGCCACACCGGCTACTTCAATACAAACATCGCGTTCACGTGCGCGGTGACCGTCACATTCTGGGGTGAGAATTCCTCGGTCGGGGCGGGGCCTTGTGCTGCCATCGCCATGGGCATGGCACGGCGCTGCATGGGCGCCATCACGCGAATGTTCTCGAAGGTATCGACGGACGCATAGGAAAGTTCGCCGAGCGTACGTCCGCTGGAGGCGGCGAGGGACTGCGCCGAAGCGCGGGCACGCCGGTAGGCGTCGGCGACGGCTTTGCTCTTGGCTTCGTCGGTCGAGTCCAGCGTGTAGCTAAGCGACTGGCTTTCACTGACGCTGGCCTCGGCAAGCTGCTGGGTGACCGGACCGATTTTGGAAAAATCCTTCAGCTTCAGGCTGACGCTGGTCGTGACCTGATAGCCGATGACTCTGTGCTTTGGGTTTTTCCAGTCGTACTGGGGGTTCACGGAGAAGAAGCCGATTTCCGCCGACTTGGGATCAATCCCATTTGCGCGCAGAACCTGACGCGTGGCCTCGGCTTGTTTGGCGGCCTGGTCGTAGGCGTCCTTGGCGGTGTCGGCCTGGGCCGAGATGTTGTACTGGATGAGCGCGGTATCTGGCGCGGTTTCAAATTTGCCATCAGCACCGACGAAAATGGTATTGGGCACTGGGTTGGGCGTGGGACTCTGCGCGATCGAGAAAAAACTCAAAGCGAGAACGGCGCAAAGCATGACAACGGCGGTCTTCATCGGAGCTCTCCTGGACTCTTGAGGCACAACGGAAACGGAATCTAAGGCTTCCGTTATACACCTATGCTGTTGGAACGCGACGAGCTTCCCGAGTTGCAATCGAAAGAAGTAAAACGAGAAGTTACCAGGCAAAAAGAGCAAGCTACGGGATTACACCCTCGGAAAAGACGGGTCCTGTCCGTTGATGTCTTTTCGGAGGTCTTCCCAGATGTTCTCGGGCATTTCGAGGAATACTTTGACGATTTGGGGATCGAACTGTCTTCCGGACCAGAGTTTGATTTCCTCGCGAGCGACGTCAAATGATTGTGCGGGACGATAGGGGCGGGTCGTGGTCATGGCGTCGAGGGTGTCGGCGATCGAGAACATCCGGGCGCCGAGGGGGATCTCGTCGCCCTTCAGGCCACGGGGATAGCCTTGTCCGTCGTAGCGCTCCTGATGGGAGTACACGATCTCGGCAGCCTCAGCCAGAAAGGGGATTCGGGAGATGATCTTGTATCCCCGGTAACAGTGCTCGCGCATGATGGCCATTTCGTCGTCCGTGAGTTTGCCGGGCTTGAGCAGGATGGCGTCGGGAATGGCCATCTTGCCAATGTCGTGCAGGAAAGCTCCGCGGGCGATCACGTTGATCTCTTCTTTCGGCAGCCCCATTTTGCGCGCAATGGCGATGGTGAAGGCAGTCACGCGTCTGGAGTGGCCTTCGGTCTCGGCATCCTTGAGGTCGAGCGCATCGCCCAGGGCTTCGAGGGTGATGTCGTAAGACTTCTCCAGGTTGGAGAGCGCCGTTTTCCATTGCTGGGTACGAGCGGCAACAAGCGCCTCAAGATTGGTGCGATAGGCATCGTTTTCGCGCTTCAGGCGGCGATTCTCCAGCGCACGACGGACTGTGGCCAGCAGTTGTTCTCGCTCGAAAGGCTTGAGCAGGTAGTCGTACGCCCCGTTGCGCAGAGCCTGCAGAGCGACTTGGATGTCGTGGACCGCAGTGACCATGACGATCGGCATGTCAGGGTAGCGTTCCTTGGCACGCTCCAAAAGGGCAATCCCATCCATTTCGGCCATCATCAGGTCGGAGAGAACAAGATCGAATTCGTCACCCGATTCGAGAATCGCGAGGGCTTCGATGCCGCTGGCAGCCTGGCGAGTCTGGAAATGAGCTCCGCCGAGCATGGAGGAAACAATCTCGCGAATTGTCTCCTCGTCGTCCACTACGAGGATGCGGTCATTAGGCATGGCGCTAAGTGATGGTATCGCTCATTTTAGGCCACGACTTCACATTCCGAAAGTAACCAACGGGGGACGGAAATCCGGTAATGAGGGGCAGCGCGCATGATATTTAAAGAGCTTAGGTGTTCGTGCGCTTGTCGTTCGTGATCTATGGATCCTGCCGGGCTATTCGGGAATTCGCTTGGCGTGTTGACCGGCCCCTGGTTGACAGCGCGGGAAACGGCTGCCCTCATCGTGGTCGTCGTCAGTCTGCTTTTCTTCCGGGTATTTCGGGAACGATGTCTGCTGGCGTGGGGCGCGGGGTGGATCGCCTATGGAGCGTTTCTGTGGGTAGCGGGCGCTGGCGAATTGCACGGCGCGTCGAAGTCGATGGCGGCGTTTGCGCAGGCCGACTTTGTGCTGGCGATGGCGTTGTTTGCGGCGGCAGCGCTGATGGCGGCGCAGGCGCGGCGGGCGCTGACGGCGGTGGTGGCGGTTTCGTGGGTGCTGATGGTGTGCGCCGTGATGCGGCCGTTGTATTTTCCGGATTCGAAGGCTCTCGGTTTGGGTTTGGAAATATCCTGCCGCTTGATTGCGGCCGGAGCGGCCGTCGAACTGCTGCGGTACAGGTTCGGGCGAATTGGGCCGGGGCCTTTCCTGTTCGGCGCCGGGCTGCTGACGTTGAATCTCAACTGGCCCAGATTCACCAGCCATATTCCGAGTGAAGGTTACCTGTTCGCGGAAGTCCTGTTCGGTTCGAGCATCCTGCTGATGGTGCTGGACGACTCGCGGCTGCGCACGCGCCGGCTGTCAGTCCTGAACGAGTTGACGGTCACGATTGCGCGCGGCCAGAATCACGCCCCGATGATGCAGACGGCGCTGGAGAAACTGAAAGCCGTTGTGGGGGCGAAAGCAGCATGGTTTCAGTTGATGGAAGGCGACCGCTTGGTGCCCACGCAGCACGTCGGCCTGTCGCCGGAATTTCTGCGCGCGCTGGGGCAAGGGATGGGGCAAGCCGGTACGGATGAAACTCAGGCCCGTGTCCTCCAGGAAAACCGTGTAGCGGTGATGACAGCTTCGGATATGTCAGAACCGGAGCGGGAACAACTGGGGAAGCACGGTATTCATCATGTGCTGCTGCTGCCGGTCCGGGGTAAGAAGACGGTGATTGGGATGGTCTCCCTTGGCTGTTCCGGCAGCCTGCACCACACCAACGAAGAACTGGAGTTCCTGGAAACGGCGGCGCAGAAGCTTGGTATTGCTGTTGAAAATCTGCGTTTGCTGGAGCAGGTGCTGCGCTCGCAGCGGCAGTGGATGAATACCTTCGATTCCATCCAGGATCTGATTCTGGCGCACGACGCGGACTTCCGTATCCTCAAGACAAATCAAGCCTTGCTGCAACGGCTGGAACAAGCGCCGGCCGACGTATTGGGTCATCTGTGTGAAGAGGTTCTGCCGCAAAAGGGCGCCTGGAGCGGATGCCCGTATTGCGAACGCGGTTCGGGGCTGACGGAAGGAATGGATGCGTGTTTCGGCGGGCAGTCGGTGGTTTCGACTTCATCGTATGCCGAGCAGGGAGGCCAGCAAAAGGGCACCATCCATGTGGTGCACGATACGACCGCGCGTCAAGTCGCGGAAGAAAAGTACCGCATGCTGTTTGAGCAGGCGCAGGAAGGCGTGTTCGTAGCGACGCCGGACGGCAAGTTGCTCGACTGCAACGACGCTTTTGTTACCATGCTCGGCTACGGCAGCCGGGACGAATTAATGGCACTCGACATGGGGAGCGTGCTCCACGGGGTGGCCGAAGAGCGAGAGGCATTTCGCAAGGAAATCGAGGCGCACAACTATGTGCGCAACCTTGAAATTACGGTGCGGCGCAAGGATGGCACTCTGCTGGTGGTGGCGCAGAGCTGCTTTGCCACGCGCGATTCGGGCGGACAGATTGAGCGCTATCAGGGCTTCGTTCTCGATATCACGGAGAAGAAACGCTCGGAAGACGAGATGCGGAGGCGCAATCGCGAGCTGAACGCGCTCAACGCGATGGCTGTCATCGCGACCCAGTCGTTCGATCTGGATGAAATTCTGAACCTGACGCTGCGCCAAGTGATCTCGCTGTTCGGTGCGGAGACGGGATCGGTCTATCTGGCCGCCGAACCTGAGGGCACCTACCGGCGGCGCGCAGGTTGGGGTCCGCGGAGCGAGGCGCGTGTGCGCATGGCGGAAGTCGTCTTTCCGGAAGGCTTGGGCGATCTCGTGATGCGCTCGCGAGCGGAAGTGGTGACGCAGGATTTTCTGCCGCACCTTCCAGCAGCGGTGGTGGAGTTTATATGTGCAGACCGCTTGCCCTATTGGATCTGGGTTGTGCTCTGGAGCAAAGACAAGCCAATTGGCATCATGGGTATTGCCAGCAAGGAAGACCGTCATTATTCAAGTAATGACGAGAATCTGCTGGTCGCCATTAGCCGGCAACTGGCGACTACCATCGAAAAGGTGCAGCTCTACGAGGAGACTTGCCGCGCCTACGAAGACTTGCGGCGGACGCAGGAGCAACTGCTGCAAAGCGAGAAGATGTCGGCCGTCGGCCAATTGATTTCTGGCGTGGCGCATGAGTTGAACAATCCGTTGACCGCGATCCTCGGCTACGCGCAACTGCTGGAAGGTGCGGGCCTCGAGCCGCGTTCCGCCGACTATGTGCGCAAGCTCTTCAAGCAGGCCCAGCGGACGCACCGAGTCGTACAGAATCTGCTTTCCTTTGCGCGCCAGCGCAAGCCGCAGAAGCAGGAAGTGGACTTGCGCAAGGTGCTGGAAGAGTCACTTACGTTGCGCGAATACGATTTGAAGGTCAACAATGTGTCGCTGGAACGCGAAATCCCCGACGACTTACCTTCGGTCGTGGCTGATCCGCATCAACTGGAGCAGGTCTTCCTGAACGTGATCAACAACGCGCTCGACGCGATGGTGGAGGGCAGCAGCAGCGGTGTGTTGAGAGTGCGCGTGTTCAAGAAGGACGCGTATGTGTGCGTGGAGTTCGATGACAGTGGTCCGGGAATCAAGGATCCGAGTCGGATTTTCGATCCCTTCTACACCACCAAGTCGGTGGGCAAGGGAACTGGTCTCGGCTTGAGCATCTGCTACGGGATCGTCAAGGAACATGGCGGCGAAATCGTGGCGCGCAACCGCGACGAGGGCGGAGCGACGATTGCAATTCGTTTGCTGGCAAGCGAGAAACCCGCGTTGCCGGAGACGGTGGCGCCGACGCGGCGAGAGTCGCTGCTGGCTGGGCGCGTGCTGCTGGTCGAAGACGAAGAAGCGGTGCTGGAATTTGAACGCGATGTGTTGGTCGGTGCGGGAGCAGATGTCACGACGTCCATGAGCGTCGAGGATACGCAGCAGCGGCTCCGTAACGGCTCTTTCGACGTGATCGTTATGAATGGCCGAATGCCGGGCGGATGCAGCGCGCGGGAAATGTATGAGTGGGTCGCGCAAAATTGTCCTGGCATGGAGAAGGGACTGCTTCTGACGTTCTCCACTGTGACCGATGCGGAGACTCGAAGTTTCCTTCACGAGCATGGCGTGCCTTCGCTGGCGAAGCCGTTTGAGGTGGCGGACCTGATCTCACAGGTCCGTGTGCTCGCGCAGAGGGAAGGGAATCCGGCAATGAAGACGAATAACAAGAATGAAGAAAAAGCCTTCATGGCGAACGCGGGAAGCTAGCTGCCGCCGAACCGGCTAAAGTTGTCCCTTCTAAAGTTGTCCCTTCAAACCTCGCATCATTTCGGTAATTAATTTTTCGTTCCGCTGATACCAGCGCCAGTGTCCTTCTCTTTTGGCCTCCACAACACCGGCTTTCTCCAGGATTCGCATGTGATGCGAAACGGTCGGCTGCGCCAGCTTCACGCGCTGCTCGATATCGAAGGCACAAAGGCCGGTTTCCTTGTCCAGCGAGCAGCCGCCTTTTTCTTTGAGCGCGAGCAGAATCCGGCGGCGAGTGGGATCGGCAATCGCGTGCAGAAAGCGATCAAGATTGGGAGCGGCGTCGGCCATGATGAATTGGTAATTGTGTAATTTGTAATTTTGGTAATTTGACACTCGATTTGATTTTCAATTATCAAATTATCAGATTACAAAATTACCAATTCTTCTCTACTTTTTCACAATTGGATTGTAGCCATCGCCGATGAGCCGGGCACGCATGGCCTCGGCGTCTCTCAGTTCGGGATAGGGTCCAACCTGAACGTGATAGAACTTGTCGGCGGTAGGATTGTTTGCGCTGAACGCGGGATACTGCTTCTTCTTCAGCGCCTCGACTAACGATTCGGCATCTTCCTGCCGGCTGACCGCCGCGACCTGCACATAATAACCGGCGTTTGAGGGTGTGGTAGATGCGGCATCAGTAGCGGCTTTTGACGGCTCTTCTGCGCTCGGGGTTGGGGTCGCGGTGGTTGAGCTCGGCGTGGTTGCGGCGACTGGTGGCGTCCTCGAATCCTTGGGCGCGAGCGCGGCGTCGGCATTCTTCTCGCCTACGGCCTTGTAGAAACTAAAATCGCCAGACTGCGGCGTTGGCTGGGGAGCGTTGTTCTTTGCGGCCGAGGGCCGAACGATGGTTGCAGGATTTTCAGCGTGAGCAATTCCCAAGCTGCCTGTGACGGTGGTTCTTCTGCCGAGCGAAAAGCCGATCGAAAAGAAGAAAGCGCAGATCAGAACAAAAGTGAAAAAAATGGCCAGCATGCGGCCAGTGCCGAGGGTGATCTCCGTATCCTGTTGCGCTGTGGACATGGGAAAAACTGTTGACCTCTAACAGCTGAAACCTCTCAACGTTCAAACCCTCCGAGCCGCTGAAAGTTCTGATCTTTCCGACTCTCCTAGCTTCCTGCCGGCGTCGCGGGTTTGGGCGAACCGCCTAGCAGCTTCTGCATGCCGGAGAAAAAATCGATCGGAACGGGAAACACGACCGTCGTGTTTTTCTCGACGCCGATTTCAGTCAGTGTCTGCAGATAGCGTAACTGGATGCTGGCCGGTTCGGAAGATAACAAGTGTGCAGCGTCCACCAGGCGCTGCGCGGCGGAGAATTCGCCTTCGGCGTGGATGATTTTCGAGCGCTTTTCGCGTTCCGCCTCGGCCTGCTTGGCCATCGCCCGTAACATGGACTCGGGCATATCCACTTGCTTGACTTCCACGTTGGCAACCTTCACTCCCCAAGGCGCGGTGTGTGTATCGAGGATGCTCTGCAACCGCAGATTAATTTTGTCGCGGTGAGCCAGCAATTCGTCGAGCTCCTGTTCGCCGAGCACCGAGCGCAAAGTGGTCTGTGCGAACTGTGAAGTCTGGTAGGCGTAATTCGAGACTTCCACTACGGCCTTGTTGGGATCGATCACGCGCAGAAAAATAACCGCGTTCACTTTCAACGTGACGTTGTCGCGGGTGATGATGTCCTGCGGCGGAACTTCGAGCGCTTCCTGCCGCAGCGAAATGCGCACCATGCGATCGACCGGGCTGAAGACCAGAATTACGCCTGGACCCTTGGCCGTGCCCATCAGGCGTCCGAGGCGGAAGATGACGCCGCGCTCATATTCGGCCAGGATCTTGATGGAACTCAGCAGATAAATGACGAAGATGACGATGGCCACGGTGACCACCGGAAACCCGAGTTCCATATACGCCTCCAGGCAACTTGCTAATCGCTAGTCACAAAGTTCGGTGAACGTTCAGTGTATGAGCGGATTGTAGCGCAAGCAGGCGGTTATCGGCGGCGACAGCCTGCTTGAGCCGTTGCTGAGGAAGATACGGGTGCTCCAGAGACGGTGTCATCCGGAGCGGTGTCGTGATCGTCCCTTCGTGATCGTCCGTTCGTGATCAGGCACGCAGGCGGCGTTTGGGGCGACGCGGCTGCTCGCATGCTTGAATCGTTCCGGGTGGCGTCTCGGTATCTGGCTTTTGATTTTTATGGACCAAATTCGAGGACGCTACCTGCATGGCGTAGAACAGGGCTGAAGCTTCTTTCGGCTCGATGCGGCGGTGCAGCATGAGCTCGCAAACTTCCGAGATGGCCGATTGGATGGAGGCGGCATCCTCGAGTTGAGGGAGGTAGACGTGAGAGGAGGGAATGGCGTCGTTGTCGATGTTGATGGGCGATGGTCCCATTTTGTCGTGGTAGT
>Ga0210407_10003328_pt1 | contig 13093 bp, 14 predicted proteins | sample IncBWC27MmetaG_FD_150860 | JGI IMG/M metagenome (GOLD analysis project Ga0210407, IMG submission 150860) | Forest soil microbial communities from Barre Woods Harvard Forest LTER site, Petersham, Massachusetts, United States - Inc-BW-C-27-M | ecosystem: Environmental > Terrestrial > Soil >... | reverse complement strand
GCCGAAAATATCCACTGGCGAAAGCTGAGGCCGAACCGACGAAGTCCTCCGAGATATAACCCGATGGCCCGGCAGTCACGGGATGTATCAGATTCGCATCGTGTGCGAAGGTCGTCAAATCGAGGTTCCCTTGAACTGTCAACCAGAGCCCGAGGCAGGATCTGCGGACTAGTTCGGCCATTAGTAAGTTGCTTTATGATAACGGGTCAATATACGCTCCCGGTGTGCCTACGTTCCCACTCCCTGCTGACCTCGACGCTCTTCACAGCGAAGCGATAGAGTACGCTTCCGCCGTGCAGAATATGTTGGCTGCGTCCGGCGGATGTAAGGGGCTCGCATCCGAGGCTTTGAATGTATTGGGGAACAACGCCGTTCTCTTACACCGTGGCGTTCGAAGTCTTTGTGAAGATGGATGGACGCCGGTTACTTCTCTCCTGTGTCGGTCGTTACTGGACGTGCTCGCAAGCTGTATCGCCGTGTGCGCTAAGCCACAGGACGCTGATTTCATGGGGTTCAAGTATCTTTCCCATTTTTTCATGGGTTTGCTGGCGGAACCCGGACTCTCTCCGGCGGAGACCGCCAACTTCACCAGCGTCATCAAGACCTATGAAGCCGCGCTCAGCCCGTCAGACCAACAAAGAGCGCAGAAACTATTCGTAAAGGGTAAACCCGAACTCTACTGGTTCAAGCCGCAATACAGCAGCGTCAAAGACATCCTTGCGACGGCGACGGTTCCGATTTATCAAATGTTTAAAATGTTTTCGGGCCCGACTCACGGCGGGTTGCCTATGAAACTCATCATGAATGACGACGCTAACTCCGAGGATATTGCACCGCGCGAACACCCGAAAAATACACATAGAGCAGTCGGCGCATCAAGCCGACTTCTCGTTGAGGTCTTCCGCCTCCGTGACCACTGGGACAACACCGCTTCGAATGAAAATCTATACACATCCTTTATCACCAATCTCGCCAAGTTGAAGCCGTAATTTTAGGTCCGCGTGACTTTTTAATCTTCTACTCCAACATCCGCCCGCACGCCATCAACATCTCTTTCGGCTATCGCGTCCCGAGCAACTTCCTCAATTTCTCTTTCAGCGTTTGCTGTCTCGGACTCATTGCATTCTGATTAATCCACTTCAATAATTTCGGAACATCAACAACATGCCTGGTCGGTTCCTGATAAATTTCCACTTCGACCTGTTTGATTGTTTCGTCCGCGTGGCATTCCCATCCTACTTCCGATAGTTGGTTCAAGCCACGTACCACAGCCTCGTATAGGGATTCTGCATAAACTACCACGCTATGTTGGATATCGAGGGTGTCACGCAACCGGACAACGCATTTAGGCATTCTGAACTCGGGATGTTGGATTGGCAGAGGTAGGAGAATTGATCTTACATCTTTTTCCACAGTCCATCATAAAAGATGGGTCATTTTCTTACCAAACGAGACATTGAGGCGGATTGGCACAGCCAATTCCACCTAGGCTGGCTTGGATTTTTCGCCATCTTTTCCAGGAGGGCTGAACGGTGGGCTTGCATGAATTGCACGTTAGGAAACAACTCGATGAGAAGGTCCAGGCACTGGAGATCGCCTATATCCAGTGCCGTCTTTGAGGACTCTGAAAGCACCACAGCCAGTGACTGCTGATAGAACTCTACGTATGAGAGCTTTCCTTTCAGGTCATTATGCTTCCAGCAGCAAGGACGGCAGTTGTCGAGAGTGTAGCCCTTGTCGGAATCATGGCGGTCGAGTCCATTGTAGATATATGACTTTTTACCTCGCTTAGTCACTCTCTGCGAAGGCGGAGCAGCACAATAACAACATGGCTGGCTGGTTAGCAGGTAAAAATCATTCATGTTCAAAGTAAACTCTCGTCCTTCCTTAATCGCTCGCTTCTTGTAACGTCCATAGAGTTCTTTGAAACTGGACGCATAACCGTCGCGATGCTTATCAAGCAATGGATTCGGACAAAGTGGTTTCACATAGCCGAATGGGTATCCTTCAATTTTCGTCAGATGGGGATGACCTTCGGGCCAACCTATAATTTTGAAGGACACAGAATTTCTCCGATTTAGCGGTAAATCCGAGTAGAACAACGACAAAGGCCCCGAACTACTTCTTCTCCCACAAATCCCAAAACATCTTGGCCGTAGCTGGCCCGTGCCCGGCGTAATGATTATTGCTGAAAGCAAATATTTTCCGAATCTTCTTGTTTAGGACCAGTTCCCTCAGAACAGTGACCCAGTTCTTGAGATCGTGTTCCCGGTCAACGACTGTTTTGTCCCATACTCGCGTGATCTTCTCTATCCCATGTCGGTCGCCAAGCCAACGGACATAAGCGAAGTCCGCAGTAATCATGTCGAACTTGTCCTTCATCTCCCAGGGCCGGGGCACAAACGATGTGTCGGTCAAGGCCAGGGTGACGTTGTGCTCCCGGAGTACGTCAGCAAATCTGGCATCGAGCCAAGTCTTATTCCGAATCTCGATCACAAATTTTTGGTCGGTGGGGAGCTTCTTCAAGAAGGGTGTGAGCACTGTGAGAAAACTCTCTTGATTCGGGAATTTCCAACGATCGAAGGACGGGAACTGAAAGACCATCGGCCCAAGCTTTGGACCGAGAATGTCCATCGTTTTCACGAACTCATCGAATTCTGAATTACAACCCACTAACACTTTCTCATGCGTAATGATCCTCGGAACTTTGAGACAGAAAATGAAGTCATCTGGAGTTCGGGCAGCCCAATTCTTCACGGTGGAAGCAGAGGGGCATCCGTAAAAAGTCGAATCGATTTCAACCGTGGCGAACTGCGTGGCGTAGTACGTTAGATGATCGGCAGGTCTCATCCCGACCGGGTAGAAGCTGCCGGACCACCCTGCTGCTGTGAACGCAGATGTACCGAGAAACAGCCCTGGCTCAGAGTACGGTCGCCCGACATTGAGTGAATTGGCGAGGGTTCCCGCCTCTTCCAGCTTGCCCATTTCGAAGAGAGTCGGGTCTTTGATCGGCGTAACAGATCGTTTCTTTGGTGGCATAGCCCGACGTATTCTCTCCAGCCTGGACGCACCCAAACCGGGACTAAGTCAAAACGCGCCATCCATCTCTAACATCAGCAGAGTAAGATCGCCGGAAGACAAATCATTGTAGAGGACACGTCTGCCGTTAACAGTCGATGAATAATTTAGTCCTCGCCATTGCCCTGGAATATTGTCCGTGATATTGAGAGTTCCGCCGTGCGCGAAAGAATTCCTTACGATTCGACCGAAGTTTAGCACACCCGGCCAACGAGCCTTCGCTCCATGCCTGGACCTAATTGCCGCTTCGTTCTTCGCAAAATACGTAATGAATGCGTGCTCGAACAAACTGCCCATCAGCAACTGGACTCCTGTTGGGTCGGGATACGGGGAAGGCCGAGTTCCTCCAGGTTCTATCATCAGATTCACCTCAGTATGCGTACCCGAGATTACATCCAACGGCTCAAGTGGGTTAAACCGGATTTCCTCATCCGTCGTGTAGCAACTCTGTGAGATCGGACCTCCGAGTGGACCTTTGAAAATATCTGCTCGCTGTCTAGCAACGACAGTAACTATGAACGCAACAGTGGCAGCTTGCGCGGCGACAATCTGGTCGAAAAACCGATGGGTTCCGCGAGTTAGCCTAATCTTCGTCACCTGGTCCCCGTGATTTCTTCGGCGGTGAGAATGCACCCATGCCGACTCGAATCTCTGGCACGGCGAGATTCTACACGAGAGCCAAGTTTATCTTTATCATTTTTGGAGGTATTGCCAATGGATATCGCGAGCGTAGAATCCGACCATGAGGTACATTTTCGAATCCGATCTGAGCTGGTTCGAGAACGAGGATGTCGCAATCGACATCGAGGGAAACGAGCTATGTCCGAGCTGTTGTTGCTGTTTGCTCGTTGAGGCCGTAGTAGTGTCGGGTTCAATCTTCGTTCAGATCAAAGCAATTCCAATCAGGCCAGGCACCGGGGCGGCGTGTCTGTGCAGGTGGATGCGAAAAAAAATCAGCGCCATCGATAAGCCCTTTGGCAAGGGTGCTCACGAAGACGAAACTCGCGTCCAGGTCTGTGCAATTGTGGTTCGTGCCGTAGGGTCGCTCACGTAGGTTTCCATGAAGCCGCAGTCGACACAGACAAAGCGGTCCGGGTGGGCTTTACGCCACAACGTGATATTCATCATATCTGCAAAACTCCCGTTCCAAAACGTGAAGGACCGTCGATACACGTTCTTCGAGCCGCACTTGGGACACAGCCCTGTGTTCATGTCGCACCTCCAAGAGCAGAGCCTAGCACAGCATCGATGATCTCCGACCACAGATCGTCCAGTGCTCGTCGTTAGTGCCCTAGGGCAGACTATGAAACAATGTGTTAATCAATCGGGCCGCGAATCGAAGTTTGTTAGATGAAGGGATGTCAGTCGAGGAGTGTTCGACATGAGAAAGTGCATTACGCTCATTCAATCCGATTGTTAAACCTGTTCTTTCCCATTTGGTGATGATGCGCTCGCGTTCGAGCCAGTCCAGCAACATTGCCATAGAAACAGGGAATGGTTTGCCATCAACCAACGTCTTGTTTCTGTCCCATTTTTCTCTCCTGCAAAAATGTAATATCTTTGTATGGGACGGGAAAGCCATATCATTCGTCTTGCTACTGAATAAGAGAGTTACATTTCGCCGGAGGCTTGCGGTCCATCTCGCTTTGATCGCTGCTTCAATAGCTAAAGCAGCGTAATGCACGGCGATTGTGTAGAAGTCGTACCGGAAATAACCTGCGACATAAATATCTTTAGCCCTTTGAAAAGTCAGTCGTATTTCCTCCGGAACTTTTGGAATCAATTGAATGTCACCGACGGCCTCCTGTCTTTCCTGAAAAGTCAGTGGCTTGCTATCCGACAGCTTCACAAACATAGCCGTCGTCGGATCGATTTTTGTCCAATCTTCCAAACTCAGAATAGGGTCTGAGGGCAGGCTGTAAACGGTGTTGTAATCGACCTCCTTCTTAAATTTGGGAATCAGCATCTCCGAATTGTCCATCAATAGAGATTCAGCAAAGTGTCTGGCATAGACTTCTGGCCGTTCGCGAATATCGAAGGGAATGAAATCTACAATGTCCAAAGATTGATAATCCCAAAACCCAGTACTCTGTAAATTTCTGATTATGTCCAGTGAACCGTCGTCATCCCGAAACGCAAACCGTTCTTTCAGAAGAGAACAATATGAGCCAAGTTCCGCCAGAGGCCGTGTTCCATGAAATTTGATTCCCCGTCCAGGAGCTTCTCCCACATGATGTCCGACAAGCGTCCAAATAGGCCCTTCCTCATTCTTGGTGTCCAGGAAGAGTCTTGGTTCCACTGGTTGAACCTTGCCGGAATCGATTAACAGCACATCAGTCGGAACGGGAAAAGCATAGAAGGCATCTCGAAGAGCAACGATAGTTGGTGAAACATCGCCGTCATCTTTGAACGGAGGAAAGCTACGGTGGAACACCTCTCGCACGTACTTCGAGACCGTTGCGAATGTTTCGTTCCAGGTCGTTCCGACTCTAGCCGATGAATCGCTCATCATGACCTTCGACAAGGCCCATAATCGCCTCCTACACGTACCTGGATTCTAACATGGGATAATTTCTCTTTGGACTGATCGCGGGATAGAATACGGCCCGAGGTTCTTCGGTGCCACTTTCCAACGAGGCTAAGCCAGCGTAGGAGGTTTCAAGGTGGCTTGGGATACAGGATTGGTTGGTGTGCATCTCGCCATCGCGGGTTATCCGAATTCGCCACTGCGTGTCCTCGCAGGTCCGGGCACCGGAAAAACATGCATTGATGAGACGCGTTGCGCGGCTGCTAGAGGCAGGCGTCCCGCCAGCGGAGATTCTTGCTGTCACGTTTACTCGCACGGCGGCTCACGATCTTGTGGATAAGCTGACGGCTCTTGGTGTTCCTGGTGCCGACCAAGTATCTGCAAAGACCCTGCACAGCTTGAGTTTTTCGATATTGGGAAGAGCCGCAGTCTTCGCGGCCACAGGACGAATTCCTCGACCGCTTCTCGGCCACGAACTTGAGATGATGGTCAACGACCTAAAGGGCATGTTCGGCGGAAAACGCGAAGTAAAACGCCTGATTAAGGCGTTTGAGGCATATTGGGCGAAACTCCAACACAACGCTCCAGGCTGGCCAACGAACCCTGTCGAACAACAGTTTGATACGGCTCTGAAGAACTGGCTCCGTTTCCACCAGGCGATGCTCGTTGGCGAGTTGATTCCGATTGCCTACGATTTCATTCGCAACAATCCGGGTCACGCCGATATTCCGGTCTACGCGCATGTTCTCGTTGATGAGTATCAGGACCTGAACAAAGCAGACCAAGAATTAATTGATCTGCTTGCAGGCAATGCGGACGTGACCGTCGTCGGAGACGAAGATCAGTCCATCTACAGCTTCCGGCATGCGAATCCAGAAGGAATCGTTGAGTATCCAACGACTCATCAGAATACGCACGATGAGGCTCTGGTCGAGTGTCGGAGATGCCCCCAACGTGTCGTTCAAATAGCAAGTTCGCTGATTGCCCATAACACTCGGCAGAACCCGAAGAATCTGAATCCCTGTCCTGGGAATCAGCAAGGAACCGTGTATATCATCCAGCACCCATCGGTCTTCAATGAGATTGAGTGTCTTTCAGCCTTCGTGGAGAACTTTCTCTTCGCCAACCAGAATGTCCCGGCAGGCGAAGTTCTCGTGCTATCCAGCAGGCGGTTAATAGGAAATGGCATCCGAGATAACTTGAACACTCGAGCGCAGCAGCATGGCTACACCTGGTCCGCGAGCAGCTTCTATTTTGAGGACGCTCTCAATACGGAAGAGGCGGCTGTCGGTTTCGCTGTCCTTACCCTACTGGTCAACAATCAGGACAGAGCGGCGTTACGGGTCTGGCTGGGCGCGTTTTCGCAAGACGGTCGTACTGATTCATACGGGCGGTTACGCAATTACTGTGAGACCACCGGAGCGAGTCCATACAATGCGATGCAGGGTGTCGTGGCCGGGACCATAAATATTCCCTACATCACGACTTTACGCAGCAGATTCGTTACATTGACACAGAACTTGAACGCTCTCCAAAACGCGCCACTCCAAGACGTTGTAGATACCGTGTTCCCCGCGAATGTTCCGAATTGCGCCGATGTACGAGTCCTGGCTCTAGCGGCGATGACCAATGCAGCAGACGCGAAAGAACTCCTAGACGAACTCAGCGTTTTAATTACTCAACCAGAGATTCCGGGGAGCCAGGGCAATTCAGTGAGAATCATGAGCCTGCATAAGTCCAAGGGTCTCACCGCCAGAGTCGTCATCATCGCAGGATGTGTTGCGGGTATTTTGCCTTCGATTGATTTCAAACTTCCCCTGGCCGAACAGGAGAGACAACGACAGGAGTATCGCAGACTTTTCTACGTCGGAATCACACGTTCGACGGATACGCTAGTCATCAGCAGTGCAACCAGCATGCAATTTGCGGACGCAATGCAAGCTGGGGTCGCGGTGGTGAACCGCAACGGAAACATGGCAATCCTTCAGGCGAGTGAATTCATTGCGGAACTAGGACCAAACGCTCCGGCCACGATTACCTGCCATCAGTGGCGTCAGCAACTGCACTTCTGATGCAGCATTATCCGATGTGAACGGCACTAGCCTTTTCCACCGCCGCTTTATCGCGATCATCAAAACACTTCTGACATCGCTTTACGTCTTTTTCGTCCGTTAGCTTCTCCCACTTGTTAAGGTCGATGTTGCGGAGGATGGTTCCGTCAGGGTGACGAGCGATAACGACCGAGCCGACTATCTGTCTCGTGCCGTTCTCCTCGTTCAGATAGACGACCTGCATTACGTCGTACCCGTCTAATCCGTGCGCTGTCCCTGACCTATAGACGACCGAATTTGCTTTGTCGAACACAGCTCGACCATAGCATGTTTTGGTGAGTCGTAAAATGGCAGCAACCCCGGCATGAGCCGCAGTAGATTCAAAATCTGCTCTAAAAGTTGGAGGTAGCGGCGGGATTCGAACCCGCTAAGACTGGTTTTGCAGACCAGAGCCTCGACCACTTCGGCATCGCCACCAAAGACGCCCGGCATCGGGTCCCAATACTAGGTCCCGATTCAGGTCCCATAACCCCGAAAACGGCCCACTAATAGGCTTTTATCATCGGCAATCATCGGATTAAGTTGTTGAAAAGTATGGATACCCAGTACCTGATGATGAGATTATGAGTCCGCTGCTCTAACCGCTGAGCTACGAGCCCTTGCCTTCACTTTATTCTAGTTCACAATCGCCCTCTCTGCAGCCTGCTTTTCTTTGGGCCGAACCACACTTCTGAAGGGCGCTCAGGCTCGTTTCGTTTCCTGAAGGATGTTTCCGCCGTCCACCACAAGGATTTGCCCGGTGATGTAGGAAGCCTCTTTCGAAGCCAGAAACGCCACGGCCGCCGCCACCTCTTCCGGTCTGCCCGCGCGCCCAAGCGGCGTGTATGTGGCTGCAACCAACTCTTCCGGTAGCGAAGAACCCGTCTGAATCCATCCAGGGGCCACGCCATTGATCGTGATGCCGTCCAGTCCATGCTCTATCGCCACGGCGCGCATCAATCCGTCCATCGCGCCTTTGGCCGCGCCGTACGCGCCCGAACCTGAGTTGCTCACCAAGGGCCCCGTCACCGACGTGACATTCACTATCCTGCCGTACTCCTGCTTCTTCATTATGGGCAACACTGCCCGCGTCATCAGAAACGCCGTGTCCAGCGTCATCGCCAACTGCCGCTGCCAATCCGCGTAGCCGATTTTTTCAACCGTTGTGTTCCCTGGCTGCCTGCCGTTCTGCGCCATTCCGGCGTTGTTTACCAGGATATCGATTCGCCCACTGCGTTTTGCGATGGTTCCCACGACCTCATGGACTCGCGCTTCTTCCGTCAAATCCGCAACGAACGGAAACACGCGCTCGCCGGTGGGATCAAGTTGTTTTGCTACGTCGTGGATGCGTTCGGAGGTGGCGCCGATGGCTAAGAATGCGCCTTCGCGGAAAAAATGTCGCGCGATGGCGAAGCCGATGCCCGAGGCGCTGCCTGCGCCTGTGACGATTGCTGTTTGGCCCTGCAAGGAAGGATTCATCGTGGCGCGCAGCTACGCCTTCACGCCGCCGATGCACAGATACTTGATCTCGAGAAATTCCTCGATGCCGTATTTCGAGCCTTCGCGCCCGAGGCCCGACTCTTTCACGCCGCCAAACGGCGCAACCTCGGTCGAAATAATTCCCGTGTTGATGCCGACGATTCCGTATTCCAGCGCTTCGGCAACGCGCCACACGCGCGCCAAATCTCGCCCGTAAAAATACGCGGCCAGCCCAAATTCAGTGTCGTTAGCCAGCGCAACCGCTTCCGCTTCCGTCTTGAAACGGAAGAGCGGCGCCACGGGGCCAAACGTTTCCTCACGAGCAACCGCCATCTGCGGGGTCGCATTCACCAGGATGGTCGGTTCGAAAAAACGTCCGCCCAACGCGTGCCGATGCCCGCCCGCAATGACCTTGGCTCCCTTGGATACCGCATCCTTAATATGGCTCTCCACTTTCTCCACGGCCGCGTTGTCAATCAGCGGCCCCTGTGAAGACCCCGCCTCCAGCCCCGGCGCCGGCTTCAACTTATTCACCGCCGTCACCAGTTTTTCCGCAAACGCATCGTAGACCGAATCCTGCACCAGCAGGCGATTCGTGCACACGCACGTCTGCCCGGTATTGCGATATTTCGAAGCAACCGCGCCTTCGACCGCTGCGTCCAGATCCGCGTCCTCAAAAACGATAAACGGCGCATTCCCCCCCAGCTCCAGTGACAATTTTTTGATCGTGCCCGCACACTGCGCCATCAGCACTTTTCCAACTTCAGTTGAACCCGTAAACGAAAGCTTCCGCACGATCGGATTCGAAGTCAGCTCCGCACCGATCTCTTTCGCCGATCCGGTGATCACGTTCAGCACGCCTTTGGGAACTCCCGCACGTTCGGCAAGTTCCGCCAGTGCCAGCGCGGAAAAAGGTGTCTGCGTCGCAGGCTTGATCACCACCGTGCATCCCGCGGCCAACGCCGGCCCCGCCTTGCGTGTAATCATCGCCAGCGGAAAATTCCACGGCGTGATGCAAGCCACCACACCGATGGGCTGCTTCAGGACAACGATGCGCTTGTCCGCCTGATGGCCCGGAATCGTGTCGCCGTAAACGCGCTTCGCTTCTTCGCCAAACCACTCAAGAAATGCCGCCGCATACGCCACTTCCCCGCGCGATTCCGTCAGCGGCTTTCCCTGCTCCAGCGTCATCAGCCGCGCCAGGTCTTCCTGATTCTCCATCATCAGGTCGAACCACTTGCGCAACACGTTCGCGCGTTCCTTTGCCGTCCGCGCACTCCACGATTTGAACGCCTCATTCGCCGCTTCAATCGCGTGCCGCGTTTCCGCCCCGCTCAGCTTGGGAACTTTGCCGATGATTTCGCCGGTTGCGGGATTATCCACGCCAACCGTTCCGCCGCCGGCTGCCTGCACCCACTTTCCATCCACATAGCAGGCTTCGCGAAACAGTCGCATGTCCTTCAAATCAACCGCGGCGACCGCCGAATTTGTGGCCGTGCTCGACATAAAACACCTCGTTCATTTTGTAAGCGCGCGAGAACTTCGGTTCGCCTGAAATGCTGCCGCGCTCCCGGCGAAAAGGCTTATGCGTGAGAAAGAGCAACCTGCTTTTGTTCGGAAACGAGCGCCAGTCCCGCCTCCAGCACGTCAAGTCCCTCGTCCAACTGCTCGTCCGTAACCACCAGTGGGACCAGAATTCGCACCACGTTCCCATACGTTCCCGCGGTGATGGTGATCAGGCCATGCTCGTACGCGTACTTCGAAAGTTCTTTCGTTTGCGCACCGGCAGGCTCACGCGTCTCCCGGTTGCTGACCAGTTCAATCGCGCACATGCCGCCGAGGCCGCGCACGTTGCCGACGATTGGCCACTTCTGCTGCCAGGCTTTGGCGCGCTGTTCGAATTTCTTTCCGATCGCCGTGGACCGCGCAAGCAGCCCATCCTTCTCAATCGTTTCTATGGCGGCAAGCCCCGCCACGCAAGAAGTAGGATTGCCGGCAAACGTGCTGCCAAGCCCGCCGGGAATCGGCGAGTCCATAATTTCCGCGCGCCCGGTAACCGCCGCAATCGGCAATCCTCCGCCCAGCGATTTCGCGGTGATCAACAGGTCCGGCTCCACGCCGTAATGCTCGATCGCAAACATTTTTCCCGTGCGCCCGATGCCGCTCTGCACTTCATCCGCGATGAAAAGGATTCCATGCTTGTCGCAAATTTCGCGAATCACCGGGAAAAATTCCATCGGCGGAACGACGAAGCCGCCTTCTCCCAGCACCGGCTCCGCAATAATCGCCGCCACCTGATCCGCCGCGACCACGCGCTTGAACGTGTCCTCCAGGTGATGGGCGCAAGTCATCTTGCACGAAGGATACGTCAAACCGTACGAGCAGTGATAGCAGTTGGCATACGGGATGCGATAAATTTCCGGCGCAAACGGGCCGAAGCCGATCTTGTACGGATTGGTCTTGCTGGTCAGCGACATCGTCAGTAGCGTGCGCCCGTGAAACGCGTCCTCGAAACAGATCACCGCCGGGCGCTTGGTGTGTGCGCGGGCGATTTTCACCGCGTTTTCCACCGCTTCCGCGCCCGTGTTCACAAAAAAAGTTTTCTTTGTTCCGCGCATCGGCGCCAGCGAATTCAGCTTTTCCGCAAGCGCAATATACGACTCATACGGCGTGACGCCGAAGCACGTGTGCAGAAACTTCTCGAGCTGTGCGCGCACGGCGTTTTCCACCCGCGGCGCGCGGTGCCCGACGTTTAGGCAGCCGATGCCGCCGGCAAAATCCAGGTAGCGATTTCCGTCGACGTCCTCAATCCACACGCCCTCTGCCTTCGCGGTGAAAATAGGCGTCACGAGCTGCGGGCCGCGCGGGATCGCCGCTTCGCGGCGCGCCACCAGCGCTTTGGATTTTGGCCCGGGAACTTCAGTGCGCAATTGAATGGTTTTCATGGCTCTCACTTCCCCCATTTAAATTCAGCAAATTTTCCTTCTCAGTACCAGCCGATCGGAGTCTCGTCCAGATTGACGTACACTTGCTTGGTCTCCAGATATTCTTCCAGTCCCCAAGGCCCAAGTTCCCGCCCGAAACCCGACTGCTTGTAGCCGCCCCACGGCGCTTCCACGTAAGTGGGCTGCATATGATTCACCCAGATAATTCCCGCGCGCATCGACTTTACGATGCGAAACGCCTTAAAGATGTCACGCGTCCAGACCGCGCCCGCCAGCCCATACGGCGTGTCGTTTGCAATCTTTATCGCGTCGGCTTCGTTCTCGAACGGAATCACAGTGGCCACGGGGCCAAAAATTTCTTCACGGGCAATGCGCGCGCTGTTATCCACGTCGTAGAAAATCGTCGGCTCCACGTAAAATCCTTTGCCGAACGCTTTTGCGCGTCCACCGCCGATCGCCGTCTTTGCTTCCTTCTTGCCGATCTCCATGTACGAGGTCACGCGGTCGTACTGCTCCTTGCTGACCAGCGGCCCCATCTTCGTGTCGCGGTCGAGCGGCGCGCCCAGCTTGATGCGCTTGGCCTTTTCCGTCATGGCCTCGACAAACTTCGGGTAAATCTTCTTCTCCACGAGAATGCGGCTGCCCGCCGAGCAAACTTCGCCCTGATTGATAAACACGCCAAAGAGCGCTCCATCCACCGCCGCCTCCCAATCGGCGTCGGCAAAAAATACGTTGGGAGATTTTCCGCCAAGCTCCAGCGTCACGCGCTTTAGCGTGTCCGCCGCGCTTTTCACAATGATCTTGCCCACCACCGCGCTGCCGGTAAACGCGATCTTGTCCACGCCGGGATGTGCCACCAGCGCAGCTCCAGCAATTTCGCCAACTCCGTTCACCACATTCACCACGCCCGATGGCAAGCCGACTTCCTCCAGCCAGTTAGCAAATTCAAGCGCCGTCCGGGGTGTCTGCTCGGC
>Ga0210407_10003327_pt1 | contig 13093 bp, 10 predicted proteins | sample IncBWC27MmetaG_FD_150860 | JGI IMG/M metagenome (GOLD analysis project Ga0210407, IMG submission 150860) | Forest soil microbial communities from Barre Woods Harvard Forest LTER site, Petersham, Massachusetts, United States - Inc-BW-C-27-M | ecosystem: Environmental > Terrestrial > Soil >... | reverse complement strand
CGGCGGAGGCACGTCGAACGCAGAGACGTTTACAATTAATCCGTAGTAACGACTTCCAGCCTGTGCGGTTTGATTTGGAAGGTGTGCGTCAACTGTAAGTCTGCGCTACCACGAAAAATTTCCCGCCGGCATTGCTGTGCGGCGATTTGCCTTACGATTTCCGCCTTAAACGCAGGCACCGGGAGAATTACGACTTAAATAGACCATCGGATTCTTTCAAGCGCATCAAAGCAAGAGCGGAAACCGAAGGCAAGCCGTGAGGTTTCGTCACATTGAGCGAGGGCGGATGAAGCCTAGCAATTTTCCTCTAGGCAGTCCGGAATCGAGAGCAGCGGGCCAGGCAATGCTGAAGCCCAGATTGACGCGGCCTTTTTGAGCCAAAACGAAATCCGCTAGCCAAAATCGGACAACTGCGTCGCGCAGTTACGATGTCTGAACATTTGGCTGGGCATTCATCGGGAAGGGACGCGTAAGTAGGGAAAAAAAGCTTGCCACTTGCATTCGATTATGACAAGAATTGGAAACTATAGATCGTATCTTTTTATGCGAAAAATTATAAGCAGTTTTACGACGATCGGGGCATCCCTCGCTTTAGCTATTCACGCCCAGGCAATTTTTGTAGAAGACATAGGAGTGAGCCCTAGCGAGGTGACCTTTATTAAGGTGACAAATTTTTATACGGGAGGGGCTTGGGCTGGAATAAATAAGCTCCTGATTGATGGAGTGGCCACTAACGGTTTCTGCATTGACCCCTTTCACTTCAGTCGAACCTCCTCGGGATACAGTTTTGTTCCTCTGGCAGACGCTCCAAAAGGGCACCTGATGGGCGCCGCCACAGCTGAGGAAATTAGTAAGCTCTGGGCAATGGCTTATTCCCCGAATATGACCGCGCCAGAGGCTGCAGGGTTACAAATCGCCATTTGGGAGATTGTGGGCGGCGCTAACTTCTCGCTTGTAGGGAGTTCCGTTAAGGGAGCTAACGATTATGGCGCCAGCGTTCTTCTTCAGGATGTGGCTAACTACTCTGGCCACGGTGCCAGGCTAATCGCACTGACAGGACCCGGGCAAGACTATGTCGTTCAGAATCCGAGGGCGGTCCCGGAAAGCGGAACGACATTGAGCTTTTTGGCCATGACGCTGCTGTGTTTGGTTTCTGTTCGCGGCTTTCGGAAAATCTCTCCCAAACCCACCCTCTGAGAAAAATAATGCCGACTTCAATCCCAATGCCCTGTAACCTTGCGGTCGTGATTCAGCGCATTCAGCGGAGGGGCATTTTGTTCGACGCGCCGAAATGCTTCACGCCAAAAAACGAAAAAAATTAGAAATTTTTGATTGTCCTTCCTGTATAGACCCTAGACCCGCGGGCATTGTCCGTTCGCGAGCTAATTGTCCGAAATCGGTCCGAATTCGCTAGCCATTTTGCAAGCAGCCGGTAGAGCAGGCCGGAGAAGTTAGATTCCCGCTTCTTAGCACGCTCCACGTTGGCTTCGGTGAGCGTGACCGTGTATCGCGCTTTCCCGCGAACGCGGTGCGGATTCGCGGCCTATTTGTCCCACTTAACGAGTTCCAAAGTTCCCAAGCTCCCAAGCTCCGCTGACTTCATACGACATATAGATTGTCTACCGTTATTTGCTGGTTTTTCTGATGTTATCAGCAGTCCAAATTGAGCCATTCCCGGTCGGTCGACCAGTGCCGAAAGCGAAGTTGGCGAAATGTCAGTGGCCAGGACGTTGTAGCCAAGATCGACAAGTTGCTTCGTGATGCCGCCAGAGCCGCTACCGAAATCAATGATGTCGCTCTCCGAAGGAAGAAAACGCTGAATCTGCCCGAGTTTTTCTTCACCGTCGGGCACCGGTTTGAGGTCGCGGATGATGCGTGTCATGCCCGCCATGCCATCCCGCCAGCGCGGACTCAAGACGAATAAGATTTGATATTTATGGTGGTCAAGCAGTGTGCCTTTCCCCGACGTTAAGCCAGGTGCTGCGGTTGCTTTGACAACGGAACGCTGTTTCGCTGTGCTGAGGCCCCCGGACCGGTGTAGAACCGGCTCTGAACGCTTCATAAAGAAATGGGAAGACGACGATTCGAGATTGCTAAAACGCACCAGCTGTTCGCGTACGCGGTGATCTTTGTTGTGTTGGCCGTGGCTGCGGTGCCTCATATTGTGCGAAATTGCTTCGCGCCGAACACCGAGGACTTTGGTTATTTTTACCAGGCGGCGCGAGCGATGTGGCACGGCAAGGATATCTATGAGGCTACGAATTGGCGGTATATTTATCCTCCGTTTCTAGCGCTCATTTTCCAGCCGCTAACACTGCTTGGTGAGTATCCTGCAGCTGCCGCCTGGGCCATTCTCAGCGTCTTGCTGATCTTAACTGCTTCCTTGATTGCGGCGGAAGAGATGACTCGCCGTTGGCATTGGGGAAGCGAGCCGACCTGGCCTTCCTTCGCAGCCGTGAGCGCGGCGATGGCCCTCGTGCTTTCCGCGAAAGAAATCTACGCCGATGTACAGCTCGGGCAGACCGATTGCCTCATGCTGCTAGGTTTTGCTTGCGTGCTTCGCTGGATGGGAAGCAAGCCCTGGCTGGCAGGTCTAGCGGTTGGCGCGGCCGCAAACGTTAAGTATCAGAGTCTGATTTTTATTCCGTATTTTCTAATCAAGCGCAATTACAAGGCGGCTGTCGCCTCCATTATCTGGTCTCTTGTTTTCATTCTGCTTCCCGCGGCAGAAGTGGGAGTCAGCGCAGCTACCCGATTTGTGACGGCGTCAATAGGCGTATTAGTGAAAATGGCGAGCGCCGCACCGATTCTCTGGAGCAGCCAGGCACAAGTTAACCGCATCTCTTGGGATCGATCAGTCTCTATCACCTCAGCTATCATACGAGCGACTCGTCCACACGGTTTGCCTGATTGGATGGCAGCGGTGCTGATCGGGCTTGCCTTCGCGGTGCTGATTGCTGGCGTATTTTTTCTATCCAAACGCCACGGCGTCGAGCTGTTTCGCCCCCAACTGAACAACCGACATCCCGAATCGGAGGCTAGCGTGAGCTTGGAATGGGCGGTGCTCATAGTAGTCGCCGCGATCTTTAGCCCTCAAACAACCGCGCGCCACATGGTGCTCATCCTGTTAGTCAACGTGGTCGCGAGCGGCCTCTTCCTGCTACAAACGTCCAACCGATGCCGTCTTCTGCTAGCACTTTCGACAATACTTATGGCTGTTGGTGTATCTTTTCCGCCCCACAATATCGGAATCGACGAGTTGCTTTGGATTTGGCGCCGAAGCGCTGGAACGAGCTTGTGCGCCGTTGTGTTTATCACAGCAATCGTTTCGATCGGTAGCCGCACCATTGCCGAATTGAGCAGGACGAGCCGGCAGAGTAATAGGAAAGGCTCCACTCTCTAGACCCTCCGCCGGTAGGGCCTCTTCAGACTAAAAAGAAATCGCTCGCGGCGCTGACTAGACTGCCGCACATACGTCATAGGTAATCTGATGTTCTTTGCAGTCCGAATCCGGCAGCGACGCCTTTAATGCGGCTTTATGTGACTCGATGTCTTCTTGAAAGACCAGCGTGATACCGCCTGAGGAAAGAGCGGCTTGGCTCGCGGATGTCGGACGCGACGAGTTTGGAGAAGTCGACATTGGGAAGATGCCGCGCCGTGAGTTTCTGCAGTAATTTCTTCCCGTCGCAGAGAAGTTTACGACTCAACTTCCACCGTGAGGCTTGCTCGCGACAAAGCGGTGAGCGTTGTGTTTTAGAATTACTAGGTCGAACCGACCGCAACACCAATCGATTCCATATGACATATAGATTGTCTACCGTTATTCGCTGGTTTTTATGATCTTATCGGCCCGGAAGATTCCGTGATCGAACCCTAAAGGCGCAACACGGGCTTTGATTCTCCGCAAATTTATTGCGGAACTGCAAAATTTTTTGCGCATTACACTTGACATCGCAGCCGTTTACTCCTCAAACTCCGAGGCAGCAACTCGCGCGCTGCGAGGGAGTGCGGAAGGATCGTGACAGGCGACATGTGAGTTCAACTCAAACCTGACAAATAATCCTATGAAAACCAAAACTCCCACCATAAACGTTTCGCCCCGATTTTCCCTACGACTCGCGCCAACTCTTGTTGTTGCCGCGGTGTTTATCCTCTCCGTTGCCGTTCAGCTTACTTACGCCACTCCAGGCGATCTATTCGAGGCGGACTTTAACAGCGGTAACATCTACCAATTTACTCCCGGTGGCACCCGGAGCACCTTCGCTTCCGGACTGAATAGCCCTGTCGGACTGGCCTTTAACAGCGCGGGCAATCTTTTTGAGGGAGACCAAGGAAGCGGTAACATTTACGAATTTACTCCCGATGGCACCCGGAGCACGTTCGCTTCCGGACTAGCGGCGTCTGAGGGTCTGGCATTTAACAGCGGGGGCAACCTCTTTGCGGCGGACTTTAACAGCGGTAACATCTACCAATTTACTCCCGGTGGCACCCGGAGCACTTTTGCCTCCGGACTAAATGAGCCTGGAGGACTGGCCTTTAACAGCGCGGGCAATCTTTTTGAGGGAGACATTGGCAGCGGTAACATTTACCAATTTACTCCCGATGGCACCCGGAGCACCTTCGCCTCCGGACTAAATTCGCCTTACGGACTGGCCTTTGACGGCGCGGGCAACCTCTTTGTGACAACGTTTAATCAACCCGGTAACATCTACGAATTTACTCCCGGAGGCACCCGGAGCACCTTCGCTTCCGGACTAAATTTTCCTGTCGGACTGGCCTTTAACAGCGCGGGCAATCTTTTTGAGGGAGACATTGGCAGCGGTAACATTTACGAATTTACTCCCGATGGCACCCGGAGCACCTTCGCTTCCGGACTAAGTCCGGCATTCCTAGCCTTCGAGCCTGTGCCGGAAGGGTCAACCCTTGGTCTCCTCGCCGTGGGCGCGCCGGGGCTGGGATTGGTGTGGGTGCGCAGGATGGTAAAGGCTTAGCCGCCTTTCATCCACAACTACCGAGTTCACACTCCTTTTTTGTCCCTCGCGTTCAGCGGGCAGTCATGCGGTTCCATTGTATCGCGCCCCGGCGTGACGAATCGGAAGCAAGGCACTTGTGCGCCCTTGTAGCTTCGCGCTCGATTTGTCCCACTTTGGCAGTTCCAAACTTCCAACTCCGCTGACTTCATACGACATATAGATTGTCTACCGTTATTTGCTGGTTTTTCTGATGTTATCAGCGAGCGCACCAGTACCCAGCGACGCGTATAAGGTCAGGCCTTATATGAAAATTAGGCGACGCCTTACTAGACAGATTCGTACCGGTTTCCTTAAAAAGAAACGCTTCCCATTAAAAAGAGCAGCCAAAGAAAGCCAAACAATGAAAGGAAAACTAAGCCTAACGAACAAGCAAAACCCTGACGGTACCGACCTCGACCACAGCATCACACGCCGAAAATTTATTGGCACAACCGCTGTCAGTAGCGCTGCGCTGCTAAGTGGCGGGCTCGTCTCCTTATTACGGTCAACCGCATCGGCGACGAATTTTGATTTTATTGAAGCGACGATTCCTCAGCTACAGGCTGCGATGGCGTCCGGTGCGCTGACGAGTGCCGGCCTGACACACGGCTACATAAACCGCATTCAGTCGCTGAATCCGACGTTGCATGCGGTGATTGAAGTGAATCCGAACGCAATCGCGATCGCGACTGCTCTCGATAACGAACGTCGGCGTGGACATGTGCTCGGTCCACTGCATGGGATTCCCATTTTGGTAAAGGACAATATTGCGACCAACGACAACATGCAGACGACCGCGGGATCGTTGGCTATTTACGGCAACCAGGTCCCCGCTGATGCGCCGCTCATTCAGCAATTGCGTGCAGCCGGCGCGATCATTCTCGGCAAAGCTAATCTCGGCGAATGGGCAAACTTTCGGGACGATGAGGCTGAGACCTTTCCTCTCGCGGTCGGTTGGAGCGCGCGTGGCGGAAGTACGATCAACGCTTACGATTTGAGTTACACATCCTGGGGTTCCAGCTCCGGCTCCGCCGCAGGCGCAGCGGCAAACTTGTGCGCAGCGGCGGTCGGTACGGAAACGGACGGCTCAATCACCGGACCATCGGCGGTTGAAAACGCTTTCGGCTTGAAGCCAACGCTCGGTTTGGTTTCGCAGAACGGGATCGTTCCGATCAGTCATCAGCAGGACGCTGCCGGGCCAATCGCGCGTTCGGTGACCGACGTCGCGATTCTGCTGGGCATCATGCAATCGCCGCAAACTGATTACACGCCACTTCTTCAGCGCGGCGCGTTGCAGGGCAAAACCATCGGCCGCGACGTGCGCTTTTTCGATTACAGCTACTACGGCAGCGGCATTCCGGGCGACGAACTAACCGTCGCGTTTGCGGAAAACGCGCTGAGCGTGATGCAAAGCCTCGGTGCGACTGTTGTTGACGTTGATACTGGCGACGTGTTCGCCTATAACGGTGACGAATTCACCGCATTACTGTACGAGTTCAGGGCACAAATCGCGGATTACCTCGCCACGCTGACGCACACAACAATGCGCACGCTGGCCGATCTCATCGCGTTCGACGATGCGCATTGTAACCAAGAGATGCCTTACTACGATCAGGATGTCTTCCTATTCGCGGAACAGTTCCCAGGTTATCCCAATGATCCCAATTACATTGCCGCGCGAACACATGCGACTAGCACTGCGCAGGCCGGGATTGATAGCGTAATTAGCGCCGGTGTCGATGCGATCGTCGCTCCACATTTGACGAACTCAACAGGGCCCGCCGTGGCGGGTTATCCGAACTTCTCGATGCCGGTAGGCATTCGCGATAACGGGAGGCCGGCTGGAATGCTCATGTACAGCACAGCCTTCCACGAAGCGCAGTTGATAGCGATGGCCTACGATCTCGAGCAAGAGCTGAATGCACGGCAGCAGCCTCAGTTACTCGGTTCGATCATCCCGATCCCGAACGGAGGATTTTGCACCGGCCATGGACATCATGGCCAACCGCATCTGCCGCACGGCAAGATTTTCTAAGATCGCGACGCTTCAGTCTTGAGCGCGCGAGCAGAAGGACGATTCTGCTCGCGTGACAATCTTCCTCGGATTGGAACAAACAGAACTGGTAGCAACAATACGGCCAACGGTTTTGATGCGCTCTATAACAACACAACCGGCAACGCCAACACGGCCAACGGTGCTGCTGCGCTCTTGAGCAACACAACCGGCAGCGACAACACGGCCAACGGTGCTTCTGCGCTCGCTAGCAACACAACTGGCAACGGCAACACGGCCAACGGTTTTTTTGCGCTCTTTTTCAACACAACCGGCTTCCAGAACACAGCCAACGGTTACCAAGCGCTCTTTAACAACACAACCGGCGGCAACAACACGGCCGACGGTTTTGATGCGCTCTATAGCAACACAACCGGCTTCAACAACTCAGCCCACGGTCTTCAAGCGCTCAAATACACCACCACCGGCAACAGCAACACGGCCAACGGTGAGGAAGCGCTCTATAGCAACACAACCGGCAGCAACAACACGGCGGACGGTCTTCAAGCGCTCAACAACAATACAACCGGCAGCAGCAACATCGCATTGGGCTTCAATGCCGGTTTCAACCTCACCACCGGCAGTAACAATATCGATATCGGCAACACTGGTGCTGCTGGCGATTCCAAAAAAATCCGCATCGGCACCAGATTAACGCACACGAACACCTATATCGCCGGCATTAGCGGAGTAACGGTAGCCGGTGGGGTCGGGATAATTATAGATACCAACGGTCACCTTGGCACGGTGGTTTCCTCGAAGCGTTTCAAGGATGAGATCAAGTCGATGGACAAAGCGAGCGAAGTGATCCTGGCGCTTAAACCGGTGACCTTCCGCTACAAGCACGAGCTTGATCCCGAGGGCATCCCGCAGTTTGGTCTCATTGCTGAGCAGGTAGAAAAGGTGAACCCCGACCTAGTAGCTCGCGATGCCCAAGGGAAAGTCTTCACCGTGCGCTACGAGGCAGTGAACGCGATGTTGCTAAACGAATTCCTCAAAGAGCACCACAAGGTGCAGGAATTGGAAACGATTGTTGCGCAACAGCGTCAAGAGTCCGAAGCGCAACGCGAGGAAATTAAAGGGCTCACTGCCGGCTTAAAAGAGCACGCAGCGCAAATCCAGAAAGTGAGCGCGCAACTCGAACTGAGCAAACATGCGCCGCAAATTGTCGTCAGCGGTCAGTAAAGCTGCGGAGCCTAAGCAACAGTCGTAGTTCACAATTAGCCGTCACGTTTCACCTGTAGCTTCGCTCTCGATTTGTCCCGCTGTAGCTTGGCGGTCGATTTGTCCCACTTTGCCTGTTCTAAAGTTCCAAGTCCGTTGACTTCATACGACATATAGATTGTCTACCGTTATTTGCTGGTTTTTCTGATATTGTCAGCGATTCGGCCAAGGCGCAGGATTACAGAGCGCTTGGGGCGAATCTGTCAGTCAAAACTTGAGAAAAAGACGGACTTGCTGGCTAATACGCTGGATAACCGTCGAAATTGTCGGCATAATCACATATTAGGCGTATGGGCCAACCCGCTTTTACCGATGATTGACTATTCTCAAAAAGTTAGAAAGGCAACGATATGAAACACCTTCTAAAAGGTTTAACGACGATAGTGGTAGCAACCGTTATGACTTCGACATTCTGCCTGGCACAGAATTCCTCGAACGATCTCCAAACGGAGCTCGAACGCCTGCAAAACCAATGGTTCAACGCGTTCGATAAAGGTGATGGAGCGACAATGGACAAAATGGAAATGCCGAATCTCATTCTCGTTAATGCTGACGGCAAAGGCGGTATTTGGAAAAAGCATGGACCTCGAGCCGGCAAGCAAAAACCAACTAGCCACTCAAGTACCTTAAGCAATGCGCAAGTGCGGCAATTCGGCAATTCAGCCATTCTTACGGGCGTAGTAACGATCAAAGGCGGGCAGGGGATTACAAGATCGAGTGCTACTGTCGTGTGGATAAGAAAGAACAATCAATGGCTGGTTGCGTCAGCTCAGTGGAGCGACATTCGCGCGGAGTGAATTTTCATGCTTTGCAGGATTCCACGCCTAACCAGGCGCTGGAGCGAACCGCCACCCGGCGCGCGTTTACATTTTTAGATGATTAAAACAGTTTCAGTTGCAGCAGAGCTCGGCGACGGTGGCGGTCGCTCAGCTCGGTCTCGTTAGGCCGTTGCTGTTACGAACTATACCAATGGAGGACCGCATGAAACAAAACGTACTATCGAATTACGGCATCACGCGTCGGCATTTTGTGACCACCTCTAGCATAGCCCTAATTGGCGCTTTGTACGGCACTAAACAAGCAATAGCGACTGGGCAAGCCGCGGCTTCCGCTGGGCCACCGGATCCCAAGCTGATTGAAGACCTCGTAGCCGCGAACCGCATCCTTGCCGACCTCGGCATCGTCGATGCCTTCGGTCATGTCAGCGCTCGGCACAATCGTGATCCCAATCGCTACCTGCTGTCGCGCGATCTGCCACCGGCGCTCGTGACCGCCGATGACATCATGGAGTACGACCTCGACAGCAACCCGATCGACGCCAAAGGCCGCCTCCTGTATCGCGAGCGGTTCATCCACGGCGAGATCTACAAAGCACGACCGGACGTCGTGGCCGTCGTGCACGACCATTCACCAGCGATCATTCCGTTTAGCGTGAGCAGCGTTCCTCTGCGGCCTGTTTTTCACGCGGCCGCATTCGTTACAGAGGGTGTGCCGGTGTTCGATACCCGTAGTGTTCCCGGGCCTCCTCATGTGCTGGTCGAAAGCATTGAGGCTGGCCGTGCTCTGGCGAAGACGCTGGGAAGCAGGCAAGCCGTTCTCATACTCGGGCATGGAGCGGCTATTGTAGGAACCTCACTGCCTATGGCTGTGGGCCGCAGTTTCTATCTGGAGATGAACGCGAAGGTGCAGGCGCAAGCGATAGCCCTAGGCGGACAAGTAAACTATCTCGACCCCGAGGCGGCACGCGAAGCAGCTCATTTCAACTATGAACGCGCGTGGGTGCTGTGGAAACGAAAGGTGATGATAAAGTGATAGAAAATGTGGCTTCGTGAGAGAGTTGTCCCACTTAGCGACTTCCAAAGCTCCAAGCGTTGAAGCCGATCAGACAAAGAGCGTCGTCGTCACGTGTCTTCAAATCTCAGCATCCGGCGTGGAGACCGATGGAGACCGACGCTGGTGGGACAAGTCAACCGCGAATCCCAGGATTTGTAACTTCGCAGTCGATTTGTCCCACTTCGGGAGTACCAAAGTTCCAACTCCACTGACTTCATACGACATATAGTTTTTCAACGTTTTTCTGATGTTTTAGGGCCGTTGCCCGCTCATGCCGCCGGCGGACAAGAATCGCCGTCCGCGACCCATTTGTCACAGCGGTTATGAAAACGCTAACGAGGCAGACTGAACGCCACTACAGCTTGACGGAGACGTAAGTTCTTGACATTCGGCCACCGAACTCGCAAAAATCGCCGCGAATTCGAATCGGCCAAGCCGTTTCAGCATAGTGGGTGTCATTCCCTGAAATGACTTCCCCCTTCGTTTTTCGAAAGCAACCTGCTATGAAAATCCGATTAATTCTTTCCGACTTTGGATGGCGATCCACCAGTAAATCCCGTCTTTGGCAAAATCCGCACTGCTTTATGAAAAACAAAATTCGCTATGGGGCCGCCGCACTCCTTTTTCTGATCTCCCTTGTCACTCTTGCGTCGGCTTTTAATTTACCGAACAAATCCTCCAGCCTGTCGCCCCGGTTGGCTTCGCTCCCCACAACCGTGAAGTCTGCGCAGCATCACACAACGCTGACTTTCGCCGATCGAGTCGCTTATCAGCGAGCGATTGAAGAAGTGTACTGGCGGCATCGCATCTGGCCAAAGGAACGCCGCGATCCCAAGCCGCCGCTGGATAAAGTGATGTCGCGGGCGCAGATCGAAAAAAAGGTCGAAGATTATCTGCGCAAGTCGGAGGCGCTGGAGTATTACTGGCAGCAGCCGATTACGGCTGAGCAACTCCAAGCCGAGATGGAGCGCATAGCCAGTCACACCAAACAGCCCGAAGTGCTGGGCGAAATCTTTATCGCGCTGGGCAATGATCCGTTCGTGGTCGCTGAGTGTCTGGCCAGGACGGTCCTGGCGCGGCGGCTGGTTGACGACCTAACGCATCATGCACAGGACGGTGAGAGGGCGACATTGAAAAGCGATGCGAGGACGCCTCGCGCTCCAAAGGACTACGTCCGAAAGCCTGAAGACGTCATGCTATTTCGCGAAGCTTTGGGAGTACGCGCGCGTCCTCGCGTCGCTTTTGCGCTTTATCCCTCCATTAGGCGAATATCTCTGACTGCGCAGGACGAAGCCGGGCGCGCCACGTATCTGGCTAAAGCAGAAACGCAAATGCCGGTGACAATGGCGGCATTGACCGCGAACTATACGCTTCCAGTAGTATCGAATCCCTCCGGTATCTGCACCGATGACACATGGACTCCAACCAGCATTACCAACGCGCCGAGCTCCCGCGACTTTCACACGGCAGTATGGACAGGCAGCGAAATGATCGTCTGGGGTGGATTCGACGGGAATGAGTTGAACACCGGCGGCAGATACAACCCCAGCACCGATAGTTGGACGGCTACCAGCACCACCAACACGCCCACTGCCCGGGAGTATCACACGGCAGTGTGGACCGGCAGCGAAATGATCGTCTGGGGTGGACTTGAAGCGTTTGGCGGCTACTTGAACACCGGCGGAAGATACGATCCCAGCACGGATAGTTGGACGGCTACCAGCACCACCAACGCGCCCGCTGCTCGGTGGACTCACACGGCAGTGTGGAGCGGCAGTGAAATGATCGTGTGGGGTGGATATGATGGCAGCAACAATGTAAACACCGGCGGGAGATATAATCCCAGCACGGATGGTTGGACAGTCACAACCACCACGAACGCGCCAACTGCGCGATCCTATCACACCGCAATCTGGACCGGCAGTGAAATGGTTGTCTGGGGTGGGGCTAATAACTTGGCGACGTATTTTAACACTGGCGGGAGATACAACCCGAGCACGGACACTTGGACAGCCACTAGCACCACCAACGCGCCCTCCGCGCGAGACTCTCATACGGCAGTTTGGACCGGGACCGGTAATGAAATGATCGTCTGGGGAGGAGGTAATAACGGTAGCGATTTCAACACTGGCGGGAGATACAATCCTGGCAGCGATACCTGGACCGCCACCAGTACAACCAACGCGCCCGCTGCCCGAGATGGGCACACGGCGGTTTGGACTGGCAGCGAAATGGTCGTCTGGGGAGGATTCGTTCCGCCCAGATTTTATCTGAACACTGGCGGGAGATATAATCCCAGCACCGATAGTTGGACAGCCACCAGCACCACCAACGTGCCCGCTGGTCGAGAGTATCACACGACAGTGTGGAGCGGCAGCGAAATGATCGTCTGGGGCGGAAATGGCATCAGCGTTTTCAACACCGGCGGCAGATACTGCGCTGGGGCTGGCAATCCCGTGCCTGTGCTGACTTCGCTTTCGCCCTCCAGCAAAACGGTGGGCTCAGCCGGCTTCACACTCACGGTAAATGGCTCGAACTTCGTGCCCGGAGCCACCGTAAGCTGGAACAACTCTGCGCGAAGCACAACCTTTGTCAGCAGCGTCCAGGTGACAGCCCAAATTCTGACCTCGGACCTGGCCACCGCCGGCACGGTGCCTGTAATCGTCACGAATCCGCCGCCTGGCGGTGGGGCATCGAATTCGCTCACCTTCACGATCAACAATCCGAGACCAAATGTGACTTCCATCTCGCCCAGCAGCGCCACGGCTGGGGGCCCAGGCTTCACGCTCACGGTCAATGGATCGGGCTTCGTCACAACCTCCGTGGTGAATTGGAATGGAGCGGCGCGCACGACAACGTTCTCCAGTAGCCACCAACTGACGGCTGCGATTTCAGCGGCGGACATCGCCACGGCTGGAACAATCCATGTGACTGTTACGAATCCTGGCCCAGGCGGCGGCACATCGGCCCC
>Ga0210407_10003326_pt1 | contig 13101 bp, 15 predicted proteins | sample IncBWC27MmetaG_FD_150860 | JGI IMG/M metagenome (GOLD analysis project Ga0210407, IMG submission 150860) | Forest soil microbial communities from Barre Woods Harvard Forest LTER site, Petersham, Massachusetts, United States - Inc-BW-C-27-M | ecosystem: Environmental > Terrestrial > Soil >... | reverse complement strand
GACCCATGCTGATTGACGTAAGCCACACGGTCGAACACGGGCTGGTCACCTACAAGGGCCTTCCGGCGCCCATTATCTGCGATTTCCTTAGCCGCGAGGACTCGAGAAAGCTCTACGAGCCCGGGACCGAATTTCAAATCGGTAAAATTGAAATGGTCGCGAATACCGGAACTTATCTCGACTCGCCGTTTCATCGCTACGCGAAAGGCAAAGACCTCTCGCAACTCAAACTGGAGCAACTGGCGGATATTCCCGCAATCAAGATATCGGCTGCTGGAGCGCAGGCGATTGATCGGTCGCACTTTCCGGCAAAGGAAACCCTGGCAGGGAAAGCTGTTCTGATTGAAACCGGTTGGTCGCGCCACTGGAACACGGAACAGTATTTTGACGGCCATCCGTTCCTTACGGCAGACGCGGCCGAGTACCTGGCTGGCTCCGGCGCTGCCCTGGTAGGCATTGACTCCCTGAATATTGACGACATCACTGATGGCAGCCGCCCGGCGCACACTCTGCTGCTCGGCAAGGAGATTGCCATTGTCGAACACTTGGCGGACCTCTCATCTCTTCCGCAAAAAGATTTCAAGTTCTTTGCGGTTCCTGTGAAGGTGAAGGGTTTTGGAACGTTTCCGGTGCGGGCGTTCGCGTTGTTCTGAAATCCCGAGCCCGCAAAAGCGGGACAGGGATCCCTACTCCTGCGAAAATTCCCGGTGATTCGAGAATGTCATTATGATGCGGGCAATAGCCGGTGCATACGAGCACCGTGTCGGTCCGAAGCTCATCGACGCAGCTAAGTCACTGCCAGCGCACTTATCTTGAAAGCAGAGTCCGTCGCAGAGATAGGGCTCCCTCGCTCCGCTCGGGATGTTAGAAGGGAGCGTTAACTCTTTCCCTTGATCTCATCCCGCTTCTTCGCCGCTTCCTTCGGGACCTGCGGCTCAGTCATATTCACCGGATCGAGGATCTCTTCAATCTCTTTTTCGCTGAGCAGATTCTTCTCGCGCGCAATCTCGATGATGGACCGGCCGGTGGCCACGGACTCCTTCGCAATCTCCGCCGCTTTCGCGTAGCCGATATACGGATTCAACGCCGTGGCGAGCGAGACCGTGCTCTGGGCGTAGAACATGCAGCGTTTTTCGTTGGCGGTGATGCCGGAAATGCATTTCTCGGTGAAGACGCGCAGCATGTTGGTCGTGATCGTGATGGATTGCAGGACGCTGTACGCCATGGTCGGCATCATGACGTTCAGTTCGAGCTGGCCGCCCTGGACAGCGAACGCCACCGCCGTGTCATTGCCGATGACTTGAAATGACACCATGGCCGCGAGTTCCGGCATGACCGGATTGATTTTCCCCGGCATGATCGACGACCCGGGCTGCAGTGCCGGCAGATTAATCTCAAACACTCCGGTGTTCGGTCCCGAAGCGAGGAAGCGCAGGTCATGCGAAATGCGAATGATCTCCAGCGCCAGGTTGCGCAGCGCCGCGGAAACCTCCGCCATACAGGCGTTCGATTGCATGGCCCAGCGCATGTCGGCGGCCGGAACCAGTTTCTGTCCGGAGATCCGCGCCAGATTGGCAACAGCCTTGGCGCGATAGGCAGGATGCGTGTTGATCCCCGTGCCCACGGCTGATCCGCCCAGTCCCAGTTCGCGCAACGAATCGGCAGCGTGGCGAATGCTGGCCAGGGCCTTGCGCGCGGCCACGCCGTAAGCGGCAAACTCCTGTCCCAGCCGCATGGGGACAGCGTCCTGCATGTGGGTGCGGCCGGACTTCATGATGTGATGAAACTCTTTGCCTTTGGCTTCGAACGCTGCGGCAAAAGATTCCAGCGCCGGATAGAGCTTTTCCAGTTCCAGCAGCGTCGCCAGGCGCATGCCGGTCGGGAACACGTCATTGGTCGACTGCCCATAATTTACGTGATCATTCGGATGAACCACTCGGTAGTCGCCCAGCTTGCCGCGCAGCAGCCGGATGGCGCGATTGGCGATGACCTCATTGCTGTTCATGTGGAAGCTCACGCCTGCCCCGGCCTGGAAGACGTCAACCACAAACTGTTGGTCCCACTTTCCCTCAGCGACCTCTTTCGCCGCAGCAATGATGGCTTTTGCGCGCTTCTCATCCACCAATCCCAGTTCCTTATTGGCCTCCGCGGCCGCCTGTTTCACCATGCCAAAGGCACGAATCAATGTCGGGTGGGCCCGTATTCCGGAGATGGGATAATTTTCCACCGCGCGGGCGGTCTGGATGCCGTAATAGACGTCGGCGGGGATCTTTTTAATGCCCAGCGAATCTTTTTCTGAGCGCACTTTTTTTGCAGTCTTAGACATGATGTCCTCGTGATGCCATACAAATGGCGCAACCGAGCGAAACAAAACTATCGATTATAGCGGACTTTTTTACATCCCGAGCGTAGCGAGGGAGCCCTATGTCTAGAAAGAACCAGCGGGGTTGTGACTTGGAGACGGCAATGCCTTATGTGGTGACAGAGCGGGAGCAAAGTTCCTAGTTGCGATAGGGATCCCTCGCTGCGCTCGGGACTAAAAGCATCATGGCGGTCCTTGTAATTTCAAATCAGCCACCAGGTCCCGCACTTTACGCATGAACTCGGCGCCCGGATCAGGTTTGGTGTTGCGGTATTTGGGATCGAGCTCCAGAAAATAAGGATGCTTCTCCATCCGCCGGTATTCAAGATGCCCGATCAGATGAGTGATGGGATATTTTCTCGCCAGGTATCGAACCAGGGCCGCGTCAGCTTCTATTTGGGCTGGCGTCAGTGGAAATTTGCCGTCGTCGCCGGCATTTTCAATTCCTATCGCGACATGGTTCAAGCCGATGCAGTGGCGGGCCATCCAGTTTTCCGGCATGAGCCGGTAGATGGTCCCGTCGCGGTCCACCAGGAATTGCGCGGACACGTTGACTTCGCCGGCGGCCGCGAGCTGTTCGCGCGCGCTCTCCGCGCGGGTCTGATTGAAATAGTTCCAGGTGCCGTTAAATGACGGCTGGCCGGTCCAGTGCAGAATGATCATTTTCGGCTGGATGATGACGTCGGAAGCGTTGGGGTCCTGATGGAGCCGCCGGTAGGCGATGGTAAGCTGAATGCGCTCCTGGTCGAAATTTATGGGTTTGTCTTTTATCCGGAAACCGCCGGGGAGTTCCGTGTCTGCGGACTGTGTAGCGGCGCTTGGTACAGGTTGCTGCGCGCGCGCCGCTAAGCAGATCGTCATGGTCATGGCGATCATCGTCAGCGTGACAACGCTCGGCTGCAAGCGCCGGGAAACCGCGCCGCCAAAGCCGCCCGAAGCAGAATTGTGGCTGGGCGGAGACGTAAACCTGGGCGATGGCGGCACCGGGCAATTGAAAGCCATTGCTCAAATAGTGCAAGGCGCGGCTGGTGTTGTCAATCTGGAAGGTCCGGTCGCCCGGAATTCACCCTCGCGGAAGTTTCGTTTGTGGAACGCGCCCGCATCCCTGGTGGAGCTCGCGGCAGTCAACGTGCGCGTCGCGGGGATAGCGAACAATCATGCGGGAGACTTCGGGCCGAATGGCCCGCAGCAGACCGCAAGCGTGTTGCGCGAAAGAGGCATTTTGCCCGCGGGCGGGAATGCCGGCCCGGCGGTCCTGAATATGAGCGGCATCACCATCGCGATCACCGCACACGATCTTACTGACGGCGTTCCCGAGGGGCTGGCATCGGAGCTTCTCGGCGCGCGCCAACAAGCAGATATTCTGATCGCGACCTTCCACGTGACCGGACCCGTGTCTTATTTGCCGCGTCCGGAACTGAAACACGCCGCGGATATGGCCATCGCCGCCGGAGCTAAGCTGGTTGTGGCACACGGTACCCACGCGATCGGTCCTCTTGAACGGCGCGGTGACACAGTAATTGCCTGGGGGTTGGGAAACGTAGCCTTTGCCTGTGATTGCACCAGTGAAGAAGACGCAATTCTCCTCCGCGTTTATGTGCAGAAAGACAAGATTGCCGGCGTTGACGTGCTACCCCTGCGCGCCGGTCGTAACAAGCGCCCGGCGGAGCCGAGTACTGATGCTAACGGTGTATTCGATCTGCTGGAGGCAGTTGGCACAAGCAAATTAACGCGGCATGGGAGTTTCGCGTCATTGTGAACACGGTCACAAAAATTGCGGGAGCGCCCGTGCACGGGCTCCGCCAGAACCGGCCAAAATCATCGAATTGGAGCGTGGATAAACAAACTTACAGCCCCTAAACAGGCGATCAGGACCCCGGGCGCCAAAGTCAAGAACACGGAGAAAGCCAACCCAAGAAAAAAAGAAATCTTCCCGAAAGCCTCTCCTTCGTGCGGCCAGACCTTCCGTACAAAGATCTCCGTGATCCAGCCGCCTGTGTAGCAAATATTCGCCATCACCCCGTAAATCATTACCGCGAAGACCGCGACGATTGGCGGGTTAGGAAGACCAAGCGCTTCCCCCAGGAAGTGTTCCGTCAAGAGCGCGGTGACCAGGCACAGACTACCCGAGACCATTCCCACCGCGCCAACGATGATGTTGTACGGGATCCTTCTGGACTCCCACCAGGCAAACACCTGCCATGAGCTTTGCGGAGGTTCGTTGCGGCTGAACAACCTCCATCTCGCCATTTTCTGTAAGCTGTCGACTAGCAATCCGGACGCCCCTGCAATCTGGACTTAGCGAATCTACGGATTCTTTAGCGGCGCCCCGCAGTTGGTCGCGACGCGCCGCTTCTTGCGTAGCGCCCGCACGGGGCGCCAGGATTTCTATCAAGCCCGCGCGAACCAGCCGTCTTCCTTCTTGTTTTGATAGTCGGTGAGTGGCCCGCCCAGTTGGTTTTCCAGGCTGAGAATGACATTGATGTTGCGCTTGTCGACTGCAGTCAGGCGCGCGTCAGTATATTTCGGATCGGGCTTATACCACTCGACAGCCTCGAAATAGCTCTTCAGCAAATCGGACTTGAACGGCCGTCCCCGGCGGGCGTAGATCAGGTTGCGCAGCAGGCGAAGATCGCGGCGGGAGAAGTCCTTGAGCTGGTCCACGGTAAGCTGCTTGTCGAGCAGCGTGGGATCTTCGAGCGCCGTGGGCTGGTCCTCATCCGAGCCGACCCATTTTCCCAGGCGGATGGCCACCAGCCGCATCTCAATCTGGTTTTCCGGAGTCTTGGGAGCGCCCAGCAGGTCGCCCTGGCGGGCCAGCAATTGTTCCCGGTTGATGCCTGCGTCGAATTTGGCGATGGTTTCCGCGTTCTTGCGGTCCAGGTCGGTGAGCTTGGTTTCGTCCATCTTGTCGAGCGCGTGGTACCAGGGCAGCGCGGAGAAATAATCGTTCAGCCACTTCTTGCGGAACTTGTTGCCGGCACGGGCATAGATGGTGTTCCGCATTAATTGCAGTTCGCGGAGGCTGCGTTCGTCGAGATCGTCATTGGTGATCGCCCGCGTGTAATAAAGCGGTTTGTCTGCGGTGTCCGCGGGGGCATGCGGCTTGGCTGCCGGGCCTGCCGCGACAATCGTCCGGCGGGCCCCCAATACGGTGGCCAGCAACAGGGAGGCAAGACACAACTTTTTCAGCATAGGGCGAGAGTAGCAAAAAACCAGGCCATTTAGAATAGACTTCAACATTCATGACGGCAGAGTCCAATTCGTCTGATGTCCTGGTCATCGGCGCCGGCCCCACGGGCATGGCCTCCGCGATTGAAGCCCAGCGCGCGGGCTTTTCCGTGGTGCTGGTTGAAAAAGGATGCCTGGTCAACTCTCTCTTCCACTATCCCGCCAACATGGTTTTTTTTACGACACCCGAACTGCTGGAGATCGGCGACATTCCTTTCACCAGCGCCAACCAGAAGCCGAACCGGCACGAAGCGCTCGAGTACTACCGCAACGTGGCCCGGCATTACCGGCTCGATGTCCGGCAGTACCAGCAAGTAACACGGGTTTCCGGGGCCGACGGAAACTTTCACGTCAGCACGACGGACCACCATGGGAGACAGCACGAGTACACCGCAAAAAAAATCGTAGTGGCCACCGGATACTACGACCTTGCGAACGCCCTGGGCGTCCCGGGTGAAGACCTGCCCAAGGTCATGCATTACTACACCGAGCCGCATCCTTATTACGACACGGACGTGCTGATCGTCGGCGCGAAGAATTCCGCTGCCATCGCCGCGCTGGAATTGTGGCGGCGTGGGGCCCGCGTGACGCTGGTGCATCGCGGCGCCGTGATCCACAGAAACGTAAAGTACTGGATCAGGCCGGACATTGAAAACCGCATTGCCCATCACGAAGTCACGGCCTACTTCAATAGCACGGTCGAAGAGGTCCTGCCGGAGCAGGTGCGCATTAAAACTCCGGAAGGCGAAAAGATCCTGAAGAATGATTTTGTCTTCGCGCTCACCGGCTACCATCCGGACTACCAGTTTCTGCGCGACCTGGGCATAGAACTGACGGAACCGGAAAAGCGTCCGGTATGCGACCCGAAGACCTTTGAGAGCAATGTCCCGGGAATTTACCTGGCCGGAGTGATTGTCGCCGGCGCCCGGACCAGTGAGATCTTCATCGAGAACGGGCGCTTCCACGGCGGCCAGATCGCCGCCGATTTAAAAACCAAGCTGCGTCCGGCGAAAGCGGCGGACTGAACAAGCAATTAGCAAACAGCAATTGGCAATCAGCCAAACAGCATTCAGCACTCAGCATTCAGCCCCGCAACACCTTTGAAACACAGAGGAAAGGAGTAAGCAGAGGAAGATTGGTTCCGCAAGTTCCCGGATCCTCCGTTTCCTCTGTTCCTCTGTGTTTCAAAGGTTTTATCTTGGATCGCGCGATGATGTTGCGGGGCTGAATGCTGAGTGCTGAATGCTGAGTGCTCTGGCTAATTGCTATTTGCTAATTGCCATTTGCTGTCTTACATCAGTCTTCGTCTTCCAGATACTCCATTGCCGCATGGAGATTGTTCTCTTCCAGAAACACGTCTCCGATCCGCGCGCGGCCTTCGGCTGCGGCTTTCTGGGCGGCGTCTTCGGCCACGGGCAGGTCAACCCGCATTTCTTCGGTCATGAACGTCACCAGTTCTTCCGGCTCAACCCGGGCCACATACGTGCCGCCGGGGTTTTGTTCAAACATGATCTGGTAGGTGAGTGGCTGCTCGTCGATTTTCATTACGTCCAGGGTCCCGTGAGGCATGTCTATTTCCTCCCTCCAGGATTTGACGAGAGAAATCTATCACGGGTTGCTGGTCCGCAAGGGGACAAAATATTTCCACCCGACTGCTGCTCGGTCTCGACTACAGGTCTGTTTCCATCCCTGGAGTTTGGTGCTATAAATCATTAGCTTGTAATGCTGCTGCGGACGCGAACTCTGTTAAGACCATTCACAGGACTGCGTGGAGCTGGCCGTCACACGCGGCTTGATTTGAGGAGAACATGTCAGAACCAACGTATGACGAACTGAAAGCCCGTCTCGAAGAACTGGAAAAAAAGAAAACCGGCCAGCGCTCCGGTGCGCTCGAATTTCGTGTAGGGGAAAAGGGCGGAGTCAGCGTTTACGGCCTGGGCCGGTTTCCCGTCACGCTCTATTACGAGCAGTGGGTCCGGCTGCTTGACCGCGCCCAGGACCTTCGGGCCTTTCTGGAAGAAAACAAAAGTAAGCTGAAGCTGAAAGAACAGTAACCGGAATCTCACGTCCCTGGTTCTTCCTCGAAATGCGGCGCTGGAGCAACCCGCACAGTCCTCCTTCGTCCACCTTATGTTAGATTAGTAAAAGTGTGGGCGCGTAGCTCAGTTGGTAGAGCAACGCCCTTTTAAGGCGTGGGTCGCTGGTTCGAATCCAGCCGCGCTCACCATCAGCATGAGCATCATCGTCAAAAACCGAGACATCCTTGGCGGAGAACCGGTTTTTCGCGGTACACGCGTACCGTTTCAAACCTTGCTCGATTACCTGGAGCATGGGAAGACCCTCTATCAGTTCCTGGACGAGTTTCCAACGGTGACACGCGACGATGCGGTTGCAGCCCTTGAGGAAGCAAAAGCGGTGGTCTTCGCGGGCCTTAAGTGAAACTACTGTTTGACGAGTGCGTGTCTCGTCTCTTGAAGGCCGCGTTCACGACCTACGGACACGAATGTAAGACTGTTCCCGAAGCTGGATTTGCAGGCAAGAAAAATGGCGAGCTGTTGAGCCTGGCTGAAGGGAAATTCGATGTTTTCGTGACGCTTGACAAGAGCATACAGTATCAACAGAACCTCGCTGGCCGCCAGGTAGCAGTCCTCATTATTCGCGCCAGGTCGGCCGAAATAGATGACCTTCTTGAACATGTGCCCGCGTGCGTCGCGGCATTGCAGGCGATCCAACCCGGCCAGCTGGTCCATGTTGGTCCAAAATAATTCATGGGCGGCGGACACCTGTGACCACTGCTATCTGTTGACATCGAGGAGACTCCCGGCACTTGCCACCGATCATTAATGCACAGGGTATCTCGAAGGCCTTTGGGGCCACCACTCTGTTTCAGAATCTTTCGTTCACGGTTTCCGCGGGCGACCGCATCGGGGTGATCGGCCCCAACGGATCGGGCAAGTCCACGCTGCTGCGCATTCTTGCCGGACAACTGGAGACCGACAACGGGAACGTCGCGGTCCGGCGGCTCACTCGGCTCAGTTACGTTGAGCAGGAATCGCGGTTTGAGGCGGGCGAGACTGTGCGATCGGTATTACAGAAGACGTTGCAGCGGATTGAAGTGCCGGAAGCGGACCACGAAGCGCGCATCGGAGAAACGCTGGGACGCGCCGGGTTTGCCGACTTTAACGCCGCCGCGTCCAGTCTTTCCGGCGGATGGCAGAAGCGGCTGGCGATTGCCGAAGGGCTGGCGCAACATCCTGACATTCTGCTGCTGGATGAGCCTACCAACCATCTCGACATTGCCGGTATCGAGTGGCTGGAAGAGCTGTTGGCCCGTGGTGAGTTTGCCTGCGTGACCATCAGCCATGATCGTTATTTTCTGGAAAATGTGGCCAATGAAGTCGCCGAGCTGAATCGCGCGTATCCGGATGGGTTGTTGCGCGTCAAGGGAAACTACAGCCAGTTCCTGGAGAAGAAAGAAGAATATCTGCACGCCCAGGCGAAGCACCAGGATGCGCTGGAGAACCGTGTCCGCACGGAGATTGAATGGCTGCGGCGCGGCCCCAAAGCGCGCGCGACAAAATCCAAAGCCCGGATTGACAAGGCCAACGAACTCATCGGCGAACTTTCTGATCTGAAGACCCGTTTGCGCAAAGATACGGCGCAGATCGACTTTTCGGCCACCGACCGGCAGACCAAGCGCCTGGTGGAAATGGAAGGCCTGAGTTATTCCGTCGCGGGCCGCCGGCTCTTCAGCCAGATTGATTTCACCATTGCCAATGGCATGCGCGTCGGCTTGGTTGGCCCAAACGGTAGCGGAAAGACAACGCTGCTGCGCCTGCTGCAGGGAGAACTCACTCCGGACGCGGGCGCCATCCGCCGCGCGACGGCCTTGCAGATCGTCTGCTTCGACCAGACGCGCACGCTCGATCCCGATGTGACGCTGCGCCGGGCGCTGGCCCCGGACAGCGACGCCGTGGTCTATCAGGACCGCGTGATTCATGTGGCATCGTGGGCATCGCGATTTTTGTTCACCAGCGAGCAGTTGAACCAGCCGGTGGGACGGCTCTCCGGAGGAGAGCGCGCGCGCTTGCTCGTCGCCCGGCTCATGCTGCAACCCGCCGACGTTCTGCTTCTGGACGAGCCGACGAATGATCTGGACATTCCCACCTTGGAAATCCTCGAAGAAAGCCTGCTCGAATATCGCGGCGCGCTGGTGCTGGTCACGCACGACCGCTACATGCTGGACCGCGTGGCGACCACAGTATTGGGATTGGATGGCCAGGGAAGGGCCGAGCGCTTCGCCGACTACCAGCAGTGGGAGACGTGGATGGCCGAAAGTCCAACAATAAAGGAGCCGGCGAAAGCGGAGAAGCCGAAGTCAGCCGATCTGTCCCCGCTGGCGAAGAAGAAACTTTCTTACATGGAGGCGCGCGAGTACTCGACCATCGAACGGCGAATTGCCGAGGCCGAGGAGTTGCTACTAGCCAAACGGGAGGTGCTCGATGATCCGGCCATCGCCAGCGACGGGCCGCGGATTATGGCTGCGCAGGCCGCAGTGGAGGAAGCGCAGAAAGCGGTCGATCAACTCTACGAACGGTGGCATCTGCTGGAAGGGAAGGCGGGCGTCTAATCTCCAGTTTGAATAGTCTGCTTGCGATATCGCCAGCAGAACCAGATTACACTTCCGAGTAATCCGCACCAGCCAAGGACGCGGACCGTATTGCCGATCTGAATGGCATGCGGCAGCACGCCGAGATCGCTGAAGATGCGCACCCAGTCGTGTTCCGCTTCGCCGCCTCCCACGCTGACCAGAGGAAGCTCGAGCCGGAGCGCGTCAATCATGTACGTGGCCACGTAGTTCAGGCTGTGAAAGAAGGCCACGGAACAAAACGTCGTTCCCAGAAGATCGCCGCGAAAGGCGAACGTCGCGGCCAGCAGCGCCGGGACCAGCAACTGTAAAATCGTTCCGCCCCAAACCATCGGCGTCTGTCCCAGCCAGCTGAAGAGCAAGTGCCCGCCTTCGTGAATGGGCAGGTGGACGTTGTCGAGCAAAGTCGGTTCGGAAAAGTGGACGGCCAAATATAAGAAGAGGAGCGCGTAGACGCTCAACCACGCGACGAACGCCGTTCGCGATACCGGCTTCCACTCGATTTCCGGCAGACGCACTTCAGGCAAATGCATGGCTCATGGATATCACCGATTGGGACGGGATCTCGTTTTCCAGAGTTTGTAAGCGTTGCCGTTAAACTTGTAAACATCGGTTACCTCCACCGCTGCAACCGCCCAATCGGTGCGGATGTCGCGATAGCCATTCGTCCTGCTGCTCATCAATTCAAGCGAGTTGCAATGGGCCCAGAGGACGATCTTGGGGTTCTGACGCGCCGAACGCACAACCCAGTACCAGTAATGATCGGCGCCGCCTAACGGATAATGACCCATCACAATAAGGTCCGTGTGGTGTAGGTCGTTGAGATGAATTTCCGCCGCGACAAGTAGCTGCGCCGGGTCTCGCTTTTCTGAATCAGTGGCGCTATCGAGCATCTCTCGAACATAGTCGATTTTCAACAGGGCTTTCACGACATCAGGAGGCACCGCCACTGGATGCCGGAAGTCCTCGGTTTCGGAGAAGGTGGTCTGCTCACGGACGGCGTGGCTTTTCTGCTCAGGAGCGGCTTGTAGTCCAGCGGTAACAGCCGCAAGAGTCAGGAGAAAAAGTGTCCTGCGCACGATTGCGCGGCGGTTGGTGATGCCGTCGAACTGAGACTGTTTGCGGATTTCCATACGCTCGATTGCTCGCATTATAGGTCTATCGGATAACCGTCTGCTGTTTCTCTTTTTCTTTTCCAGAGTTTGTAAGGCTTTGCCGCGAAACTTGAAGGCCCCTAAGGTATGTAATATACTATGGTATATACCAGACGTTGAGGAGCATCCCATTGGCGCGTACCGCAAAGCTGTTTCGTAATGGCCGAAGCCAGGCAGTTCGCCTGCCTGCTGAATTCCGTTTTGAGGGCAAAGAGGTCTTTGTCCGGCAGGACCCTGCGACGGGAGATGTGATTCTGTCGCGGCGGCCCGATTCCTGGAAGACCTTTTTTGCCCTCGCGGACCAGGCCCCTGTACCTGAAGACTTCATGACGGAACCGCGCAATCAACCACCACAGAAACGAGAGTTGTTCTGATGGCGACCCAGTATCTGCTGGACACTAATATCGCCAGCTACATCATCAAAGGCAATATTCCCGCCGTTCGCCGCCGGCTGTTGCGAGTTCCCATGGCGCAGGTCGCAATCTCCACGGTGACCGAAGGCGAACTGCGCTATAGAGTGGCGCGACGGCCGGGGGCCGCGCAACTGCAGAAAATTGTCGAGGAATTCCTGCTCCGGGTGACCGTCCTGCCCTGGGACTCAGACGCAGCCCGGCAGTATGGGCTTATTCGCGCCAGCCTCGAAAGCGCCGGGCAGCCCATGGGCAACCTCGACCTCATGATCGGCGCACACGCATTGGGCTTAGGCGCCGTCCTGGTCACCAACGATCAGGCGTTTAACCGAATCAAAAGGTTGAAGGTAGAGGACTGGACAATTTAATCTCATTTTCTGTACTTTCATCGTCCGCTCCATCGCGGTCTTCGGATAATTCAACATGCCTGGCATGTTCGCCTACCCTCGCCGCCCGCTAAAGCGGACATTTCACTTGTTATCTCAACCGGACATTTGATGTGTTAACGACAGTGACAAATTATGTCCTTGACATTCGCCTTTGTTTCGTGGTACCAAGCGCATGCAGAAAGGCAAATTAGCAGATGGCAATTGGCAAATAGCCGAACCGAAACCAGCCCCGAGCCGCCCAGGCGGACCCCGGAAGATCTTTGAAAACTAGAGTTAAACCATTTGGTATCAACAACATCCCTCGTAGGTATCGGGTGATCTGGTGATCGCCGTGATCTGGTGATCGGAAAGCCAAGGGCCAAAAAGCCGAGAGCCAAAAGCCCACCTCCAACCGGCCTCTCTGTGTTCCTCCGTGTCCTCTCTGGTTTTGGTTTTCCGATCACGGCGATCACGTGCGATGACGGCGATCACGCGCGATGCCCCCTGTTCCTTCCCTGTTCCTTCCCTGTTCCTCCCCTGTTACTCCCCTGTTCGCTCCCTGTTACGAATTGACTCCGTCCGGGAAAAAGGTTCACGAAAGGCGCGTGGAATCGAGGTTTTGCATGTGTGGAGTATCCAAACGCTCGCGTTCTCCCCTGTTTTTTTCCCTGTTAGCAGGGGAGAGCGGCCGAGCGGCTGGGGCGGCGGACCAGCGGGGGGAGGGGGGTGCGCCGGCCCATCGGAAGCCCGGCCGCCGATGGTATCCTTTACTAGTCCCAGATTACCTTCACAGAGAGACCTGACCCTTTCATGTCTGACCCAATCAAGTCTGACCCCAGCATTCCTGATTCCGAAGCAACGCCCCAAACCCCGGCCGAAGCCGGCGAGTCCTTTAAGGACATTCTTTCGCAGTATGAGAAGAGTCATG
>Ga0210407_10003325_pt1 | contig 13104 bp, 11 predicted proteins | sample IncBWC27MmetaG_FD_150860 | JGI IMG/M metagenome (GOLD analysis project Ga0210407, IMG submission 150860) | Forest soil microbial communities from Barre Woods Harvard Forest LTER site, Petersham, Massachusetts, United States - Inc-BW-C-27-M | ecosystem: Environmental > Terrestrial > Soil >... | reverse complement strand
ACGAGGCGGTCCGCGTGTTGGCGCGCAAAGGCCGAACTTTGATCACCGAGAACCGGCTCGGTCTGGTTCAAGCCGCGGCGGGTGTGGACGGTTCCAACGTCGGCAGTGACGAGCTGGCGCTGCTGCCCGTCGACCCGGACGCCAGCGCAGCAGTCCTGCGCGCCGGCCTGCGCGAGCGGCTCGGCGTCGACGTCGCCGTGGTCATCACCGACACGATGGGGCGCGCCTGGCGCAACGGCCAGATCGACGCGGCGGTAGGCGCGGCGGGTCTGGCTGTGCTGCACAGCTATTCGGGAGCGGTCGATCGGTACGGCAACGAGCTGGTGGTCACCGAGATCGCGATCGCCGACGAAATCGCGGCGGCCGCAGATCTGGTCAAGGGCAAATTGACCGCCATGCCGGTGGCTGTGGTGCGCGGGCTCAGCCGAAACATCACAGCCGACGATGGCACCACCGCCCGGGATCTGTTGCGACCGGGCGACGAAGACCTGTTTTGGCTCGGCACCGCCGAAGCCCTCGAGATGGGTCGCCAGCAGGCCCAGCTGTTGCGCAGGTCGGTGCGCCGGTTCAGCGACGAGCCGGTGCCGCCGGATCTGGTCGAGGCCGCCGTCACCGAGGCCCTCACCGCGCCGGCTCCACACCACACCCGGCCGGTACGGTTCGTGTGGCTGCAGACTCTGTCCACCCGGACCCGGCTGCTGGACCGGATGAAAGACAAGTGGCGCTTGGACCTCGCCGGCGACGGCCGGTCCGCGGACGCGATTGAACGCCGGGTGGCGCGCGGTCAGATCCTCTACGACGCACCCGAGGTCGTCATCCCGATGTTGGTCCCCGACGGCGCGCACAGCTATCCCGATGCCGCCCGCACCGACGCCGAGCACACCATGTTCACAGTCGCGGTCGGAGCAGCCGTGCAGGCGCTGTTGGTCGCGTTGGCGGTGCGCGGGCTGGGCAGCTGCTGGATCGGCTCGACGATCTTCGCCGCCGACCTGGTCCGTGCCGAGCTCGAGCTGCCGGCCGATTGGGAGCCGTTGGGCGCCATTGCGGTCGGCTACCCCGCGGAACCCGCCGGGTTGCGCGACCCGCCCGCTATCGCGGACTTGCTTGTCCGTAAGTGAGCCTAAATCCGGAGATACTTGACCCATGAAGGCGTTCGCGGGCAAGGCGGCGGCGTCGGCTGACAAGGTCCGCGGAGGCTACTACACCCCTTCCCCAGTGGCCCGTTTCCTGGCCCGCTGGGTGCGCGCGGCCGGACCGCGGATTGTCGAGCCCTCATGCGGCGACGGCCGAATCCTTTGCGAGCTGGCCGCGCTCGGCGGTCAGGTACACGGCGTCGAACTCGTCGCGCACGAGGCGGTCAAGGCGCGAGAGTTCGCTCCCGTCGACGCGGAAAACCTATTCACCTGGCTCGCCAAGACCGAGGCCGCCGGCTGGGACGGGGTCGCGGGCAACCCGCCCTATATCCGCTTCGGCAACTGGGCATCCGATCAGCGAGAGCCGGCTCTGGACTTGATGCGGCGCGAGGGCCTGCGCCCCAGCAGGTTGACCAATGCCTGGGTCCCCTTCGTCGTTGCGAGCACCGTTTTGGTGCGCGACGGCGGACGAGTGGGCCTGGTCCTTCCCGCCGAGTTGCTCCAAGTCGGCTATGCCGCACAATTGCGCGACTTTCTGCTGAGCCGGTTCTGTCAGATCACGCTGTTGACGTTCGAGCGACTGGTGTTCGACGGCATCCTGCAAGAGGTCTTGTTGTTCTGCGGTGTCGTCGGTGCGGGCCCCGCGCAGATACGCACGGTCAATCTCCCTGACGCCGGCGCTTTGGCCTCAATCGTGCCAGCGGATCTGGACGTCGAGTCCGCTCCGGCGCTGCTGCACGAAAAGGAGAAGTGGATCAAGTACTTCCTGGACCCCGCCGCGATCCAGCTGCTGCGAACACTCAAGCGGTCCGGCACCATGACGCGGCTCGGCTTGGCCGCCGACGTGGACGTGGGCATCGTGACGGGCCGCAACAGCTTCTTCACCTTCACCGAGGCGCAAGCCCGCGAACTCGGACTCGGGCCACACTGCGTCCCGCTCGTCTCGCGCAGCAAGCAGCTGTCCGGCCTGGTGTACGACACCGACTGCCGGGCAAGCGATGTCGCCGCCGGACACCGGACCTGGTTGCTCGACGCGCCCCAAGAACCGAGCGATCCCGCCCTGGTCGCGCACATCGCCGCGGGTGAAGCCGCCGGCGTCCACCGGGGCTACAAGTGCTCGGTCCGCAGCCCATGGTGGAGCACAGCGTCATTGTGGATTCCTGACCTCTTCATGCTGCGCCAGATTCACTTGGCGCCGCGGCTGACCGTCAACGCCGCCGCGGCAACGAGTACCGACACGGTGCATCGGGTCCGACTCACCGGCGGCCCTGACTCCCGGATAGACCCCGCTGCGCTTGCCGCGGTGTTCCACAACAGTGCGACGTTCGCCTTCGCCGAGATCATGGGCCGCAGTTACGGCGGAGGGATCTTGGAGCTGGAGCCGCGGGAAGCCGAGCAGCTGCCCATTCCCCCGCCGGCGTATGCCAGCGCCGAACTCGCTTGCGACGTCGACCTCTTGTTGAAGGCCAACGAGATCGACAAGGCGCTCGACGTGGTGGACCGACATGTCCTGATCGACGGGCTCGGCTGGTCACCGGATGTGGTGGCGCAATGCCGGTCGGCATGGGCGGCGCTGCGCGATCGCAGGACAAAGCGGGGCTCGCGGTGAGCGTCCGGGAGTCGGCGATCTCGATTCTCACCGACTGGCGGGCACCCGATCCGGCACAGGATTCGTTGCGGCACGCCGTGCTGGCCTTCGTGCGTGGCCGCACCGACGCCTGCCGTCGCGAGTGCGTGCCCGGCCACGTCACCGCATCGGCGTTGGTACTCGACGACAGCGGCACCCGCGTGCTGCTGACCTTGCACCCTCGCCTTGGCCGCTGGGTGCAACTCGGCGGGCACTGCGACGAGGACGACCCCGACGTCGTGGCCGCGGCACTGCGCGAGGCCACCGAGGAATCCGGCGTCGCCGGTCTGCGCATTGCGCCCGAACTGGCCGCGGTGCATGTCCACCCGGTCGTGTGCTCACTGGGCGTGCCGACTCGGCACCTGGACTTGCAATTCGTGGCGCACGCACCGGCCGGCGCGCAGATCGCGATCAGCGAAGAGTCGGAGGACTTGCAGTGGTGGCCGGCCGACGCCTTGCCGGACGGTGCCGACCACGCGCTCGCCTACCTCGTCGCCCGCGCGACTCAGACGTCGGACGAGTAGCGAATCCCGCCGTCGGGAATGGAGATGCCGGGCCACACCCGGGCGCCACGCAGCAACTCGCAGCGTGCGCCGACGTCGGCACCGTCGCCGATCACACCGTCGCGGATCAGTGCCCGCGGACCGATGCGAACACCGAAGCCGATGATCGAGCGCTCGATCACGCTGCCGGCCTCGACCTTGACGCCGTCGAAGATCACCGCGCCGTCCAGCCGGACACCGGGACCGATCTCGGCGCCGCGCCCGACGACGGTGCCGCCGATCAGCACCGCGCCGGGAGACACGGCCGCACCGTCGTGCACCAACTGCTCGCCGTGGTGGCCATGCAGGGCCGGCGACGGGGCGATGCCGCGGACCAGATCCGACGATCCGCGCACGAAGTCTTCCGGTGTGCCCATGTCCCGCCAATACGTGGCATCGACATAACCGCAGACCTTGACGTCCGGGTCGGACAGCAGGGCGGGGAACACCTCGCGTTCGACCGAGACCTCGCGACCGCGCGGAATCCGGTCGATGACGTCGCGTTCGAAGACATAGCAGCCGGCGTTGATCTGGTCGGTCGGCGGGTCCTCGGTCTTCTCGAGAAAGGCGACGACTCGGTCCTGATCGTCGGTGGGCACGCAGCCGAATGCCCGTGGGTCGCCCACCCGCACCAGATGCAAGGTGACGTCGGCGGAGTTGGTTTGGTGGAAATCCAGCAGCTGGCCGAGGTCGGCGCCGGAGAGCACATCGCCGTTGAACACCATCACGGTGTCGTGCCGCAGCCGGCCGGCGACGTTGGCGATCGCGCCGCCGGTGCCCAGGGGACGCTCCTCGGTCACGTAGTCGATCTGCAGGCCCAGCTTGGACCCGTCGCTGAACTCGGCCTCGAATACCGCGGCCTGATACGACGTGCCCAGGATGACGTGCTCGATGCCCGCCGCGGCGATCCGCGCCAACAGATGGGTGAGAAACGGCACCCCGGCGGTTGGCAGCATCGGCTTGGGCGCCGACATCGTCAGTGGCCGCAGCCGGGTGCCCTTGCCGCCGACCAGGACCACCGCATCGACTTGAGGGGTTGCCAACTCAGTGCCGCCCTTCTGTCAGTGTCCGTCTGCGGGAACCGCGCTGTGAACTGCGCACCATCAGACGGGAACGGACCGCCAGCGATCCCCGCAGCGTCCAGCGCAGCGGAGCCCGCAACCAACCGGAATGCCGGTCAGCCAGAAAAATATAGGTGCTCTTGTGATGAGCCGCCAGGTGGCTGGCCGGATCGTGTCCGGTGGAGTGGCCCTTGTGGTGCAGAACTTCCGCCGACGGCACGTAGACGCTTTGCCAGCCGGCCTTGCCGAGCCGGTCGCCGAGATCGACGTCCTCCATATACATGAAGTAGCGCTCGTCGAATCCGCCAACTCGGCTGAAGGCCGACCGGCGCACCAGCAGGCACGATCCCGACAGCCAGCCCACCGACCGTTCGCTGGGCTCAAGCCGCTCTTGGCGATATGCCGCAGTCCACGGGTTGCGCTTCCAGAAGGGCCCGACCACGGCATGCATGCCGCCGCGGATCAGGCTGGGCAGATGGCGCGCCGACGGATACACCGAGCCGTCCGGATCCCGGATGAGCGGACCCAGCGCGCCCGCACGCGGCCAGCGAGTGGCCGCGTCCAGCAGCGCGTCGATGCTGCCCGGGCCCCACTGCACGTCGGGGTTGGCCACCATCACCCAGTCATCGACCCAGGGTTGGCCGATTTCGCCGAGGTGCGCGATGGCGCGATTCACCGCGGTTCCGTACCCGAGGTTCGCGCCGGTGGCGAACAGCCGCGCGTTCGGATAGCGCTCGACGGCCGCCTGTGGCGTGCCGTCGGTGGAGCCGTTGTCGGCCAGTAGCACGCTCACCGGGCGCTCGGTGGCCAGCGACAATGAGGCCAGGAACCGCTCCAGATGAGGGCCCGGCGAGTAGGTCACCGTTACGACCGGCAGGACGTCAGTCACGCGTAGAGAGTATCGGTCGATCGGTCGGGGCATCCTGGCCGGAGGCTGCCAGCGCCGCGATAAGCGCTGCGCGCCAGTGCCTTAGCGGCCGCAAACCCGCCGCCGCTGACTGCCGGCTCGACAGGGCCGAGTAGCTCGGCCGCGGCGCCGGCCGTGGAAAGTGTGCGGTGCTGACCGGCCGCACCCGGGCCGGGTCGGCACCGCTTTCTTCGAAGACCGCGCGGGCTTGCTCGAATCGCGAGACCGCACCCTCGTTGGCGGCGTGCAGGACGGGACCGGGTACACGGTCGTCGGCGACCTGCAGCAGCGCGGCGGCCAAGTCGCCGACGTAGGTCGGTGAGCCGATCCGGTCGTCGACCACGTCGACGGGATCATCTCCGGCGGCCAGCCGGCGCATGACCGCGACGAAGTCCTTGCCCGCACCGCCGGTGTAGACCCAGGCGGTACGCACCACGACGGCCTCCGGCAGCGCTGCCAGCACGGCGCGTTCCCCGGCGAGCTTGCTGCGGGCGTACACGCCCTGCGGCGCGGTTTCGTCGCTGGGTTCGTAAGGATGGGGTGCGACCCCGTTACCGTCCGGGCCGAAGTCGCCGTTGAACACGAAGTCGGTTGAGAGGTGGATCAGCCGGGCGCCGGCGCGGGCGCAGGCACGAGCGATGTGTTCCGGACCGGCGGCATTGACTGCATAGGCGGCCGCCCGGGCGCTCTCGGCGCCATCCACGTTGGTGTACGCCGCACAATTCACCACGACATCGCCGCTTTTCACGATCCACTCGGCCGCCGCCGGGTCGGTGATGTCCCATTGTGACGAGTTCAGCGCCAGCAGATCGCGGCCCTGATCGGTTGCCTGCGCCGCTAAGCAGCTGCCGAGCTGGCCGCCGGCGCCGGTGATGACGATCCTGCCCGACATGCTTCGAGTCTGGCACGCGTCGGGCACGCCGCAGCCGGCTACCCGAGAAGCGGGTGTGTCGGAAGTAGCCTAATGTGATGCCTGTGCAACGTGTGGTTCGTGCGCTTGCCACTGCCTTGGCCGTCGCGGTCGTCATCGGCACCGGGGTCGCCTGGAACAACGTTCGGTCATTCGAAGATGGCATCTTCCACATGTTCGCGCCCTCGCTGGGTAAGGGCGGCGACGACGGCGCGATCGACATTCTGCTGGTCGGCCTGGACAGCCGTACCGATGCACACGGTAACCCCTTGTCAGCCGACGAACTGGCCGCACTGCGCGCCGGCGACGAGGAAGCAACCAACACCGACACGATCATCCTGATCCGGATACCGAACAACGGGAAGTCGGCCACCGCGATCTCGATCCCGCGCGACTCCTACGTCGCCGCGCCCGGCCTGGGCAAGACGAAGATCAACGGCGTCTACGGCCAGACCCGGGAGGCCAAGCGGGCCAGCCTCGTCAAAGCCGGTGATTCCGCTCAGGACGCGGCGGCGCAGGGCACCGAGGCAGGCCGCGATGCGCTGATCAAAACGGTCGCCGACCTCACCGGCGTCACCGTCGACCGCTACGCCGAAATCGGGCTGCTCGGTTTCGCCTTGATCACCGACGCGCTCGGCGGCGTCGACGTCTGCCTCAAACAGCCGGTGTTCGAACCGCTCTCCGGCGCCGACTTTCCGGCCGGCCAGCAAAGGCTCGACGGTCCGGAGGCACTCAGCTTCGTCCGCCAGCGCCACGACCTGCCGCGCGGCGACCTGGACCGGGTGGTGCGCCAGCAGGTGGTGATGGCGTCGCTGGCCCACCGGGTCATCTCCGGCAAAACACTGTCCAGCCCCACCACGCTCAAGCGGCTGGAGGCCGCCGTTCAGCGCTCGGTGGTGATCTCCTCCGGGTGGGACGTCATGGATTTCGTCCAGCAGATGCAAAAGCTGGCCGGCGGTAACGTCGCCTTCGCCACCGTCCCGGTGCTCGACGGCGCCGGCTGGAGTGACGACGGCACGCAGAGTGTGGTGCGGGTGGACCCGCACCAGGTCGCCGACTGGGTGGCCAGCCTGTTGAACGATCAGGCTCAGGGCAAGACCGAGGAGCTGGCCTACACACCCGCCAAGACCACCGCCAGCGTGGTCAACGACACCGACATCAACGGGCTGGCAGCAGCGGTGTCAGATGTGTTGAGCTCCAAGGGGTTTACCACCGGCACCGTGGGCAATAACGACGGCGGCCATGTGAAGAGCAGCCAGGTGCGGGCCGCCAAGACCGACGACCTGGGCGCCCAGGCAGTCGCCAAGGAACTGGGTGGATTGCCGGTCGTCTCGGATACCTCGCTGGCACCGGGATCGGTCCAGGTGGTACTTGCCAACGACTACACCGGCCCGGGCTCCGGGCTGTCCGGCAGCGGAACCATCATGCCGGCCAAGCTGTCCGACCAAGGGGCGACGGCCGACCCCAACACCCCCGCACCCTCGCCGATCCTCACCGCCGGCTCCGACAAGCCGGAGTGCATAAACTGACCAAGCAGTGCATGAATCGACGCTGACTACGCTTTCTGGGGCGATCCTGGATCCGATGCTGCGGGCCGACCCGGTCGGCCCGCGCATCACTTACTACGACGACGCCACCGGCGAGCGCATAGAGTTGTCCGCGGTGACGCTGGCGAACTGGGCCGCCAAGACCGGCAACCTATTGCGCGACGAGCTCGGGGCCGGCCCGGCCAGCCGGGTCGCGATCCTGTTGCCGGCCCATTGGCAGACGGCGGCAGTCTTGTTCGGCGTGTGGTGGATTGGCGCCGAGGCCGTGCTCGCCGATGGCGCAGCCGGCCCTGCCGATTCAGCGCTGTGCACCATCGATCGGCTGGACGAGGCCGACTCGGCCTTGACCAGCACGGCGCCGGGCGGCGAGGTGGCGGTGCTGTCGTTGGATCCGTTCGGCCGCTCCGCACCCGATCTGCCGATCGGCGTGATCGACTACGCGACGGCGGTGCGGGTACACGGCGACCAAATAGTTCCAGAGCGCCATCCCGGGCCCGCACTGGCGGGCCGATCGGCCGAGGAGATTCTGGCCGACTGTGAGAACTCCTCGGCGGCAAGGGGTTTGACGTCGAAAGATCGCGTGCTGTCCAGCGCCTCGTGGGCCGGGCCTGCCGAGTTGGTGGACGGCCTGCTGGCCATCATGGCCGTCGGCGGGTCGTTGGTGCAGGTGGCCAATCCCGATCCGTCGGCGCTGCAGCGCAGGATCGAGACCGAAAAGGTCACCAAGGTTTTGTGAAGCGGCACGTCGGACCACTTCGGGCACTGCGCATACATATTGATATAGCAATACATAGATGTTAATGTCGTGCAAGCATTAGCTGGCGCGGCGGCGACAGGAAGGTTCAGGCAATGGCGGTGTACGGGCTATTGGCAAAGGCGGCCGGCACGGTATTCACCGGCCTGGTCGGCGTGACGGCCTACGAGGTGGTGCGCAAGGCCGTGGCCAAAGCGCCGCTGCACGAGACCGCGGTGTCAGCGGCCGAGGTGGGATTGCGCGGAACACGCAAGGCCGAAGAAGCCGCCGAGTCGGCCCGGCTGAAGGTGGCCGACGTCATGGCCGAAGCCCGCGAGCGCATCGGCGAGGAGGCGCCCACCCCGTCCATCAGCGACGTGCACGAGCACGAGCACTAGTCGCTCGAAATGACCCTCGCGATCGCTCAAGAGGTCGATGCTGCCAATGATTCTGCCCTAGTGGTGGTTTCGGATGCGGCCGGACGCATGCGGGTTTCGGTCGACTGGGTCCGCTGCAACTCGCCGCGCGCCGTCGCGGTCGAAGAGGCCGTCGCCAAACAGAACGGCGTGCGCGCCGTGCACGCCTACCCTCGCACCGGATCCGTCGTCGTTTGGTATTCACCGAGGCGCTGCGACCGCGCCGCTATATTGGCGGCGATCAGCGGCGCCGAACATGTTGCCGCTGAACTGATCCCGGCCCGTGCACCGCATTCGTCGGAGATCCGCAACACCGATGTGCTCCGCATGGTCATCGGCGGCGCGGCGCTGGCCCTGCTCGGCGTGCGTCGCTATGTGTTCGCCCGGCCGCCGCTGCTGGGCCCGAGCGGCCGGGTGGTCGCCACCGGCGTCACCATCTTCACCGGCTATCCGTTCCTGCGCGGCGCGCTGCGGTCATTGCGCTCCGGCAAGGCCGGCACCGATGCCCTGGTCTCCGCGGCGACCGTGGCGAGCCTGATTCTGCGCGAGAACGTGGTCGCACTGACCGTGCTGTGGCTGCTCAATATCGGTGAGTACCTTCAGGATCTGACCCTGCGCCGGACCCGGCGGGCCATCTCCGAGCTGCTGCGCGGCAGCCAGGACACGGCGTGGATTCGACTCACCGATGGCCCGCAAGCGGGCACCGAGATACAGGTGCCGATCGACAGCGTGGAGATCGGCGACGAGGTGGTGGTCCACGACCACGTCGCGATACCGGTGGACGGAGAGGTGGTCGACGGCGAGGCGGTTGTCGACCAATCCGCGGTCACCGGTGAAACCCTGCCGGTCAGCGTCATGGTGGGCGCGCGTGTGCATGCCGGCTCGGTCGTGGTGCGCGGACGCGTCGTGGTTCGCGCGCAGGCCGTCGGCAACCAAACCACCATCGGCCGCATCATCACCCGCGTCGAGGAGGCGCAGCACGACCGGGCACCCATCCAGACGGTCGGCGAAAACTTCTCTCGCCGTTTCGTTCCCACCTCGTTCATCGTTTCGGCGATCACCCTGGCGATCACCGGTGACGTCCGCCGGGCGATGACCATGCTGCTGATCGCGTGCCCATGCGCGGTCGGCTTGGCCACCCCGACCGCCATCAGCGCCGCCATCGGCAACGGGGCGCGCCGCGGCATCCTCATCAAGGGCGGGTCTCACCTGGAGCAGGCGGGCCGGGTCGACGCGATCGTCTTCGACAAGACCGGGACATTGACCGTCGGTCGCCCAGTGGTTACGAATATCGTTGCCATGCATAAGGATTGGCAGCCGGAGCGGGTGCTGGCGTATGCGGCCAGCTCGGAGATTCACTCTCGCCACCCGCTGGCCGAAGCGGTGATCCGCTCGACCGAGGAACGCCACATCACCATCCCGCCGCACGAGGAGTGCGAGGTGCTGGTGGGCCTGGGCATGCGGACCTGGGCCGACGGCCGGACCCTGCTGCTGGGCAGCCCCGGGCTGCTGCGAGCCGAAAAGGTGAAGGTGTCGAAAAAGGCGTCGGACTGGGTCGACAAGCTGCGACGCCGGGCGGAGACCCCGCTGCTGCTCGCGGTGGACGGCACACTGGTGGGGCTGATCAGCCTGCGGGACGAGGTCCGACCCGAAGCGGCCGAGGTGCTGAAGGAGTTGCGGGCCAACGGGATTCGCCGCGTCGTCATGCTCACCGGGGATCATCCGGACATCGCCCAGGTTGTCGCCGGCGAGCTGGGGATCGACGAGTGGCGTGCCGAGGTGATGCCGGAGGACAAGCTCGAGGTGGTGCGCGAACTGCAGGGCGAGGGTTACGTCGTCGGGATGGTCGGCGACGGCATCAACGACGCCCCGGCGCTGGCGGCCGCCGACATCGGGATCGCCATGGGGCTGGCCGGAACCGACGTCGCCGTCGAAACCGCCGATGTGGCACTGGCCAACGATGATCTGCATCGCCTGCTCGACGTGCGCGACCTGGGCTCCAGAGCGGTCGACGTGATCCGCGAGAACTACGGCATGTCCATCGCAGTCAACGCCGCCGGGCTGATCATCGGCGCGGGCGGCGCGCTCTCCCCCGTGCTGGCAGCGATCCTGCACAACGCATCGTCAGTTGCGGTGGTGGCCAACAGCTCTCGGCTGATCCGGTATCGCCTCGACTGAGCCTGCGCAAGCGCAGGCAAGGCCACGCCAGGATTGCACGCCCTGCCAAACGGCGATGCCGGCGATGGCAAGGCCGACCGCGGGGTCAATCCACCAACCGCCCGACCAAAGTGGGGTGATCGCAAGGCCGCTCAGCACCCCGGCAGCCTGGGCGGCGCACAGATAGTTCTGGGTGCCTTCACCCTCGGTGGCTCCCGAGTCCAATCGCGCGCCGAGTCGACGGTTGGCCCAACCCAGAACTGGCATCAGTAGCAGGGCAACGGCCGTCAGCCCGATGCCGATAACCGACGTTTCGGCGTGGTGCTCGCCGATCAGGTCGCGAATGGATTCGGCGGCGATGTAGGGAGCTGTCAGCCAAAACGACACCGAGACCCCGCGTTGCGCGCGCCCTTCGGCGATGTGCGACAGCATGCGAGCGCCGCTGAAACGCCACACCACCATCGCGCTGCCCAGCGCCTCGGCGCCGCCGCCAAGCGCCCACCCGGTCAATGCGACGGATCCGACCGCGAGTCCCTGCCAGAGCCCGACAGCGCCCTCGATGAGCACCGCGATCAGGCTGAGCCAGGCCAGCTGCCGCGCCAAGTGGGCACTGCGCTGCCAGCCAATATCCCGCGTGACCGGCGTAGGCTGCGGCGGCTCGGCAATCGAGATCATCGTTTCCATCCGGTGATGCTAAGGGCGAGACCGGCGGCAGCCCGGGACGCGAAACCGACTGGAGACCGTATCGTTATTCTGTCTAACCAGCCTCACAAAGGACCACGAAAGGACCACGGGATGGCGCGCACCGACAACGACACCTGGGACCTGGCGACCAGCGTGGGAGCCACCGCCACCATGGTTGCGTCGGGTCGAGCCCGAGCCACCCGGGCCGCGCTGATCGACGATCGGTTCGCCGAGCCGCTGGTGCGCGCCGTGGGCGTCGACTTCTTCACCAGGTGGGCCACCGGCGAACTCGACTCCGCTGCTGTCGACGTTCCCGGTGCCCCGTGGGGCATGCAACGCATGACCGACATCCAGGCGGCACGCACGCGCTACATCGACACGTTTTTCTCCGAGGCGGTCACCGCAGGGATCCGCCAGGTGGTCATCCTGGCCGCCGGCCTCGACGCACGCGGTTATCGACTGCCATGGGCACCGGGAACGACGGTCTTCGAGATCGACCAGCCGCAAGTCATCAAATTCAAGGCCGCCACGATTGCCGCGCTCGGCGCCGAGCCCACGGCCGACATCCGGGCCGTCCCCATCGACCTGCGCCATGATTGGCCGTCCGCGCTGCAACAGGCCGGGTTCGACACCGGGCGACCCGCCGCCTGGGCCGCTGAGGGCCTGCTCGGCTTTCTGCCGGCAGACGCCCAGGACCGGTTACTGGACAACATCACCACGCTCAGCGCCGACGGCAGCCGGCTGGTCGCCGAAGTCTTTCTGAATTCCGGTGCCAATCAACAGGCTTTGAACGGCGCCACCCAGAAGTGGCGGGAGAACGGACTCGACGTCGCACTCGACAATCTGGGCTTTCCCGGCGAGCGTAACGACGTTGCGACGTACTTGGCCGACCGCGGCTGGCATCCGGTTCGCACCCCGCTGAATCAGTTGCTGGCCGATAACGGACTACCGCTGCAGTCCACCGACGACGGTGCCCCTCTTTCCAAGAACTACTACTGCACCGCGGTGCTGCACAAGCCAGTTTAAGGAGAGGCCCAGAATGCCAAACAGCAAGCCCGCCAAGCCACTTGACGGATTTCGGGTACTCGATTTCACCCAGAATGTGGCCGGACCATTGGCCGGACAGGTGCTGGCCGACCTGGGCGCCGAGGTCATCAAGGTCGAGGCGCCCGGTGGTGAAGCCGCCCGGCAGATCACCGCGGTCCTTCCCGGACGCCCGCCACTGCCCACATATTTTCTGCCGAACAACCGCGGCAAGAAGTCGGTGACGGTGGACTTGACCGACGAAGACGCCAAGCAGCAGATACTGCGGCTCGCCGACACCGCCGATGTCGTGCTGGAAGGGTTTCGTCCCGGGGTCATGGAACGGATGGGGCTGGGGCCCAAC
>Ga0210407_10003324_pt1 | contig 13105 bp, 11 predicted proteins | sample IncBWC27MmetaG_FD_150860 | JGI IMG/M metagenome (GOLD analysis project Ga0210407, IMG submission 150860) | Forest soil microbial communities from Barre Woods Harvard Forest LTER site, Petersham, Massachusetts, United States - Inc-BW-C-27-M | ecosystem: Environmental > Terrestrial > Soil >... | reverse complement strand
ATACGTCGTGCTGGTAGTAGCCGGTGAACGATCTGTCGATCAGCTCTACCTCGCTCAGCCATTTGACGGACGCTACGGCGTACCATCCCGGCACAATGACGCGCAGGGGATATCCATGCTGGACGGGGAGCGGCTCGCCGTTCATCGCATAGGCGAGCAAAATTTCGGAGCTGCTTACCTCATCGAGAGTCAGGCTCCGCTCAAAGTGGACTGGCGCGGTTCGCGTCGGCACCGTCCCGCGATCGACGCCGCGAAAAAGCACTTCGCGCGCGTCCGCTTTAATGCCGGCCTGATCGAGCACTTCGGCTAGAGGAACGCCGGTCCATTCGGCTGTGCTCACCGCACCCAGATCCCATTTCTCTCCTTCGATCGGCGGATCGAACCGCGAGCGGCCGTTGCCCGCACATTCCAAGGTGACGACACGCGTCTGCGAGTGCATGGTTTTCAGATCCGGCAGGCTCAGGCTCTGCGGGCGCGCGACCAGACCGCCGACGTTGAGCCGCCATGTGGAGGGATCCAGCTTGGGGATCTGGAAGTGGTTGCGGACATAGAAGTGCGCATTGGGCATCAGCACGCCGCAAATCAGGGAGGGAATCGAGGTCTCGCAGTTGAGCGGATGCGCGCTGTGAACCACGAGGCCCGCTTCGATGGCGCGCTGACAAGCTTCGGCAGGATCGTGGGCGGCGAGGTCCATCTCTTATTGCCTCCGCGCGATTGAGCCGAGAATTTGCGGACGCTTCGAAACCAGCCATGCGACCAGGTCTGACGCTTGACTAGAGTTCAGCGGCTGGCCTGAAGGGTATTGGTTCCAGCTGGGGTGAGGCGTGTCGGGGCGGCCGGCGATTATTATTGTGCGGAGGTATTGATCGCTGACCAGCGATAAGTAGGAAGCGTCTACGATCGAGCCGGCGGTGGGGCCGCCCTTGCCGTCGGGACCGTGACACGATTGACAGTTCGCGGCGTACAGCTGCGCGCCCCGACTCGAATCGCCGGTGTTAGTGCTGGCGTAGGGTGGGGCGCCTGCGGCTGAGTTCGCGGCGCCGGACCACGACTTGCGGATGCCATCGATCAGAAACCCGATTTGCTTGTCGGTGAGTTCGCCGCCGGCGCTTTTCACGAACGGCGGCATCGGCGTGCCGAGGACTCCGAGGGCGATGACGCGGCGCATCGATGCGTCGTCGATGATCGCCAGAAATGTCGGATTGTTCATCGCGATTGCGGCGCCGTTCTTGCCGTCGGCGCCGTGACATCCGGCGCAGTTCTCGGCGTAGAGTTGTGAGAAATCGGTTATCGCCGACGGGCGCATCGGGAGATCGGAGGGCTTGGGACGGCCGGGAAGCGAATCGCATCCGGCGAGCATCATCGCCGCAAGCAACCCCGATGCGATCGCGAAGTGCGATTGATTTCGGCGCGCGATCACGTTTTATCACCATGTTCTTCGTCGATGCGCGCTTCCATGCCGCTTCGATAAGCGAAGGGCACGTGCTGAAGAGTCTCAACGCGCTCGGTCAGGTTGACGACGAAGCCGGCGACGGCGCCGAACGCAATTTGGCATAGGATGAACCATTTCCACTCGATTCGAGCGTCGAGCAGCGGATCTATCACGCTTAGAGTCGACCAGAGCAGGCCGGTCCAGAGAAGCGGCGCGACAATCGCGGCCCATAGCGCGGGGTAGCGCGGAAACATCGGGAGCATCACGCCGTACAGCAGGCCGACCAGAATCGATGCGATCGCGTGAATCGCGAGAGCGGCGAAAAGTGCCTGCGGAATAAATGACGAGAGCGTCGCGGTGTCGGCGTTGGCGAGCCGGGACATCGAAGTCGCGGCTAGAATGTTGATCGTGTACCAGGGGCTTCCATGGAGCAGGATGCCCTGAAGAGCGGCAAGCACCGCCATCACGGCGCCTCCAGCGATCCCGCCGCGGATGCCGGCGGAATAAGGGTAGATTTGGAGCGGGAGAACGGCGCGATTGCCCATCTCGCCGACCCGCAGATAATCGACCCCGGCTTCTGCGGGAACGATGACCGCGGCGCCGGGCTCGATTGCAACCGTCTCGCGATGCTCGACCGGCAGCACGTCGCGGAACCATCCGACGGCGCCTGAGATCGCGAGCACACCGCCCACGACGCTAACGACAACGCTGGTGACGAGGCCGGCGAATAAAAGCATCACGCCCAGCGCCATGATCATCGGCCACGCGGTGGTAGCGGGTACTTCAATTACTCTGTCGGTGCTTTCCTGAATAGCCATTGTGCGTTTTCAGCGGCCGATCACGTACACGGTTATGAATACTACTACCCAGACTGCATCGACGAAGTGCCAATACCATGAGAAGCAATCGATGCGCTCGATGTGGTTACGGTTCATGTAACCGAGCATAGTCAGTATCATCACGAGCAATATCAAGATTAGTCCGACGGTGACGTGTAGCGCATGGAGGCCGACGAGTGAGTAATAGGTAGTGCCGAAAAGGTTGGTGCCGATGGATAGGCCTTCGTGATAGATGAGGCGGTGCCATTCGGCGGCGGTGCCGGTCATAAATTCGAGTCCGAGCGCGAGCGTGACGAACCACCAGATTCCGAAGGAGCGAATCGAGCCGCGTTGGAGTGCGCGGACTGCGAGGACGATCGTGATGCTGCTCGAGAGCAGGCAGATGGTGTTGATGATCGGCATTGAGAGGACATCTTTCGGATACGGGCCGGTGAGGCTTTTGCCGATATAGAAGATGTAGGCGACGACGAAGATCGAGAAGAAGGCGGACTCGGTGAGGATTAGAGCCAGCACGCCGACTCTGCCCTTGTACGGCATCGTGGGTTTCCAATCCGTGGTCGTCGCGTCAATTGTGGCGGGTGCTGCGGACATAACTTACTCGTATCTCCAGTCGGGGTCTTCGGGGTGTTTCAGATCCCACAGGGGACGGCGGCTTCGCACGACTGGTGGGGTTGCGAAGTTGTATTCGGGTGGCGGTGAAGTCGTGGACCATTCCAGCGTCCAGGCGTCCCAGGGGTCGTCTCCGGCTACTTCGCCCGAGCGGAGGGATTTCACGACGTTGATGATCAAGATCAGTACGGCGATGCCTTGCACTAGCGCGCCGATCGAGGCGATCAGGTTTAGCGTGTCGAGGCCGCGGCCGGGCTGGTAGGTATAGATCCGGCGCGGCATTCCTTTCATCCCGGCGAAGTGGAGGGTGTCGAAGGTGAGATGGAAGCCGATCAGGAATAGCCAGAAATGCCACTTACCGAGAGTCTCACTGAGCATTCGGCCGGTAATCTTTGGGAACCAATAGTAGATAGCGGCGAAATCCATGAAAATGATTGCACCGACTAGTATGTAGTGGAAATGAGCGACTACGAAGTAAGTATCCGTCAGTTGCCAGTCGAACGGCACGACCGAGAGCATGATGCCGGTCAGACCTGCGATGAGAAACTGGAAAAGAAACGCCAGACTGAACAACATCGGCACCCGGAAGCGAAGTTTCCCGCCCCATATTGTGCCCAGCCAGTTGAAGATCTTGATGCCGGTCGGCACCCCAACCAGCATCGTGGACAGGGCGAAAAACGAGTTTCCGGCCGGAGTCATCCCGACCGAAAACATGTGATGGGCCCATACGCTCACGCTGATGAACCCGATCGCACACGACGCCGCAACCATCACGTGGTAACCGAAAATCACCTTGCGCGAGAATACCGGGATGATCTCAGAGGCGAAGCCGAAAGCGGGAAGGACCAGGACGTAGACCTCGGGATGGCCGAAAATCCAGAAGAAGTGCTGCCATAGAACCGCCGAGCCGCCGGCCTGGGTGTCGAAGAAGTGCGCGCCGAGGAAACGATCGAGCAGAAGCATCGCCTGCGCGGCGGAGAGCGGCGGCAGCGCGACCAGCATCATGAAAGACACGACCAGCGACAGCCACACCAGCACCGGCATCTTGGTGAGCGTCATCCCCTCGCATCGCATCGAGAAGGTGGTGGCGATGAGATTGATCGCGGTCGCGGTCGAGCCGACGCTGGTCAGGAAGATACTCAGTATCCAATAGTCAGTGCAGTTGCCGCGCGAGAAGGCGCGCTCGGTGAGCGGCGCATATGCGAACCATCCGACGTCGGGCGCACTGCCCGCGCCGTAAAGGCCGTCGCCACCGATGTAGCTGAAGTAGAGGAGCAGCGCGCCGAAGAACCATAGCCAGAAGCCGAAACTGTTGAGTCTCGGGAAGGCGAGATCGCGCGCGCCGATCATCAGCGGGACCAGGTAGTTGAAGAAACCGGTGAGTATCGGCATCCCGACCAGGAAGACCATCGCGGTGCCGTGCATCGTGAGCAGGCGGTTGAAAACTTCGGGCGGTACGATGCCGGCGTTGGGCATCGCGAGTTGAAGGCGAATCGTCATCGCCTGGAGGCCTGCGATCGCGAAGAAGAAGAGTCCGCCCGCGACGTACATCACGCCCAGGCGCTTGTGATCGACGGTGACGACCCATTCGTGGACCTTGCCGAGGATCGGCAGCGAGCGCAGGTCGTCGGCGCTGAGCGTGAGTTCGTGTTCGATGCTCCCTGCCATGCCGGTGTCTCCCGATCAGCGCAAGGTGGCCAGGTACGTGACGAGGTCGTCGAGATCCTTGTCGTCGAGGTTCATCGCGGGCATCAGCGCGCCCGGCTTCATCACACTCGGATCGTTCACCCAGACTTTCAGGTGAGCGGGAGTGTTCATGGCGACGCCGGCGCCGATCGTTTCGCGAGCCATAAGATGTGTGAGGTCGGGACCAAAACGGCCATCGGCACGGGTGCCGCTAATCGTGTGACAATTGACGCATGAGGTGGACTCGAAGACGGCGCGGCCGTGCGATGCGCTCGCGTCGACGACCGGCGGCTGCTTTTGTGCGGTCGCCCAACGATCGAAGTCGGGCCGCGGCTCGACGATCACTCGCAGCAGCATCATAGCGTGTTCGGTGCCGCAGTACTCGCCGCATTGGCCGAGATAGGTTCCCGCGACCTGCGGATCGATCCACATGGAGTTGCGCTTGTTCGGGATAACGTCGGTCTTGCCCGCCAGGCGCGGGACCCAGAAGCTGTGCGCGACGTCGACGGACTCGAGATCGAGAAATGTCGGCGTGGGACTATGCGGATCGCTCAGCGGGACGTGAAGTTCGTTCGCGGTGACGATCCCGAGATCGGGGTATCTGAACTCCCACCACCATTGATGCGCGATCACGTGAACGCTCAATGCTCCGGGCGGGCGGGGCGCTGCCTGTACTACATATATGGTCCGCGCCGTCACCAGGATCAGCACGAATACAATGATGACCGGCACGGTGGTCCACGCAAATTCGATCGGGTTGCTGCCGTACACTTGCGGCGGCTCTCTGCCGTCGTCGCCGGGGCGTGTGCGAAAGCGAATCACGCTGTACGCCAGCAGTCCCGCGACGATCAGAAAGATCACCGCAGTGATGGAAATCACGAAGAAAGCGACCGTGTCGATTTCGTGCGCCGGGGTCGAGACGGGATTGAAAATGCTGCTAGGCGGAATTTTGGAGTTGGAATCCCCCATCCCCCAGTCGTTGGCCCACGCGGGAATCGGCGTGCCGGCGAGGAGGGATATCGTCACGCATAGGCCTTTGCAGCAGCGTCTCACGGTTGATCCCGCACGAATCAGTAGCACAAAACATCTTTTGTCACTAAACAGGCGAGCGCGGGGAGCCGATCAGATCACACGATATGTGAAACGGCGGCCGCGATTCAGTTGGAAGTCGCCGCGACGATCGCGCGGTCGCCACGCGGCAGAATCATCACCTCGGACATCCGGGTCTCGGGATCGAGTTTGACCACGTAAGCGGGGAAGCCGGTCTGTATGACGGCGACGTCGGTGCGCGCGTCGCAGCCGCATCGCGCGGCCATCGCGTCGTTGATGGCGGCGAGTTTGTCGATGCTGAGCGCGGCGAGTTGCAGGTTTCGTTCATCGATGGAGAGTTTCAGGGTCGATTTCTCCAGCTCGACCCGCGATGCGAGGGCCGTGCCGGAGACGGTCGAAGTCTTGACCACCCAGCTGATGAACTGGTCGTCGTTCATGGCATGAACGTTCGGATAGCTCTTGCGCAACTCGGAAATGGTGATCCCGAGCGAGTGCTTACGCGCATTCGCGTCCGCGAACACCTGCTCGTCGGCCAACGCCCAGATTTGCTTTGACCATCGCGCGAGCAACGCCGGATCGGCGTCCGGCAATCGCTGGTAATCGGCGGCTGCACGCTCCGCACCGGCCAGATCGCGAGCCTCGAGCGCGGCCTCGACTACCTGCGCGTCCTTGCGCCGCGCAGCGTCGTCGATTTTGGCGACAATGATAGCGCTCTGACTGCCAGGCTCCTTCATCGCGTCGGCGCATACACTGCGCTCTTCAGCGGCGGGCCGTCCGATCATGAAGTCGGAGAGGCAAAGATCATCCTTGAGCTCGCGCCGCTGGCTCGCGCTCAAGTCTTTCTCGTGGGCCGAGAGGGCGACCAGTTGTTGGCGGGCCGCCGGGAAATTGCCGGCCGAAATTTGACTCCGCGCCGAGGTGAGTGCAGACGGCGCGCATCCTGTAAGCGATGCGAGCGCGGTCGCGGCACCCACCTGGAGCGCGATCCGGATCAAGTACTGATATGGGCCGGTATGTGTGGGGCAATCGGGACGCATCAACTGATTATGCTCCAGTTCGAGGCTGGTTGACCATCGAATTTATCGAACCATGATCGCGCGTCGCCACCTGTAACGCGATGCGACACGCCTCGTCCCAGGACCGAAATCTCGATCTGCTTTGACGACCATTGGCAGCGTACCTTTCGCAAATCTTCATGGCATGAGTGCTGCACATACACCTCAATGTAAAGAGCGAGGGTCCACGATGCCTATCGGAGCGGACTGCCAACGCAAACAAGGAGGTGAGAGAGCCCAAGTGAAGTACCTGAATGAAATGCTCGTGAGAGCGCGCGAGGGCAGGAGCGGTCAGACGATGACCGAGTACGTGCTGATTATCGCGGCAATCGCAGTCGCAGGCTACACGGCCTACGTCGGGCTCGAAGGTGGAATCAACGGGATTATTGCCAACGTGACCGCAACTTTGGCGGCAGCGTAAACCTCGAGCTGAAGTCATGCCGAGCAGAAACATGAATAGCCACTCGAACAATCGACATGAGTATTCACATCGATTCTCAACCAGCGTGGCACACAGCCTGGTGTTCATGAACTAAAGGAACGCGCTGACTTAACGCGTAAGGAGGAACCACAAAATGAACTATCTGAACAAGCTGATTGTCAAAGTTCGCGAGAGCAAGAACGGCCAGACCATGACCGAATACGTGCTCATTATCGCGGCGATTGCAGTCGCGGGTTACACGGCCTACGTCGGCCTCGAAGGTGGAATTAACAACATCATCTCGAACGTAACCACGACTCTGAAGGCTGCGTAAGACGAGCCCCCAAGCCCGCGAGTCGGAATCTGGGCGCGCGGGATAGGCGGCGGGGTCCGAGTGCCCCGCCGCGCAAAACAAGGGGCTCAAAGGGTTTTTGATTCGCTCGCTTCGGCGGAGGTCGCAAGAAGCGGGTGAGGGAACGAATTCTGCCCGATTGGGGGTCACGCTCCGCGCGCAAGCGGTCGTGCAAAAGGGGGGCATAGATGAGACGACCTATAATTTTCGTGGTGCTGGCGGGACTCGGCGCGGTGTTGGCCGCGATCGTAGTTTTTTCCGCGCTCAGAAGCCGCGAGTCCGAAGTGCAACGCGCGATGGCGCGCACGGCGGAAATCGTGGTCGCCGCGCGAGATATACCGATCGGCACAAAACTGCAGCCCGACGCCTTGAAGCTGGTGCGATGGTCTCGCGACGACGTTCCGCAAGGTGCATTCACCGATCCGCAGGCGCTCGCCGGCTCGTTTGCCAAAAGTGAGTTCCTCGCCAACGAGCCGGTGGTCGCCAGCGAGCTTTATACGGGTGAAAAGACGGCGGGCGTGATGCCCCTGTTGATTCCGCCCGGGATGCGCGCGATGTCGGTGCCGGTTGACGAAGTCGCCGATATCGCGGGTTTCGTCGCGCCGCATACCCACGTCGATGTCCTGGTCGCGGTCTCGGCCAGCGGCCCCGCCGACACGTCGTTCTCGCGGATAGTCCTCCAGAATATCGAAGTGGTGGCCGTCGCCCAGGAAATCGAACACGTCAAGGATGAGCCGCAGGTCGTGAAAGTCGTCACGCTGCTGGTGACTCCGACCGACGCCGAGAAGCTCACCCTTGCCAGCCGCGAGGGAACCCTGCGCCTGGCGATGCGCAACTACGGCGACAGCAAGATCATCACGACCAGTGGAATCGCGATGGGCCAGCTCATGCACAATGGCGCCGCGACGATGCCACTGATGGAGCAGCAGCCGGCAATCGCAACTGGAGTCAGCGCGCGGCCGGCGCATCTCAATGCCGACGGGCGAACTCCGCTTCGAGTCGAGGTCATGCGCGACGGCAAATCGTCCGAGGCGATCTCATTTCTGAACTCTGGCCGGGTCCATCGTTCCTACGATCAGCCGCCCGAGGCATCTCCGGCCGCCGCGCCGGCGGCCGACACCGATCTGCCGCGCGATTCTGCGCCGCCTCCGGTTTCGTCCGCGTCGAGACGCTCCGCCGCGAGCCTTTCAGGCGCGGGTCAAAATCCATTTGCGGCAACTCAGGCGGCGCCGCAGGCGACGTCCCAAGGCGAATCCAATGACGACCACGCATCGGTGAATCTTTCTGCGCCGATCAAACCGGGCGATCCAGGCTACCAGGCCGCGCCCAAGACCTACATCGTCCGGTGATCAATCGGGGCGGCTTCGGGGGGAAGCTAATGAAAGTACGCACGACAATAAATTTTGCTCTGTTCGCCGTATTCCTGCTGGCGGGCAGCGCCGTACCCGGTCGCGGCGAAGTCCAGAAGATCGAGCCCGATGACTCCAAGTGGGTTCAGGTGTCGATCAACGCCGGCGAGACTTACGCTATCGAGGATATCAAGCCGGGAACCAAGCCAGCATTTCGCGTCGTCCAGAATGCGAACGCGTTTGTTTCCTACGACACAAAAGTCGGAGAACTGACGATGCTCGGCGCAGCCGCCGGCCGCTGGGTGGTCTCGGTCGTCAATACCAAAGACCAGACCATCAACTACGATTTGAATGCGTTCGCAGTTGCCAAGCCGGGAGCGCCGTTGGCGCCGGGCAATCCGCAGCCGCCGATAAGCGATACCGGACTCGACGCGCGCCCGGGCGGCGCAGCGTCGGCATCGATCGCGCCCGCGATACCCCAGTTGGCGACGATTTCGTCGCCGCAACCGCCGTCCTCTGCCGAATTGAGCGGCGCGGCCAGAACCACGCCGACCTTCGACACCGCGACATGGAACGTACCCGCGAGCCCCGGGCGGGCGATGCCGTACGCGCCCAGCCAATCGGTGGGTCCTCTTGAATCCCACATGGGGCAATATCGAAACGATCCGTCAGTGCTGGATTCAGGTAGCGGTTACAGCAGCGATTCGATCTCCGGCGGCAGGCACTACCTGCCTGACGATGCGATGCTGCTGATGACCGGTACCTCCGAAGTAATCGATTTCCGGCGCCGAATCACGCGTATCTCGGTCGCGGACTCGAAAGTCGCCGATGTGCAGGTGATCAATCCGTTTCAGCTCAACCTGATCGCTCATCAGCCGGGCGCGACCACGCTCTCTATTTGGGACGACCGGGGACGCTACGACGAAAGGATGGTCCGAATCGACGCGAGCGGGCGGCAACAGGTGATGCTGAACTCGATCATAGCGGAGGTTGACCGCACCGCATTGGAAAACCAGGGAATCAACTTGTCGGTAGCATTCTCCAAGATGGGCCTGTCGCTGGTCGGCTTGCCCGGCACGGTTGCTACGCCGTACAGCGCCAACACCAGTCTTCAGGGTACCGGCACCAGCGGTACCTCTTCGACCGGGCTGTTGCCGTCGGGCGGCTCGATAATACCGCTGCTGCTCTCGACGAATTTGACCTACGGCCTGGCGGCGCAAAATGCCGATGTGATGTGGCAGGCATTCTTTCAATTCCTTGAACAGCACACGCTTGGCAAAGTGCTGGCCGAACCGCATCTGCTGGCGAACTCGGGCGAGAAGGCGAAGTTCCTTTCCGGCGGCGAAATTCCGATCGTTATCGCGCAGGCCCTCAACTCGACGATCGTCTTCAAGACCTTCGGTACTTCGGTCGAATTTATCCCGACCGTTATCGGCCGCGACGAGATCGAACTGCTGGTCAAGCCCGAGGTCTCCGAGCCTGACTTCGCAAGTGGCGTGAACCTGTTCGGCTTTACGGTTCCTGCCTTCGTCACGCGCCGGGCGGAGACGCTGGTGCGTCTTCGAGATCGGCAGACCCTGATCATCGCCGGCCTCATTCTTCATCAGAAGACTTCCGAAGTTCAGAAGGTGCCCTACCTGGGCGATATTCCCTGGGTGAGAGGACTGTTCCGCACCACCTCGTGGGCCGACAAGGAGACCGACCTCGTGATGAGCGTGACGCCTCAGATTGTCCGGCCGCTGCCGCCGGGCGGGCAAGTCTATCTACCGTCCAATCGCGGCGAGATGAGTCAGGAAGAAATCAGAACCAATCCAATCAATCCGCCGGATGCGGCCCGGCCGCGGTTCTAGGCGCGGCTCTCTCGGGAGACCAATCGAGTGCCTGTACTTGGATCAAACGTCGACGGCCGTCGCGCCACCATGAAGGTCATGCTGGTGGGCGAGCCCGGCGAGGCACGCGCTCAGCTGAAAACGGTGCTGGCGGCGCTTGCCGAACCTGAGCTCGAGATTGTCGAGGGTGAAGCGGCAACGGCCGCGAACCTTTCCGAGAATGCCGCCGCGCCGCCTGACGCGACCCTGGTGATGGTCAATGGCAACGAGGAATTGGCGCTGAATTTTCTGCAAACTCAGGCGCAACATTCGCCGCGGCCAATCTTGCTCGCGGTCCTGTCGGCGCGCTCGGCGGGATTGATGAAACGGGCGCTGCGCTCGGGCGCCGACGAGATCTTGTTCCTCCCACTCGACCCCGGAGAAGCCACCCGCGCGCTGCTCAAAATAAGCGAGGCGCGCTGGCGCACCGAACGGCGCGAGGGCGGCGTGATCATCTCCGTCATGAGCATGGTCGGCGGAGTGGGGGTCACTTCGCTCGCCGCGAACCTGGCGCTCGCGCTGCAGTCGTTGCATCAGCGGGTCGCGCTGCTCGATCTCGATCTGCAGACCGGCGGGCTCGCAGTCTTTCTCAATCTCGATCCGGAAGTGACGATCATGCCGCTGGTCCGGCTCGACCGGAAGCTCGACTCGATTCAGCTCGAATCCGCTCTGACCAAGCATTCTTCGGGCGTCTATCTGCTCTCCGCGCCCAAACGGATCGAGGAGGGCGAACTGGTTTCCGACATTACCGTCGGCACCGTGCTGGATCTGATGCGCCAGTTGTTCGACTACGTGATCGTCGATTGCGGCGACCACGTGGACGAAAATGCGGTCGCCGCCTGGGAGCGCTCGGAGCATCTGTTCTATGTGCTTAACCAGACGATCGCGGCCGCGCGATGCGCCTGGAGATTTATCGATCTGTTCGAGCGCCTCGGACTGACCACTCTGGAGCCGCGCTTTATTCTCAATCGATACAGCCCATCGCATCCGCTCACCGACAAGGCAATCGAATCGACGCTGGCGAAGCCTATCTACGCCAAGATCCCGGCCGACGTTCGTACTTTTGAAAATATCGAGATGAAAGCGCAGGACCTTTTCGAGGTGGCGGCCAACTCACCGGTCGCCCAGGCGGTTCTCGAACTCGCGGCCCAGGTTATGCCGCGCACCGAACTGGCGGCGCCGCGCGAAGCAGGATTCATGTCGCGGCTCAAATCCGCGTTCAGCGCGCACTGAGAGAAATGAGGTAGTCGTTATGGGATTGACCGACAGACTCTCGAACTCCGGCCGTGGCGGCCGTCCCGCCGAGACGGGCGGCCCCGCCGGCTCGCTTATCGGCGCGACCGTGCGACGGCGCAAGGATGCGATCGCGGACAGCTCGCGTCGCCTCAAGGTCAAGGTCCACAACAAGCTGTTCGAGACGATCGACGTCGCGAAACTCGAATCCCTTGAGCCCGCGATGGTCTCGATCAAGGTCACCGCCGCAATCAACGACATACTCAACGAAGACGGCCGGCTCCTTACCGATACCGACCGCGGCCGCCTGATCGACGAATTGAAGAACGAGTTGCTCGGTCTCGGACCGCTCGAGCCGCTGCTCCACGACGACGAGATCACCGATATCCTCGTCAACGGCCACAACCAGGTTTACGTCGAGAAGCGCGGCAAGCTGCACTCGACTGACGTGGTGTTCCAGGACGATCAGCATCTGATGCTGATCATCGATCGGATCGTGTCGCGAGTCGGCCGGCGCGTCGATGAATCGTCGCCGATGGTCGATGCGCGCCTGCCCGACGGCTCGCGTATCAACGCGATTATCCCGCCGCTTGCGCTCGACGGCCCCGCGCTCTCCATTCGCCGCTTCGGCAAGCATCGTTTCGATATCGGTGCGCTGGTCGAGAAAGAGGCTCTCACCTGGGACCTCGTCGAGTTCCTGCTCGCCGTAGTCCGCGCACGTCTCAATGTAATCGTCTGCGGCGGCACCGGCTCGGGAAAAACCACCATGCTCAACTGCCTCTCCGCGTTTGTTCCCGAGGACGAACGAATCGTGACCATCGAGGATTCCGCGGAACTGTCCTTGCAGCAGCCGCACGTCGTTCGGCTCGAGACTCGGCCGTCGAATCTTGAAGGCCGCGGCGAGATCACCCAGCGCGACCTGGTCAAGAACTGTCTTAGAATGCGTCCCGACCGAATCGTGGTCGGCGAGGTCCGCGGCGCCGAAGTCTTCGACATGCTGCAGGCGATGTCCACCGGTCACGACGGTTCGATCGCGACCATCCACGCCAACAGTCCCCGCGAATGCCTCGGACGGCTCGAAATGATGATGCTGCTCTCCGGCGTCTCGATTCCGCAGCGCGCGATGCGTCAGCAAATTGCCTCCGCCCTCAATATCGTCGTGCACGTCAGCCGACTCTCCGACGGCTCGCGCAAGGTGATGAAGATTTCCG
>Ga0210407_10003323_pt1 | contig 13109 bp, 9 predicted proteins | sample IncBWC27MmetaG_FD_150860 | JGI IMG/M metagenome (GOLD analysis project Ga0210407, IMG submission 150860) | Forest soil microbial communities from Barre Woods Harvard Forest LTER site, Petersham, Massachusetts, United States - Inc-BW-C-27-M | ecosystem: Environmental > Terrestrial > Soil >... | reverse complement strand
GATTGCGCGTCGAGTTCCTGCGCATTGTAGGCGCGCAGCACGATCTTGTCGGAGAACCAGTAGCTGAAGAAGTTCATCGCGGCTGCGATGACGAAAAAGATCGCGACTCCACGCCGGCCTCCGAGCAGGTCGCCGATAAACATCAGCAGACCCGTCATCGCAATCAGCAGCAGCGTGGTTTTAAGGAAGCTCGTCATACCTAAGTAATTTTGAACCTACAGCACATGTTTTTCAACGCGATGTCTTTTGGGCGCGTCCGAGTCGTGATCACGGCAAATCTGTGTGACAGCAGCAGCCACTTCATCAGGCTCGACCGCCGAATCAAGCACCACGATTCGTCCGAGCGGACGCCATCGCGCCGGTTCCGTCGGGCCGAATATCACCACCCCCGGCGCCCCCGCCGCCGCCGCGAGATGCGAAACGCCCGAGTCATTGCCCACGAAGCCCGACACGAGCCGCGCGATTCCCGCGATTGTGCTGAGGTCCAAATCTTTCAGAACCGGCAAATCGTATTCGCGCAATCGATGCTCGATCGCAGATTCTGCGGGCCCCAGAATGAACACCGCGCGCGCTCTCTCTGACAGCATGCGCGCAAGCGTCGCAAATTTATCAAACGGCCAATTCTTCGCCGGACTTCCACTGCCGGGAAATATCGCGATCAGATTCGACGGGTCGCATCCCAACGATGCGATCGCGTCCGATGCGGCTTGCAGGTCCTCGCGACTTGGCTCTATTCGCGGACGCATCGGCGCATCCGGCGCGCCAACCGACCTCAGATATGCGGCGGCGAGATGCCGCTCGCCCGGACAATTGTCCTCAGCCCGAAAAGGATGGAACGAAACCTCGCCGTCGGTCGCGGCGCCGAGCGCCTTTCGAAAGCGCGCGTCGTCAGATGCGAAGAACGAGTAGATACGCTCATAGCCCGCGAAGAACTCGCGCGCCTCGGAATCTGTTGCGCTCGATTCGTTGAACAGCCGGCTCACGTGAGGAGCATCCATCGAATATCCACGCGCGATCGCCGTTCTTCCCGTCGCGAGCCGCGCCAGCTCAGCCCGCGCCATCAACTCGATCATAGCGCCCCAATGCCGCGCCGCAATCGCCTCGATCGCCGGCACTACGCATACGAAATCGCCGAGCGCGCCCGGGAAAATTACCAGCACCCGCCGCAGTGGATCGATCGTGCCACTCGTCGCAGTCATCGCGTCGATTCTATCATTCAGATCGCCATTCATTGTGAATTTTCCGCGCGCCATCTGTTGATTTGCGCTCATTTATACATTCGCCAACGGTCGCATTTTCCGGCTAGAATTGCGCCCATGCCCATCAGCGTCGCTCAGTCGCCCCTCGAACTAATCGGCAATACGCCCGTCGTTCGCCTCAATCGCCTGCCCGGAAAGGACGACGCGGAGGTCTGGGCGAAGCTCGAAAACTTCAATCCCGGCGGCAGCGTCAAGGACCGTATCTGTCTCTCGATGATCGAAGCGGCGGAAAAATCCGGCCGCCTGAAACCCGGTGATACCATCGTCGAGCCGACTTCCGGCAATACGGGAATCGGTCTCGCACTGGTCTCCGCGGTGAAGGGTTACAAGCTGATCCTCACGATGCCCGATACGATGAGCGAAGAGCGCCGATCGCTGCTGGCCGCATATGGCGCAACTCTGGTGCTCACCCCGGACACGCGCGGGATGCACGGCGCGATCTCAAAAGCTGAGGAACTCTGCCGCGAGAACCCCAACTACTTTATGCCCCAGCAATTCAGCAACGCCGCAAATCCCGCCGTTCACTACCGCAGCACCGGCCCGGAACTGCTCGAACAGTTCCCGCGCATCGACGCGTTCGTCGCAGGCGTCGGCACCGGCGGCACGATCACTGGCGCGGGCCACTACTTGCGCGAGCATCTGAGCAACAAGCTGCTCATCGTCGCCGTCGAGCCCAAGAACTCGCCCGTATTGTCGGGTGGCGAGGCGGGCTTTCACAAAATCCAGGGAATCGGCGCGGGCTTCATCCCGACCAATCTCGACACCAAAGTTTACGACGAGATCTCTGCAATCAGCGACGAGGACGCGACTATCTACTCGCGCCGCCTCGCGCGCGAAGAGGGCATCCTGGTCGGCATCTCGTCGGGCGCGAATTGTTGCGCGGCCTTGCAGGTCGCAAAACGCCTCGGCAAAGGCAAAATCGTCGTCGTGGTTTTCTGCGACACCGGCGAGCGTTATCTCACCACCGACCTGTTCCAGGCCGAGGGAATCTAGGATTCTGCATGATCACGACTGCTCTCGACGCGAAGCTTGCTCGAATGCGCGCGATCCTCGCCCCGATGCGCTCCGTGATCGTCGCGTTTTCCGGCGGCGTCGATTCTACCTTTGTCCTGAAGGTCGCTCACGACACGATTGCCGATCGAGTCCTCGCGCTGACGACCACCTCGCCCACGATGCCCGGCGAGGATCGCGAATCGGCGCTCGCGATGGCGCAAGTTATCGGCGCGCGCCACCTCGTCGTCGAATCCAACGAGCTCGAAATTCCCGGCTACGCACAGAATCCGATCAACCGATGCTACCTGTGCAAGCACAATCTGTTCACGGTCTGCGAAGCCAAGGCGGCGGAACTCGGTATCGACGAAATCGTCGACGGCCTCAACCTCGACGACCTGCACGACTACCGCCCCGGGATGCAGGCCGCGAGCGAGAAACGCGTGCGTCATCCGCTGGTCGAGGCGGAATTGACCAAGGCCGAGATTCGCGAACTGTCGCGCGCGATGGAGCTGCCGACTTGGGATCGTCCCGCGTCACCGTGCCTGTCGTCGCGCTTTCCATACGGCACAACGATCACGCCCGAGGGGCTTGAGAAAGTCGCGGCGGGCGAGCGCCTGCTGCATTCGATGGGCTTCAAGATCGCGCGCGTCCGCTTCCATGGCGAGGTCGCGCGGCTGGAGCTGGAGCGCAGCGAGATCGCACGAATCTTTGAGCCCGAGCTTCGCGAGACCGTCGATCGCGAGTTCAGAAAAATCGGCTTTCGCTTTGTCGCGATCGATTTGAAGGGATTTCGCTCCGGCTCACTGAACGAAGGTGTGATCGCCAACGCCACAAGTCTGTCCCGCAGCTCCAATTCCTGATTCGTATGCCGGATAGCGCCAACCCCGATCCTGCGCGCCCCGAAGAACAGCGCTCCGCCGCTCCGATAAGAAGCGCCCGATTCCGCCCGACCACTACCGGACGCGACTTCACGATTGCCGCGATCGCCGCCGCTGCGAGCGCGGCGCTGTTCGAACTTTCGGCCGCCGAGCCGCGGCTATGGCCGTGCCGGCTGCTTGCGCCGCTGCCCATCCTCGCAACTGCGCCCGAACTCTCAAACTCGCGCGCCGCGCAATTCGCGTTCCTGGCCTGTTTTATCGGCAATCTCGCCGGATGGGGCGGCGAGAGCTTCGCGGTCCCGTTGCTGTTGGTGTTCGTATCGCACCTCGCCGGAGCAATCGTGTTCGCGACCTTCGTCGTGTATGCGACCGAGGCAACTCGCCGATGGTCCGGGGTTCTGGCCGCGCTGGTTTTCCCGACTTTCGAAACCGCCCTCTACTATTTGCTCGCCTTCCAGTCGCCGCACGGCACTTGGGGCAATCCCGCGTACTCGCAAGTCGACTTCTTGCCGATACTCCAGACTGCATCGTGGCTCGGAATCGGCGGCATCACATTCATCATGTCGCTGCTGCCGTCGGGATTGGCAGTCGCATGGTATCGCTACCGTTGGAACATGATCTGGGGCCCTCCGGCGGTCATGGCGGTCGGTGTCTTTGCGATCGCGTTCATGGCCGGATCGGTTCGCGTCCTGTTCGCGCCCAAGAGTCCGTCCGTGCGGGTCGCGATGGTCGCGAGCGATCGCCTCATACCGCAATCCGAGTCGGGAGACCTGAGCGACGCCGCAGATATCGTCGCTCTCTACGCGAAACTCGTTCACAAGGTCGCCGACGGAAAAACCCAGGTCGTCGTCCTCCCCGAAAAAGTCGTCGGCGTGTCGCCGGCCTATGAATGGGACGTCGTGCAGGGATTCTCGCGCATCGCGAACATGTCGCATGTCTGGCTGGTGGTCGGGCTCAACCAGGTCGACCGCTCGCCCAAGCGCAACATCGCGGTGGTCTTCGATCCCGACGGCAAAACCGTTCTGGCCTACGCCAAGCATCACCCGATTCCGAGTCTCGAATGGGACTACAAGCCGGGATCGAAGCCGGCGATATTCGACGCTCCCTGGGGACGCACCGCCGTGCTCATCAGCCAGGACCTGGATTTCATCGAGACCGCGCGTGAACTCGCCACTCACGACGTGCGTGTAGTATTGGCGCCGGCGTCGGATTGGCGGAGCTCCGAACAGATTCATCAGCGGATGGCCGTCCTGCGTGGCGTCGAGGCGGGCTTTTCGCTCGCGCGCGCCGCGCGCGGCGGGATGGTCTCCGCGACCGATTCGCGCGGACGCCGGATCGCGGTGCAGATGGCCTCGCCAATCGAGGACGCGATCGCGACGGCTGATCTCCCGCTCGGCCCTGGACACACGGTTTACTCGCGCCACGGCGACTGGTTCGGCAAGCTCTCCCTGATTTTCACGATCCTGCTGATGCTCCGGCTCGCCGTAAGCATTTGGCACCCGCGCGTGATGCGCCGCATCCGCGGAACCACCAGGGTCATCCCCCCCGGCGTCATTTCAGTAGAAATTGGCGCCCCGCAAGCGGAGCCGGAAAAGGAACCCGAAGACGAGCTCTACCATCCCCCAACCCGCCCCCCGACCGACTAATTGGATCGCGATCCATTAGAACCCCTCTCCCGCGGCTGGCGACGATGTCGCCATCCGCACACCGGGAGAGGTCTTGCGCCGACATTCACGTCGTCGCAAGGGTGAGGGCACTGGGCACCAGCACCTTGCTCACTTCGCCGCGCCAGCCGCGATGATCGCCTCCACGATCGCAAGATCCGATGACGTCGTAACCTTGATATTCGCCGGCGATCCCTCGACCACCTCCACGCGCACCCCGCTCCGCTCGACCAAGTCAGCGTCGTCGGTCGCCACGATATGCTCGCTGATTGCGCGACGATGCGCTTCGACCAGCACCTCACGCCGAAATACCTGCGGCGTCTGCGCCTGCCAAAGTCCTGCCCGCGCCACCGTCGCATTGATTTTGGAATCGACCACCCGCTTCAAAGTATCGGCGACCGCAATCGCCGCGATCGCCCCGCCCACTCGCGCCGCCACGTCTAAGCACGCTTCAAACATTTTCGCACTCGCCATCGGACGCGCAGCATCATGTACGACGATTAGGTCGCTCTCCGAACTGGTCAGCGCGAGCGCGATTCGCACCGAATCCTGCCGCTCGACGCCCCCGGCAGTAATCTTGACCGGGATGCGGACGCCGGCCGCCGATGCCTCCGCGCGCGCGGCAGCCTCGAATCCCTCAGGCACCGCGATAACCAACTCCACGATCTGCTCCACACTCGCGATGACGCGAAGCGAATATGAAAGCATCGTGCGCCCGCCGACTTTGACAAATGCCTTCGGCTCGTTCTTCCCGAGCCGCACCCCGCTCCCTGCCGCAACGATGATCGCCGATGCTTTCACTTCTTCGCACCCGAGTTCGCTACAAAATCCGCGATCGCATTGATCACCGCCTCATCGACATGTCCCGGCGTATCGTATTCGGCCGGATTAGGTTTGCCCTCGCCGGCAATAAACAGATGGTTCAGCGTCGGGAAAGTCTCCACCTTCACGTTCGCCACTCCGTTAAGTCCAGTCTCCCAATGCTGGATGTCCTCATCGATCACCTGGTAGTCGCGCCCGCCATGCAAAATGAGAATCGGAACGCCGAGGTTTCGCGCAATCGCGACTTCGTCGCGCGAATCTAGGTCGTAAAAGTACGACGCCGGCGCGCCGAGGAAATTTTGCGATGCCGGCATCTTGTGCGCCGAGATTTCGTCCGCCGAACGCTCGGTCTCGGCTAATTGCTCAGGTGAAGCCTGTCGCAAAAACCGCGTCTGCTGAACGATCACCGCGGGAAGCTTGCGCCCCGCCGGCGCCATCAGCACAATTCCCGCAACCTGCCCAGCTTTCTTCGCAATCTCTGGCGCCAGCATAGCGCCCAGGCTGTGCCCAACCACAAAGATCCTGTCTTGCGCCACCTCGGGCCGCGCGCGCAGCAGGCGCACCGCAGCAACCGCGTCGTCGATCACTTCGTCGTCGACGGTCGCGACCATCGCCGAGTGGAGCAGAGTCCTTTTGTCGTAGCGGAGCACCGCGATACCGCGCGAGCTCAGTCCTTCCGCGATATCTGCAAAAGGATGATTAGGTCCGATCGTCTCGTCGCGATCGTGCGGCCCCGATCCCTGGACTAGAACCGCGCCCGGAAACGGACCCTTGCCGTTCGGAATAGTGATCGTGCCGGGCAACTTGTACGCGCCGACGGTCACATCCTCGGTGTGAAACTTCGTTTCCTCCGCATATGGAGGCGCAGTCACGGGAGCGTTGGATTGCGCCAGCCTGAAAAAAAGCGACCCGATCTCGCCGGTCTGCGAGGCCACCGCAACCGTCGAAATTGCCGTCGCGCGCTGGAACGTGAGCTGCACGCTGATCTCGTCGCCGCCGGGAAGACTATTCCGATCGAGAACTTTCCAGCTGAGCAGCGGCCCCTGCTCGCCGTAAGTCTGCTTCCACGCCGACTCCAGCGCTGCCGACGATAGGGCCGCTTTCATCGTGCCGTTGAAATGCGCGGTCGCGGCACTGAAGTTGCCGTCACGAATCGCCGAGAAAAGTTGCTCGACGGCCGTATCGTCGACGTCGCCGGCACATCGATTTGCGAACACAATCGCCATCACGACACTCGCGATACCCACCGCGAACATTCGCTTCGCCATCGGGATGCAGATTCGCAGAGTCGATGCGCCCGTTCAACAAAGAAAAAGGCCGGGATCGCTCCCGGCCTTCTCGTCAGATTTCTATGGCGACGCGATCAGTTTGCGAAAATCGTCTTCAGCTCTTCCATGATCTTTTCTTCCGGATGAGCCTTCGCGATCGACAGTTCCTTCACCAGCAAGGAACGCGCCGTGTCCAGCATCTTGCGCTCGCCGAACGACAATTCTTTGTCGCCCTTTAGTACTAGAAGGTCGCGCAACACTTTGGCGATCTCGAGCGGTGAACCGGTCTTGATCTTCTCCGTGTACTCGCGATACCGCCGGTTCCACGTCTGAGTATCGACCTCGACCTTGCGCTGGCGCAGGATACGGTAAATTTTTTCCACCATATCCTTCCCGATCACTCGTCGAAGACCGACCGACTCGACGTTTTCCGTCGGAATCATGATGGTCATCTTTTCGGTGCCAAGAATTCGGAGCATGTAGAAGCGACGCTCGGTGCCCGAAATGACCCGCATCTGGATGTCTTCGATTACGGCTACCCCATGGGCGGGGTAAACCACCTTTTCGCCCTTTTTGAACGGCAAATTCATCTTGGTTATGGCATTTGACCCACAGGCTCGGGATTTCAGAGTCGGTTGACGACCAACTGGGGGTTCATCACCGGGTCCGAGCAGCCTGGAATGTTAGGTCCATTATTACACAAAAATCACTATTTTGTAACCCCGCCACGAAAAGAAACTAAATCGGGGTCTGCTTGATAGAACAATGTTCGAGATAATCGACCGAATCAGATCATTCAAAGCGCAGTTCCATGATGATCGCGTCTTCGCCGGGACCGTAGTAATGCCGCCTCAAACGACGTTCTTCAAACTCAAATTTGCGGTACAACTGCCGCGCCGGCAGGTTCGTCCGCCGAACTTCCAGCGTAACCACCTCGGCGCCACTGCCCCTCGCCTCGGAAATCGCCTCGGTGATCAGCACCGCGCCGATTCCCATCCGCCGAGAATCGGGATGCACCGCGATATTGAGGACGTGGCATTCGTCGGCAATCAGCCATCGGCATAGAAAGCCGAGAATCGAGTTGCCGTCTTCAGGCGTCGCGACCATCACTCGCGAGAAAGGGAGGGTAAGCTCGCGCTCGAAGGAGGCGAGACTCCACGGGGACGGGAACGCGAGCCGCTCGATCTCGAGAATCCGGGGCAGGTCACGATCGACAGCGTCCTTTATTTGGATCGCCATCACAGGCCAACTCAAGTGCGGCGCAAAGTCGCTCGCTCCCACGTGGTAGCGCGGGGAGATTCGGTCAGGCGGCGTTCTGTAACTGATTCGCCTCTCCCTTGATAACGATAACTTCGAGGACTTTTTCGCGCATCCGATGCTTGAAGGCGGTCACCGGCTTGCCGAACTCGATACGAGTCGCGAAGTCGGCCGGGAATGACGACGATACGTACGACAACCGGCGGATCGTCTCGCCGCGCACGCTCGCGTTGATCGAAAGAACCGCGTCGCCGAGCATGATGTTGTAATCGTAGTCGGGCATCTCGTCGGGGAGATTCCACAACCGCTTTAGCGATGAGGCTGGCAGCATGCGGGGCATCTCGAGCCGGACCAGGTATGCGTTCGCATACTCGGCGACGGTGTAGACGGTGCCGTAGCGACGATCGCGCTCGGTCTTGTCTTCATGCATCGTGCCCTCGAAACCGTCGAAGGCGACTTTGCGCTCGGTCGCGCGGCCACCGCCTCCGCCCGCGCGGACCAGCATCGAGCCAACCGGCGCGAGCCCGAGCCCGTACCAGCATCCGCGATAAACGAGCTCGCTCGCGGGCTTGGCGTGGATAACTCCCTCGCGCAGGCGCCATGCCGACTCGCCCATCGCGAGCAACATTCCGAGCGTGATCCATCCGTAGGTGCTCTGCGAGAAAAGTCCGTCACCGCGAACCATCACGCCGAACGCGGTTAGAAGAGAGGGATAGAGAATCAGGTTGAAGATCATGTTGAGCGCAGTCGAGCGCACGCGGGAAAATCCTGAGGTACTGCCGACTGCGGCTTCGAGTTGCGCCTTCACATTATCCGGCATCGCTCCGAGAATCGGTTCGGCAAGGCGAAACGCGAATTGCACCGCTCCGGGCGCGGTGCGGACCGGGCTCGCGTCGACGGAGGCGAGCACGGTGTCAAAGTCGGTGTCGAGTTCACCGGGAAAATGTTTTTCACCGACTGGACCAGGCAGCGCGCCGATATCCTTGGGAAGATTCATCATCGCGAGTCCCGCGGCGGCGGCTGGCGCTACGACCGGCGCGGCGGGCTTGGGCGAAGGAACGGCGAACTTTGGTGCGGGTGCTGCTTCTTTGCCATTGGTTGACACTTCGCCGGCAGTTGCCTTGTTTGCGGCGTCACCGCTTGCTGGAGCTGCTTCTGTGCCAGCGCCTTCTTTGCGAAAGCGTGACGGCGCATCGTCGGGGAAAGTTGTCTCGGGATGCAACTCTCGCGCACGCGCGAGCAAAACTCCCTCAGTCTCGAGGTTGGCCGGATCGGGGATGCAGCAATCAACCGGGCATACTGCGGCGCAGGCTTCGTGATCGTGGAAGCCGACGCATTCGGTGCATTTCGACGGGACGATGTAATAGATGTCCTGCGCGATTGCAGCGCTGGTGGCGCCGTTAAGTTCCCACGGCACTCCGCCGGCGTAGATAGCCGTGTTGGGGCATTCGGGCTCGCATGCTCCGCAGTTGATACATTCGCTGGTGATCGTCGTCGCCATCTGGTGACCTTCAGTCTTCCTGGTATTCGGTTTAAGTCGAGGTTGCTACTGCCAATATCCAACTCTAACAGCGCCGGTTGAAGGCATCAATCGACACGGCGAGAGGAATGACAACGGTTGTCCGGAGCAGACCGCTGCGCGCGGGGCGGGAGCGGCGGACACCCTCACCCGCGCGGCGCGGCCTCTCCCGCGAAGCGGGCGAGGCGGGTAAGAAGTGGCTCAGGCCGCGACATCCTGACCCGGTGACCCCTGCACCCACCGTCCATTCCATTCAAGCGCAAAATCCCGAGGACGGTATTTTGCTCTCGGGCTGGGGGAAGAGGGAAATTTGCTCGCCTCATAGGCGGGTGAACATTTTCCGTCATCTTGAGCGGAGGCTGCCGGAGTCGAAAGATCTCCGCGAAGCGATTTCTTCGTATGCGGCAAAAAAACGGGCGAGATATGAATTGCGGGCGTCGTGCGAGTGCGGGATTTCTTTACCTCTACTTGTCCGAAGAGGTCGCGTGAGTGAGGAACGAAGCGAGCGCGGGAGAGGTTCAACGTCAGCGAGGGCAGAGATGCGCGAAAGCAGATGAGTGCTAAAGACGCGATCCGGTTCCCTCGCTCGTTCGTCGGGAGAGGATGAGGGTGAGGGACATCTGTGCGGCGCGATTGTCTGGTGCGCCGCATTCTGTGTCCGGTATTACCCTGGCCGTTATTTTCACGGGAGGTGCCGCCGCACACGGAGGCGGGAGCGGCAACGGAGGTCGGAGTGCGAAACCCCACGCAAGATTTCGTTTTTCATGGCTTCCCGTCTGTTTCACGCGGGTAGCGACTTTCGGCTTCGCGCAGGTTGAACCATCCAATTCCGGTTTCGCTTGCTCATTGCGGCTTGCGCAAAAGGCTTTCTAGCGACTCGCGAGCCTGGCGCTGGAAATAGCTGAGCGTTCCGGGGTCCCTATTTAGAAGCCACTTCAGATTCTGTTCCAGAATCGTGTTCGCTCGTTCAGTCTCGCTCTGGTCCTTCAGTGTCAAAAACAGGTTCCACGCGGAGACTGTCGTGTCGGGATGCTCGCTGCCGAGGATGCGGGTGCGCGCGTCGAGTACTTGTTCCTGAAGTTTGTGCGCGCCCGCAAGGTCCCCTTGGGCGCGGAGCGTCTCGGCGAGGTTGCTCATCGAGATGAGGGTGTAGGGATGCTCGGCACCAAGGATGCCCATGACGCCATCGAGCACTTGTTCCTGAAGTTTGCGTGCACCCTCAAGGTCACCCAGATCTTCAAGTGTAAGGGCGAGGTTATTCATCGAGTTGAGCGTGTCCTCATGTTCGCCTCCTAGGATGCTGATGCGCGCGTCGAGCACTCGCTTCCCAAGCTTGCGCGCGCCCACAAGGTCCCCTTGGGCACGGAGCAGCACGGCGATGTTGTTCATCGTGCTAAGCGTATCGGGCTGCTCTTCACCGAGGATGCGTCTGCTGATGTCAAGCACCTGTTCGAGAAGTTTGCGCGCGGCGGCTAGGTCACCCTGCGTCCAAAGCGCCTTGGCGAGGTTGTGCATTGACGTGAGCGTGCGATGGTCTTCAACGCCAAGAGCGCGTGAAGCGAACTCCAGCGTTTGCTCCTCAATCTTTCGAGCGTTTTCGGTCGCGCCTTGCGCATCGTGCAGGACACCCATTCCAAGACCCACATCCACAGCGAGCTCGGCGTCTTCCTTTTCTCCATCTTTGAGCCGCCGGTCGAACACCTCCTCCGCGTGCGGCAGGCACGCATTCATCAGCGGCCACTTCGCCGGAATCTGACAGGAAACGGGAGCCATGACATGGATCAACGCCCTGCCTGCGCGGCGAAGGTCGGCAGGACGGTCGGGGCTCTTTGCGCGGATGAAATCCGCGAGCAACTTGTGCATCTGGCCGAAGATCTCAAATGGCTGGGCCACGCCAGGCACGGTCTTGGGCGGAATTATGAACGAACGACTTACGAGCGCTGAGCGCGCGGCGCCCGAACTGGGTTCATCGCCCATCGCTTTGAGCACATCGAGCGGGATCGGCTCGGGCGCGAGGCACGCAAGGATCCGCGCGGCTTCGCGGGCGTTTTCAGGCAGAAGATTATAGGATTTGTCGAAGGCTTCGGTGATGCCGCGAAGTGCTCCTGCCGGAACAGCGCCGCGCAACGCGTCCATTAGCTGGTTGAGTTCATCCGTGGTCCCACGATTCTCCTTCGCCAGGTCGAACAGCTCGAGCGGCAAGATAGCTCTCGCCTGCATCGCGTGCTGAAGCAGTTCGAGTGCGAGCGGGAGCCGGCCGACCCATTCCGCAATCAAGGCCCATTGCCGATCATCAAGTGCTGCGCGTTCGTTGCGATAGGTCAGCAATTCCACGGCAGCCTCAACCGGGAGCACGTCAAGATTGAGCGGATGTACGTTTGCACTTAGTGAACCGGTTGTTGTGCGAGATGTCGAGAGAACGGTCACGACTCCGACTCCGGGGCACCATTCTTCGAGGCCTTTTGGTGGAACGCCGGGCGCGGGTTCGGGAACATCATCGACAACAAAGAGCACGCCGGCTTCACCCGGCAATTGCTGCAATGCAGCAGCAAGTTCTTCGCGCGCATTTCTATTGCTGTCGCGAAACGTCTTAAGGTCAGGAGTCTCGGGCTTGATGGCGCGCAGAATACCGTGGAAGCGCGGCTCGATACCTTCGGCGCCAACGTTCGCATCGAGCCAGAAGAGACCGCCCTGATACCAAGTGGGTCCGAAGCGATGAAAATATTCGCGTGCCAAACGGGTCTTGCCGAAGCCGCCGCCGCCTTCGATCGCAACGATCCGGGGCGCATCGCCGGTGGCCACGGTAGAGAGCTCATGATGAAGCTGCCGGAGAACGTCTACCCTTCCTTTGAAGCCCTGGTCGAGCGACGGCGGCATTTGGATAGGAAAAAGCCGGACGCCGCGGAGATTGGCGGGTGAGGGCAACGCAGCGCGTTCGCGAAACCGCGGTACGACTGCTTCAGCTTCAGACTTGCCGAGGATGCGGGTCAAATCTTCCTCGATGCTGCGCGGCGCGCCCTCGAGCCTTCTCCGAACCACCTCGGCAAGGGCGGTGGCGTTTGAAGCTTGCGGCCATTGGGTAAAACTCAGTGAAGAGGGCAGCCGATCCGTCACCCGACGTGACGCGCCAGCATCTGGCATCGCAATTACGAAGTGAAGAAGAGCTTGGTCTTTCTCCGCGTCGAGGGCATTGCGGCGAACAAGCGCCTGGAAAGGAGCAAGCGCGGTTTCAAATTCGCGCAGACAGTACCATCGTGTGAAATAGGTTTCGTCGGCGAAGACGACCACAACTCTTGCGGCCAACAGGGCTTCGACAATCTCGGTGGGAAATTGATCGAGGTGATCGATGTCGCTCGTATCCAGAAACGCGAGTCCGTCGGCGCCGCCCAGCGCGCGGTGCAGCGCGTCAGCATGCGTTCGGCTGGTCTTGCGCGCGTATGAGATGAAGA
>Ga0210407_10003322_pt1 | contig 13109 bp, 13 predicted proteins | sample IncBWC27MmetaG_FD_150860 | JGI IMG/M metagenome (GOLD analysis project Ga0210407, IMG submission 150860) | Forest soil microbial communities from Barre Woods Harvard Forest LTER site, Petersham, Massachusetts, United States - Inc-BW-C-27-M | ecosystem: Environmental > Terrestrial > Soil >... | reverse complement strand
CGGGCCGCACCTTCGGGCGCTGTGGAAGCAGGAGCGACCGCCGATGGCGCGGCGTCCCTGGGCGCAACCTCGCCGGCCTTTCCCTCGGCAACAAGCGCTGCGCGCCGCTGCGCCGCCGCGCTTCGCAAGGCGGCGTAGTAATCGAGTGAGTTGTGCTCGAGGGGGACCGTCGTGCTCAACAGGTTCGCGCGCCGGTCTATGAAACCCACGCCTCCCGTGGCCGTGCTGACGGTCGCGGCAGCGCCGCCCGGAATGAAGTTCGTCGGGTTCGATAGGGTGTCGATGACCTTTCCGACACTGTCGCGTAGGTTTGACGGGCCAAAGAGCGGCAGTTGAACGCTCGGGCCGGGACCGATGCCCCACACTCCGAGTGTCTGCCCGAAATCGGCGAGGTGACCAGGCCGGTCCCAGTCCGTCGCCACGTCGAACAGGCCCGCCCCGCCAACGGTGGTGTTGATGACAAAGCGTTGGAGCGTGTTCCAGCTGCGGCTGAAATTGCCCTGGAGGACATCGTTCACCGCTATGCCCGGTTGGCTGAGATTGCTGACGAAGTTATGGATGCTTTTTTGCACGCGGCCAGGGACGTAATCCTCGTAACCACGGGCGATCGGTTGCAGCGCATTGTCATCGACGAATTTGTTGCCAGCGAAGATGACCCGATTGGTTGGCTCCGCCGGATCGTTGTTTCGCTCGTACTCGGAACGGGCGTTGGCGTCCGCCGGTGCATGGGCACAGGCGGCGAGGGCGAAGGCCGACGCCAGCGCGATACCGCGCGCCAGCGCTCTGCCAGCCTCCCGGCACCAGGGACCATTCGTCGCGCCGCGACGGCTCGAGACCATGAGGACTACTGTCATGGATCATGCTCCTGTTTACGTAGGAGCAAGGCTATGCGCGGTTCTTGCCGGCTTGATTTCGGGTTTACAGGCGGCACGACAATTTGTGTCGGTGTTGAAACAAATCGCGGCGGCGCCGACATAAGGGCGCCGAGCTTGGGTGCTATCCCTGGAGAATGGCTGCGATGCCTCACCTTCTCATCGTCGACGACGACGCCGATATTTTGTCGCTGCTGACGAACTTCTTCAAAAAGCACTCGCATAGGGTGACCGTCGCTGCGGACGGAGCCGGCATGTTCGCAGCCCTGGAAAAGCAGCCGATCGATCTCGTTATTCTCGACGTCATGCTGCCGCGGGAAGACGGCTTCAGCCTGTGCAAGAAGTTGCGCGCCACCTCGCGCGTGCCAGTCATCATGCTCACGGCGGTGACCGACCATACGGATCGCACCGTTGGCCTCGAACTCGGAGCCGACGATTACGTGACCAAGCCCTTCGACCAGCGTGAGTTGTTGGCACGCGTCAAGGCGGTACTAAGGCGAACGGCCGAGACGCTCGCGGGGGCGGCGCCAAGCGATATCCGACCGATTATGTGCTTTGGAGATTGGCGCCTTGACGTCTCCCGGCGCGAGCTTCGGTCAGCCGACAACACGCTGGTGCTTCTTTCCGGCGGCGAATTCGATCTCCTCCTTGCCTTTGTGGAGCACCCCCAGCGCGTGCTGACACGCGACCAATTGCTTGATTTGGCCCGCGGACCGGCGCACGCCGCCTACGACCGCAGTATCGACACCCTGGTGAGCCGCCTGCGCCACAAACTGGCGGCAGATCCCAAGGCGCCCTCGGTCATCCGCACCGTCCGCAACGGCGGCTATATCTTTGAGGCCAAGGTGACGCGAGGATGAAAATAGCGCTGTTGACAAGCGATTCCATCGCACGGCGTTTCGTGCTGACTGTCATGCTGACCGTCGCCGTGACCTGGTCGCTGATTGGCTTGTTCAATGTCTTCGGCGGCGTATGGGCTCAGCCCGCGCTGGAGCACACCGGCTTGTTGGAGCAGGCTGCCAATATGGTGCGCATCATCGAGGCCGCACCGCCGACGATCAGGGATCAGCTCGCGGGCGCGGCGGCCACCCAGGCCATTCGAGTCAACTGGTATGCCGCAGCGTCACCCGTCTCGAGTGCCCTTGAGCACACAACCGGTGACGCCCCTGAGCATGGCCTGGCGGCGATCAGGAAGCTGCTGGGCGACCGTCGCTTGGTCATGTCCGCTTTGAAGGCCGATGGATCCAGTGGCGCGCTGATGTCGACGCCAGAGTTTCAGGAGGAGCACACGAGATACCCTCATGCTTATGTGCTCGCCGTAGGGTTTTTCGATGGCGGCTGGCTTGTCTTCACCACGCCTGAACGGCTCTGGGGCCTGCCGTGGCAGGAACGATGGGCCATCTGGCTGGCATTTCTCACGCTGTCGACCGCCATCGTCTCGACAATCGCAACGCGTCAGATGGTGCGTCCGATCAGGAAGTTTGCCGAGGCGATACGTCTCTTCGGCACGAATCCTCAAGCTCCGCCCATTGCGGAAACGGGGCCGCGGGAACTCACCAGCGTCATCACCTCATTCAATGAAATGCAGGCACAGATCAAAAAGTTCGTGGCCTACCGCATCGCGATGCTGGCCGCCATCTCGCATGATCTGCGTACGCCTTTGACTAGGATCCGCCTGCGCGGCGAGTTCATCGAGGACCAGGTGCAGCAAGCGCGGCTGTTCCGGGATGTCGAGGAGTTGCAGGCGATGGTCGATGGCGCCCTCGCTTTCTTCCGCGGAGACGCGGACGAGGAGACCGTGACGAGTTTCGATCTGCCGGGCGTTCTGCAGACCATCGCCAACGACTATGCCGATCAGAACATCGACATTGCCTATGCGGGCCCCTCGCACGCGGTGTATCGCGGGCGGCCGTTTGCGCTGAAACGGGCCTTTACCAACCTGATCGAGAACGCCGTCAAATATGCCACGCCGCCCACGATCGAACTTATCTGTCAGGAAAGGACCATCAGGATCATGGTCAAGGATCGGGGGCCCGGCATTCCGGCCGAGGCCCTGGAGCGCGTATTCAGCCCATTCTATCGACTCGAGAGCTCGCGCAATCGCACGACAGGCGGCGTCGGTCTCGGTTTGACAGCAGCGCTTGCGATCATCCGCGGCCATGGCGGCGATGTCGTCCTGTCCAACCTGCCGGCCGGCGGCCTGGGAGCATTGGTCACGCTGCCGCGGACCGCCTAGCTGGTGAGCGCAGGCTGTCGGCGAGGTCCGCTTGGGGTCATTCGTGACTGGGTCAAGCCAGTAGCAAGTCCGGCCATGTCCGCTATGCCGCCGATTCGACCAAGCTTAGTTCTTGGTCTTCTCGGGATCGACCGGCTCGGGTGACTGTTGTTGTTGCACCTGCTGCTGCTGATGAGTAACCGTCGGCTGAGACGGCACTGGCGGACCTTGGGCGGCTCGCGCCTCCAGCTCTGCCGCCTGCTTCTCCAGCTCATCGGCATAGTGGTTAACCCGGGCTCTGTCGGCCGCTTGGGACAGGCCCGCAGCCATACGCCTGGCACGCCTCGCTAGGTCGCGAAGGTCGCCAGATTTCTTCTCTGTCGGGTTCATGCGCTCCCCCGGGCGCCCAAGCCGATAGCCCAACGTAGGTGCGTTGCGGAGGTTGCAGGGTGGTTCACCCTAATGTCTGGAAAGCCGACACGGACAGCCCGCGCCGATCAGGCGGCCAGCAACCGGGACACCTGCTTGGCGTCCCAACGGTCACGGCCGGCTGGCATGCGGACGCCGCGCGCTTCAAGCTCGTGGGCTCCCTGAGGCCGCCAACAATCTCGCAACTTGAACCGGCTGCCAGCTTGATCGGCCGGCCGGCGTCCGCACCCCACGGGCCTCTAGGACTTTGGCGATGCCTGCCAGCGTCTCGACGCCGGACCGGCGAATATCCTCGACCACGACTTTCGTGGTGGCGTTGGCTTTCGCCCGCCTAACAGTTCTGGCCGCTCGCGCCTTGGCTGCCGTCTCAGCATTGCCGGCGGTTCCCAGCTTGGTTCCTCGGGCCTTGGCTGCCGCCAGCGCCGAGCGGGTACGCTCGCTGATCCTGCGGGCCTCGTCCTCGGCAACCGCCGCCAGGATGTGCAGGGTGAGCCTCGACGCGAAGGGCTGGTCGCAGGCGACGAAATCGACGCCGGCATCCATCAACGCGGCAATGAACGACAGATTGCGGGCGAGCCGGTCGAGCTTCGCCACAAGCGAGGTTGCCTTGCCCTTCCTGGCCGCGTCGAGGGCCTTAGCCAGCTCGGGACGGTCCGACCGCTTGCCCGACTCGATCTCGACATACTGGCCGACGATAACGCAGCCGTGCTGTCGGACGAAGGCATCGACTGCGGTGCGCTGGGCTTCCAGACCCAGGCCGCTCTCGCCCTGGCGGACGGTGGATCTCGTCGACCAGGCGACGGGCCACGGTTTCGCTCCTAGCGCACAAAGTCGCCTCGCTGCTCCGTACGCAGCCCTCAGCGTTCCAGTCTGCCTCGTGTTCTACCTGACAGGCAGCAGCGCGCTTTCAACGACGTATTGGCCGACCTTCCTTCCCATCTCAGTGCCGACCACCGTCGAAAAGCGGTAGTGAAAGCCCGCCCAAATGCGGGCATTTGCGACTTCCTGCGTGAACGCCTCCAAGGTCGTCCAGCGATGGGTCACGTTCGGCATCGTCACGCTGGTCATCGAAAGCTCGGGCAGGGCGCTGCCACCGAGCTGCAACTCGATGACCCTGGTCACGGCGCCGCTCAGGATGCAATGGGCGCAAGGGTATTCCGGATGCCCCGGCGTGTCGGCGATTGGCTGCCACGTCGCATCGCGGGGCGTGTTAGCATTTCCAGTCATGTCGCCGTTGCGGATGGCCGTTATTGGCCGCCAGAACTCGTAGTGATACTTTGCGTCGTAGACGGTGATGTAGGCGTCCGTCAGCGATATCGCGCCGAGGGCCATCGTTCGGGCACAATCGACGACCGACAGAGCTTTCTTGGTGCAGATCTGGCGCAACAGCGGGTGATACGCTTGGGGTCCGACCATCAGCCAAAAAGTGGCGGTTTCGGTCTGTTCGGGCGAACGCTTGGTGCTTGCCTTTCCGCCGTATTCGCGCAGTTCATTGTAGCTGCGCGCAAACTCCTCGCTTTGGAGCGCGACAGGGGGCGCCGGACGGAATTGAGAAGGCTCCTTGAGAACGAAAGGCATCATTTGGGGCCAGACTGACCCGACCGTCAGGGCCGTTGGAATGTAGACGCCGGGCTTGGTCTTTGGCCGATAGGCGTCGGGCGCATCGCTGCCGTCGGTTTCGCATTTCTTGATGACGCTGCTAGCCGCCTCCTGTCCGATCTTGATCCCGAGTGTTTTTGCGTCGCCTGGCGCGATGGCCTCCAGATGGGCCGCGAGCGCCGCGCGGATGTCTGCCGCTGTCTTGCTGTCGGCCGAAACCAGACTGAGCAGCACCGTGCCGGCAGCGACCGCCGCAGCCGCTTCCTTCGAGGCACTGGACTGGGCGGGCGCTTGCGCGATGAAGGGGCGGTATCGCGGGTCGATTGCGTTGACCGCGTCGAACATAGCAACGTCGACCATCGTCATGGCGCGCTGGGCCATGTTCGGGCCGCCCCAAGCCGCCGTCAGCGGCGTGACGAAAGCCGTGCCCTTTTCATCCCACTCGGTGATGACGTCGGCGCGGGCTTGACGGGCAGAAGCCAACGCCAAAACGACTATAGCAACCGCGAATAGTCCAATAGTGCGCTTCATGGTCCGCTCCCTGTCAGTCCAGATGAGTGTTTCGTTGCGTCGATCTCGCTCGACGAGCAGGGCGAAAAGCACATCGAATGCAGCGGCAGTGAAAGGGGTTCCGGAGCGTCTCCCCGTTTCAAGGCTACGCGATCTGTGCAAATGCACAACGTCTGAAAGCATATGAAAGGCTAGACATCGAACCGAAATTGGCCCTGTCGTCACCCAAAACGTTACCCAATAAGTCAAAAAAGCCCGCAATTACTGTTTGCTTTACATTTCGGCCGGAATTGAGGGCCAAGGGCAGCCCAAAAAATTCGGAGAACGTTGGATCCGGGTTTCCAATCCTCCGCCATTACCTCCCACGCCAACGGTCTCTCCGGCTCCGGCCGCCTCCAAGAACCTAATTGCCGCGGGCGATTTGTGTTGGACCTTTCTTGCGCTATCACCTCAGGGAATGGTGCGTCGACCAGCGTACTCTCTACATCGTTACGTCGTCGCGACAGTTGATCACCAACTCGGCGATCGAGGCATTGTTGGAAAGCCCAAGGACCGTCAGCACGACCTCGGCAATGTCGCCAGGCTCCATCATCTGCTCGTGCGGGAATGTCTCGACGTCGGCCGTCATGTCGGTAGCGACGAAACCCGGACAGAGTGCCGTACACCGCACGCCGTCCTCCCAGCCGGCGCGGCGCGCCGCGTGAGACAAGGCGACGGCGGCGAACTTGGTCATGGCGTAGCCCGCATTGTTATTGTAGACAGCCTTGCCGGCGATCGAGACGACGTTGACGATGCGCCCGGCGCCGCAGCGTCTCAGGTGCGGCAACGCCGTGCGGATCATCGATAACGGCGCCTTCACGTTCACCGCCCACATGCGATCGAGCTCCGTGTCCTTTTCGTCCTCGATTCGCACCCTGACGACCATGCCGGCGTTGTTTACTAGCCCGTCGATGCGTCCGAAGCGCGACGCCGTGGCATCGACCCACCGGCGGTGCGTCGCCTGGTCCTCGGCGTCGTAACGCTCCATAAGGACTCGCCCTTCGGCCCACTTGCCGGCCACCGATTTAAGCGAGGCCGGGTCGCGGGCACCCAGGCTTAACGTGTATCCAGCTCGATACAGAGCCTCGGCGATGGCGTGGCCGATGCCTCGGTTCGCGCCAGAAACCATGATGACCCGCCCCTCGGGTGCGAGCATTTGCCGACGCCTCTCGCCGTCGTCTAGCTATACAGGGCCACGCACCGCACCTCGATGCTCCAGCGTTCCGGAGCGTCTGGCGGCGTAGCAGGATCCTCGAAGGCGCTGTGGAAGCTGAAGGTGCAGGGCGCGCTAATCGCCGCGTCGGCATCTGGCTGAGCTCCCTTCGTGCGAGCCAGCCGGCCGGCCGAATCCCACTGCTTGATCAACAGCGCTTCACTCCGGGTCAGCCCAGGATAGAAGTACCATCGGTGGCCGTTGTGGTGCTTCGCGAAATAGTTCTCACCGATGCGGTCGGCATAGTGGATCTCGAAGACGACCAGATGCTCTGGCCGCACGCTCGCTGCATCACACAGCGCCAGCGGTTGGGTCGCGACCGGCTCGGCGGCGATGTTGCGCCAAAGGTTGATGATCGCGAAACGGCCGCTCGCAAGTGCCTGCTCCACCGCGTCCGCGTCAAGCAAGGATTGCCCCTCGGCCAGCACTGTCCGAAGCGTGTCGTTGCCGGTCGGCGGGCGCGCCAGGTCGCGAAGCCGTTGCGGCGCGCTGGTCAGCGTGTAGTCGCCATGGACCACCCGGGCGGGCCCCTGAACCTGCTGGCCGCCCTCGATGCGTTGTCCACTGCGCTTGCCAACCGCCGAGCGGATGTTGTGGTCGAAGGCCGCGGCAAGACTGGCCCCGCTCGCTTCACGCACGATCTCGGCGCACTCCGGGTAGTAGTGGCGCACCACCTGTTCGTGATCGAGAAAATTGAGGTCTTGCCGCGTCAGCGGACGCAGCCGCATCTCGAACCCACTCGTGGCCAGGGTGCAGGGCGACTGCGCTGCCAGAGTCCGCGCATTGGCGACGGACATCTGTCGTTCTTCCAGGTCGACGCCCTCCCAGCGCGCGTCACTGCCATCCCGGTTGCGACGCGTTAGGACCTTGCCGTTGCGGTAGAGCGAGGATTTGGCCGAATCGGCCATGTAGTTGAACAAGCCGGCCCGAGCTGCCGGAATTTGAGCGTCAGCCATCGATGCCATGATCGCCGCCTGTTCTCCAACTGCAATATAGCCGAGCATAGTCGGTCGGGGGGCGCAGGTGTACCATTGTCCGTAGCTGTGGTGGCAGGAGCGCCGCCGGAGCCAAAATGGACGGCGATTGACCGTCCAATTGCTACGTGGAGGATACGCCATGGAACTCTTTGCTGATCCCATCACGGTGAACTGCCGCAAGGTGGTCGCCGGCCTCAAGCTGTTGGGTTCCGACTACACGCTGACCAAGGTCGATTACTTCAAAGGCGAACAGAAGAGCGATGCGTTCAAGGCCATTAATCCGAACGCTGCGCTGCCGGCGTTGCGGGACGGCGATCTGGTGCTCTGGGAGTCCAACGCCATCTTGCAGTACGCGGCTGACAAGGGCGGCAAGGCTCAGTTTTATCCGACGGACCCGGCCAAGCGTGCCGACGTGAACAGGTGGCTGCTGTGGGAGGCGTCGACATGGTTTCCGTCGTGCTACGTCTATCTCGTCGAGAACTGCGTGAAGCCCCTACTAGGCGGCGCCCCCGATCCGGCTGTGCTGGCCGGCGAAGAAGAACGCTTCCACAAGCTGGCAGGCATCCTCGACAAGCGCCTGAGTCACAGCCCCTGGCTGGCCGGCGACGGTCCAACCATCGCTGACATCGCGGTCGCGGCGCCAATGCACCTGCATGCCTGGCAGCAGTTGCCACTGGCTCCACATCCGAACCTCGCCCGCTGGATGACCCAGCGGGTCGAGCAGCTCCCCTGCTGGAAGGCGACGCATGTCGGCGATGGCTTCAGGCTGGAGGAGGCGGCCTGACCGGCGGCGGCTTTGCGTTGTGTAGCTCTGGTGTAATCGCGCGGCGCTGAATCCCCGAGCCGCATGACTGCCATTTGGGAGGACGACGAGCGTTCGACGCAAGATTTGAACATCGTGTGCTCGTCGCCGCTATCCCCGCTTCCTGTACCGGTCATCGAGCTTGCTTATCGCCTCGGCGATGGCGCTCCCGACTGATGCGCATAGCGCTCGACCATGATCATGGTTTTGTGGCCGCTGTGCGCTTCACGGTCGGAAGATCGACTCCTGCCTGGACGACGTGCGTGATAGCCATGTGCCTCAAGGTGTGGCGAACCACCTGCCTTGAATCGAGGCCAGCGCGTTGGACGATCTGCCGGGGTTACTTGGCCAGCATGAGCTGATCGCCCACCTCAGCCAGCGCCCCGTTGCGGCACTGAACGATGTGCGCAAGCAGCGTGTAGGCGCGCTGCGCCATCGATATTGGACTCTAGTTGGACTCGCCGTTCGCCGCAAAATGCTAAGTGCTTGATTTCCTTGGCGCTCCCTACGGGATTCGAACCCGTGTTTCAGCCTTGAGAGGGCCGCGTCTTCGGTGTGAGTGCATCCGCCCCTCAACTGACAACTAAGTCCCCGGTTGGGGCTGCCTTTGGGTTACCCCTATCGCGTATCTAATCAGGCCTTGCGATACGGCGCAGACTGCAGCCTCCGAAAGGTATCCTTTCGCAAAGGGTAGTCGCACCATCGGGAGGGTGATGCCACGCACAGTTCTCTGGCTGATGGCAGCCGGCGCAGTCGTTACCGCCGCAGTCCTGGGCGAAGCCTGGCGCGGCGAGCCGGGCGAGCCGGCCATTCTCAGCCACGCAGCCAAAGCCGCCGCGACCTCGCCAGTTGCGTCGGCGCCAACCCCGCCGGTCGACGCCGCAACGCCACAGACGGCGGCACCGCCCTCGGTGTCACCGCCGACCGTAGCCATGCCCAGCTTCGACATTGCCCTGATCGGGCCGGACGGTCGTGGCGTGATCGCCGGGCGTGCCCAGCCCGGGGCCAAGGTCATCCTGCTCGATGGCGACAAGGAGCTGGCCCAAGATCAGGCTGATGCACACGGCGAATGGGTCATCATTGCACAGGATCCGCCTCTTGGCGCGGGCCAGCACGAATTGCGCGTGATCCAACATGTCGACGGCCGCGCGCCGGTGACCTCCGACCAGGTTGTCGTGGCCATCGTGCCGGACCAGAAACAGTCCGGTCCGGAGAAGAAGACGCTGATTATGATCGCGCCATCGTCCGGCGCCGCGACGCTCATGCAGCCGCCGTCCGCAGCCGGCGTGCCGAAATCCGGCGACCTCGTGATGTCGACGCTGGATTACGACGAAGGCGGCCATGTCACGGTCACGGGAAAGGCCACGCCCGGCGCGGTGGTGCGGGCCTACATCAATGACAAGATCGTAGCCGAGGGTCAGGCCGCTGCCGACGGAAGCTGGCGGCTCGTGCCGGCCACGCCCGTCGAGCCCGGCAAGTACAAGCTTCGGCTCGACCGACTCGCCAAGGATGGCAAGCCCGTGGTCCGCCTCGAGTTGCCGTTCGAGCGCATTCCCGTGCCGCCGGCTACGGACAACAGCGAACGCCTGGTTGTCGTGCGTGGCGACAGTCTCTGGAACATTGCGCGCGCGCACTATGGTACCGGCTTCCAACACACCCTGATCTACGGCGCGAATAAGGATCAGATCCGCGATCCGGACCTGATCTACCCTGGCCAAGTCTTCAGCCTGCCCAAAGTCAACTGACAGCGGGCAATTGAGAGCTCCTTCATGCTGGCGAATTTCTTCGTGCCGATCCTCGACGTCAGCACTGATTCGGACCCAATACGCGCGCGAGGCAGGGCAGGGCGAGAACCTGAGGAAAGCTGAAGCGGAGCAGGATGCGCTGAGGGTGGCGGCAGATTGGGCTCGAGCGACGAGGGGATGTCACAGCGTATCACGCCCGCAAAGCTCGCGAAATCGTGCGCGCTGCTTCCCTATGGCTTCCCCGCCAACTCTCGATAGACCGGTGCTGGACGCTAAATCTTTGATATTTATGGCGGACCCGGCGAGATTCGAACTCACGACCTCTGCCTTCGGAGAGCAGCGTCCAGACGTTTTAGGCCGCCGCGTTCAGCAGCAGGTAACGGCACCTCTGCCCACTTGGTCTAGACCTATCGGGCAACGGCCGTCCCTTCCGCCTCGTTTGCATCCCGCTTGGTACCAATGGGAACAGCTCGGTTTGGGCCGCCGCGCGGCATTCGCGTCCACTGTAAGTTCAGAACCGTCCGCACGCCGGCATTGCGGCTCTAAGCTGCATCATCCAAAAATACAACGCATGGCAACACAAGATCAGCGGCGCAAAGCGACGATCGGCGCTATCGTCGAGGCGGCTCGTACGCATTTCGGTAGGGACGGTTACGTGGCAACCTCGATCGACGACATTGCCAGTCGCGCCAGCGTGGCAAAGGGAGCCGTCTATCACCATTTCTCCTCGAAAGCTCAGGTCTTCGCAGCGGTCATTGGTGGCCGATGCCACCTCGCTTCTCGATTCGTTCGATAGTGCCGTCGAGGCCGACGTCATCATCCTCGATTAGAAGTTGCCGAAGACGTCGGGAATTGAGTTGCTGGGGCAATTGCGCCGGCAGGTCGTGAAATTGCCGGTCGTGTTCCTGACAGGCTTGCCTCCACCGTCCATGAAACCCTGGCCTTCGAAAGGGGAGCGATCGACTTTATCGACAAAACTCGCGGCGTTGATGTTCTGGTCAGTCGCGTTAAGCGCGTAGTCGGATCATACAGGCCTATCGCCGATCGCCAGGCTGACAAGTCCATCGCGTGTGGCAAGCTCGTTCTCAAACCAGAGATCAGCTGAGCCTTTTGGAACGGGGTGGACGTCGGCCTCACCATCGGTGATTACAAAATCACCCATTTGCTGGCGTCGAACGCCGGTCGCTATGTAACGTATCGCGCGATCTACGACCGCCTGACCTACGAGGGGTTTATCGCGGGGGTAGGAAATACTGGCTATCGGGCGAACGTCCGATCGGCAATCAAGCGCATCCGAAACAAGTTCCGCGCGTGCGATCCGGCCTTTGTCGAAATCGAGAACTACACAGCTTTTGGATATTGATGGGCAGTCCCGCAGGCTACCCAAAAGAAGGAGGGGTGGTTCAAGCTCTGGGAAGCGGATTGGAGGACAGCGAGGATTAGCGGCGGATCGACCGACGTCCAATTAGCGTCGGTACATTCCTGTGAGTAGAGCCAACTGAATCGGAGGAGCGACGCGCAACTCCCTCCACGCTTGCACGTCGGAGCCGCTGCGCGGCACCTCATCAAGAGGAAGTTGGGGCGCGCTTCTACTTGGCACGCTAGATCACATGCGAACGGCACAGACCGCTCCGAAGAGCAGTATTGGCGATGGCGACATGGGCAGTCGCTTCGTCGATACCGACCGGTGCGAGCACAAATTGCAGCTGGTTAGAAAACAAAGGAACAGTCACCGGATGGTCGCAACCCGCTTCTATGTTAATCACAGCGCGCCCTTGCACAGAGAATCGCTGTGTGAGACTCCCCATACGGATGCATAAAGCAACAGTGCGCAGCCGAAACGCCTTGGCATGTGTGCTTCTTTCGCGACTGAAAAAGGGAGCGTCCAATGGCTCAGTTAGTGGTGTCGTGGTTTATCTGTGATGGCAGGTTCTGCGTGCACGCCATCAACGCTTTAGGCAGCAGGAGCGGCAGGATTATTGAAATCGAGGACATCGACACCGGCGAGCGCGTCCATGGCTCGGCCCGAAGATTGGAGCGATTGGTGCAGGCGCTTCGAAGCTCCGGTGGCGAGTTGGGCCGAGTCTCGCCAGCGTCACCCGACACGACCTCTTGAGGCTTAAGGTCAGCGGCATTGCGCCGACGCCCATTGCTTCAAAGGTGAACTTTGCACTCGGAACAACAACACACCGATCAACAACTTCTCCGCGATGAGCTGAAGCTGCTGCGCCGCCTCAGCATCGCTCGCCGCAGCGCTTCTACTCGCCTGCCGATAGTTCGACGTACCGGGCTCACCCGCCTGCCAACTCGCAGCGATTTAACTGCAAATAGCGAAGTGGTTCTCCGACATCGTCGCTAGGGCCAGTGAGTCGGAGTCTGACTCTGCGGGCGGTCCAGCCACGGCCGCCAGGGTGGTGACAGCGCCAGACCTCGATCTTGTCACACGCCTCGATGCTTCGGGCGTGATGTCATATTGGAGGCTGCGTCTTCCGCTGCTGTGCTTCGATCGACCTGACCGCTGATGTACCGGCACGTCCGGGCTTACCGACTTCCGGGGCGCGCCTTCGCTTGTATGCGGTTGGGTGCGTCGTGGGGGGAAGGATGGCGGCAGTGCCGGTAATGACATGGGATGAATTCTTGGACACCTATCCCAGGTCACATCTGGTGGTTGCGTGGCTGCACGTGCGGCAGCGGACCGGTGAAGTGCG
>Ga0210407_10003315_pt1 | contig 13122 bp, 10 predicted proteins | sample IncBWC27MmetaG_FD_150860 | JGI IMG/M metagenome (GOLD analysis project Ga0210407, IMG submission 150860) | Forest soil microbial communities from Barre Woods Harvard Forest LTER site, Petersham, Massachusetts, United States - Inc-BW-C-27-M | ecosystem: Environmental > Terrestrial > Soil >... | reverse complement strand
TTAAGGATTTCTTCGCGATGAACTCGATATCCTTGATCGCCTCGTCGAAGTCGTTTGGCAATATCAGTCCGATCCCGGCGCGGCGAATTGGGTCCTCTGCGCAGAAATCCTTAAGCCATCGATTGTGCGCACGGATACCGGCAAGGCACTGCTGGAAGTCCTCAGGCTTCGGTGGATGCGCCGTCACGATACTCTTGCGATAGAACGGCGGCACCGTGTTCGGGAACACCACTTCGCCGACGACTCCCTGGCTGTCCTGATCCTTGTTGCGGATGCCGTAATCCCAGTTGCGCATCTTCTTGGAGCCATAGTGCTCCTGCGACGGGTTCTTGTATCCGCCACGCCACTCGTCAAATTTCTCACGCCACTGTGGATCGAGGTATTCGCGATACTGCGCATGGCTGCCGCCGCCATGAGTGTCCGCGGTGATAAGTATGTAAGGTTCTTGTGACATGTGGATCTCCCCTGTTGCCCTATTACCACACCTTCCAGCCGCCCGTCATCTGGCATCAATGATCGAGCAATCTGTCGCAATCCGCGTCCGACAGCGTCATGTTGTGACGGACGCCATCGTCTCTAGAGATCAAAAGTGAACGAAGAATTGATGGATTTAAAGCAGGCACCGCGATAGGTTTGCCTCACAACATCTTGGGTCACGCGGGGGACGCCAATGACAACCAGAGAAGTCGCGGCCAGTAAGGCACTCTTGGGAACCGTCACGCTGATTTTAGTGGCATTGGTCGGCGCACCGGCCGCGTTCGCGCAAACCAACGCGCAGCGAAATGACGCGCTGATGAGCCGGCTGCAGCTGGCGAACCCGAAACTGGGCGCCCAGGACAAGTACGTCAGCGGCGGCTTGCGCAACGTTCTCAACCTCGCGAAGCGCTGGAGCACGATCAAATCCCAACTCGACCAGGCCGCCGCTACGCATATCGAGCGTCCGGCCGCCGTCGGAGTAACAACCAGTGGTTTGGCTTCGCGAGAGGCAGGCTTCACCCAAAGCGAGACCTCAACCGCATGGTGTGGAACCAACGCGGTAATCGGTTTCAACGACAGCGGCAGTCTCCTCGAGACGGAAGCCGCGGCGCTAGGCGGAACCAGCGGACTCAGCCTGATGGGTTTCGCGCAATCCACCAACGCCAACATCACCACCGGCACCCCAACCTTCTCCGACCAAGGTCCTGTTCCCGCGGGTCCCGTTAACTCAGGCATGGGCCTCTTCGTTGCGTCCGATCCCGTGCTGCAATGCAGTAGCGCGAGCAATTTTTTCCTGTCGGGTGTCGGGTTCGATTGTTCCTCGTTCGTCTTGAATGGCGGCGTGACGGCATGCACGGCCGCTCAATCTAACGTTACCGTTTCCCTCTCGAGCGACGGCGGCGCAACGTTCGGCGCGCCGAATGTCGCAATCGCAAAGAACTTCCCGGACCACACGCTTGACAAGGATTGGATGGCCGTCGACTCGGCGCACGGCGAAATTTACGTAACTTACACCGACTTCGATAATTCCTCGGGCAACATTTGCGGGACCGATGTTTTCCAGATTCAGCGCATCGCGATCGAGTTGGTCAGTTCGACAGACGGCGGAACGACCTGGAGCGCACCGGCCGAGGTCACTCACGTTTGTGCGGACTTGCTCGTCAACCCCGACACTTCGGTGACCGGTTCGCAGATTGCGGTCGCCGCCGACGGCTCGGTCTATGTCGCTTGGGAAGCGATCGGCCTCGGCGGCGGGAACCAGAAGGTACGCGAGATCGATATCGCGAAGTCAACATTGGGAGGCGCGTCATTCGGTGCCTCCAACAAGATCACTGACGTAAACTGTGTCGGAGACTGCACTGACGGTACCTTGCAGGGATCAATCCGCATCCTTGAATTTCCCAGCCTCGTGATGGGCAAGGGCACTCATGCGGGCAAGCTCTACATGGCCTGGAACGACGGCGACAATCCGCAGAATGACGCCTTGATCGGCACCTACAATTTCGCCGACGTCAAACTGGTGAGTTCGAGCAACGGGACAACCTGGTCGGCGCCGGCCAAAGCCAACATCAACGCGGTCAGCAATACCGACCATTTTCAGCCGACGGTTTCGTCCGACAAGACAGGTCGTATCGCCGTATGCTTTTACGACCGGCGCAACGATCCGAACAACTTCCTGATCGACCGCTACTGCGCGAGTTCGACCAACGGCACAACCTTCACCAACACGCGAATCACGCCCAAGAACTTTCCCTCGGTGGTCAGCCAGGACGCTCTCATCGCGCCCAACTATATGGGTGACTACGACACGGTGACGTCGGACACGATGAATTCAGTGAGCGGATTCCGCGGCGCGTTCGCCAACAATGTCCGCGGCGCCCCCAACGTGCAGGCAAACAAATTCTAGTCCTCGCGTAACTGGGGGGTTCACTGGCCTGGCACTGTCAGGCGGAGCGCGCGGCAGCTATGATGCGCCGATGAATCAGGCAACCGCGCCCTGTAGAAACCAGCTCAAGAGCATCGCGCGACAAGCGATGCTTGAACGAAATCTGCTCCCCGACTTCTCCGCCGCAGTGATCGCGGAGACCGGCTCCATTGCGAGCGCTGCTGCCGCGACGGATTCATCGCTGAGAGATCTTCGGCACTTGCTGTGGGCGTCGATCGACAACGATGACTCCCTCGACCTCGATCAGCTTTCGGTCGCGGAGCAACTCCCCGCCGGCGCCGCAAAAATTCTCGTCGCGATCGCGGATGTTGACGCGATCGTCAAAAAAAGCTCGGCTATCGACGACCACGCGCGGACCAACACCACTTCGGTTTATACCGCCGCCGAAATTTTCCCGATGCTTCCCGAGAAGCTCTCGACCGACCTCACCTCGCTCGCCGATCGCAAAGAGCGGCTGGCCATCGTGATCGAGATGGAGGTCAGCGCCGACGGCGCCGTCGGCAAGTCTGACATCTATAGAGCGATTGTGGTGAATCGCGCGAAGCTCGCCTACCACGGAGTCGGCGCGTGGCTCGATGGAACCGCGCCGGCGCCTGCGCCGATATCCGCGGTACCGGGCCTCGACCAAAATCTCCGTCTGCAGGATCGGATTGCGCAGGCGATGAAAACGCACCGTCATCAACAGGGTGCGTTGACGCTTGAGACTATCGAGCCGCGCCCCGTCTTCGACGGCGATTCGCTGAACGACCTGCAGGCCGACCGCAAGAATCGCGCTACCGAGCTCATCGAAGATTTCATGATCGGTGCGAACGGCGTCACTGCGAGATACCTGGAGCAGAAAAACTTTCCCGCACTGCGACGCGTGCTGCGCTCGCCTGAGCGATGGGCGCGAATCGTCGACCTGGCGAGGGACTTGGGCGAGACCCTGCCGCCGCGTCCCGATTGCCAGGCGCTCCAGGCGTTCCTCGAGAAGCGCCGCGCGGCAGATCCCGATCACTTTCCTGATGTGTCCCTTTCCGTGGTCAAGTTGTTGGGTCGCGGCGAATACGTGCTCGAGCTTCCCGGCCAGCCGGTGACCGGACACTTCGGGCTCGCCGTGAAGGATTACACTCATTCGACCGCGCCGAATCGGCGCTTCCCGGATTTGCTCACCCAGCGCCTGCTCAAGGCGGCGCTTTCAGGTTCGCCGACACCGTACCGTAACGACGAGCTCGACGGACTGGCGCGGCACTGCACCGAGCAGGAGGACAACGCGACCAAGGTCGAGCGGCAGGTGCGAAAGTCGGCGGCCGCATTGCTGCTCGAGTCGCGCGTCGGCGAGCGCTTTGACGGGATCGTGACCGGAGCTTCGTCGAAGGGGACATGGGTGCGAATCGATCATCCGGCCGCGGAGGGAAAAGTCGTGCGAGGATCAAGGGGCCTTGATGTAGGTGATCATGTCGTCGTCGAGCTGATCGACACCGACGTCGAGCGCGGCTTCGTCGATTTTGCGCGGGCCAAAAAATCATGAAATCGCGCAAGCCGCTCCCGCCGCAGACTACTCCACCGCTCGCGTACAAGGACGAGAAGTTTCTCGATAGCGACGAGGCCCGTCCCATCCGGATTCTTGCCGAATATCTAGACCCGTATCGAATCTTTTGCCGCGAGCAAGTGCACGAGACTATCGTCTTCTTCGGCTCCGCGAGGATTACTCCCGACGGTCCGCTCGGTCGCTACTACAAGGAGGCTCGCGAGCTAGCGCGTCTCATCACCACATGGTCGAAGAGTCTCCGCTCGCATGCTCACCGCTACGTGATCTGTTCGGGAGGCGGCCCCGGAATCATGGAGGCAGCGAACCGCGGCGCCTCAGACGCCAAAGGAAGGAGCATCGGGCTTAACATCGGGTTGCCGCATGAGCAGCGGCCCAATCCCTACATCACGCGCGGGCTGAACTTCGAGTTTCACTACTTCTTCATGCGCAAGCTGTGGTTCGCGCATCTTGCGCGCGCGCTGGTCGTTTTTCCCGGGGGCTTCGGCACACTCGACGAGATGATGGAGCTCCTGACCCTGAAGCAAACCGGGAAGCTGGATCGCCCCATCATCATTCTTCTTTACGGCTCGCAATACTGGAAAGAGATCATCAACTTCGACGCGTTGGTGCGCCACGGCACGATCAGCCCCGAAGATCTCAAACTCTTCACCTTTGCCGATGATCCAGCCACAGCGCTCGCCCTGCTAAAAAAGGGGCTGAGCACTCAGCCCGAGGAAAAGCTGCCGGCCTTCGCACACTCGTGCACGCCACCACCCGAGCGCTGAGCGGTTACCTCTGAAATCTTCGCGAGTTGCTTGTCGCGCAGCATTTTGTTAGCTCGATGCGTCGGAGCCCACATTAATGAAAACAAAGTTCGGGATAGCCGCGTCGATTACCCTCGTGGCGCTGATGCTTCCGTTCCCATGGTCGAACCGCCAAGTATCGGCGCAGGAGACTCCGGCCGGAGCGGACCTCGTGCCTCACAGCGGCGGACACGGCCCGCATATTTTCGCGCCGAAGGGCGGAGGCGGCTCCAAAGGCAAAATTAAAAATTTGATTGATCACGGCGGTGCCGTTCTGCCGACCTCCCACGTTTATGCGATCTACTGGGGTCCGGTGCCGACCGACATTTCCGATGCGCTCTTCTCTTTCTTTAGCGGTTTTGGCGGTAGCAGCTACGCAAACATCCTCACTCAGTACATGCGCGGGGTTCCGCCTGCTCCGCCCGCATCTACCTACACCACTCTGGCACCTGACCCTTCTGCGCCGCCGGCGCACTCACCGTCGGTCAGCACGATCGTCAATGAAGTCTGTGCATCTCTGGGCGGTGGCGCCCCGGATCCCGACGGTGTGTACTTCGTGATCACTTCCAATTTTCCCAAGACCGGCAGCTTCTGCGCATGGCACGCTATAGGAACCTGCAATGGACATTCGATCGCGGTGGCGTATCTTCCCAACGTGACTGGCGTCAGCGGATGCACCATCGCATCTATTGGTTCCAACCCATTCGGTAATGGCGGCCAATCGATCGCAAACGTTGCTGCGCACGAATTATCTGAGTCGATTACCGACCAACTCATAAATGCCTGGTACGATTCGAGCGGACAGGAAGTCGGTGACAAGTGCGCATCGCAATTCGGCAGTCCCGTAACGCTCAGTAACGGAATCGAGTGGCAACTTCAGGAAGAATGGTCCAACGCGAACTCCGGATGCGTCCAGTCCATTCCATAGGTAGTAGCGGGCGCAATCGCGCGACTGCCTGACTCACGAATGCGGTATGGGCTGCTGCTCCCTGGATTGCTTTATCAGGAACTCCGCGTTCGATTGAGGTATCAGAGAGATGCCGCCTTGGCCGACGGCACCCTGGATGCGGCCCTCGCTACTCGCAAATCCCGGCACCCCGGGAGGACCCGTTGTCGAGCTGAGCCCGCCGACCTGCAGGTAAATCGACTGGCCGGGTTTCACATCAACCGGGATGGTTCCGCTGCCTTGCGATCGCCCTCCTGCTCCGGCGGAGAACGTGTGCGCGCCGGGACGGATCGTTATCGTGGTATAACGCTGCCCCTGCATCATGGCGATCACCTGGTCGCCGTCCTGCACCGAGAGCTGCAAATTTCCGAGGTCGGTATCGACGATGACTACCGTCGCCGGCGCGGCGCTGGATGGATAGCTTGGCGGCGGCGCCGATTGCTCGCCACATCCGGGGAGCACAGCGAGCACGGCGACGATCGCGAGGGTGTGTAGTTTCATCGTGAAGGATCTCCATCCGCTGGATTTTGCCGAAAACAGGCCCGGCCAGCACTGCGCGCGACTGCGATTATGCATCACGCAAAGCCGCTGAGCCACCGTGCGCTTGATCGCGCCTCGCCGGCCAGACTAAACAAGTCATCAGGGAGAGGCGCTTCCAACGTCCAGCATCGGATCTGACACCGCGATCGACTCTAGCAATTCGGGAGCGACCCCGATTGATGCGCCCGTCCGCGTTGACGGCGAGAATTCCGTATCGTGGGACGATCGTTGCGACGTGCTGGTCGTTGGATTCGGCGCGGCGGGAGCATGTGCTGCGATCGAGGCTGCCGATGCGGGCGCCGAGGTCATCGTAACTGATCGCTTTGGCGGCGGCGGTGCGAGCGCCAAGAGTGGCGGCGTCGTGTACGCGGGCGGCGGCACCCGATTTCAAAAAACCGCCGGCTACGACGATTCCCCCGACGCGATGTACGAGTACCTGCGCCTCGAAGTCGGCGATGCGGTCTCGTCCGCGACGCTGCGCGACTTCTGCGAGCGCAGCGTCGAGATGATCGAATGGCTCGAGGCGCACGGCGTCGAGTTCGATTCCACTGTGCCCCCGTGCAAGACATCGTATCCAGCCGACGGCTATTACCTTTATTTCTCCGGCAACGAGACCGTTAAAGAGTACGCGGGCAAACACGCGCCCGCGCCGCGCGGGCATCGCGTCAAAGGCGCGGGCCTGTCGGGTGCGATGCTCTTTCGCGCGCTCCGCAAAAGCGTCCATGCCGAAGGCGCGCGCGTGATTACCCAATCTTCCGTGCGACGTCTGGTCATCGACAACAGCAGCGGCGCAGTCCTCGGCGCCGAACTCTGGCAGTTCGAAAAGGACAGCAGCGCAGCCCGACGCCATCGTCGCCTCAGCCGATGGGCCGAGCGAATGTACTATCCAGCGCCGAGCGTCTCGGACGTACTCGGCCGCCGCGCGCTGGCAGTGGAGCTCAATGAAGCCAGCCCGCGGATGGTCCGTGCGCGCGGAGGCGTGATTCTCAGCACCGGCGGATTCATCTTCAATCGCGAGATGGTTGCCCGTCACGCGCCGAGCTATTTGAAAAACTTTCGCCTCGGAACATCGGGATGCGACGGCAGCGGGATCCGCCTCGGCCAATCCGTAGGCGGTGAATCCGCGCGCCTCGAGCGCATCTCGGCGTGGCGCTTCATCAATCCACCGCTCGCATGGGCGCGCGGCATGATCGTCGACGCGAACGGCTCGCGCTTCTGCAACGAAGAGGTGTACGGCGCGAAACTCGGCTACGAAATGTGCGAGCATCACAACGGCAAGGCCTGGCTCGTGATCGATTCGAAGATCCGCGCCGACGCAGTCCGAGAAGCTCTCCACGGCAACCTCTGGGGATTCCAAAGCGTCCCTGCCCTCGTGCTGACTTATGCGGGCGCGAAGCGCAGCGCCTCGATCGAAGATCTCGCCCGCCGGATCGGCGCCGATCCGGCGGTCCTTGTCCGAGATTGGCAAACCTATAATCACGCCGCGCAAAGTGGTGACGATCCGCTCGGCAAGTCCCGCGACCTGCTCCATCGCCTCGACACGCCGCCGTTCTATGCTCTCGACATCTCAGCCGACAAGCGCGTCTTCCCATGCGCCGCCCTCACGCTAGGCGGCCTCCGCGTGGACGAAACCGACGGATCGGTACGAGCCGGCGACAGCGCTACGGTGCCCGGCCTCTACGCCGCGGGCCGCGCCGCGGTAGGGATCGCGTCGAATCATTATGTAAGTGGACTAGCGTTGGCCGACTGCGTCTGGTCCGGTCGCCGCGCTGGCCGTTCAGCAGCAGCGATAACGCAAGGCGCAAAACAAGCGAAAGCAACCGCGTAGTAGGATCCAGTAATAGGTAATGGCTATGGGACGCGTTAATGGGAAAGTTGTGATCGTCACCGGCGGCGCCAGCGGCATCGGAATGCAGGATGCTCTCCTACTCGCCGGCGAAGGCGCGCGCGTTGTTATCACCGACCTTAACGAAGACGGCGGCCGCTCACTCGCGAAAGAGATCGGCGACGCGGCGATGTTCATCCGCCACGACATCTCGAGTGAGGACAACTGGAAGAGTGTGATAGCTGCCACGCATGATCGATTTGGCCGGCTGGACGGGCTTGTGAACAATGCCGGCGTTCTCGTGATGGGATCGATTGAGGACGCGACGCTCGAGCAGTGGCGCAATGTGCATCGCGTCAACGCTGACGGCTACTTTCTCGGCTGCAAGTACGGCGTCGCCGCGATGAAGTCGAGCGGCGGCGGTTCGATCGTCAATATGTCGTCGATTGCGGCGGAGGGCCTCCCATTTGCCGTGTCGTACAGCGGCTCCAAAGGTTCTGTCGCCGCACTTACTCACTCGGTCGCGGTTCATTGCAAGAGTTGCGGGTACAGGATTCGATGCAACTCGATTCACCCCGACGGCGTGCTGACCCCGATGACGCTGCCGCTGCTGGGCAATCCCGATCCGGCGGCGGTTAGTTACGACGCGGATCCGACCTCGCGCTTCTGCGATCCGAAGGATGTTGCCAACCTGGTGCTGTTTCTCATTTCCGACGAGTCGCGATTCATCAGCGGAGCCCAGTTACGGATCACGAACGCGCATTAAGCCTACGATGACGCTTGTGGCCGAGACTGCCTACTACTCTCTGCGCGTTCGCGAGGTGATTGACGATACCGCCGACGCGAAGTCGATCGTTTTCGAAATTCCGCCCGAGCACGCCGAGGCATTTCGCTATCGGCCGGGACAGTTCCTGACGCTGCGCATCACGCACGAGGGGCGCCATCTGCTGCGCTGCTACTCGCTCGCCAGTTGCCCGATTGTCGACGAGCCAGTGCGCGTCGTCGTCAAACGCGTGGCGCAGGGGCGCGTCTCCAACTGGATATGCGATCACGTCAAAGTGGGTGACGCTATGGAAGTTAAGCCGCCCGCCGGCCACTTCATTCCGCACTCACTCGACGACGACTTTCTACTCTTCGCGGGCGGCAGCGGCATCACCCCCATTTTCTCGATCATCCGGTCCTCGCTGATCGCGGGTGGCGGCCGCCTCTACCTTATATATGCGAACCGCGACGAGGATTCGGTGATCTTCCGCGCGCAACTAAACGCGATTGCAAATGACCATGCGACCCGGCTCGAAGTGATTCACTTGCTCGACTCGGTTCACGGATTGCCGTCGGTCGCGCGGCTCGCCGAACTATCGCGATCGTGGATTCGCGCCGACTGTTACGTATGCGGTCCTGAGGCGTTCATGGATTGCGCGCTCGAAGCACTGCGCGGGCTGGGCGTCGCGCCGGCGCGGATTCACGTCGAGCGCTTCGTATCTCTCCCCGACGAGGAAGACGCCGCACCTGTCAACGACCGGGTTGGTGACGACCAGATTCAACTCGAGGTTGAACTCGACGGAGCGCACCATGAGCTAACCTGCTCGCGCGGCGAACCTATCCTCGACGCGATGCTACGCGCGGGACTTAAGGCGCCGCATTCATGCCAGGCCGGCGCGTGCGGCTCTTGCATGTGCACGCTCGAAGCCGGCGAGGTGCATCTGCGCCACAATCAAGTGCTCGACAAGAACGATCTGAAGCAGGGTTGGATACTGGCGTGCCAGGCGATCGCCGACAGCGCCAAAGTCCGGGTACGTTTTCCAGATTGATAGCGGAGAGCTGTCACGACTTCAGTGTGGGATTTAAGTTCTAAGCCGCTACCCGTTACGGAGGAAATCGACGCAGGTGCGGTTGAACAGGTCGCGGTGCTCGACCATTACCCAGTGGCCGCATTGGTTTAGCAGCGTCAAGCGGGCTTGCTGGCATCGCTCGACGATTTTCATTGCGCCGCCGACTGGATTGAAGCGATCGTTGATTCCCCAGAATCCCAGCACCGGGCATCGGATTTCGCTGAGTCGCGTTTCCATGTTGGGCACGCGCATTGTGGATAGCACGGTGCGCGGCTGCGTGGCGCATACACCGACGCGTTCGGCTAGCAGCTCCGCAGTGATGTGCGAAGGGTCGTGTAGTTGAAGGGTCAGCAGACGGCGCATCGCTTCAGTGTCCATCGGGCCTGCCGAGAAGACTTCGATCATTTTCCGGATGCCTTCCATCTGCAGGTAGGCGGGTAGCTCCTCGATTCCGCCGGGCGCCATTAGGATTAACCGACTTACAATGTTGGGATGGTCCAATGTGTACTTGAGTGCGATCGCGCCGCCGAGCGAGTTGCCGAGCAGAATGCATCGTTCGATGCCTAGCTTTGTGACCAGGCCGTGCACAGCTTCGACGAAGAAGTCGAGCACATAATTGGTGTCCGGCTTCGATGACAGGCCAAAGCCTGGTAAGTCCGGGACGATCGTTCGATAGCCAGCCGCCGCGAACACCGGATAGTTGCCCTTGAAGTTACTATAACCGCTCGCGCCAGGGCCGCTACCGTGTAGGAACACGATCGGCTCACCGCTTCCGGCTTCGTGATAGTGGATCGATAGCCCGCCGTCACTTACGGAGTACTTGCCTTCGGGAATGGGAGTGGCGCCTGCGGTCATCGAGTCCTCCTAGTGGCTACCAGTAACGAAGATCGGTGTACGGCCGCGTGATTGCGGGATCCTTGATACCCCATCGCAGTGCCCTCGTATCGAGCTCAGGCTTGAGGCTCTCCATCTCGGCGCCGAGCTTCGGCAGGTGATCAAGCGGCACCAGAAGATTGTCGCGGCCTAGCTCATGCGCGCGGCCGATGAACCTGCGCAGGAGACGCGCCATGACAGCCTCAGCGCCTTCCGCAAATCCGAAGTCGAGCACGCACGCGCTCGAGATCGTCCGCTCCTCCTTGCCACCGACGCGGCGCCATCGTTCGCGCACGTCGCGACCCCGATCCCATAAGCCAGCGCATGCGCGGATGCGGCCGCCTTCTTCGAGCACAAAATAATCGCGCCACGCGTAGATGCTGGTCCACCAATCCATTGAAGGATTGCCGGTCGGAGTCGGCGCGCCGCCCCAGAATCCTTCGTCGAGCGTATTTTCCAACGAGTCGACGGTGTACGGCCGGAAAAGATCGGTTCCTAAGTGCGTCCGATTGATCAGCTCAACGCAGGCGGACAGATCTTCCCGCCGTGCGGGCCGAATCGCAGCGTCGTGGTCGCCGAGCTTTTGCGCCGGGAACTGCGCGACTGAAACCGGAATACCGGGCACGGAACCTTCGCGCTTGGGGACGTTCTCCCAAAAATCGGGAACGAATTTCTGCCACCAACTCACGACCGCAAAGTTCTGCGCGCGCATGATGTCGTATTGGCCGATCGCCGGACGCCCAATCCCGGGCGGGCCTCCGAGCCGCCGCACCTGGTCGCCGTATCCCATCCGTCGCGCCGAGCGCCGCACGCGCAGCGCCTGTCCGTAAACGACCGAGACGCGCCGGCCCGCGATCAGCACGTTGCGGCGCGAGAAACCGCAGCATGCGATCAGCTGATGCCCGAGCGCGAGCACCGGCAGATGCACATTCTCCTGCAATTTGAATTGCGCGAACGAGTCGGGGCCGCGCTCAACGGTGATCTCCCATTCGCCGATCTCTTCGGGCGAGTCGGCCCACAGATCGGAGAACGCTTCGTTGTCGGTGTAGGCCGCTTCGCGCCCACGCAAATCGCCTAACGTTAGACGCTCGTACCACTTTAGTTGTGCGGCAGTCTGCTCGAGCGACAATCCCGTCCATCCCCACGAGTTGAGTTCCGCGATCGGCACGCGCATTTCCGCAACGCGCCGAGTCAACTCATTCGGCCATCCGCGCTCCTTCGCGATGCGCGCTAACGCGTCGCTGATCTGCGGCTCAGGACGATCGGTCATTTTCGATGGCCTCCCCGGTGCGAATCGTAACGCTTGTCGACAATGGAAACCAACGGCCGAACGGGCTAGCCGCGTTCGAGGATCCAGCGCGCGATTCGTTCGCCGACTACCAGCGCCGGCACATTCGTGTTCGCGCGCGGAATCACCGGCATGATCGACGCGTCCGCGACGTAAGCGTTATCGAGTCCGTGAATTTTTCCTCGCGAATCGACGACTGAGGATCGATCGCCCACCGGACCCATCCGGCAAGTCCCCACCGGATGGTAGTAGTGCAGACAGTTTGCTCTTACGAACGCCTCGACTTCGGCGCGGCTCGCGATGGAGCCGCCGGGTGAAATCTCGGCGCCCGCAAGCGACGCGAGCGCAGGCTTCGCGGCGATCTCGCGCGCGAGCGCAACTCCGTCTGCGAGCACGAGCAAATCTTCGCCATCGGGATCGGACAGGTAGCGATGATCGAGGATTGGCGGCGCGTCGAGGTTCGCGCTCGTCAGCCGCAGCGCGCCTCGCGAGCGCGGCGTCATGCACGCGACCTCGATTGTCCATCGCCATCCGGTCGGAGTTGTGCGGTCGGGTCCGCCGACCGGATAGATGTGCAGATCAAACCCGCGATTACATCGTGACGATCGAGCCTTGGCGATCGTTTGCTCCTCGGGCATCCAGTGATCGCGCGCGAACGCGGCCATCATCGCTTCGAGCTCGCGCGTCCCCGCATATCCGAGCGTGACCCGCGGATGGTCATGCAGGTTGCGGCCGACTCCCGCGAGCTCGTGCGTCGGCGAAATTCCAGCGGCGCGAAGTTCAGCGGGATCGCCGATTCCCGAGCGCATCAGAATCGCGGGCGAGCCGTAAGTTCCCGCAGCTACGACCACGCGGCCGGCTTCGATGCGAACCGAAGCCTCGCGACCGGCTACGACGACGGCGTTCACTCGTCCCGACTTGGTTTCGAGACGTTCACATGGCGAGTCGCCGGCGATTGTCAGGTTCGCTCGCTCGCGCACCGGATCGAGATACGCGAACGCGGTGTTCCAGCGGACGCCGTTAACAATATTCACCGGACTCGGCGCCATCCCAAGATTTTCGTCGAGATTGTTGAGATCAGCG
>Ga0210407_10003313_pt1 | contig 13128 bp, 10 predicted proteins | sample IncBWC27MmetaG_FD_150860 | JGI IMG/M metagenome (GOLD analysis project Ga0210407, IMG submission 150860) | Forest soil microbial communities from Barre Woods Harvard Forest LTER site, Petersham, Massachusetts, United States - Inc-BW-C-27-M | ecosystem: Environmental > Terrestrial > Soil >... | reverse complement strand
CGGGCCGCGTCCCCACTTTTCGCCGCTGGAAACGAGCTCGAGCTCGACGACGCCTTTGGCGCCGAGGAATTGAGTTACCTCGCCGTCGAGACCCTGCGACGGAAAAGGCATGAAGATTCCGTTGCACTTTTTCAGCGCGGCGAGAATATCGGGGCGGTGGACGACTTGCGGGAAATGCGGGGAGCCGATTTCTTCTTCGCCTTCGGCGACGAAGACGAAATTTACCGGCAGCTTGCGGCCTGCGCCGCGAATAGCGTGCAGGGCGGCGAGGAAGGTGGCTTCAGGGCCTTTTTGGTTTACCGCACCGCGGCCGATTAGGACTTTGCCGAGGCCGGGCTTATCGACGATCGCGGCGTCCCACGGCGGCGAGGACCATTCGGAGGGATCGACTTGCTTGACGTCGTACATGAAATAGAGGCCGACGGTTTTGGGCGCGCCAGCGTCGAGCGTGGCGAAGATGCCAGGCTGGCCGTCGGTCGAAACTTTTGTGACTTGAGCGAAGCCGGCATCGCGCAGCATTTGCATGGTGAGCTCGCAGCTCTCGTTCATGCCGCGATTTTCTGCGGCGATGGAAGGCTGGCGAATCCAGGTTTGCAGGCGCTTGAGGGACTCATCGTGGCGCTTGTCGATTTCGGCGAAGATTGGGTCGAGGTCGGAGGCCGCGTAGGCGGCGTGTGTCCAACGAGGAAGAGCAATCGCGGCAGCGCCAGCAGCGGCAGTTTGCAGGAACGTCCGGCGGTCGGTCATTTTCGTCTCCACTCAGGATGATTTGGCGTTCACGATCAGTTAGAGCGAGAGACTACACCGTTTACGGCAGCGGCCGCAAATGCAGCGACACGAAATATATTCGTGGATCAGCGACCGCTGTGTGAAGACGATTCTTGCAAACGATTCACGAATATTTTTCCTGCTTTCATGACGAAGAGGACGCGGCGTGCGGCGGTGACGTCCTGTAGGGGATCGCCGTCGAAGGCGATGATGTCGGCGTCCATCCCGGATGCGATGGAGCCGGTGATGTTGCCAAGACCGAGGGATTCGGCGGAGAGCGACGTGGCGGAAATCAGCGCGGCCATGGGGTCCTGGCCGCCGTCGCGCACACGGACGATGAATTCTTCGGCGTTGCGGCCGTGTGCGCCGGCTACGGCATCGGTGCCGTAGATGATTTTCAGATCCGGATGCTTCAGGGCCTTCTTGAACGTGTCGAGGACGATGGACTTGCCTTTTTCCATGAAGGCGAAGCCTTGCTCGTTGTAGTTGCCGATGCCGAGAAATTTTTCCTTGTTCTCGAGATAGTTTTGCAGGACGAGGCCAATGTTGGGATCGTAATAGGTCCCGTGTTTGGCCATGAGATCGAAGACTTCGTCGGTGACGTAGGCGCCGTGCTCGATGGAGGCGCAGCCGGCGAGCGTGGCGGCTTTTGCGGATTCGGCGGAGTGCGCGTGAACGATGGTGCGGAGTCCGAGAGACCGGGCTTCACCGCAGGCGGCCTGGAGTTGCGCGTCGGTCATGGTTTGCGTGCCGCCTTCGCGGATGCTTTTGGAGGCGAAGAGCTTGATGAAGTCGGCGCCTTGCTGTTTGCGTTCGCGGACGAGCTCGCGAAGTTTCTCCGGAGGGCCGGATTGTTCGGTGAGCGGCTCAAGAGAGGTAAGCATGCGCGGGCCAGGAAGGATGCCGCGAGCGACAGCGTCGCGAAGATCTTTGTCTTCGGGAGAGCCAGGGCTTTGGATGGTGGTGAAGCCGGCGTTTAGCGTGAGCACGGCGTTGTCGACCGCGTGGAGCATGGCTTGCGTGGGTGGCTCGTCCTTGCCGGCTAGGCGGCCATTGTTGAAATGCCACATGAGATGGGCGTGGGTGTCGATCCAGCCTGGAGTTACGGTGAAGCCGGTTAGATCGTAGATGATCGCGCCGGAGGGCGCGACTCCGCCGATACGGGCGATTTTCGATCCTTCGATCAGGATGATGGTGTTGGTAAAGGTCTGTCCTTTTCCATCGAGGAGGAGCGAAGTCTTGAGGACAATCGGGCGGGTTTGGCTAAAGGCAGCGGCTGGCGTAAGGAGGGTAACAGAAACTAGCAGACGGGCGAGTCTCAGCATTTGCGAGCTCCTTTGCACGCAGAATTTTGTGGCACGTTTGCGGTCGTAAAAGCGGCGGCAAGTCCGCCGCACTCCAAGGAGTCTCAATGGGTGGGCTCGAGGACTAGTTTTTGGACGCGCCAGTTCAGGATTTCGGCGACGTACAGCTCATTTTCGGAGGGGCAGGCGATTTCGTGGACCCAGCCGAACTCGCCGGGTTGCTTCCCAGCTTGGCCGAGTACGCCGAGGACTTTGCCATCGAGGCTGAGCTTGTAGATCCGGCCGGGGTAGGCGTCGGATGTGAAGAGGACCTGATTGGGAGGTGGCGTGATGCAGATGGTCCAAGGCGCGCCGGGCGACATGGTGCCAGTGTTCTGCGTGGGACGACTGCCGATGGCGGGGCGAGCGTCCGCGGAGACGGGAACGTCGATCGTGATTTGGCGGAGGAATTTTCCTTCGGTGTCGAAGACTTGAATGCGGCGATTGCCGCGGTCGGCGACGTAGATGTTGTCTTGTGCGTCGACGCCGATGTTGTGGGGCGTGTTGAATTGACCGGGCTGGTCGCCAGGCTCTCCCCAGGATTTGAGCCAGATGCCATTCTTGTCGGCTTTGGCGACGCGGGAATTGATGTAGCCGTCGCTGATGTACGTGTTGCCGGCGGAGTCCCAAGCCATGTCGGTGACTTGACGAAACATACCGTCGACAGGAGGAAGCGGCGGCTTGGGATGCTTGAGCGGCTCGGTGCCTTCGTCGGAGGCTTCCTGCTTGCGGCCGAAGACCATGACGACACGGCCTTGAGGATTGAACTTGATGACCATGTCGGAGCCTTTGTCAGCGACCCAGATGTTGTCTCCCTTGTCGATGCGGACGGAATGCGCGAAGGACCAGGCGTAAAGGTTATGGCCGATCTCGCGAAGGAATTTTCCGTCGGGGGCAAATTCGAGGAGCTGCGCGGCGGCGGCGCCGTAGGCTGGGCCAGTGGTGTTGCCGCGAGAGAAGACGAAGATGTGGCCCTTGGAGTTGACGGCGACGCCGACCGCTTCGCCGAGGTAGAGATCGGCGGGGAGTTTGAGGAAATCGGGAACGGAATGGTAGCGGATTGCGGACGCCGGGGATTGCTGGGCGAAAAGAGGAGTGGCCAAAAATAAAGGCAAGGCGAGAGCGGCGCGTCTCATGTGCTGGCCTCCGAAGCGGTTATGGATGCGTCTGTCGTGGACGGACTATACACCAAACCGCTTGGGCTGCGATTGCCGTCAGCAAAAGAACGACGGGCTCGATAGGATGCCGGTAGCGAAGGGAAGTGTGCGTGATGTAGTACAGGAAAGGAAAAACTACGGGATAGGCGGCGAGCGGAAACGCATAGTCACTGCGGCGCCGAACGAGCACGGCGATGCCGACAAGCGCTCCCGTTCCAGAAAGAATCGCGCAGAGCACCAGGGCGCGAACCAACCAGGAGTCCGTTGACAGAAAGTTTTGCACGGCATTGGGAAGGCCGGTCCAGAACGCGGCGAAGCGGTCGGCGAAGAGGATCACTTCGACGCGCGGATGAGAAACGATGAAGGCCATCGCCTTGCGCCTTTCTTCGTCCATGAACGTGGTTTCGCCCATTCGAAAATAGCGCAGCGTCTCGCGGTCTTTCGTTATGGTGGCGGGAAAGCGTGGATGCTTGTCGTCGTAGTTTTCGTTGTTGCCGATGTAGAGCTCGAGCGGGAAATTGGAACGCAAAGGAACGAGCCTGTGGAACGCCACGTAGTTTCGAATGGTCCACGGAACGCAGCATAAGATTGCGAGGCCGATCGCGAGAGCCGGTTTTTGGAGCCAACCGAAGGATCGCGTCGAAGGAACCGCGGCTTCCCGCCTTCGCGTTCGGTACGCCGACCAACCGAGGAGAAACGGGAGAAGCGAGCCGAGCGAGGGATTGGTCATCAGCGAAAAACCCCATAACAAGCCGTAGCTGCACCAGTCGCGCATACGAGGGGAATCGGCGAGTTCCAGCGTGGCCCACAAAAGCGTGGCGGCCAGCAGCACGGAGAGAGACGTGTCCCAGATCCATTCGAAGGGAACCATGATGGCGCTGGGAAAAAGTGCCCAAAGCCAGGCAGCGGCGGCGCCGACACCCAGGCCCGCGACGCGTTTGCCAACATGGAAAATCGGAAAGCACACCAACGTGGAGAAAAGAATGTTCAGGAAAACAAGGAAGAAAAACGCGGGGATCGTGAAAGTACCGAAAAACTTGAACGCCGCAGCCACCAAGAACGGATAGACAGGAGTGAGCCAGGCTGTCGGGCCGGTTTCCCGGCGAAATGGATTGCTGAATCCCTTGCCGGAGACCAGCGAGGAGGCGATGTTGCCGGTTTCCTGCGCAAACGGCGCCGTGCTAAGAGCAGTGTCTGGGATTTTTCGTTCCTGATCCCAGGCAAAAACCAGGCGCGCCGTGAACGCAACGAGAAGGATCAGAACAAGAGAGGTGTAGACCTTCCATAAGTCACGCATAACGCAGGGTGAGCAAACACGATAAGCCGCCGAAAACAACTGGTGGGCCCGCTAGGATTTGAACCTAGGACCAACGGATTATGAGTCCGCTGCTCTAACCGCTGAGCTACGGGCCCTACGGGAAGCAACGCTTGATTTTATAATGATTTGGAACAATTGCGAGGCGGCAATTTCCGTGGACAGGGCCGTCTCAACTTCTGCTCAAGTTTTAGAACACTGAGATGGAGGAGGCGATCAGGGCCTAGCGAAGTAGCTCTGCGGTCGGAAACTGATCAGGGCTTTGGTCTCATTCTCAAAATAAGGGATAATTTCCAAAAGGCGCAACACCCTTAGCACTTCCCGCACACGACCTCGCGGACAGAGCAATTTCAGGTCTCCACCTTGGTCTCTGAGGGAAACATAAGCGTCAATGATGACGCCGACTCCGGAACTATCCACCTGCGTCAGGTCTGTCAGGTTCAACAACACCCTGCGCACACCGTTGGCGATTAACTTTCTTAGGCGATCGCTCAGGAGTTCGCTCTCACCGTCGATGGTTGACCTTCCCCGAAGGTCCACTATGGTGACATCGCCGGATTCTCGAATGGAGATTTGAAGGCCCACACCGGCCCTTTCTAACGGTCAGACTAGACTCTAGCCAATTGGATGCCGGACCACGGCAACGGTTATTTTGAGGCATGGATGTCCTATCCGTGAGAGGGTATCCCCCGGAGGATTCATGGATATCTTGGCGGCAAATTGGGCTATCTTGCGACTTTCTGAGCTATGTGCAGCAACAACTTTTGGTCGTCAGGTCCCATTTTCGCAAGCAGTCTGCGCAACTTGGAAAGATAATCAGCTTCATTGCCTGTGCTGCCCCACTCCTCGCTACTCGTCGGAAGTTTCAGCTTGTGAATGGACGCTCCCACTTCGCCCTCATGAAACAATCGGTACATCGGCACTTCTAACGCGCGCGCCAACTTTTCCAGGGTTTCGACAGACGGAACCGTATGCCCGTTTTCAACACGCGAGATGTAGCACCGGAGCAAGCCGGTCCGTTTTTCAATGTCGCCCTGCGAGAGTTGTTTTGAGTCGCGCAATTCTTTCAAGCGATTCCCGATCAACATGATGGTCTCCCTAACGAGAATGTTACCTCAGAATCGCAGCCGCTGCTCGCCAGGGCGAGGTCGCTTCGACATGCAAAGCTATCGGCGGCTATTTCCGAGGACAGGGCCCCCTGAGGCTTTGGGCTATAATCGTGCGCATGGGAAACGCGCGGCGCGCTGCAATGCAGCAATGACCTGCAGCCCAACTGTACAACGAGAATATAGAAACTCCGGCGTCCTGTCTCGAGCGCGTGACCGCGAACAGACCGAAATATTACGGGGACTTGCATGAAACTGGTTACGTTCCAACGGGAAGCGCGCGAACATCGCATCGGCGCAGTCGCGGCGAACGGAAGCATCGTCGATCTCAACACCGCGTATGCGCTGTATCTGCGAAACGTGGAGCAAGAAGGCGCTTTTTATGCGCTGGCGGACGCGCGGGTGCCTGCGAACATGCGGGGGCTTTTTGAAAATGGGGATCGCGGTCTCGATGCGGCGCGCGCCGCGCTCGAATACGCGTTGCTGGAAGGACCGGAAGCGAAGGGGCCGAACGGAGAGCCGGTTTTTTTCCGCAGAGAGGAAGTTCGCATCAAAGCACCGATTATTCCGAAAAAGTTCTTTCACACTGCCGGAAATTTTCGGGAGCACCATACGGAGGCGCAGAAAGCGGGGTTTTCGCACCCCGTGCTGCCGTGGATCGTCTTTTTTCAGAATGTGGATGCCATTATCGGCCCCGATGAGGAGATCGTTTATCCGGAGCATCTCACCGAAGAGCTGGATTATGAACTGGAGCTTGCGGTGGTGCTGAAGAAGAGTGGAAAGCATTTTTCGGCGGAGCGAGCGGGCGAGTACATCGGCGGGTATGTGATTTTCAACGACATCACGGCACGCGACATTCAGCGGACGGAGATGAAGTCGGGAGTGTTCAGTTTTTGCAAGGGGATTGATACGTTTTGCCCGCTAGGCCCGCATATTGTGACGGCCGATGAAATACCTAACGCAAATAATTTAGCGATGGAGCTGCGCGTGAACGGAAAAACGCGGCAGCAATCGCATTCGAGCAAGATGTCGGTGACAGTGCCGGAGATCATCGCGCATTATTCGCCGATGGGCTATTCAGCGGGCGATGTGCTTTCGACTGGAACGGTTTCGGGGGTTGCGGCGTTCAGCGGGGACCCGAAGTCGTTGTATCTGAAACCGGGTGACGTAGTGGAATGCGAGATCGAGAAAATTGGCGTGCTGCGGAATCCGGTGGTTTCATACAAAGAGAAGCACGGCGGGAAATCTGCAGCCACGGCGTGACATTTGATTCGACGGAATTGACGATGAGCGGTGGACAAAACGGCATTTGGGTCAGCGAGCTGAACAGCAGGCCGGAGGTGCGGAAAAACTTTCCTCCGGGACGCATTGTTCAGTTTTACGACACGACGCTGCGCGATGGGGAGCAGAGTGTTGGCGTGGTGCTGACGCCAGAGCAGAAGCTGAAGATTGCGCGCGGACTCGATGATTTAGGCGTTGGACGCATCGAAGCGGGTTTTCCTCGAGTCTCCGCGGAGGATGCGGAGGCGTTTGGGCTGATCGCGAGGGCCGGCCTAAAGGCGGAGATTTGGGGATTCGGACGCGCGCTGAAAGCGGACATCGACGAGTTGTTGCGCTTGGGCGCGCATGCGACCGTAATCGAAACGCCCACGAGCGCGATTAAGCTAAAGGCTTACGGCTTGAGCGTGGAGGAAGCCAAGCGACGCGCGGCGGAGGCTATCGCCTACGCGCGAAAAAACGGAGTCACCGTGGCGTTTTTCACGGTGGACGGCACGCGCACGGATTTGGAAACACTACATGGTTTTTATCGCTGCGCGCTGGATGCGGGAGCTGAAGAGCTGGTCGTCGTGGACACGATAGGCGCATGCGGACCCGAAGCCGTTGAGTTTCTGGTGAGGCAAGTGCGGGAGTGGGTTGGGACGAAAGTTCCGCTGCATTTTCATGGGCACAACGATTTTGGGATGGCGACGGCTTGCGCGGTGGCGGCCGTGCGCGGCGGCGCGGAATGGATTCAAGGCACGATCAACGGGATGGGCGAGCGCGCCGGAAATGCGGACATCGGCGAAGTGGCGATGGCATTGACCGGTCTGTACGGCGTGCCGGTGAAGCTGAACTTGACGAAGATTCGGGAAGTTTCGGAACTGGTGCGCCGCGCGGCGGGGCATGCGATGGAGCCGTGGAAGCCGGTAGTCGGCGACAATTTATTCATGCGGGAAAGCGGGGCGGTGGCGAGCCAGTTTCATATTCCGGAGGCGATAGAGCCGTTTTCAGCGGAGCTGGTGGGAGCGACGCGCGCGATTGTGCTGGGGAAAAAGAGCGGAATCGACAGCATCGCGATCAAGGCCAGGGAGCTGGGCATTTCACTGAGCGCGGAGGAACAGCAGGCGGCGCTGGCGGCGGTCAAGCGGGCGGGAGTGGAAAAGCGCGGACTGGTTACGGACAGCGAGTTTCGCGCTATCACCGAGCGGGTGAAACGGGCGGCATCGGCTTAGTTCTTCGCGGCGGTCATTTCTTTTTGAAGTGCGGCAAAACTTTTTCGCCGAACAGGCGGGCCTGCTCCAGGCGGTTGTCTCCCCACAGCTCCAGCATGATGTGCGTACAGCCGGATGCGCGATACTCTTCCAGTCTTTCAATGCACTGCGAGGGCGTCCCGGCGATGGGGCAGACCTTTTGCAGAACCGCGTCGCTGACCGCGCGCGACGCGGCTTTTCGTCCGCCTTGCTCCATGGCTTCAGCAATCGGGCGAATTTCGTCGAAGCTGAGACCGGCACACTCGAGGAGCGTGTCGGCAGAGCCGCGAATGTTCTGCACTTTGTTGGCGAGATACATGGCGGCCATTTCGCGGGCGCCTTCGCGCGCGGTTTTCGGATCTTCACTTACGCTGCCGACAATTACCGAGCCGAGATCGAGCTTAGCAGGATCCTTGCCTGCTTCGCGCGCGCCCTCTTCCATCATCTTGCGGGAATATTGAACGAATTTTGGCGTGGTGATGCTTGCGGTGAGCAACCCGTCAGAGTGCGAGCCGGCCAGGCGCTGAAGCACCGGGCCGGTGGCTCCGACGTAGATCGGTACGCGCCAGCGGGGAGCGTGCGCGTCGGATTTCAAAGCGGGCGCGAAGGCCTGGAAAGCTTTACCTTCGTATTTCACTTCATTGCCGGCGAGCATGGCCTCGATAATCTCGATGCTCTCGCGCATAACCGCTGCCGGGCCAACTTCCTTTCCCTTTTCGCCTTCGCCGATTTCCTTCATGAAGATTTTTGAGGCGCCGAGACCGAGTAGAAAGCGGTCTTTGCCGGCGGCTTCCTGCAAAACGCGCGCCTCCATGGCGATTTGCACGGGATGGCGCGTGTACGGAGAGATGATGCCCCAGCCGATGGTGATGCGCTTCGTTTCGCGCGCAGCGATGGCGGTGATGGCGGTGGAAGACCGCGCCTCCATGGAATGCTTGCGCCACCACGGGTAAGCTTCGGCGAGCCAGAAGGTGTCGAAGCCGGCGGCATCGCAAGCTTGCGCCATGCGAATGGTTTCGTCGAGCGGCTCCATACTGAGCTGCAACACACCGATTTTGAAAGGCATACTCATCGCTTCGATCTTTCTCCGTTTGCGATTGCTCGCGCCGCGACTCGCGGTTCCTAGGCAGGATCGCTCCAGGAATGCTCCAAACCTTTTACCAACTGCCAAAGAGCGCGATTGAGCGGCGTGGGCACGCCCAGTTTTTCACCGCTGTCGGCGATAGCGCCATTCATGAAATCAACCTCGGTTTGGCGCTTGGCGAGAATATCTTGCAGCATGCTGGCTTTGTGCTTGCCGGGAGCATTGGCTCCTTTTTGCACAAGGGCGCGCGGATCGCCATGGAGCTGGATGCCGAGAGCCTTGGCGACGGCTTCGCCTTCGGAGATGAGTGCATTGAAAAGCGCCCCGGTGGGAGGGAAGCGCGTGGCAGCGCCGTGGTGAAGGAGGGCGAGAGCACCGACAGGATTGGTGGAGGCGTTGAAGATCAATTTGGTCCACTGCGCGCCGCGGGCGTCCTGCAAAGGAATGACTTTCAGGCCTGCGCGGTTCAGAAGCTCCGCAAGGCTCTCGACGCGCGCATAGGGAGTATTCGTTGGTTCGAACGGGCCGATCCAGGTATCCCCGTTAATGTCGAAGCCGACGTGGCCGGGTTCGATGACATGCCCGGCTGGGAAGGTAGTACCGCGAATGACGTAGCGCACGCTCCTTGCAAGAATTTCTTCGTTACCCACGCCATTCTGCACCGAGCAAACAGCGCTGGAGGCACCGAACAAATGAGCCGTTTGCTCGATAGCGGGACCCGTGTGGGTGCTCTTCGTGGCCACGATTCCGAATTCGCAGGCAGGAATTTCTTTCGGATTTGTCGTTGCGTGGAGGCGTGCCGTGAAATCCACCGCGCCGCTGATACGTAGTCCTCGCTCGTTGATGGCGCGCGTATGTTCCCGAGAGACATCGTAAGCATGGACCTCGACATCGGACAGGCGCGCGAGGTGCGCGCCGAAAATGCTGCCGATGGCGCCGCAGCCGACGATGCAGATCCTGACGCTCATGCGCTCTTCCGTGCCTCCAAGCCGGTGTAGAAGCGCCACGGAACATTGGCTAGACACTCGCCTTCGTTCTTGCCCACGCGGTAGGTGTCTTGCGTGTAGAGACAGACTTGGCCGTCCTGATCGACGACTTGCGGATGAAAGCTGAGCACCATGTTTTCTTTCAGCTCGATCTGCGTGTTCGCGCCAATGGCGGGATGCTCAAGCATGGTCATGCCGATAGAGTGTCCGGTGAGGTGTCCGAGGGAGAAACCGGCTTTGCTGAAGACCTCGGCGGCTGCTTTGTGGACTTCGCTGGCGAGCATGCCGTCGCGCATCTTGACGCGCGCTGCTTCCATGGCGTGCGGATAAACTTCACTCATCGCTTGCGTGCGCGAACTGATCTTGCCGCGGATCAGGGCGCGAGAGAACTCAATCCAATAGCCGGCGGTGCCTGTAACTTCCAGCGAATATAGCAACAAGTCGTCGGAGCCGACCTTGCGGAGCGAAGGAACCTTGAAAAATGCTTCGGCTTCCCCGTTTGTGCCGCTCAAGACGATATTCATCATGCGCGGGCCAGCACCGCGGGCAAAGAAGCGTTCGACGGCAGGAGCCATGATCTCGGCTTCGGTTTTTCCGGGCTCGTAGGCAGCGAGCAGAGCGTGGAAACCATCGAGGATAATGTCCATGCTGTCGCGGAAGCCTTCGAGTTCTTCCTCGCTTTTGACGGCGCGCGCCATATCGAAATGAAAATCGAAGGGCACCAGCTCGAAAGAGTGCCCTTGCAGTTCGCGATAATCGCGGACGGCCATGACGAAATCCAAGCCGTAGATGCCTACGCGCTTCCAATGACGTTTTTCGATTTCGTCGCGCAGCCATTTGCCCGGAATCTCCGCCCAGACTTTTTCGCGAACGAAGGGAGCCTTCTTGTCGCCAATCCAGCGCGCTTCGCGCGGGAAAACCAGAACGGGATCGCCGGAAAGCGGAATCAGGACGTAGACATACCGATGAACGATTTCGAAGCCGGAAGTGTAGCGCACGGCGCCCTCGAATCCAGCATATTGATTGCCGCACACGATCAGGGCATCGACCTTTTCGCCTTCCATGGCCAAGCGAATATTTTGGTAGCGGCGGTCGATTTCTTTTTGGCTCGGCATTATGCGGTTGACCTCGGGTTAATGCGCCCCGCAGATTTCGGCGGCGGCGAGAGCGTACACCTTCGTGGTGTTCACCAGCGTTTCGATGGCGACTCTTTCCCCTTCGGCATCGCGCGGGCCGCTCGATGGTCCGTAATTGAGCGTTTCGATTCCGAAGCGTGTCATCACGGAAGCGTCAGAATCCCAGAGAACCGTCGCATGTTTGGCTGGGACGCCGAGCACGCGGTGGTGGCAGGCCTCGATGGTCTTGACCAGCTGGTGGTCCCTGGAAATTTCGGCGCCCGGAACGGAAACGAAAATCTCGGATTCGATACCGTAATCGGGATGCTTTTTCCGCAGGTCGAGAACGAGCTGCTTGATGGAGGTTCGCACTTCCTTCAGCGCCATCGTGGGAGGAACGCGCACATCAAGAAAAATGTCCGTGCGATCCGGAGTGCGGCTGACGCGCCAGGGGAAACCGCCGCGGATGCAGCCGACGTTTACGACTCCGGGCTGGCCGTCGTAAGTGGCTTTGCGCTCCCACGCGGAAATCCATTCGTAAATCGGGTCGAGAATTTGCTTCATGCGGAAGATGGAGCTGTGGCCTTGCTTTCCCCGCGTGAAACCGGTGTGCACGTAGTGGCCGCGCGTGGAGAGTCGCACCCATACCGTGCCGTAGTGGCCGAGCACCAACTGCATATCCGTGGGTTCCCCAAGGAGGCACATATCCGGCAAAACGCCGTGATTGACGAGGTGGTGCGTCCCCACGCCGTAGCCGCGGAATTCCTTGCCGACGAATTCATCGCCCCATTGCGTCTTCTCAATTTCGCCGACGACGGCGGCGATAGTAACATCCCCCTCGAGCTTCACACCGGCGCGCATGAGAGCCTTCACCGCTTGCGTGTAGCAGACCAGCGCTCCTTTCATGTTGTAGATGCCCAGGCCGTAAATCACCTTGTCGCGAATGACGGCCTTGGATTTGTAGCCGAGCCCGGTGAGAAAAGTTTCGCGGCCGGTATTGGAGGTGTCCATGTGGCCGTTGAACATCAAGCTCTTGCCGGTGCCGGTGCCTTCCCAGAGGCCGACAACGTTCGCGCGGCCCTCCTCGACTTCCTGCCAGGAAACCGCTAGCCCCATTTCTTCTAGCGTTTTGCGCATGTAACGACCCATCTCCAGCTCTTCACCCGTCGGGCTGGGGATGTTCACCACGTCGCAGCACATGGCGACGATTTCGTCCTCCCGAATTTGCGAGAGGATGGCCGCAGCCAAGTCATCTTTCATCGAATCGTGGGCCTCCGCTGCGTGTGGCGTCATGGCTCGTGTGTTCAGCGACGAAAGTCGTCGGGATAAGAGCAAAGCTTCTCACACCCGCTCGCGGTCACCAAGAAATTGTCTTCGAGGCGCAGGCCACCTCCGCCTTCCCAGTAAATGCCAGGTTCGATGGCCCACACCATGCCGGACTGCATCGTTCCCGGCGCAGCCTGATGCGAGTATGGCGGTTCGTGCGCGCGCGCGCCCACACCGTGGCCGACAGGATGCGAGGGCTGCCCGGGATAGCCTGCGGCGTCGATTCCTCTGCGAATGATGCGGTCGATATCACCCATGGGAGCGCCGTCGCGCACGGCAGCGATCGCGTCATCGAAGATTTTCAGCAATTGATCGAGGAGTTGGTTGTATTTGGGCGTTAAGTGGCCGGGACAAAGATTCTTCGTTAGGTCGGTCCAGTAACCGTCAGCGCAGACCCAGATTTCGACAAGCGTCGGCT
>Ga0210407_10003310_pt1 | contig 13134 bp, 13 predicted proteins | sample IncBWC27MmetaG_FD_150860 | JGI IMG/M metagenome (GOLD analysis project Ga0210407, IMG submission 150860) | Forest soil microbial communities from Barre Woods Harvard Forest LTER site, Petersham, Massachusetts, United States - Inc-BW-C-27-M | ecosystem: Environmental > Terrestrial > Soil >... | reverse complement strand
CGTCCCTACAAAGACTACCTGCCGTACAGCGTCTCCAAGAGCGGACTAATCGGCCTCACCCAGGCTCTGGCAAAGGCACTCGCCCCCGAAGTGCAAGTGAACTGCATCGCGCTAGGCCTCGTGATTCCCCCCGAGGAATACACCAAGGACGAAGTCGAGCGCCTGGTAAATCGCACCCTGACCAAAAAAATGGGCTCGCCCGAAGACGTCGCCCGCGCCGTGATTTTCTTCTGCGAGACCGACTTCGCCACCGGCGCGATCCTGCCCCTCGAAGGAGGCCGACTGCTCGCCTAAGCAAGATCTCGAAGAATTTCTTTCGCTGTCGTCATCCAGTATGGCGCTACCGCCGCTTCGTGATGACGAATCGACCAGTCTACTTGCCGGACGATCATGTGCGCTAGATAGACGGCGAGCGCGCCATGCCCGGAATAATCCAGCACCTCGCGCCACAACGGATCGCGCACTTCGCGATCCCTGTACGAATAAAAGAGGAGAGTAGCCAGATCGAACCCCCGATCGCCCGCGCACACACCATCCCAATCGATCACGCCCGTGATCCGATTCCCGTCACTGAGCAAATTGCCCTGATTGAAATCCCAGTGAACAATGTCACCGGTGACAAATTCTTTGCCTGACTGGCTGACCACCAGCTCCTGGATCGTTTCGAGCATCGCCGCGCTCTCACCGGAACAGCGGCGGAGCGTGTCGATGACGCAATAACCCTCGAAACCTTTCAGGACCCCGTCGATAACTCGTGCGGGCCACTCGTCCGGCAGGTCGCCGGCGAGTTCAGCTTGAACCCGATTCATCGCGATCAATTCGCGCGTCATCGAAGCGTTTATCCGCTGGCTCGGCTTCCCCGGCATCATCCCCTGGATTGAATACTTCAAACCGGCATCGTCGCCGACGCATACATACGCGGGAGCCGGATATCCGGCATCGCGCAAGCGCCTGGTCGCGATCGCGGCGCTGTCAGGCCGGCTCTCTGCGCCGTACCCGAATTTCAGAACAAATCGTTCGCCGGCCGGGTCCGTGAGGATGTACGCGGCACCGCTCTCGCCGCTTGCGGCACGACCCTGCACCGTAAACGCGGCGCCATCGCGCGAATTTATCCGTGAGATCAGCGCCTCGACATCGACTGGTTTTGCGCTCAAATGGATATATTCCCGTCTCCGACGCGGCCTGCTTATGTCTCTTTGGGAGGATTCTTGAACTCGATCTTCGCTCCCTTCGCGAGCTTCTTGAGGATTGCCTTGACCACCGCATCCTTATTCTCGTCAAGGATGAATATCGCGACCTTCGCACGCACCTCGCTCAGCGGTGCGATCGATTCGCCGCGTCGCGCCGTCACCTTGATAAAGCTGTAGCCGAGACTCGACTCCACGATCTGGGTCGTGTGCCCGACCGGCGTCGCGAACACCATCTTGTCGACCACTGGCGGCAACTGGCCGGGCCGAAAATAGCCCAGGTCGCCTCCCTTCGCCGCGGATTGCGCGTCTTCGGAGTTCTTTTGCGCGATCGCCGCGAAGTCTTTGTTCGTCTGCGCTTCCTTGTACAGCTTGATTATCTTCTCTTCCGCCGCTTTCTTCTCCGCGTCGGTCGCCTTGGGCGGAATCTTCACCGCAATATGCGCGATCTGGACCTCGCCGGGATCCTTCACGAACAGGTCGCGATGCTCATCGTAGTATTGCTTGATCTGCGCGTCGGTCGGCTGCACATGATGCGCTCGAAACTCATCGTCGAGCATCTTCTCGATCACCATCGATCCGCGCACCGCGTTCATCAGCTGCGCATCAGGCGCGCCGTTTTGAGCGACGGGCTGACCACCTGCGCCGGCAACCTGGAACTCGCGCGCGCGCTGCGCGACCTCCGCGTCGGAGACCGTGATCTTGCGCCGCGCGGCTTCCTGCAGCAGCAGCCGCCGGCTGATCAGATTTTCTGCCGCGTCGCGAAATACCCTTTTGGTTTCCTCGCTGCTGGTCGCGTTGAGCATCTTCTCTTCAGTCTTCGCGTAGTCGTTGATTTCCGCCGCCGTGATCGGATCGCCGTTGACCGTAACCACGACCGGATCTTTGGGATCGGGCTTGACCAGCGGAATGATCCCCAGGAACCGCTGCTCCCAACTAAGCCCCGATTGCCCCAACTGCGCCAGGACCGGCGCCACGCTTGCAACCGCGATAGCAATCGCCACAATCAGTATCGCAAGCGGCCTTCGAAAAATGCACATCAATGCAAAACTCCTCTCCCTGAGCGATCCCCGATGGCCCAACTGCGCACCGTAAGCATCGTCTTCGCCGCCATCGCGAGCGTCGTCGCTCTAATCTCTGGCGTCATCCTCTTCTTCGTGATCGAGCCGCCGTGGCTCGCCTCGATCTTTCTCGCCTCGGCGCTGATCTCGATCGCATGTTTCGTCCTCGCCGGCCTCGCATCCTACTTCGGCCCCTGAGCCAATGTACCTGCACCACGCGGAACCGCCGCAGGAGCGTACGTCGTACGACACGGCGGCCCCGGCGCGAAGTAGTGCGCGACCTCCGTCGTACCCGCCCGCATAAAGATCATGCTCGACGATCGAGTGCCATAAGCCTCGACATGCAAGCACAACGCATTCGGCCGAATAACTGCCGACGTGCCCACTCGCGAATCCAGCTGCGTGTTATGATCCGCAAGCAGCTCGCCCAGCGCCGCACGATTTCCAACCGGGTCGCTCCGGAACTCCGCCTTCTCTCCCAGCTCCGCAAACTTGCCGTAAGACGCGCTGATCTTCGGACACTCGAAATCGTTCACATCGAGATTCGACAGTAGATGGAGTCCCGGCTTCAGCTCGACGACCTCGATCGCGGCGCCGCGGTTGTACGCGACGAATGCGTGGCTGCGCGAGACCATCAGCAGGTTGAACGGATTATAATCCGACCCGCGCTGCCGCGATGCGAACTCCGCCGCCTCTTCGGCGCTCCGGCATCGCAGCGCATCGAGTGTTAGCAGCCCGCGCGATCGCGCCATCGGATTGCCGCCACCCTCCGCGCGCCGATTCAGCAACCCCGCCACGATTCCATGCTCGCTGATTCCAAGCCAAGTCCCGCCGGCCTTCAAATCCTTCCCCCCAACCACATGCGGATTCTCACACAGCGTAACAGGATCGTCCGCGGGCCTGGCAAGAAACTCATCCCGATTGGCAGCAAGGACAACCGGATAGTCGCGCAGGGTCTGAAAATAAATCGCCAGCGTACACATCAAACTAAAGTTGCCAGCCCTGCGCCTCCGCCGCAATCTACCAATCGCGTCGCGACTTGGTGAAACCCGAGTGACGGGGTTCGGGGCAGACCGCTGCGCGCGGGGCGGCAGGGGTGACCCCTGCACCCACCGTCCATTCAATCGCAAAATCCCGAGGACGGTATTTTGCTCCAGGTCGGGGCAAAGGCTGGCGGGGCAGTGTCTACCACCGGTAGTGGTTTTTGGACGGTTGCTCTCTAGGCGTAGCTTCGTTCCGTCAAATTTAATTTTGTTTTTCATCAGTAAGCGAGCGGTGTCGCGAAAACCTAACCCCTAACCCCTTCCCTCGAGGGAAGGGGAACAATCGTATTTTGGTTCCCTTTGAAGGCTGCATTCGGGTCACCATAGGCAATGATGCAACGGGGGTCTGAGTTGCGTAAGGCTGAACAGTTCAGCCCTGAACTTTCGTGGCGATCCGGAGAATTAACGTTACTTATAGTCGTTGGGAGAGTGGGGATTCAGACCGCTACGCGCGGGGCGGACAGGTGGGACCTTCTTCGGCTTCGCTCAGAATGACATCAAGAAAAAGTGCAGGCGTGCTTTGCGAACGATGCGTGGAACCTAACCCCTAACCCCTTCCCATGTGGGAAGGGGAACAATCGTAGTTGGGGGCGCGGAGTCTGCCGAGATCTGAAAAGCTCACAAATTCTCAGGACAGACTCTGCACCGAACATCCATTCAAATCGGAAATCCCGAGGGCGGCGCCGTTTTGCTAGGATCAACCCGTGAGAGTGGACGAGCGTTTCGACCTGATCGTCATCGGCGCAGGTGTTGTCGGCAGTTCGGTTGCGATGGGTCTCGCGGAGCGCGGACTCAAGACGCTCACTGTCGATATCGATCTGAGCGGCCGCCTCAGCTCCAGCGAAAAGAACGCGGGAGGTGTGCGCGCCACCTGGTGGCAGCGCGTCAACATCGCGTTATGCCGCGCGTCGATCGAGTACTACACGCGCATCCGCGACGAAGTCGGCTTTCGCCAGAAAGGCTACCTGTGGCTCTACGATGAAGCGACATTCCCGCGCGCACAGGAGCATCTGCCGCTGCAACGCGAACTCGGCCATCCGATCGAGACGCTTACGCCCGCCGAAATCACTCGCCGAGTCCCCGAGATCGACAAGCTCGACGGAATTGCGGGCGCAACTTTTTCTCCCGAGGACGGACTCATCAATCCGAATTTGTTGAAGGAGCATTATCGCCATCGTGCATTAAAACACGGCGCGCAGTTTCTCGATCGCACCTACGTCGTCGCCATCGATCCGGGCGCCTCCGAGGTGCGCCTGCAATGCTGGCAGTCCGACGAGCCGCATACCGATGAAGGCCTGGTCCGCATGATGACCCAGGACGGCCCGGGCGAAGCGGAGCCGGGCCGCATCTTCGAACTGTCAGCGGACTCGATCGTTCTCGCCAGCGGCGCATGGTCCCCGTCGGCTCTCAGAGCGCTCGGAATGCGCAACTACACCGAGCCGATCCGCCGCCAGATTTGTCTCGTCGACAATCGCGCGACCAACCTCGCGAACTACGGAATGATCGTCGATACCTCCGGCGTCTACTTTCACAACGAGGGCCCGCACATCCTCGCAGGATACTCGCCGCTCGACGAGCCGGCCGGTTATCACTTCAACTACGACGGCGAACCGTTCTTCCAAAATGAAATCTGGCCACGGCTCTTCGCGCGGATGTCCTCGATGGAGCGTCTGCGCCACGTCACCGGATGGGCGGGCCTGTACGAAGTCAGTCCCGACCGCAGCGCAATCGTCGGCCGCGCCGCGCCACGCGTGTATGAAGCGCATTCATTCAGCGGACGAGGCGTGATGCAATCCTACGGGGCAGGGCAAGCCCTCGCCGACCTAATCGCACACGGCAAGTACGGCCCCCTCGATGCATCCGCACTATCGCGCGACCGCTTCGATCGCCGCGAGCAAGTCTTCGAGGAGCTGCACATATGAGCGACACTCTGTCGCCGGCACGAATCTGGGCGCGACTCGTTTTCTTTTTATCGCTCCCTCTCACCCTTGTCCTGACGGGCTGCTTCCCAGTCCCCTGGGTCTATCATCGCTGGCCGGATTTCTCGGGCGTGATAACTCGCGACGATAAACCTATCGCGGCCGCAAAGGTCCGGTATTCGACAGATCGAAAAGCCGTTAATTGCAATCAGGCGCCTGGCGAGGTCATCCCACCGGACGAGAGCGAAGTGTTTCACTACTATTCCGAGGAAGTGACTTCTTCTGCGGATGGCGAGTTCCTATTTCCCGGACGCCGATCCTTTTTTCATGTTTGGTATTTCATTCCTGGAATTGCAGAATATTTTGGCGATTGGGATCTCTGCGTCGAAACGACCGACGGCCAACGATTCCAAAAGGAGATCTCAGTCAGTTGGGGAGGCATGTGGAACGACATCCCAGAGTCCACGCCCGACTACGTCAAGATAGTCGGCAAATGCGACGTCCTGTCGAACGATATCTGTGCGACGCACTGATCTAGATCAGGATGAGAACCGAAATCCGAGCTAATCCGCGAGGAACTCCACATCTGAACATACCGACCGTTAAAGTGGGTTTCCTCGCCTTAACTCGCCGTGATATTTAATCTACTCCGCACGGGGCTTGCGCCTTCAGCTTCCGCTGTCGAGGAGGATTGATGTTTTCATCGATCGAGGACGTTATCGAACGGTTCGCCAAGAACAATTACATCGCCGGTCGGCGAATCGCGACCGTCATCTACCTGGCCAGCGAGATGCGCAAGCCCATTCTGGTCGAAGGCCCTGCCGGCGTCGGCAAAACCGATCTCGCCAAAGTACTCGCCGCGTCGCTCGGCTTCGACATGATCCGCCTCCAGTGTTACGAAGGCCTCGACGAGGGCAAGGCGCTCTACGAATGGGAGTACGCCAAGCAACTCCTCTACACGCAGATACTCAAAGACAAGATCAGCGAAGTGCTGGTCGGCGCCAAGGGACTCACCGAGGCAGTCGATCGAATCGCAGCGCAGGACGAAGTTTTCTTCTCCGAACGCTTCGTTCTCCCGCGTCCGCTCCTGAAGGCAATCTCCAGCGAACAACCCTCCGTCCTGTTGATCGACGAGATCGACAAGGCCGACGCCGAGTTCGAGGCCTTCCTGCTCGAGCTGCTCTCCGATTTCCAGGTCACGGTGCCCGAGCTCGGCACGCTCAAGGCGAAGCACATCCCGCTCGTCGTGCTGACTTCCAACAACGCGCGCGAGATGTCCGACGCGCTGAAGCGTCGATGCCTCCATCTGTACATCGATTTTCCCGATCGCGCCCAGGAACTTGCGATCGTCAAACTCAAGGTGCCCGAGGCCGCAGCGAAGCTCGCCGAGGAAGTCGTGACCGTCGTGCAGTCGCTGCGCAAGCTCGACTTGAAGAAAACCCCTGGCATCAGCGAGACGCTCGATTGGGTGAAAGCGCTGACGCTGCTCAACGTGCAGAGCCTCGATCAGGAACTCGTCACCGAGACGCTCGATACGATCGTGAAGTACGAGGGCGACGTCCGCAAAGCTCAGGAAGAGCTCAAGGATTACGTGCGCCGCGTGCGCGCCCGTCGCGGCACCGAAGCCGGCAGCGACAAAGATCTTTTGAATTGACCGCGAGTAGCAGGGCAGGGCACCAACGGCATCATGCAAGATAAGCTCGTAGAGTTTGCGAACCTGCTGCGCGAGAATGGCGTCCGCGTCTCGCTCGCGGAAACGCTCGACGCCTTTACCGCTTCGCAAGTTACCGGCCTCACTGAACGCGACGCGTTTCGCGCCGCGCTGCGCGCCACGATGGTCAAGCGCTCCACCGAGTTGCCGGTCTTCGAAGAACTGTTCGACATTTATTTCTCCGGCCTCGGCGAAATCATCAAGCAGGCCAGCCAGGCCGTGCAGAACGCGCTCTCGATGTCCGATCAGGAATTTCAAAAGTTCCTCGACGAAGTCGAGAAGATGCTCAAGAAGCAGGGCAAGGATCTTTCCGAGCTCGCCAAGCAGCTCCTGCAGAACAACAGCGGCGAGATGGAACGCAAAATCCGCGAGGCCTCGCGCGCCGTCAAACTGCAAGGCATCGAACGCACTATCGAGGAGAACTACTTCGCCCGCGCGCTCGCCCGCCAGCTCGGCCTCGACAAGATCGAAGCCGAGATCAAAGAGCTCCGCGAGCAGCTCGAGAAGATGGACATCGGCCCCGAGCTCAAGGCGAAGATGGAAGAGTATCTCGAGCGCAGGCTCAAAGCGCTCGACGACATCATCCGCCGCTACGTCCGGATGGAACGCGAGAAGCGCGACATCAAGCAGAAGGAAGATCAGCGGCTCAACCAAATCGGCGAGAAGAGCTTCTACTACCTCACTGAAGAAGAGCTCAAGAAAATGAATGAGGCGGTCACCCGCCTAGCGCAGCGGCTCAAGAACGTGATCACCGTGCGCCGCAAGCGCGCCAAGAAGGGCCGCTTCGATATCAAGCGCACGCTGCGCCAGAACCTCGAGTACGGCGGCGTGCCGTTCAAGCTCCGCTTCGAGAAGCGCAAGCGCGAGAAGCCGCAAGTCGTGATCATGTGCGACGTATCCGACTCCGTGCGCAATGCCTCACGATTCATGCTCCAGTTTGTGTACTCGCTGCAGGACCTCTACTCGCGCGTGCGCAGTTTCATCTTCGTCGCCGATATCGGCGAGGTCACCGAATGCTTCCGCAACAACGACTCCGCCGAGGCGCTCGACGTCGCGCTCAAGGGCGATATCATCAACGTCTACGCGCACTCGAACTTCGGCTATGCGTTCCGCAATTTCGTTACCGATCATATCGGCTCGGTCAACAAGCGCACCACCGTGATCGTCCTCGGCGATGCGCGCAACAATTACAACCTGCCTCATGACTGGTGCTTGCGTGAAATCCGCCAGCGCGCCAAAAAGGTCATCTGGCTCAATCCGGAGAGCCGCAATACCTGGGGCTTCGGCGACAGCGAGATGGATCGCTACGCCCCACACTGCGACATCGTGGAAGAGTGCCGCAATCTCAACCAGCTATATCGCGTGATCGATCGCTTGGTCGCCGGCTGATAAATCGGCTCCGTGCCGCTCTCCAGCTTGTTCAGTTGACCACGGGGCGTCTTTGGGCCAAGATGTTTTTATCCGGTCACGCGCGGAAATCGACCACGAATTTTCCACGTACCGTCGACAAAGAGCAGCCCAAGAGCCCGTCTATGGCAGGTTACAAGGAAGATTTCATCTTGATGATGGTCGGGGGAATTATTCTCGACCCTTCCACCAAGATGCCGATCGTTGTCCTCAAAGATCCCGACAACAAGCTCAACCTGCATATCTGGATCGGCCCGCTCGAAGCCACTGCGATGGCCACTGAGCTCGAAGCGATCAAGCCGCAGCGTCCTATGACTCACGACCTGCTGCGCAACCTGTTGGTCGAGTTCGGCGCGATCGTCGAGTCGGCCGAGATTACCGAATTGCGCGAGAGCACTTACTTCGCGCGAATCCAGGTCAAGACTCGCGACGGCAAGAGCCTGGAAATAGATTCGCGCCCGAGCGACGCGATCGCGCTCGCGCTCCGCACCAAGTCGCCCATCTACGTGGCCAAGAAAGTGCTCGAGGCCTCCAGCGAGCTGCACGAATCCCAGGGTGAGGCGCAGACTTCGGATCAAAACCTCGCCAGTGTCTCGCGCGACAAATGGTCCGAGATCCTCGAGCGGATGTCGCCCGAGGATTTCAAATACAAAATGTAAGCGCGTGCGCGCTAGCTCTTCTGATCCTCTGCCGGGCGGCGCCCGCTGGAGCACTCGATGCCGCCGACTACCCATCGCCGTAAAATAACCCAAAAAGAACTCAAGGCCCCCGACGAATTTACCTCGCTCGTCGTCAGCGCGCGCGAGTTCCTGGTCGGCAATCTTACGCAAGTGCTGATTTCCGCCGGCGTAGTCGTGGCGATCGGCGCGATCGTCATCGGCGTCTACTACTACGAACGCCATCGCGACAATCTTGTCGCCGCCCAATTCTATGCGGCCATCACCGCGCTCAATGCCGGCCATAGCAAGGACGCGGAAGCACAATTCAAAAAGCTCGCCGACGACGAGCCGGGCCGCCGCCTCGGGCGCCTCGCGCGCTTCTACATGGCCAGCGCTTACCTAGGTGATAGCGATCTTCCCAACGCTCGTGACGCGCTGGTCGCATTCCTCGCCGAGGAGCACGACCCGGTCTTCACCAGCCTCGCGCTGACTGATCTCGCGGTTGTCTATGAGCGGATGGGCGACTGGCACAAAGCCGCGGGCGCTTATCAGCAGGCCGCAAGCGCGCCCGGACCGGAGCAGGCGAGGGCAGAGCTGGGCGTGGCCCGGATGCTCGCGAAGTCGGGCGACAAGGGCCAGGCGATCGCCGCGTATCGCGGCTTTCTAACCGCTCATCCGTTCGCGGCGCAGCGCCAGGACGTGATGGAGTCCCTCGCGCTGCTCGGCGCGCCGGCCGAGCCTCCGACCGCTGCCAGAGCCCCCGGCGCCGGTCCGCTCCCTGTGATCACGACGCACTAAAGGCGGGTCGTAGTTGCGCGCGAGCTTAGTGCTTCGCCGGCGCGGCTCGCTCCTCGAGTTCCGACTTAATCGTAAATTCCATGACCTTCTGGAAGTTCTCGGGCAATCCAACCAGCGGTATTCCGTTGATGAAGAAGGTCGGCGTCGAGCTGACGTGCACAGAGTTGCCGTCCGCCTGATCCTGCTTCACACGATCCGACGCTTGCTTGCTGCTCATGCATACCTTCAGCGACGGCGCGTCCAGCTTTAGAGTCGTCGCTTCCTTGTCTACTTTCTCCTGCAGATTCTGCGCCGTGATCGATCCCTGGTTCGAATAAAAGTAGCGCGCGAAATCCCAGAACGCATTCGGATTCTGCATCCGCGCGCATTCCGCGGCCGCCGCCGCCTTGACCGCCCACGGATGTATGTTGAGCGGATAATTCTTGAAGATCACCTTCACCTTGTCCTTGTAGGTCGTGTTGGTCAGCGTTTCGATCTCGCTGAAACCGCGCGCGCAATAGGGGCATTCGAAGTCCGCGAACTCCACGATCGTTACCGGCGCATCGGCCGGCCCCATCGTTGCACTATCGCCAAGATGAATCGCGTGCAGGTTCACCCGTCCCCACGGCTCCGCGCTGGTGTCGATATACTGCCCGATAATCATCTTGGTTCCGTCCTTGTCGAAGAACAGCGCCGAGGTGGCTTTCTGGCCCACCGCAAACGTGATCACCACCTCACGCCCGAACAGGCTCGGAATAGGAGTCTGAATCACGGGGCCGAGCATGATCATATCGGGATCGGGAATCTTAAAGTGTTTCTGCAGATACACCTTGGTCGCCGCATCGCGCGCCGGATCGGGCGGGATAGCCGCGGGCGCGGCCTTCGGCGCCGCGGGCGGTAGATTCTGTGCGGACGCGCTCGTGACCGCACTGGCTATCGTCATCACCACAAGCGAAAGCGCGAGCAGGGCGAGGGCGCCCGCCCGACGAATCCAAACAAGGAAGTTGTTGAGGATGGTTCTGTGCACGTGTATCTCCGTCTTAGTATAGGTTCGCATAAGAAGTATTATGTAAACTAGCCGGCGCATCCTTAAAATTGAGAAAACTTCGGTCCCGCGGGGGTTTCGTTGATTTTCGGTCGCGATAAACAATCTTCACCTTTGCTCCCTTCTCTGAACTGCGTCGGATCGCGGGACAGTTTTAGCTAATCGTGGCCGGTCCGTACAGCGCCGCGCCGCGCTTTGCTAGTTTGCTTCCCACCCTCGGGCGGCCATCTATTCGAAGGACTAATCTTTCAGGCGGTCTAGAGAGCAAAATACCGTCCTCGGGATTTTGCGCTTGAATGGAATGGACGGTGGGTGCAGGGGTCACCCCTGCCGCCCCGCGCGCAGCGGTCCGACTCTTCGTCCGAGCGCGCGCAGAGCGCTCCGCGCCACGAAGTTGCGAGGTTCGAGCTTCAACACCTGCTCATAGTACCCTGCCGCCGTCCCCCGCCGGTCCAGTTTTGCGGCGCATCGCCCCATCGCGATCAGCATCTCGGCACCGCCAGCGCCGAACTCGCGCGCGCGCTTGAGCGCGACGAACGCATCGGCAAATTTCTCCTGTTCCGTGAGTACAAGCCCGAGCCGCAAGAGAGCCTCCGTGTTCAGCGGATCGAGCCCCACTGCGTCACGATACATCGTGAGCGCGCCGCGCTTTACGCCCTTCGCGTACAGATCTTTCGCCGCCGCGGTCATCTGCGCGCCCTCTTCGCGCCATCCGCGCGCTTCGACTTCGACCGTGATTTCGTCGTGCGATACTTCGGCCTTGATCAGCTTCAGCTTGGCCCCCAGGTACTCGCGGAGACGATCGAGCACCGCGTCGCCGTTGGTCTCCGCAGATTCGAGAAAAGCGATCCCGATCGGATCGCCGATGTGATCCTCGCGGCGGATCACGAGCTTCTGCCGCTGACGAGTCGCCGCGCGCACCGCGCTTCGCTCAGACTCGTTCATTGGGGTCGAACAATTTGCGGTATTCGTCGAGTGCGAATCGATCCGTCATCCCCGCGATATAGTCCGCCACCGCGCGCGAAACAGGCTCGCCGTGTTGCTCCGCCCGCGCAATCACGTGCTCGGGCATCTGCCGCGGCTCGGTCATGTAAGTGTTGAACAGCGCCTCAAGCACCCTGCCCGCCTTCTCCGTCATCCTGCTGACCCGGTAATGCCGATAGAGGCGGTCGCGCATGATCTGCTTTATTTGATCGACTTGAGGACTCATCGTGGCGCCGAACCCCGCGAGCGCCCTACCCGCCCGCCGGACATCTTCGACGCTCCCGATACCGTGCTCGAGTTGCGCGGCAAGATTCGTCATCAGGTCGGTCGACATCGCATCGATCATCCTGATCACGGTCTGGTAGCGGATCACACGCATCTCGGCGCCCGGAAATGCGTCGCGCGCCGCCGCCGCCGAACTTTTAAACAGTGCCGACTCGCTCAACTGCTCGACGGTCAGCATCTGCGCCTTCAACCCGTCGTCGACGTCATGCGCCAGATACGCGATCTCGTCGGCCAGATCGACTATTTGCGCTTCCAGGCATGGATAAGTAGCCGGGTCGAACTCCTGCGCGGCGGGTCGATCCTGGAAATGCGAATGCTTGATAATTCCCTCGCGAACTTCGAAGCTCAAATTAAGTCCGCGAAAATTCGGATAGCGGATTTCGATCCAATCCACCGTGCGCAGGCTCTGCGCGTTGTGATCGAACCCGCCATACGGAGCCATCAACTCGTTCAGCCGATGCTCACCGGCGTGGCCGAACGGCGTATGCCCGAGATCGTGCGCGAGAGCGACCGCCTCCGCCAACTCCTCGTTGAGCCCAAGCGCCCGCGCCACCGTCCGCGCGATCTGCGCAGCCTCGAGCGTGTGCGTCAGCCGCGTGCGATAATAATCGCCCTCGTGATTTACAAAAACCTGGGTCTTGTATTCGAGCCGCCGAAACGCCGCCGAATGGATTATCCGATCGCGATCGCGCTGAAAGACGGTTCTGATCGGATGCTCGGCTTCAGGAAAGCGACGCCCGCGGCTGGCCCGCGACGCCATCGCATACGGCGCCAGCGTCCGCGCCTCGATACTCTCCAGCTCCTGCCTCGTCCGCAACATTCGTCGCCGTCATCCGCCCCCTAATGCGGCATCTCGCGATGCTACCACGTCCCCCCCGCCCCCCGAAGCACCCCCGCGCCATCGATCAACAGCACCAAGGAATCCCCCGCCTCTCCCTTTCGGGAGAGGCCGATGCAAAGCGTCGGGCGAGGAATCCTCCGCCTCTCCCTTCGGGAGAGGTCGACGCGAAGCGTCGGGTGAGGGCGCACTCATCCACCTCGATTTGAACCAAATCT
>Ga0210407_10003308_pt1 | contig 13136 bp, 15 predicted proteins | sample IncBWC27MmetaG_FD_150860 | JGI IMG/M metagenome (GOLD analysis project Ga0210407, IMG submission 150860) | Forest soil microbial communities from Barre Woods Harvard Forest LTER site, Petersham, Massachusetts, United States - Inc-BW-C-27-M | ecosystem: Environmental > Terrestrial > Soil >... | reverse complement strand
TTCCTGTTCAACCAATCTTCTTGGCTGAAGATTCTTACGTCCTGATTTCTGCGCTTCCATATTTCCTCACAACCGAACTTCTCGCTTCCCGGGCATGGGCCGCGAGAAAGTCTGTTTGATTTGTTTAGAATCATCCAGGTATCGGCTGCAGGCTTTCGACATCGCAGTCTTCAAACAATTGGCTAAGCCGCCTTTTCTTCCACAGTATTGCTCGATTCTCGAGCAAACTTGTAAATAATCCACACCATGGCCCCAGCAGGAACCGTAATCCCTGCCAAGTTATCGGCGTGGACTTGCCAGCCTTTCTGTTGTCAAAGAACATTGACCCTGAGCCTGTCAGAGTCCCCAACATTCCGTTGGGATTTTGCTTTCGTGTTTTAGAGCCTTGCGACTTGCTTCGGAATTCCCTTGCGGAAACCCACCACTCGTCACTCGCCACTAATCACTGCCGCAAAATAAAAAACCCGGCGTCGAGCGCCGGGTACAGCCACCCACCACTTGGGTGGCTCCACGCGATGCTCGACTTCTTTCTATCCTGTGCTCGTAAAGAACCTCACTATAGGATCTACTTCTGGCCTTCGCTTGTTCCTGCGCTGGGAAGACGCCTCTTCGACCCGACTGTGATGCCCTGCCGGCTCAACTACCCCCGAGCCATTCGTAAGTATACCCACTTTTCTGTATTCGTCAAGTCCCCCAGATAATTATTTTCGGTAGCCCTGTGGGTTTCTGTGCAAAAGCCCGCTTGGCGGGGCCGCTCGAACGGCGACGACGAAAACGCCCAACGCAGCCCCGGGGAAAGCCCCAGGGAAACGCAACCACAAAGGACAAACCAGCTCTCACGCGGTGGGCCAGCGAGTCCCCGAATTGACGCTTTAGCTTACTTCTGTCGGTCCACGGTTATTACGACTTTTCCTCGGGCGTGTCCTGCTTCCAGATACCGTACCGCCTCAGGGACCTCACGCAAGCCGTAGCGCTTGTCGATGACTGGCGTTACTTTTCCGATCGCCATCAGCTCGCCCATGAAAGTCAGGTCTTCTTTGCTAGGTTTCGCCAGAACCATGACCTGCTTCTGACTGACGAACCAGGACAACACAAGCGCCTTGATCGCACGCGTCAGAGGACCGATCATCCAGTTATCGGTCGTGCCTCCCGCCCCGACGTATATGCCTCTGAGATTCATGACGCGCCTGCATTCCGAGAACGAATGGTTCCCAACGCAGTCGAGAACTACGTCGTAACGCCGCGCACCCTTGGTGAAATCCTCTTGGGTGTAATCAACCACCTGATCCGCGCCAATGGATCGGACCATCTCCACATTGCTCGTGCTGCAGACGCCAGTTACATGTGCGCCGAACGACTTGGCGATCTGCACGGCGAACGTACCCACGCCTCCTGCCGCGCCGTTAATCAAGACCTTCTGACCGGGCTGCATCTTTCCGTCCTTGGTCAAGCCACCTCGGCGAAGGCCCTGCAATGCGGTGAATGCCGCAATCGGCACGGAAGCCGCTTGCTCAAACGTCACGCTATCCGGCTTCTTGGCCAAATTCGACTCGGACGCACACGCATACTCCGCAAATGCTCCGTGGCACGAGCCGAACACCGCGTCCCCTGGTTTGAATTGCGTTATGTTCCTACCAGCCGCTTCAATCTCGCCGGCCACATCGGCGCCGAGTCGCGCGTCCTTTGGTTTACGCAGCCCTCCGGCCGCGATGCGAACGAGGTACGGCTCGCCTCTCATGAAGTGCCAGTCATATGGATTGACGGCCGCCGCGCGGACTCGTATCAAAACCTCATCGTCGTTGGGAACAGGCTTTTCGATGTCCGTCATTTGGACGACATCCGGGGGTCCATATCTGGTATAGATTGCAGCTTTCATGGAGGTTCCTCCGCGGCGGTGACTCCGCGTAGCGGTCGTTACTCGACGAGCGGTGCTCGTATTCCCTTAACCAAAAGCCAAAAACTCGTTGCTATATCGAAAAACCGTGCACGTCGCGCTAAATGCAGACGAGACCACACCCCAGCAGCCAATGCTTTAGGGATTTAGTCAGTCCTACACTACAAGTAGCTGCAAACTGTCGATGCCAATCCACAGAACAGCAAGCCAGTGTGCTGCTTTGCACCCTCGAGATGGGTTCATGGCTCCTTAGTTTCGCTGGTTGGCGCTCCAAAGCCGCCGCAACGAGAGCGCCAACTCTGGCGGAACTTCTCACGCTCCTCGGGCGTCATCTTCTCCCAACGCTCGTCCATGCGCTCGGCCATTCTTCGCCGCATATTGGAGCGCGGGCCATGACCGCCACCGCTCCAGCCTCCGAACAGAATCCGGCAGAGGGCCAGCAGTCCGATAGCCTGCCAAAAGGTGATTTGCCGCCATCCGAACAGCGTCGGCAGCAGCCAGTTCCACAGATGCATCACCAGTTCGCCGCCAATCCAAATGAAAACCGGGATGGCGAGTAGCGCTAATGGAGCCAGAAAAATCCATTTCTTTTTGCTCATGTTGTGCTCCTTATTTGCTCGTATCATTTCTCCGCATCATTTTTTTTCAAAATCGTCGTAAATGCTCTGCAGTCGTTCGCGCAGATGAAGCACCGCGTAGCGCTTGCGCGAGAGCAGGGTGTTGATGCCTACGCCGGTTTCTGCCGACAACTCTTTGAAGCCGCGTCCTTCAAGTTCGTGAGCGACGAATACTTCACGCTGCTCATTGGGCAGTTCGCCAAGCGCAAATTCCAGCTCCTCTAGAAGCACGCCGCGGAAGTAGAGCGCTTCCGGCCCGGCATCGGGCGATGGCAACAGGTCTTCGATCCGCAGCAACTCGCCGTCTTCGTCCTCGGCCGCTGCGCCGCTGAAGGTCTCCGGCTTCTTCTTGCGGAAAAGGTCCGTGATGCGATTGCGCGCGACGCGAAAAAGCCAGCCGGTCAGGTGATCAATCGGCATCAGCAGGCGATTGGCTTCCACCAGTTCGTAGAAGACCTCCTGCACGATGTCCTCGGCGTCGGAGGGATCGGGCACACGCCGGCGGATGAAGTTGCGCAGCCGGGAGCGTTGTTCCGCGACGACTTCGGAAATTTGACGGTCTTGCTCGGTCATCGAGATGACGCTCAACGGCTTGTCCATCCCTATCTGTAGACGAATGGCGGCCTTAAATATTGTAGATTTGAATCGGCGAAAAAGGGGGTGGTTAACAGCGGTAAGGGTGCTTCATCTGCCGTTTCACTAAGTCCAACCGCTACAATCGCTGTTTGGAGGTGACGTTGGAACTGATCGAGCGCTGCTGGCGGGTCTTATCTTTACTGTCCCACTCTTGGCTGGCGAAGTCCAAATCGTGAGGTTCGAAAATTCATGAAATATTTATTCCCTGCTGCTGCCGGCCACACTGTGTTGCGCGGGATACGCAACTGCACAAGCGATGGAACGTGTCTGTCCGAGGAGGATCGCGACGAGGGATCTCTCCGCTCTGTCTCCAGGGGCAGTCCTTCTCGCCCTGCGTGCTACGATAACCGGGAAAACGGAGGGCTTGCTGTGCAGAGATTTCTCCCTACTATCGCTACCCTAGCCCCTTTCCCCGTTGCCGGGATCGGCCGTGCCCAAGACGTCGTCAGAGTCACGCCAGAGCACAACAAAAAACCATCGTGGAAAAGGGCGATGTGCGCGTCATCGAAAACACTCCTGCCCCAGGCGAGAAAGACGCGATGCACACCCATCCCTCCGGCTGGTACTACGTCACCAAGCCCGGAACGATCAAAATCGTTTTTCGCCGGCGGCCAAGTGGCCACGTGGGAAGCCGGAGAACGTGTAGCGGGCTGGCTGCGAACTAACGCCCCGCACACGTCCGAAAATGCGCGCAAGACCACCCTGGTTTACGTTCTCATCGAAGTGAAAAGCGCCCATGCACCCCACTCGCTGCCGGCGGAACGATCTCGGGGAAGCAACCAATGAACCTGAACCGCGGCGTTGTCCTCGTCATGGTCGTTCCGCTAGTCGGAATCGCAATTCTGATCTACAAATTCGCGCACCCACCCTGGAGCCTGCTTCGCGTCGCCGGACTGGTCCTCCTGGTTCCAGCCCTTGCGCTTCTGACAGTAGCGCGCTTCGAGCTAGGCAATTCTTTCTCTGTGAAGCCGCAGGCAAAGAACCTCGTCACCCACGGTATCTACTCCCGAATTCGCAATCCCATCTACTTTTTCGGCACCTTCGTTTTCGTCGGACTCTTTCTCTTCCTCGAGCGGACCGGGTTACTATTGCTCATCGTGCCCGTGCTAATCCTGCAGATCATCCGTGCTCGCGCCGAATCACGTGTCCTCGAGGAACAATTCGGCGAGGAATACCGCCGCTACAGAGCCTCCACCTGGTTTTAGTCGCGCGCCGTTCGGCAAGACGGTCGGCACACTGTTCCGGCGCTGACTCCGTGCCTGGTTCCTGTTTACCTTACGTTTAGGAACCCGGACGTAGACTTCCGCTAACGCGGAGGGCACTCCCTCATTTAGGAGAAATCACAATGAAGAATTATTTGGTAGCTTGTGCGGCAGGTGTCTTACTTCTTGCGAGCAGCACTTCCGCCCAGGAAAAGAAAATCAAGCGATCCGACCTCCCGGCTGCTGTCGAAAAAACAGTTGCGGCGCAGAGTGCAGGAGCAACGATTCGCGGATTTTCCACCGAAAAAGAAAATGGCCAAACTCTCTACGAAGTGGAAATGACGGTCAGCGGCCACAGCAAGGGTGTCTCCATGACCGCCGATGGTTCCATCGTCGAAGTCGAAGAGCAGGTCGCGCTGGACTCGCTCTCGCCGGAAGTCAAAGCGGGCTTGCAGGCCAAAGCAGGCAATGGCAAGATTTTGAAAGTCGAGTCCCTCACAAAGAAAGGCAAGCTGGTGGCGTACGAGGCAAAAGTCGAAAGGAACGGCAAGAAAATTGAAATGCAGGTAGGACCCGACGGCAAACCACTCGATCACGAAGAGTAGCTTGTAGACTATTGCCTGATTCCTGGGTAGAAGTCACCGAGCTTCGCAGACCTCGCACCACCTTCTGCAAAGCCGGATGGTCGTCTCGCAGATACGCATTTTCTCTCCTTTCTTTGTCGCCTTGGTGCTCATGCCAGTCTACGCGGCCATTTTCCCCCGTCGGCTAGCCGTGAGCACCCGCTCACGCTACCCACTCTTATTCCGGAAACGCCTTGGCATCTATTCCCGGCAAGAGCCTCAAGGCGTTCTGGTAATACACTTTTTTCAACACTTCGTTCGGCACTTCGAAGCCATAGATGCGCCAGAACGCGTGCCGCTTCCGGTAATACTCAAAATATTCGTCGCGCGTTTCAAGACATCGGAAATACCATTTGTATTCGTCCACCTCGTAAATGTCTTTACCCATCAAAACTCGGTCCTGATACTTCACCAAGAAATCGTGAGCCGAATACGGCTGCCGCCCGAGTTCCGCCAGCACCGCAGCAATGTCCGCGTTCATGTTCGGATACGCATCAAACAATTTCCCCAAACGCTCCAAATCGTTTCCATGAAACGCCAGGTGCGCCGCAATGAAATTCGTCTTCGGATGCTTGGCAAACAAATGATTGCGCTCCGCCATGAGCGTTTCGAAGGGTGGATAGGCCGAAGGCGGCCGCGCACGTCCCGGAAACTGTTTCAATTCCAGCCACCGCTCGTTCGAATAGTCCCACGGATCGAAAAACGCCGAAGGCTCGGCCACGTGGATGAGCACGGGAATCTTCAGTTCCGCGCACTTCTCGAATACCGGATCGAACTCCTGATCGTCCACGTGCACGCGTTGCCCGTTCGCATACTTCAGCTCCATCCCAAAATTCTTGAAAATCTTCAGGCCCTGCGCACCGTTCTTCACATCCTGCTCGAGCCGGGCTGCCGCCCGCTTGCCGAATCCTGGCGTGTTCAAGTCGTCGTAGCTCATGTTCGCAAACACCACAAACCGGTCCGGGTAGCGCCCCTTCATCGTCGCTACTGTCTTCCGCAATTCCTCGCCGGTTCCTCCACTCAAGTTCACCAATACGCGCAGATTGATCGAATCCATCCCTTTGATCAAATCCTGTACGTGCTCCGGCGTCGGCATCCGGTGATGGCTGTGAATGTCAATGAACGGAAACTTGGCTCGCTCGACCTGGTGTTCCTTGGTAACGAGCGTGGACTTCGGCTGGTATTCCTCAATCGTAGGTGTTCGTTGCTCTTGCCAGGTTTGCTGCTTCTGCAGAGCAAGTTCCCGAGACGCCGCAAGTCGCGTCGTCGCTGCCGGTGGCCACGCAAACAGCAAAACCACGGCCGCAAGAATAACTGCAATCAATACAAGAGTCCGCCAGGAATTCATCATCCGCCCCTGTAGATAAACTGCCCGGCCTATCTTCCCACAGGAAGCCGCGACGCTGCTCTCTTAGCTTTGATTTCTCGAGACGGTGGGGGGATGTGAATGCGCTCAGACTGGTTTCCACGGCGCGACTCGCATAACGATCGCGGAACACGAGGGGAGCACAACTCTCCCTGAAGCGCTCCCCCGCGCGCCTCCCGACCAATTACCCCCACGACTGGCACCTGGAACTACGATGCCCCCATTGGTAAGTACAGGGGCATTTGAATTGGGATGGGACTTACTACCTGCATAGTGCACGATGGACCGAAATCGCTTCATGCCAGGGATCCGCAGGGCTACGGTCCGCCCTGGCATTTGTCGTGACTCTTATCGCGGAAACGGGCCGCTCTTGCTGATGCACACGAGTTATAGCCAGGAATTCCTGATAGTTCCGAGTTAGCCGCCTAGCGGATGAAAAGCCGCGCCGCACGAAACGCTTTGATAGAATCTCTAAGGATGCAGAAGCGCCTATTCTTCCGCTGGATTTTTCCCGCCATACTCGGCTTGCTGGTGGGGTTTCTCGCGCTCGCCTGGGCGATCACCGGCGAATCCAATCAGCCCGTCTCGCTCGTTTCCTTTTTGTCGCCCGGCCTGAAGCTTGCGGAACTCGTCATGCCCTCCGCACACGCGTCGCTGGCCTGGACCTTTGGCTGGTTTCTTCGCATCGCCATCGGTGTCAATGCCATCTTCTACTTCTCGATTTTTGTTCTGCTCGCTTACCTCGTCGACCGCCGCCGCCCGCAGAATAGCTAGCATCCGGGCGGTGCCCGCGAACTCCGTCCGCCTTCTCTCACCGAGAGAAGGCACCCGAAAAAAGGTCCGATAGCGCTGCAGTGCTAGTCGAAGGTTCTCGGTCGAGACATTTATCGGCGCGATCCCACGCATTCCGCGAAGAGATGCTGCGGCAACGAACACGCAACACCTGATCGCGGATTCTTAGTGCGGTCGCCGTTCTTATACGCTGACTCTTCTCCCGGACACGAAATGCATAATCAGGAGGACGATGCCGACAACCAGCAATACGTGGAATAGACCCGTGGATACGTGAAATGCGAAAAGCCCAAGCAACCAGCAAATGATTAAAACTGCCGCGATGAGTCCCAACATGATTTCCTCTCCTTATTTCCGCGCGCGAAACTGAGCCCTCTCTATATTCGCGCACAGCGCCCAAGACCAAAGTTCAGTAGGGTTTCTTGCAGACCTAACTTGCGCGTCTCAAAGAGAAATGTCTGTACACTTAGAGACACTGCACGCGCGGGCCACTTCTAATAGCACGCCTGGCGCGGCCCACCCAGATTTCTCGAACGAACGCGCTCACGCACCGGAGCCCGCATGCACGGTTGCCAATTAATAGAACAATTTAGGCAACCAATTCTCGCGTCCTTCCGGCAAAAGGTCGAAGAGATTCCAGACCGGGGAAAAGAGGTCTATACCCCGGTGGTTTGGGTTGCCGTTTGGCCCGGGGTGAAGTGAGGCTTCGGTGGTATAAAAATGATGGATTTTGCCGTCAGCTTCACGGCTGAACACGCTGACGCCCGGATGTTGTCCTCCGTCACGTTCGACGTGGAAATCCGCGTTGAAACTAGACTGGCCGCTCGACAACAACCGGATTTTGTCCCATCCCCGGCGCCGGGCCCACTCCCGGAGTTCTCCGATTTCCACTTTGGCCACCAATACAAAATTTGCTTTCTGGCTGACATGCGGAGCGACCGCATTGTATGCATCGGCCCACATTGTGCACATCGGGCAGGCAGACATATCGGTCGCCCCCCACATCATGTGATCCACGATCAGTCGATTCTTGCCTGCAGCAAATAAGTCAGACAGGCGGACATCCTTGAACTGGCCGGGGGCTTCGTCAAGGATATCAGCGGGACCCTCACGAAAAACGTAGTCGGTTGTCACCGCGGGCCCCATGGGGAGTTGTCTTCGAAGTGCCGCAACACACTCGCGTTGATCTTGCAGCGCAATCTCCGCCTCAAGCAGTTGATTCCGCAACTTGCGATACTCGCTTTCTAATCTCGCAGCTGTTGTCGTCATGAAGTTCCTCACACAAACTTATTGATCTGGAATTCGCACCACGCCTCATACGGTAGCAGTGACATTCGGTCGGGACTGTGCCGTTTAAAACACTGCGGCACCCGCGCATGTAGCAGTCGATCTTTCCGAATCGCCAGGGATTGCACAACCGATTCTGAGAACTATTCCTCCACGCGCACGTAGGTTGGCTTCGCAAGCCGCGCAGGTCTATGAGACGTTTTTCTAGGCGAAGGCTATCGGTCCATTGCCAGAAGCACTCTCAGCGCAACGATGGGATCCACGTGCATGGCGCGGCGCGCGGGGATGCAGCGCAGCGAACGCGACCACGGCAAGCATCACGGCGACGCCGGCAAACGTTGCGAAATCGTCTATCACAAGCTCAACGTGAGCCAAATCGGGGCCGGCGGACACTCACAGGGCGCCGGCGGAGTTATCAACGCAGCGAACAAATCCGGCGATTTGATCAAGACCGTGATGGCCCTCGAACTGGCGGCACAGGGCTGGTGCATCTTGAACCTGCCCACCTGCGCCGATTCAAAAAATCTTACCTCCGGGTCTGTTTTCTTCATTGATGGCTCGGCCGACACGCTCATCTCGCCGCCTACGCAGCCGCCCGGCACTCTGGGTGAGCAATCGATCGCCGCCTACTACGACGCTGTGCCTGCCGGAGGCGGCAAGGTGAAAGGAACGCTGATCGGACCGAATCACAATGACGTCACTGGACAACCCGACTGCAAACAGGCGGCCTTCCCCGGTGTGAACGGTGCCTACGGCTATCTCGGTTGTCCCCCGGCTTGGCTGATGGACCAGCTTCAGGGAGACAGCTACGCGCACGGCGCGTTTCTCTCGGGGACCGGTGAAATGTTCTCGGAAACTAAAAACCGGGAGATTGTGGCAAGCAACATCCCTTAGGCCAATCCGAAGCTTCTACATTATGACGGGGCGACACCCTACGGCGAGATCGTCGCGCAATTCAACGCGCAACCTTCCAGCAAGAATATCCAGGTGCGCAGGCGGCACTCCGGGGAAAAGCAATACCGCGAACTATCGCTTCGCTGTTGTTGGCTTCGCTAGTTGCGAGCGGGCCTCCACTTCGCCGCGGCAGTGACGCAGCACTTGCTCTGTGTTGCGCACCGATTTGCCGTCCAGATTATCCACATCTTCAGGCAGCAGATCGATGATGTGCCCGAACTCATGCAAGAGCGTCACCATCTGCGCGGGCAGCGTGTCCCCTCGATAACCGCCCACCGTCAGCAGCCGCGAGCCATTGGCAAGCACGGGACCGCCTTCCGGGAATACCTTTAGGGCGGTCCCTTGCGGCCGGTAAAACGCGCCGTGCGCATTGATCGTTATCGCCGTATACGCCCCCCCGTCCTGCGTGGCCCTCGCCACGTAAGGTTGTCGAACCATGACGATGGATGCATCCATTTTCGACTCGAAAACATCGGTCGGGCCATGCTGATCGAGCAAGAAACTGAGCGACTGAAAAGTATCGGCAGGCTTTGCGTCTTTGCTTCGGAACCATTCCGTACATGCATTCTCGGAACGCAGGATCTCCAGAACCTCTTCGCGAGCCCGCGCGAGCTTCACGCCCGCCTTGCCTAACGCAGAGAGTTCCGCCAAGACTGGATCCCTTGAATCGTTACAGGCAGCATTGCGGGAACTACCTGGGACACCCGGAGCATCGACGACACTCTCGGGACAGGGATTGTCGGCCGAAACCCGGGGCCCGTCGCGGAGGGCCGACTGCGCACAGAAGGCCTCCGGCGCGCTTGGGGCAGTGAAATCTCCCGGCGCGTCGTTCGCAACTGCCGGCCTTTCGCTTCCGTCGCCAAAACGCCCGCTGGCGAAGCCGTTGGCGGAAAGCGCCTGGCACTTCGCCAGCCAGGCGCCGGAACTCGTTCGGTTGCTGGGTGACCTGGAAGCGTTCAATAACGTTGGGCTTTGCGAATAGGTGCTTGTGCCGCCCATCAAACAAATCGCTAGAATCAGAGAAAGAGTCCGCAAACTCTTGCCGATGGCCAACATCGCTTCCTCCCCTGCCCCGGCTGCACAACCACCACAGCCCGCTTGCAAGGGAGCTCTCCCGGGTGGCCACCAACCCAATCGAGCTTTAGCAAACGGTTCAATCCTTTACCGGGGGCTAACCGGGAAGACGAGAATTTCCTTCGAATGTCGCCTCAATTGTTTCTGGAATTCTCACGAGGCAAATATAATCGAGGCAGTTTTGTCGAATTTATATAACTTACCAACTGGGCCGTAAAGCCCCGACACTTCAGGCCGGGGATATAAGGCTTGCCTTTCTTGTGGTTTTGTCATAGATTTGCCGCGTCCTAAAACCAAGGACCTAGGGCCGGGCATGGCCCAATGTGAAGCCTGTGGAGATGCGGCGCTGTTAGGCTGATCTGTGAAGCAGGAACCCGCCGAAGCGACCATGCGAATCTCATGGTTTCGCCGCCGGAATCCTCGCCATTAATGGCGAGGAGGATGTCAATTTGATACGATGAGCCTTCCTTCGCCAATTGGGACTCCGTCACAAAATGGCGAGTTCCAGATCTGGTCTTTCGAATCCCGCCAGATATAGTTGCCGGAATGGCCGACGATGCCGTGTTTGCCCTCATATCGTTGAGCGCGGCATAGACTTGAATCAACCTCTATGGCGTGGAAGCTCTCAACCTAAGCAACGCCAGCACAGAACGGCATGGCGGAGTCGTAGATGGGAGGCACGGCAAACCCTCCGGTTTTGTCAATATATCCCCACTTCCCGCTATCACTGAGTTGCACCGACGCAACCCCTTCAATGAAACTATGAGCAATTCGAAAAAAGTACTTGCCTCCCTGGCTCACTCGCGCCAAGTCTCTCTCGAAATCACCTGCGTAGTTGAATCTTTCAGGAATTGCGACATTTCCGGAGACCTGCCGTCCTTCTCCACGGCGCCAATTCCTTCGGAATACCTGTCCGCCACCACGGACGTCTGTGGAGGACGAACCGGGGAAACGAATTGGCCTTTGGTGTTGATCGCTGCGCAGCCTTGTATTGTGCATGCCCTGGCTAGACCGCCGGAAAATGGACCTGCGGACTTGCACCGCGGAGGAATCGCAATGGCGCGCGGCGCGGTCCAGATTCGCGATGCGCGCTTCGGCATCGATGGCGAATAGCCATCGATGCGGCTGACAATGCGCACGTCCTCCGCATCTTGAGGGTGCACCTTCACCACTTCCACGAGTTTTCTTCGCGCAGGCGACCAACGGGCCCGCGTGCACCAACCTCGTCCTGTGCCGGCTGCCAGGGTACCGTCGTGCTCCAGCATTAAAGAGTTAAGAGCCGAGACCTTCTCAATTGACAGGCCAAGTCACAGGGCATTCGCGTAATCGGGAACTGACCCAGTGCCGTCACTGGCGAGCGGGCAGAGTTTAACTTCGGTGAAGTTTATTTCCAGCGGGAATTCAATGCGCCTTAAGGACTTCGTGGTTCACGATGGGCGACAATTTCGGGATTCCGGTTATCAAATCCTTTCCGCGCAGGGGGACAGTCGTAGGCAGACGTTCGGAAGACCCCAAAGGCTGCAAAAGTCTAGTTCTGTCGAAGCTCATTGCCGAGGGCGCAGCGGAGCGGGCCGCCGACAGCATGTTGATAAAGAAGGCCAGTTCGCCGGGAGGAAGAAAACTTCCCGGGCGAACTGGCCCCTTTGAGTTAACGAGAATTCGAAGCTGCGTGCTCCGATTCGTTGCGGGGTGCGCTCTTGTCGAGAACCTTGACGAGGTGACGGCCGGTCTCCGGCACGCCGGTATGCTCGCCACGGACAATCTCACTAGCCTTCATGGGGTGGCCGTATACGTCTGCGCTGGCGTCATCGTCGGGGCGAATCGTGGAGCCTTCGAGAGAAATGCCGGCAAACACGCCGCGTGAACGGGAATAGCTGAGAATCTCGGCTCTCATCCAAGCGTCGGTGTCTGCGGAAGCATCGCGTCCCTTGGGACCGCCGGCGATGGAAGCGTCGGCGCCCAGCTTAACCTTGCTGCTGAGAATCGAGTTCATGCCTCGGTCATTCATGACGAGCAAGATCAAGTCCGTTGCTTCGCCGCCGATTTGGAAGCCGATGCTGCCGCCTTCGAGGGCGTACATCGCCGGGGCTCCCCAGGGGCCACGGAAGTGTTCACCGGTGCGGCACACCATCGCGCCGCGCCCATAGTCTGCGCCGACTCCAAAAGCCAGCTTTTTGACGGAAGGGATGACGATGACGCACTCGGCCTTTTCCAGAAGCTCATGAGGAATGCTGTCCGGGATGTTGAGGACTTCCTGCATGACGACGCCGCATTCTTCGAGGCGTCTTTGTTCCTTGTTCAGTTGCTTGGCGTAGACGGCAACTGCCGCCAGGCTAAGACATGCTGCGGTAACCATGAATTTCTTCATTCCTGACCTCCAAGGTCAAAACATCTTCTGCTGACTGTTTGATTCAAAAAAATCTTGATTGAAGAACCTTCAACACAATTTCATTCGCGAGAGGGTTATCCGTTACCCGACTCTCAGGCGGGCGTTGCTGCAATTTTTGAGTTAAGAACTTTTCTTGCCCCCGACGACCAATAGGACAATTCCGGCTGCGAGGGCGAGCCCCCCGACGATTGGGGAAATCGGAACCCTGTCTTGAGTCTCCGTCGTGACATGCATTGGTCCCACATCCATTACATGTTCGTGGCGGGTATAGGAGAAACCCTGGTAAGCAAGTGCCAGAGCAC
>Ga0210407_10003306_pt1 | contig 13141 bp, 9 predicted proteins | sample IncBWC27MmetaG_FD_150860 | JGI IMG/M metagenome (GOLD analysis project Ga0210407, IMG submission 150860) | Forest soil microbial communities from Barre Woods Harvard Forest LTER site, Petersham, Massachusetts, United States - Inc-BW-C-27-M | ecosystem: Environmental > Terrestrial > Soil >... | reverse complement strand
TTCGTCAGCGATCCAGCGTCGGCGGGTCATGGGTAAGACAAAAGCTTAAACCACGAAGGACACGAAGGTACACAAAGGAAATCGTGAAGAAGGGATTGGGGTCAACCCTCTACCCGAAGATGTCTTTCACTTTGCCCAGTAGTGTTCGCCGCTGCGGTTTGTTCTCCACACGGGTCATTCCTTCCAACTCCTGCAACAATTCACGCTGGCGCTTGTTGAGCTTGTTGGGTGTCTGCACGCGAACCTCGACAAACAGATCGCCCTTGCCGTGACCATTCAGGATAGGCACGCCTTTTCCCCGGATGCGCATCGTCGTCCCCGACTGCGTGCCTTCCGGCACTTTCAATGCGTGTTCCCCTTCGAGCGTCGGCACGTGAATCTCAGTTCCTAGCGCCGCCTGGGCAAACGAAACCGGAATCACGCAATGCAGATCGTTGCCTTCGCGCTCGAAAAACGGATGCTCTTTAACGTGTAATACAACGTAGAGATCGCCCGCCGGTCCACCGTGCGCGCCGGCTTCGCCCAGACCGGAAAACCGGATGCGCGTGCCATCCTCAACTCCGGCTGGGACCTTAGCGTCGACCGTCCTTTGTCGCAGCACGCGGCCTTCGCCCTTGCACTTCAAGCATGGATCGGTGATCACGCTGCCTGCGCCCTGACACGTGGGACAAGTGCGGGCCATGCTGAAGAACCCTTGCTGATAGCGGACCTGGCCGCGCCCGCCGCAGGATCGACAGGGGACAGGAGCTTTTCCGGGGGCGGCGCCGGAACCACGGCAATCTTCACAGGTCTCGTGGCGTCGCACGATCACGTGTGTTTCTGTGCCGAACACTGCCTCTTCGAATTCCAGCGTGACATCTTCCCGCAGATCGGGACCGCGCTGGGCACGGCTGCCCCGGCGTGAACCGCCGCCAAAAAGATCTCCGAAACCGAAAAAGTCTCCGAAGATCTCGCTGACGTCCTGGAAGACTGTGGGATCGAACCCGCCCGCTCCTGCACCGCCCACGGCGGCGTGCCCGAAGCGGTCGTACGCGGCCCGCTTGTCGGCGTCCGCCAGAATGGCATACGCCTCGCTGCATTCCTTGAATTTTTCTTCGGCGTCGGGATTATTCGGATTGCGGTCAGGATGAAACTGCAGCGCCAGCTTGCGATAGGCGCTCTTGATCTCTTGTTCGTTAGCTTCGCGGGCAACCCCGAGCACTTCGTAGTAGTCGCGTTTTACGTTGCTGGCCAGAATGGTTCCAAATCCTTTCGAGTTTCGTGATTCTTATCGTTTCGGGTTGCGCGCAACCCTGACCATCGATGGACGCAGCAGGCGGTCCTTCAACTTGTAGCCGCGCTGCAGTTCTTCCAGTATTTGATGATCCGGGGCGTCGGAGGTATCCACCATCTCGATCGCCTCGTGAATGTGCGGATCGAAGGGCTCACCCTGGGCTGGGATTGGACGTAAGCCCAATTTCACCAGCGCATCTTGCAATTGCTTGTATATGAGTTCAATTCCGCCGTGGAGTTCGGACTTCTCGGCTGAACTGATCTGCAGTGCGCGCTCAAAGCTGTCGAGAGTGGGCAGCAGTGTCTTGATCGCATCCGCCAAGGCGTAGTCGCGAAAGTCCTGCTGCTCGCGGGCTGTGCGCTTGCGGGCATTCTCAAACTCAGCCTGCAGACGGGCGAGACGATCGATCAGCGTATCGCGTTCGACTTTAAGTTTCTGCAGGTCGCTGCTGTCGGCGGATGCGCGTGAGGCAGAGTCAATTGCGGGGTCGTCCGCATTCTCCGATGCAGGTAATTCGTGCGATGCATCCAGTTCCTGCGGGTCGATTTCCGATTTTCCGTTTGTTCTTGCCATAAAGCTTTTGCTCGTGAACTCCTTACTCAGTGTCATTCAATATTTTGTCAAACATGCGGGCGATGTAGGAAACCGCCGTCATCGTGTGTTCGTAATCAATGCGCGTCGGTCCTATGACCGCGAGCGATCCCATCACTTCGCCACCGACGCGGGCCGGCGCGCCGATGAGCACGAAATTGCGCATCGAAGGCAGCGTCTGATCGAGTCCGATGACCACGCGCACGGCCTCCTGCTTGGCATCGAGATACGAGCCCAGCAGGCTGACGATCTTCTGTTTCTCTTCCAGGGTCTTCAACAATTCCTGCAAGCGCTGTCGATCCTGCTCTCCGGCTACAAGGTTGGCTGCGCCTTCCACGTAAACGGTCTGTGCACTGTCATCCGCCGCCAGTGCGCCCTGCTTATAGAGTTTTTCGACCGACGACATTAAGCGATCGTATTCGCTGCGTTCCTGCTCGAGCCGGCGAGCCAACTCGATCCGCATGGCTTCCATCGTCCAACCACGAAAGTTTTCGTTGAGGAAGCGGGCCGCCTCGTCCAAATCGGCTTGCGGAAGATCCAGACGCAACACGCGATCACGAACCAGGCCAGACCGCGTGACCAGAACCGCCAGCACTTTCTGATCGCCCAGCCGGGAAAAATAAACGTGTTCGAGCGCGTTCTTGGGTCCTCCAAGAGCCACCGCGACGCCAACGTTGTGCGAGATCAGGGAGAGCACATGCGAAGTGCGCTCCATGAATTCCTGCACGTCCGAGACCCCGTGAAACGACTCCTGAATAATGTTCTCATCGTCGTTCGAAAGCCGCGCCTTGCCCGTGAGCTGCTCCACATAATAACGATAGGCCTCAGTGCTGGGCACGCGTCCTGCGGAAGTATGAGGCTGCTCGAGATAACCCGAGTCCGCCAGATCCGACATCACATTGCGAATCGTCGCCGGGCTTAACCCCTCCCGGTTGGCGCGCGCAAGCGTGCGCGACCCCACCGGCTCGCCCGTGGCAATAAAGGTCTCCACAATAGCGGTAAGGATTTCGCGTTCGCGTTCGCCAATGGGTGGTCCCGGAGGCATACACTCCCTTGTATCACACTGAGCCGACGGGGCCAGCCGACTTCGGTGCCTACCTATCGTTAAGGTATTTAGATGCAACACTTACATCGTGGGATGCAAAAACGGTCATCTTGGATTTTAGGAAGCACGGCAGGGGCTGTCAAGCGCCTCAACTCATCCATCCGATGCGTGACACCTTTGCTCCCCGGTTCGCTGTCGACTCGCGCATCGGGACGCGACGTTAATTACACGTCCCGGGGCCCGTGCCAAAAATGTCGAAGTCCGTATGCGTGCCTACGAAAACATATCCATTGGCGATCGTCGGCACGGGGGAGACGCGTCGGGCCGATTGCGTCTCGCGTCGGGCAGGTGCTGGGCTGAAACAGGACCGTATTCAAGTTCTCCGCATCGAAAGCGTAGAGACCAGGGTGGTTCCTGTTTGTAACTTGGCCCTTGACGGCCCAGACAATGCCGGTGCCGTTGTTCAGGTTGCCGTTAGAAGAAACCGAAGGCGTTGCCGCATAGCCGGCGCCCGTGGCCGCTGGATCGTTTGGCGTGGTCGACGCTGCCGGGCTGCAGATTGGGCCGTTTGGATACCCGCAATCTAGCTTGTACTGCTGCAGCACCGTGTACTGTTGCGCAACGTACATGAATGGGGTCGTCCCGTCGTACCAGAACGCGGGTGCGCTGCGGGCATCGTGCCAGTAATCGGAAATTTCTGAATAACGTTGCTATCCGTGTTGGAACAATTGCAATTGCCGGGTACGCAGGCATTGGACTTGCCGGGGCTGGTACGGTCGATCACCCAGATGTTCTGTTCCTTATCCCCCTTGATCACAATGTTCCCGTACTGCGAATCCTTCAGCAGGCCGTCTGGAACCAGCATCTCGCCCGCCGAGCCGAGGTCCAAGTCTTGCGTACCGCAGGTGGCGTCCCAGCGGTAGAACGCGTCGGCGGGAGTGAAATAATCCGACAGGTTCAGCTCCGCATCCAGCTTGAGAAAGCTGTCGCCGTAGTTGGAGCCGCCGGGACGGAATTGCCCGTCTGCAGTGCTGACGTAGATGTAGGTGTTCTGATTCGCGTCCAACCCGGCAGCCAGCCCGGCCCCGCCCTGCCAGATGCCGCCTCCAAGTCCCTGCTTAGTATCCAGATTCTGTACGGTGGCAAAATCCCACGGCCCCAGTCCCAAATTTCCGCCGTCCCAAGCCAAGGCCCATCCGCTGGGATTAGGGTGCGTACCGTCCATCATGGAGAAGCCCGCATAGACGGACTCGGCAATTGGGGTAAAGGGGGGCGGCGCCGGCGGAAGGAACAGCAGACCGGGCCGCTGCAGGAGTTGCTGTGATTTGAAGGTCGCGTTGCCTTGGATGGGCGGGTTGATTAGGACCGGGCCGCCGTTTTTCTCGGTCAGACTGGAGCTCGTCAGATCCAGTGCATGCAGATAGTGATACCAGTGGTTCGGCGGCGACTTTTCGTTGCACTGCACGCCCTGCTGCTTGCCGTTGTCCACGTCTTGAGACTCGGTGATGAGATACATGGTATTCGAGGCTGTATCGATCACGGGCGTTCCCAACACACCGACGGATGGGCAGATTGCGCTCGGCTGTGTGCCGCTGCAGGTGTCGCCAACTGGCCCGTTGCCGATAAAACAGACGTCTGCTGGGAACTGCCCGGCGAGCTGTCCCCGGAGCAGAGGTATCTTTTGGGATTTTACCTGGCCGCAGCCAAGGTTCGTGTTCCACGTTTTGGGCACAGTGAAGACGTAAAGATTATCCTGCATAGTAGCCACGTAAACGTTCATGCTACCGTCATTATTCGTGACTACCAAAGGCTGAGCGTACACCTGCTCCTGTTGCGGACTCGACGGCAAAGATATCTTGCAGAGCGAGCCAAATCCGTTGTTATTAAAGCTGCTCTTCTTCAAAATTGTCTCGTTAGTGTTCTGGCCGGTTCGCCAGTTGTCGTCGTGCCAAGTAGTCACGTTCACCTGACCGCCTGACTGGAGGCAGCCAAGGACTAACATCAATAGACAGACAACCCACGTTGACTTTTTCATTCCTCAATCCTCCCCTTGGTGAATGTTCTCCGGCACGGGCTGGAGGGGCGATTACCTACCTAATGGTTATGCGTCAACAGCTCTCATCAAAACTTTCGGACATTGTTGCGACCGCCGAGCGCCACCCAAATATTGGCGCCATCGAAGGCAACCCCGGTCGACCCGCCAATAGCATTGAAATACCCCAATCTCTTCCCATCGCTCGCGCGTATTTCGCCCAGTGCCACCCCTGCGCTCACCCAGAGGTTGGCTCCGTCGAAGGCTACCCCGTAGGGAGAGGCCCCAACCTCGAACGTGCCCAAGGTCCTGCCGTCGCTGGCCCGCAGCTTGCTGACCGTGCCGTCCGCGCTGTTCGCTACCCAGACATTCGCGCCGTCATACGCCAATCCAATCGGCGCCCGCCCCACACTGAAGGTTCCCAACACTTTGCCGTCGCTGGGACGCAACTTAGTTACGGTGCTCGGGCCGTAGCTAGTTACCCAAACCGAGGTTCCGTCAAAAGCCGCTGCGATAGCGCCATAGAGATTGAACGTACCGAGGTTCTTGCCGTCACTGGCCTGCAGCTTGCTTACCGTGCCGTCGCTGACGTTCGGCACCCAGATGTTCTCCCCATCGAAGGCCGGCCAGAACGGCCCGCCGCCCACAGGGAAGCTGCCCAGAATCTTGCCGTCGCTGGCCCGCAACTTGCTCACCGTGTTCGGGCTGACCGTCACCCAGACGTTGGCTCCATCGAACACCACTCCATTGGCCTGCCCCCCCACGGCGAAGTTACCCAGGATTGCACCGTCGCTGGCCCGCAGCTTCGTGACCGTCCCTTCGCTGTTCGCCGTCCAGATGTTTTGCCCATCAAAGGCCAAGCCGTAGGGATCGCTATTCTTGGTCCTGCCAACGCTGAAACTGGTGGTCTGGTTGGCTTGATACCATTTCAGCAGCGCGATCTTCAGTGGGTTGCCAGCGGCCCAGTTCTTGGTTGCTGCTTGGTCACCGTTGGTCGGAGTTTCCTTCGTTGGCACGCTGGCTTCCTGCGCCCGGCTAGGAACGAAACTCGCCATCGCAACCACAACGGCGCACACAGACAAGGCAAATACCACACGCACTTTCATGATTCTTTACCTCCCAAGGGTCGGCCCGGCGATGCGAAACAAAGAAGTAACCAAAACTCGGAGACGAAACTCTCAAAATCCAAAGCCCAAGAAACAAAACTTAAGGAGTCCAGAAGCCAGCGTCCGGGGCCAAGCCGGCCAGATTCCAATTAGCATTGTGGCGAACTGTATCACGGTTTCCAAGAAAATCAGGAGACAAATTGCGTTCTCTACGATTCACGAACAGGCAGCCAAGACCCGATCTTTGGAAATCGAGTGCGCAGCCAAACTCGGAGCGCTCGAAGCGCGGCGGCGTCCGGAGGGTGGGAGCCGAGAACCCTAATGGTCCAAGGGCATTCTTCAAACGATGCGGGCTTGACCTCGTGTCCCCGAAGCTCCGGAATGTCGGAGTAGAGGCGTGGGAGGACAAGCCGGAGATCTCCGTACCCAATCCGCCAGACGGATTGTCCGGTGCATTCCCGGCTGCTCAGAGTCCTCCATGAGACGCCTCTCAAACCTGCAATCATTTCGCCCTAACACCAACAAAACAAAACTGTTCCAGCTGTTGTCAATACAGAAATGCCCGTACGATAATATGCTAACAAAGTGTTCCACGTGGAACACTTCTCGCTATTGGATCTGGATTACGCTTTCCCCTGCAGTGGCTTTGATCTCGTCCACGCGCGCGATGACCTTGCGGGCGAATTCGAAGAGCGACTTGGCATGGGCGGAGCCTTCGCCTTCGAGAACCGTGGGCTTGCCGCTGTCCCCGGACTTGCGGATGTCGGGATCGAGTTGGATGTTTCCCAGGAATGCAACCTCGAACTGCTTCGCTGTCTTCTCTGCGCCGCCGCGAGAAAAAATATCGATCTCGTGATTGCAGTGCGGGCAGACGAAGTAGCTCATGTTCTCCACCATGCCGACGAGGTCCACTTTCATCTGGCGAAACATTTCGATGGCCTTGCGCGCATCCTGCAGCGAAACATCCGACGGAGTGGAAACCACGATTGCTCCAGTCAGCGGGACGGTCTGAATGAGCGAGAGCGAAACGTCTCCCGTGCCCGGTGGCAGGTCCACGACGAGGTAATCGAGTTGCCCCCACACGACTGATCCCAAAAATTGTTTGATGATCGAGTGCAGCATCGGCCCGCGCCAGATCAGCGGCTTGTCTCCGGGATTCAGCAGGCCGACCGAGATGACTTTGAGGCCGTGAGCATCGATGGGCTCAATGCGATTGTCTCCGAGCACCTTGGGCTGCGTGTTGATCCCGAGCATGAGCGGGACGTTGGGGCCATAAACGTCCGCATCGAGCAAGCCGACTTTGTGCCCGAGTTTGGCCAGGGCGAGCGCCAGATTGACCGCCAGCGTGGTCTTTCCGACTCCGCCTTTGCCAGAGCCTACGGCGATAATCGTGTCCACGCCGGGAAGAGGCTGCGGGCCTGGCGCTTGTCCGGAACGGGGAGACATGGGTGTATTCAAGAGATCACCTTCCAGATGGGTTCGATGGAGCTTCAGCCGTGATTATACAGGCGGCGCGCGAAGTCGCGGAAAGGCGTCTTTGTTATGAGTTATGATCTCCCCGTGCCCGTTCACAGCCATCGCGGCAGGTTCATCACGTTCGAAGGTCTCGACGGATGTGGCAAGAGCACGCAACTCGAGAACTTGGCGGCGGTGTTGCGAGCTCAGAACCTGCCCGTCGTCGTGACACGGGAGCCGGGCGGCACGCCTACGGGAGATAAAATTCGCCAGCTTCTGCTCGATAGCAATACGTCCTCACTGGCTCCACTTGCTGAGTTGGCGCTGATGTTCGCTTCGCGAGCGCAGCACATTCGCGAAGTAATCGAGCCTGCGCTGGCCGAAGGCCAAGTCGTGCTGTGCGACCGCTTCACCGATTCGACTGAGGCGTATCAAGGTGGCGGACGCAAGCTGGGCCACGAGCCCGTGCTCGCGTTACATCGAATTCTATGCGGTGGTCTGTGGCCGGAGCTTACCATCCTGATGGATTCGGATGTGGCCAAGAGCGTGGATCGCGCCCGCCGTCGCAATCAGACTCAGGCTGGCAAGAATAACCGTGCGAAGAGTGACGAGAACCGGTTCGAGCAGGAAAGCCGTGCATTCTTTGGCCGGGTGCGAAATGCGTATCTGGCCATCGCGGTCCGCGAGCCGGAGCGTGTCGTCGTCGTGGATGCTCGCGGCACTCCGGACGCGACGCATCGGCGGATCGTGGAAGTCGTGCGACGGAAGTTGAGGCTGAAGGCAGCACTTAGCGCTTAGCAGTAGGCATTTGGCTTTGAGGAACTTAGGTGGCGCCATGAGAACAAGAATGGGCGGTCTTGGCTGCGTGGTTTTTGCGGTTGCGGTCTTTGGTTTTGGTTTGGTGCTGGCTGCGCCGGCTTTCGCAAACAATCCCATTCCTAGCGTTGTCGGTCCGCCTGTGCCGCAAGCGGTGATTCCTGGAAGTGGCGAATTCACGCTCACAGTGTATGGCGCGAACTTCGTCTCGGGCGCTGTAGTGAATTGGAATCGCAGCCCGCGTGCGACGACGTTCATCTCAGCCAGAGAGTTGAAAGCGCAGATTCTCGCCTCGGATGTGGCTAAGGCTACGGCGGGCTACATCACTGTGACCAACCCTCCTCCGGGCGGCGGGGTTTCCAGTTCGAGCTACGGCCTCGTTGAAGTGCATGCGCCGACGGCCACGATTGTTGCCAAAAAGCCAAGTGTTTACTTCCGGGGCGGCGGGCCATGGGTGGTGCTTACGACTGACTTCAACAATGACGGCATTCCGGATTTCATTGGGGAACGAAACGGCCACATTCTTGCCATGCTGGGCAATGGTGACGGCACGTTCCGCTTAGGTTCGGTCGCTCCCGGTCAATACTATTCGCCGAGCGCCATCGCCTACGGCGACTTCAACAATGACGGCAACGAGGATTTGGCCTTTGGCGCAGATTGGGGCGGTCCACCAACGCAGCTCCGGGTGGACGTGGGGGACGGAACTGGCCACTTCCGGCGAGGTTCGCGCTTTGGGCACTTCAATGTTTACCCCCTTCAGATTGTCGTCGGAGACTTCAATGGTGACGGCAGTCTCGATGCAATTGCATTGGAGGGTGGTATTTACGTTTTTCTGGGCAATGGCGATGGGACATTTAGGCGGCCATCGTTTGACAGCAGTGTTGGAGGCTACGACGCCGTGGCGGCTGATTTCAACGGAGACGGGATATTGGATCTTGCGATTCTGCGTGAGACTGAGATACAGATTCTTGTGGGCAAGGGAGACGGGACGTTCAAGGTTCGAAATATTCCGATACCCAATGACTTTGGGTGCGGCTTCGGACCGCCCATCTTTGTGACCGACTTTAATGGCGACGGCAAGGCCGATCTGGCGTACTGCGAGAGCGGCAATAACAACGGAAAGATCTGGGTCCTACTCGGCAACGGGGATGGAACCTTCCAGAAGCCTGTGTCTCTGACGGTCCATCCGTATCAAGGCGCATTCTCGTTCGGCGTCGGGGATTTCAACTCCGACGGCAAGACCGACCTGATCGCGAACTATTTTACTTCAGGCAACTACAACCATAGCGAAACCGATCTGTTTCTTGGCAATGGAGACGGAACGTTTCAGCTCAAGAAGATCATTAATCTGCCGGGTCAGCCGTATAACGCCGAATTGGGTATCGTGCCTGCGGATCTAAACTCCGACGGATTGTTGGATTTCATATACCAAGCACCCGGTGAAGTCGACGTTTTCACGCAGAAATAGGTATAGGGATGGGTTTTTCTGATTTTTATGGCAACTCGGAAGCTGTCCGTCAGCTGCGCGATATGCTGGCTCGCAACCGCTTCCCCCAGGCCGTGATTCTGGCGGGCCCGGCCGGCTCCGGCAAGTACACTCTCGCCCTGATGCTTGCTAAGACGATGAATTGCCTGGCACCGGTCACGACGGATGGCCTGCCTGATTTTTGCGGTAAGTGTTCAAATTGCGTCCGCATTGCGCAGGCGGAAGATCTCGACGCGCGATTTGCCGAGGCGGTTGAAGCTCGCGAAGGTTTGCGCGATGCCGACAAAAAAGACACGCGACTTTTCGTCCAGACGCATCCCGATGTGCTGGTGATTCCGCCCGATCCGCCGCAGATGATGATCAAGGTGGATCAGGTGCGGCGGGTGATTGAGACCATTTATTACCGGCCTGGCGAAGCCAAAGAGCGGGTGTACATTTTCACCGACTCCGCCTTTATGAAAGAGGCGGCCAACTCTTTGCTGAAAGTACTGGAAGAGCCGCCCGAGTTCGCCACCATCTTTCTCTTGACGGAAAACGCCGGCGAGTTGTTGCCGACGATCCGGTCGCGCTCGATGGTGGTTACGCTCAATGCGCTTCCCGCCGTGGAGGTCGAAGAGTATCTGGCGACAAATCGCCCCGACTGGAATCCGAAACAGCGCGCTCTGCTGGCCCGGCTTTCAGAAGGCGCAGTAGGCCGCGCCCGCAGCTTCGATCTGCCTGCGTACACTGCTGCCCGGTCGCACGCTCTCGCCATCCTGAACTCAGCTTTGCGCGCTGGAGATCACAGCGAGCTTTTCAAAATCACAGAGACATATCGCGCTGGCGCCGAGGGTCGCGAGAAAACGGAGAAGCTGCTGCGAGCACTGTACTCCCTGCTGGAGGATTTGACCTTTCTGAATTCCGGGACGCCCGAACTGGTTCTCAACACCGATATCCAGCCCGAACTGAAAACCCTCGCTGAATCGGTCGACTTCGCCTGGATCACTCTGGCCTCCGACCGCTTGGCCGAGGTCGAGCGTGGAATGCGCCGCAACCTGCTGCGCTCGCTTTCCCTCGATGCCTTTGCCACGGCACTGGAGCGAACATAGGACAACACACTGTAGTTGGTGCCCACCCGAAACGCATCCTTGGCGTCGCAACCGCTTGGGGCCGCGAGATCAGAGAACAGTGCTGTCCGTCTTCCCGCGAATCCCACCCTATGTTTGCTTCGTCGTGTTTCCTAAGAGCGCTCGGCGAACTGAACCGGGCGGCGAACCTCCGCCGCCCGGCCCCGCTCGTACGACTTTAGAAGGTGAACTTCACCCCCATTCGAAGGTTACGGCTCAGTTGGTAGATAAAGGGTTTGCCATACTGGCTGTTGATGGTTTCAATGCCACTGTTGCCGGGAGTGTTCCCGCCGGTGGCCGACCTGAGGAGCGTTTGCCAGTTGTAAGGCGCCAAAAGCGCAGCGTATGCGGGTAGGCCCGCGGTGATGTTCAGACCACCTGGCGCCGCGTATTGCCCGAAGTTCTGCGTGTCAACGAACGGGTAGTACGCGGTCACGGAACGCTGGTTGAGAAGGTTAGAAACCGTCGCCGAGAAGCTAAGAACCTTTTGCTCGCTCAGCTTGTAGTTTTGCTGAAGGTTGAAGTCGGTCTGGTTATACCAGGGTGTGCGGTAGGTTTGTGTAGGTCCAATCGAAATTGCGCCGGTCGACGGGTTCTGGGTGATGTTCGCCCACTTCCCGCGATCCAAAAAGTCGATCGGAAATCCGCCTGCGGTGGGGGCCTGCGAATAGCCCGCGTCCATGAGGCTGGATTGTGGCGTCCCCGAATACAAGTACTGGAAGACACCGAAGTCGGTGGTGAACTTCTTCAGCCATCCCAGTTCGTAATATGCATACCCCTTGAATGTATTCGGACGGTCGGTGGGAAGCAGTCCGCTGGAAGATCCGCCCTGCGCGTTCCACGAGAAGTACGGTTCGTCGAACGCTCGGCTGTTGTTGGGGGCGTTGCGGCCACCACCACCGTCGCCAATGTCGGTGCTGGTCAGACCGGTATAGTTCCCCCTGAGGTTGCTGTAGCTGTAGGAGAACATCCCGAACCAGTGTTGGCTGTTGGTTTTGGTTAAACGGAACTCGACTCCATCGTAGCTGCGAGCGCCTGGAATCATGTTGGGCGGGCAGGCCGCATTGCCGGCAGTACCGCACCCGCTGGGCGACCCGTACAAGAAGTTCCAGAAACCGTTGAAGGTCTGGTTTACTCCCTTGCCGGGGTTGACGATGACAAAAGTTTCGCCAATGTTTTGATTGAAAAGGGCCGAGTCTTCGATGACATCGTCCAGGCGCCTGCGATCCCAGCGCGCCTCGAAGGCCAGGTTCTTACGCAGTTGGTAGTCGATGCCAAACACGGTTTCGTGCTGGCGGTAGGGGTTGAGCCCTGGAGCGACGCCCTCCTCGGTGGAGGTGCAGGTCGCACACGTCGTCGGGAAGGTGCGATAGTTCTGATTCTCCAGAAATACGAAGCCGGGAGGGGTTGCGCCCACGCCGCCCGCAAAGTTGGCTTGAGAGGCGGAGTTGGGCCCGACGCAGAAGCGGTTGGCGCTGTTGAACACCGGATTCAAAGTGTTGATTTGGTCCGTGTTCATCGCGTAAGCGCAGTTTTGCCAGTACTGGCCGCCAAAGGAACTGATGGCCAGATTCAGCTTCATGACATCGGTGAAGGCTCCATAACTGCCAAAGACCTTCATTCTGCCATCCCGGAAGACGTCCCACGCGGCACCGATACGCGGAGTAACCTTGGCGCCCCATCCGAATTGGATCGGCCGGCTGACTCCTCCCTGAGGCTGATCTTCGGCGGGCAGGTACTCATGTTCCAGACGGATACCAGCGTTGATGGTAACGCCGCGGCCGATGGTCCAGGAATCCTGCACAAAGAAGGCGTGGTTCATGCTGGTTGCCTGGCCCGTGGAGCCGTAGTCCTGAATCAAGGCAAAACCATACCTGCCGGCGCACGATACCACTTGTCCACTGCTGTTGTAATTCACCGTGAGGCCTGGCGTCAGGCAGTTGGCCTGGCCCACGGGGCCTGCCGTAACATAGTCATACCCCGTACCGACGTTCACGTTCATAAACGGTTCGTTCCAGTGTTGCAGAACCGCGTTGGAAAGCCGCATCAACTGGTAGCCGAACTTGAAATTATGCGTGCCTGCCCAGCCGCTCTTGAACCAAGCCAAGTCCCCGTCGATCTGGTTGCGGTGGCTGGCGTCATAAGTGGTGTCGTTTTGATTGTTGGCGACGTTAATGTAGCCGGCGGTGTGAGACAGCGGGGAAGAAGCGGGTATGGGGACGCCGGAGTTG